>TARA_R110000868_G_C10972548_1_pt1 | contig 35339 bp, 60 predicted proteins | sample TARA_R110000868 | Tara Oceans TARA_R110000868 (sample SAMEA4397489) | marine metagenome | biome: Polar Biome; feature: [SRF] surface water layer (ENVO:00010504); material: water (ENVO:00002006), including particulate matter (ENVO:01000060) such as... | depth 5 m | reverse complement strand
TTCTTCTTTTAGTTTATCCATAGCATAAAAACACAATAGTATTGCGTTTGAGTAAGCATCTGATTTTAACGATACCAGTTTTCTAATCTCTTCAATCAACTCTTCTCTTGTGTGCTTATCTAAGTCACTGGTCATTGTCATTTTAGCATTGAAATTAGTATTAGATTGCGCCACTAGCTCTCTCGCTGTTTCTGATAACTTTATAAACGTGACATCAAATAATTCTTTGGTTGGTTTATATAGCTCGATTTTATCTATTTTTAATCTTCCATTACTCATAACCTACTCCTTATTTTCATTTCATTAATACTCTTTATTGAATCTAAATATCATTTCTAAATTCAGCACAAAGATTTCTAAAACAACTTTTACTACAAGCAACATATTCACTTTCGATCGGTCTTTCGAACTCTCCGTCGCAATACTCGCAAGCAACAGTTTCAACTTCATCTGTACAAAGTGATTCTCTCGATTTTTCAAATGATTCAAAATCAGTCATTGATTCGCTCCAGTATAAAAATTAAAACTTCATCAATAATTCCATCGTAATTCTGTAACAGTTCTTCGTAAGCTTCGGAGTCAGTGAAGTAAATTAAAAATTCGTTTAGTTCTTCATATTTTTTCATTTAAAAAATTCTCTTGAAAAATCTAAAAACTTTTTTATAAAACGGAGTGTAAGTTTTAATTGCTTGATTCTCTGTGTTGTTGTAATTAGAATTTCCACTTATTAATTTGCTTGCAAGATTTCCAATAAAATATGGAGCTGTGTTTTCTTTTCCAAGACGATTGTTGTCACCATGCCCGAAGCTGTGTTGATCGTCGTTTCCGTCAACAAAGTGAACCCATTCATGTATTATTGTTGCAACGATTGATGAAGGCGCACGATTTAATCTATAATAATTTAAAAATATTTTATTCGGTTGTGTACGATCAAAATACCCAAGAGCTTTAGACCATCGATAGAATGGTTTATAAATAACAATCTCAATTGTTTTTTCATTAACAAGACTATCTTTTAATTGTTGTGCAATATGTTTTCCTGTTGCTGTACTCATATCGAACGATTTATTTTTAACAACAGTGTAAATTGATTCTTCGTTTCTTACTAAAGTATTCGCAAGCTCGACGCATTTTTGAATCTTAAAGTTATTTCCATTATAATAGAACATCATTTCTCTCCGTATATTTGTTTCTTAAAGCTTTATAGCTTTCTATTTTCTTTTCAATTTTAGTTATCTTATTTGATGCTTTCATTAAATTACTTGCATGTTTCATTTTCAGAGTTTTAACATACATTTTTTCTTGTCGAAGCATTTCGCTTTTATTGTTAACAATATCATTTTCAAGTTCTTTAATTCTCTTATCAATATTTTTAATAAACAGTTGAGCGTCTTCGACATTCTTTTCGATGTTCTCTCTAAATTCATCAATCATTGTTAAGCTCGATTTTTGAAACGCTTTGACCCAAAAATTCTTTCAATGTCATTGCGGGAATTTTCACATTTTCGACTTGAGTTTTTTCATACTCTATTTTTTCTTCGATAACTTCAAATATTTCAGATTCGCAAAATTGCATTGTATAAATAAAGTTGCATTGCTCATAAAAAATGTGATATTGCCCACCACTGTAAACAGCATTAAAAATCTTATTTGCAAAATCAAAATTATTTCCATTATCATCAACTAAGCCGAAAACGCATTTTTCTGACATTTTTACTTTAATCATTTTAATTTTATTCATATTAAAAGCCTTTATTTAAAATATTTATTAATACACTTAAAAGACAAAAAGAAAATGCGAGTGTTGCGCAAACTTCAATCGCAAAATAAATCTTTCTGTGAAAAGTTTTTTCATCTATTAACATAGCTGAAATCATAACAGCCCAAGAGAAAAAATTAATTATTGTTTCATTGTCTAAAAAAAAGTTTAACATTTTTGTTCCTTCATCTGTTTGTTTACAGCTTCAATCGCGTCGTTTATTTCTTTTTGAGTGAACTTTTTAGCGGGTCTACATTCAAAACAAACTAAGTCTAAATTTAATTCTTCACTATCTTTTAAAACTGCGCATTGAATACAATACTCAGAATAAGAAAGATATTCTCGACGATTTGATTTTGAGACAACCGACAGTAATTGTCGGCGCTCAAATGTATTAAGTTTCATTAAAACGGAATATCGTCGCTTGCAAAATTCGCATCGCTTGAAACATTGTAATCAGTCGTTGCAGTTTTCGCACTCGCGTTTCCAGTTGTTGTGTTTTCAGATTTTGCGCTCAAATAAGTTACTTCAACGGCAAGAATTTCTGTTGCGTATCTTTTTTCGCCTGAATCAGTTTCCCAACTTCTTGTTTGAAGTTTTCCGATAACACAAACTTGAGAACCTTTTTGCAAATATTGATTCGCATTTTCGCCTTGTTTTCCCCAAATGTTTATTCTGTGCCATTCTGTTTTTTCTTTTTTCTCGCCCGAAGTTTTATCGTTCCAACTTTCGCTCGTTGCAATCGACATAGAACAAACTGCGGACCCGTTTGGCAGATACTTCAATTCTGGGTCTTGCCCTAGACGACCGATTAAAAATACTTTGTTAACTGAACTCATTGATTCTCCTCATTTTGATATTTTGAAATTGCTTCTCGCAACCCGTTTAAATCGAGAGTGTTCATATATTGAATACTCTTCGAGTCTAATTTATTTCTATTTTTTAAAAGAAGTTTTAAAACGTCTTCAAGAACTTTTCTCTCGTTGCTTACAATTTTTGCGTCTTCGACTCTTTGTTCTTCATCGTCGCCACTTGCAAGATTTAAAGTTTTTAATAAACAATATTTTGTTGCCATTGAATAAGCCTTGCCTGGCGATTTGTCTGCTTGATCGATTCCATGCGCGCTTGAAGTGACAGTAAATCTTTCTTCTGGCTTATCTGCGTTTACGATTACAACTTGCACTTCGCATTGAGTTTCGTATCGATCGGACTTTCCTTTTTTTGTTGTAACTTCGTAACGTAAAAATTTAGTATTAGTCATTGATGTTTCAGTAACGATTCCATATTTAACAAAGAGTGGCTGAATCGAACTCGTAACATGATCGTGACTTAAAGCTGTATAGCCGTAAGAGCCAGAACCGACTTTCGTTGTCTTTTTTAAATAAGATATTTCACTCATTATTTTATTAATTTTTTGATAAACATTTAACTTAGAAATTTGCTCTTGGGTTAATTTTTCTTGCGAGTTTTCATCGATGGGTTTTTCGTTCATTGTCGTTCCTTTTTTCATAGTTGTATTTTTTCGTTAAAAGAAATTTACAAAACCACCGATGCAATGTAAACAAATAAAAACAAATAAACACAAAAAAACAAAAAGGAACTTAAAGATGCAAAAAATTTACACAGTAAGAGAGTTAATGCTCATTTTAAGATTGTCAGAACCGACAGTTTTAAAACTTATAAAAGATAAGAAGATAAGAAAGCTTAATACAGATGGAGCGATAAGAGTCACAGAGAACGCTTTAAATACTTACTTGAAGGGCAAGTAATGAAAATAAACTATGGATATTTTCGACATCGTTTAGACGCTTCGAACGACCCGAAACTTCAAAGCTTAATTGATGAAATGGGCATTGTTGCACTCGGTTATTATTTCTCTTTATTAGAGCTTTACGGAACGCATTATAATCAAAGTCGTGAAAATTTTACAGTCGAAATTCATCGTCGAGTTATCGCTAACACGTGGCGTAAAAGGGTAGATAGTTGTGACTTAGTACTCACTAAGTTCCAACTAAGTGGGTTGTTAGTGTATACTAAGACGAAAAATACATACGCGATAGACATACCCAACTTCGCGAAATACTTCGGTTCTTATGGTAAAATCAAAACAATAACGGGCGACAAAGAAAAGAAAAGAAAAGAAAAGAAAAGAAATATATATATACAAGATGAAGTTTCAAATCTTTCTACAAAAAAAACGAATAAAATTGTAGCAAATAATAATCACGACACAGCAAGTTATTCTCCAGATGATTTAATTCAATTATGGAACACGACAATGACTCTCGATAATGGCTTTGCATTTTGTCATGGTCTCGGTTCTGGAAAACATTTACATAATTTTATCGAAGCTCGAAATTTTATGAAAGATATTTCTGCGTGGGAAGAATTATTTACTAAGATTAAAAAAATAAAATCTTTAAAAGAAAATAACATCGGGTGGAAAGTTAATCTTAATTGGCTTGTCGATTACGATAATGTTTTAAAAGTGCTTAACGGAAATTTCGAACAACAATCAAACGCTCTCGAATCTTGGGCGAAAGGAAATTAAATGTCGGACCACTATAAACACAGATACTATGAACACAGAATCTCTGAACTTGAAATGCTTTTATGCGAAGCTGAAAACGAAATCAAAGAAACAAAGAAAGAAACGAAGTTGCATGAAAAATTTATGTTAGAACTTGCGCAAGATTATTTTAAGAATCAAAAAAAAGAATGTGAATTAACTTTATTAAAAAAACAAATTAAAAGTTGTCACAGAAATTTCATTATTGAATTACTTGAAGAGCAAGAAAGCGAGTGCGCAAAACAATGTGATACTTGGAACGACTCAGGCGATCAAGGTGCATGTTACGCGCACAAAGTTGAACCATTAACAAACTTAATAAAACTTTTAAAGGATTCTCAATGATTGATAAAAACTTTTTTCAATGTGAAATGCAAAAATTAATCGACCAGTTTGGAGATAAATTTTCTTCTCGTAAGATTGATTTAATTTATAAAGCTCTTAAGCGTTTAGACGAACATGAACTCGCTTACATCGTTGATGATATAATCGGAAATAATAAATTCGCACCCAACGTGTCGGAGTTTGTTGATAAGGCTCGACAATATTTAAATAATAAATCTCATACAAGTTCTGTTGAGTGTTCTCAATGCGGCGGCGGTGGAGCTCTTATCGTTCGAAAGAAAACTGGCGAAGTCGGAGAGTACGCTTTTCAATGCACTTGCGAAAACGGAATAAATAATTATCCCGCATTTCCAAAATGGTACGCGAACTTTCAAAAAACATATACGCGACAACAAATTCCGCAAGCAATCATTGATAAATTTTACGGGAGAGAAAAATGAAAACAATCGAAGACATAGTGAAAAAATTATCTCTTGAGCATGCAAAAAAAATCGAATCAATAACAACAGATCAATTCGAAGACGCTTTAATCGGAGCAATAAAGTCTGGAGATTTTCAAATATGTTTGCAGTACGATAATAATTTAAATACTCGCACCCAGGGAATGACTTATATTCCATTTCGAGAAGTTAATCGAATGAAAGACGAAGTTAATAAATTAACTCACATATTGAGCGCACTTGGTTACGAAGAATTTGCGAACGATGAAAAATTTTTAAGAGAGTCGGGTTATTATGCAATTTAAACTAAGTGATTCAGAAATCGGAAAGTGTTATCGCTTCGCATATCATGTTACAAAGCAAACTGATAAATATTACAAGCGTCGAAACGAATACGCTTCAACAGAAAAATTAATTTCTGATAACTTCATCGCGAAGCTGTCTGAACTTTATGTTTTTTATTTTCTAAGTTCGAAAGACTATGTTTGTTCTTATCCCGATTTTCGTATAAACGAAAACAATACGGAAAGGCGTATAAAGTATTCGAACGATATTGATTTATTAGTTTTTAAAAATGAAAAGCAATTAAATATTCATATCAAGTGCGTTCGATTTGATTCTCCAGTAAAAGATTCTTGGCTCGTACAGAAAAATAATTCGATTGTTGAGTCGCCGAAAGAAAATGATTTTTTTGCTTTATGCGTTTTTCATTCTCCAGAAAAAATTGAAGTTAAAAAAATAATTAAAGCGAACAAGATCAAATGGAAAAAAACAAAGATGAAGCTCGACACAAAGCGCGCATGTTATTTGAATGATCTTGAAGTGTAAAAAGTTTAGTCAGTGTATAAACTTTACACGATACGGAGCTTGTCGAGGATTGATTCTGATGGATCCAAAACGTCAAAGACTTATGTTTGCTTGCACTCGATGTTGAACGCGCCAGGAGCGAACCTGATGACTCTCAGAATATCACGCAGTAATTTCAATAACTTGAATACATTTTTAAGCATAATTCATAATTCAATTCTAAAAATTAAGTGGAAATTAAGTAAATAAATGACTCAATATGCAATAAATGTAATGCAATGTTGACGTTTTCATGTATAATGTAAGTAAGAAAGAAACTTAACAAAGCGAGACAATATGAAAACAGAAAACACAGAGCAACTTTTAAACACTTTAGAAATCGAAGAAATTCAATTATTAGTTTCAATTGTTAATAAGTATTCGAGAGAGATGCCCGCAGTTAATGAAAAGAGTTTGAAGTTTATAAAATTTGATTACTTAGTTTTAATTATGTTGAAAGCAGTAAACGCAAATTGTCTTTCAAGCGCGGGCGAAATGCTTATGAATAATATTATTTTTTCAATCGAAATTTAATTCTATAAAAACGGAGAATATTATGAAAGAAGACAACAACGCAGTTTTAAGACAATTATTAATTAATCCGATTATGAAGCAATTTAAAATTGATCTTGAAGATGCTTTAGAAATGATAGAAAGCGCAGAAGTATTTCATTCAACTTTAGGAAATCAATTTATTGTTTGCGTTGCGAGCGAATACGACACGCATATTTTTAAATTAGTTGATGGAAAATTAGAATTTAGCGAATTTGTAGACTGGGAGTAATTATGAACATTGAAGAAATTATGCAACGAGAGTCAATGAAGTTTCAAGAGCTTTTAAAAGTTATTCACTGTTTAAGTTATCTTGAGTTTGTTCAAATATTCGGAGAACACGAAGCAGAATATTTTTGGGATAAATTTCGAGAAGTCAAAACATTCGAGTTTATTTGTTATTTAGATTTTGAAAACGTTGAAGCATTATACAAATTTGCTCAAGAAAAAATGCGAAAGTTTAAAGAGAAACAACAACAAAGAGGTTTTTAATGAAAAATTCTTATTACTTGAAACATGATTTAAAAAACAAATTCAAACATGTTAGTATTGAAATAATAAAGATTCGACATAGCAAAATGTGGTTTTCAGAGGGCGCAATGAATTTTTTCGATACTGTTTTAGACGACAATGCTTTTTTTAATCGAAGTGCTTCGCATGCTTATTTCGTTACGAGTGAAGCATACGACAAGAAATCTCCGCGTAAATTTACAATACGAAAAGTAAGTAAGTTAAATTCTGATTGCGAGATAAGTACACACAGCAAATTTCAAGAGTATAATTCTCTCGATGAAGCATACGACGTTATTTATCACTTATTAATCGAAGAAATGGAGAATCAATATGCCGAACAACAAAGAGAGTAAATTAAAAACAGAGTCAATCAGCTTAAGAGTTGACGCAGAATTAAAGAAAGAACTTTTTGAACTTCTCGACTCTCAAGATAAAACATTTTCAAAATGGTTACGAAGTGCAATGATTGATTACATAAAACAATCGGAGCAAAACGAAAATGAAGTATCGAGACAATAACGGATTTTATCACGACAAATTAAACGCTGATTCAAATAATTTATGGATTTATACAGCTTACGCGAAAGCGTTGGGACTCGACATTCCCGACGCTAAAGCTATTTTAAAATATATGCTTGAATGTATGCTCGACAATCAAAATAATGATTTCATCATAAACAGAAAACCGAAAATTTATGAACCGCCGATGTCTCGCGATGAATTAATCGGCATGCTTTCACTTCTCGACGATGAATATAAAAAAATATTATACAGAAAACTAAAAGAAAATAAATTCTATTATTGCAATTTAAAATTAATTGAGAATGTTTCTTATTTTCAATCTATAAAAGCACTTTTTAAAATTAGAAATGAACATCGTAATTATATATGGTTGAACCGAATCGTTAAGGGATTCAAGATTGCATTTCGATTGCAGTTTCAAGACAGATACTACTTTAAAAGAGTTATGAACGAACGCTCAACGCTCGCAGAGTTTGCTTTATTTCATTTATATGCGATTCATTCAATATTTTACGCGAACGCGGGAAACAAGAATTTATTATTTCTTCAACTCTCTGACTTAAACAGTAAGATATTAATTCGATTCATTAATCATAAAGAAAGTCTATTAAATTATTTTGGACCAGAACACGTTTTCAATAAATAGATTTTCATGTCATAATAAAAATATGAGATTATATATTCTTGTGTTATTTATTCTTACTCACATTGCCCATTCTTTCGCATTGACTGTTATACTCGAACCTTACAAAGATATTGATTACGAAAATATTAATGTTTATGACTATAACGAAGACGTTGAAAGCGATTGCACTTGTCATTATCAAAATTTTATCTTTGACAAGTTCAATCGATAAAAATATTCTTATCTTGTTGGTTGCTTTTTTCATAGTGTTTATTCGTTAACACAAAATTGACTCTCTTATTTCTGGCGATTTAAGAGGGTCTTTTTTTTGAAATTAGACAACAATTAAAAATCTGTTATCATTTACTTATGTCAAGTACAACTCGAAGTGGCGATATTGCGGAAATGAGTTTTGCACTAAGAGCGAAACAAAAAAAATTTGCAGTTCTGACTCCGTTTTCAAACTCAAGTGCTTACGATCTTGTTCTCGATACTGGAAAGCGTTTGCTCAAGATACAAGTTAAGTCAACGATACAAGAAAAATCGAAAACATCTTTCAAAGTAAATATTTCAAGAGGCTTTAAGAAACAATATTCTTACAAAGAAAACGAAGTTGATTATTTTGCAATTTACATTGTAAAGATTGATAAGTTTTTTATAATTCCATTTAGTGAAATAACAAAAATTTCCGTTTATCTTTCTCCAGAAAATGAAAATCATAAATATACAAAGTACTTAGAAAACTGGGAGCAACTCAATGAATAATTGCGCTCAAGTTCTTTTCATTAACACTTTATATCAGCCAACAGAATACGAGTTAAGAATTTTAAATAACATGCAAGTCGAAATCTTTTTTTGTCATGCTCAAATTGAGTACGAAGAAAACGGCGATCAATATAACATTATGTTGCGCAAACAGATGCTTGCCGATAAAATGAGAGAATCAATTCACATTGTAAAATAAAAATAAAGGAGATTATATCGGTCGGAATCGGTCGATTATTTGACAGTTTCCAAAACTATCACTTATCATTAAGTCAAGGCACAACATTGACCCTGTGGGTCGCACTTTATGTTCCAGTGGAGCGAAAGGAAAATTAAATGAAAATACAATCGAAAGACATCGTTCTCGTTGATGTTAATTCACTTACTGAAAACCCAGAAAACGCAAACAGACATTCTGTTGAACAAATCGAAAGACTTTCCGAGATAATTAAATATCAAGGTTTTCGCAATCCGATTACAATATCAAATCGAACAGGTTTTATTGTTGCGGGTCATGGGCGACTGATGGCAGCGAAAGTTTTAGAAATGGAACAAGTGCCAGTTATTTATCAAGACTTCGAAAACGAGGCTCAAGAATATTCTTATCTTATTAGTGATAATGAAATCGCTCGTTGGGCTGAACTCGACTTACACTTGGTGCATGAAAAATTAAAAGACATGCCAGAACTTGAAATCGAATTATTAGGAATTGAAAACTTCACTCTCGAAAAGATCGAAGACACTAAAGATGAATCAACAACAATCGATGAAGAAAAATTCTTAATTGTTATCGAGTGTAAAGATGAACTGGAGCAGGCTGATTTTTTTGATGAATTTCAAACAAGGGAAATTACATGCAAACTTATGTCGTAAATTTAAATTCTGAAATATCAAAATCATTTCGTTGCAATAAAGCGGCAGACTCTCTCGACATCGATGTTAATAAAAAATCAAATCATTATTTTAAAGTTAACGCAGACTTAGAAACAGAATATAATATTGGCTTAATCGTTGGTGCAAGCGGTTCGGGAAAGACGACTCTCGCAAAACAAATTCTTGGTGACGAATGTTTCAAAGAATATATTGATCTTTCAAAACCTGTTATCGATCAATTGCCGAAAGAACTTGATTACAATTCTTGTCAGAAAATACTTTCGGGCGTTGGTCTGACTTCCGTTCCCTGTTGGATAAGACCGTCTTACACTTTAAGTAATGGGCAAAAAGCGCGCGCTGAAATGGCTCTCGCTTGTTACAATTCGAAAGACGATGTTATTGCAATTGATGAATTTACAAGCGTTGTCGATCGAACTGTGGCAAAAGTTATGAGTCATTCAATTCAGAAGTTTGCAAGACGCGAAAAGAAAACAATTATCTTACTTGCATGTCATTACGATATTATTGAATGGTTAAACCCTGACTGGATTATTGATTGCAATAAACAAAGTTATACAGATCGGAGGGCACTTCGGCTCGACTTCAAACGAAAAGAACAACTCGAATTTACAATTAAAGAAATCGACAAATCAAGTTGGAAATATTTTTCAAAGTATCATTATTTGAGCGACAAATTGCCAGGGGGCAAACTTTATACTTATGGTCTATTTGAGGGAGACAATCAAATCGGTTTTATTTGTTACGCGAATTATACGCCGAAACGAAAGAACAAAGACTGGATTTTTCACATGAACAGAGTTGTTGTTCACCCAGATTATGCGGGTCTAGGTTTGGGAATACATTTAATAAACGAGACAAGCGAGCATGTTTCTAAGAAGCCAGAAATGCGAGTAATGTCAAAGTTTAGTTCTCTGCCAGTGTTTAAAGCAATGACAAAAAACAGACAATGGAAGTTAAAAAAGATTTCACGCGATGTTGTAACGAAGAAATTCGGAGTTGGTTTAAAGCAAACAAACAAAGATTCTTTTCGAACTAAAGTTAAAACTTATTCGTTTGAATATATGCCGAAATGGAAAAATGGTGGGTGATTTATGACAAAGAAGAAAGACACAACAACTAAAGACAAAGCAGAACATGGAAACAACATGTCATTCGACTGGAAGGTGTTTGATGCTTTAATGCAATTCAAAGTCTCTAAAGCTTTCGTTGCCGATTATATGAAAGTATCGAAGACAACAATCGATAATAAATTAAAGAAAGAACACGATAAAACTTTCACAGAATATGGCTCAGTAAAAATGGAGCGAACTGGTTATAAGTTACAACAAAAAGCAATTGAAATGGCTCTCGGTGGAAACACAACGATGATGATTTTTGCATTAAAGAATCTTGCGAAATGGTCTGATAATAACGAAGTTGCAATAACAGAACTTCCAGAAATTGTTTTATCTTATAGGAAATAAATGTCTACTCCCTTGTTTGCAGAGTTTAATCCGTATGAAATCGAGTGGCAGGGTCAAGCTACCGAAGCGTATGAAACATTCGATTACTCAACGGGAATTTACGAACAGTTTTATTCTGGCTCTATAGGTTCAGCAAAAACAATTGAACATATTCATTTAATTGTTCGACACTGTTTAGAAAATAAAGGCGCATGCTATTTAATGTTAAGAAGAGTTTTAAAAGATTTAAAGCGTACTTCTTGGAAAGTTCTTCTCGCGCATCTTGCAGAAATGCCGATGTATATTCGTTCTTATAATATTTCTAATTTAACAATAACGTTTTGGAACGGCTCAACTATCATGGGCGACTCATACGACAAGGGCGACTATGAAAAGTTCCGTTCACTCGAATTAAGTGGAGCAGACTTCGAAGAGGCAAACGAAGCACCGAAAGAAGCTTACGAAGCTGTAAAAATGAGAGTCGGGAGAGTGCCATCAGTAAAAAATAATATTATAACTTCGAGAAGCAATCCAGATGAACCGAGTCACTGGCTTTATGAATATTTTATTGAAGACACAGAACATAAGAACAAAGAAGTTTTTTATAGTTTAACAGAACAAAACCCATTCTTGCCGAAATGGTACATTCAAAATTTAAAAGAAGACTTAGACCCGTTAATGGCTCGCAGAATGTTGAAAGGAGAATGGCTTTCGATACGCGGTGAAATGCCATATTATGCTTACGATTCTGAAAAACAATTTAAGAAGAAAGAAAAATATATTATTGACCCGAATTATCCACTTGATTTTTTTCATGACTTCAACATCGGAGAAGGCAAACCCATGAGTTCTGGATATGGGCAAATGATCGGTGATACTTTTCACATTGCGAGAACTTTTATAGTTGAAGGTTTTAACACAGATGAAATCATCGACGAAATGATCGACTCAGGCGCACTTGAGTTAATAACTAAAGTAAGAGTATTCGGAGATAGAAACGGCAAGAACAATGATACTCGTGGAAACAAAACAGATTACGACATTATAAAAAGTAAATTGCAGAAATTCAGAAAGAAGAATCAACAGGCTATCTCTGTTGAAATGCAAGTGCCTAATATTAATCCGCCGATACGATCAAGACAAAACATTGTCAACGCGCATTGTTTGAATGACAATGGAAAGATAAGACTTTATATATACAGCGAAGCGAAGATGGCTGATAAGGGTTTAAGATTAACAAAACTAAAAAAGGGTAGTACTTATCAAGAAGACGACTCGAAAGGAAATGAGTTTCAACATGTTACAACTGCAATCGGTTATTACATACATCAATATAAAAACTCAACAGAAAAAATTGGAAGTTTAAAACCTACTACTAGACGGAGATAAAAAATGAAACAAGACTTAATGGACCAAGGCTATAGAAAGACTTTAATTGAAAAAATAAAGGGCGATGAAAACGTTCAACGTAAAATCGTTTCGTATAAAAAACAGAATATGCAGAACGACAATTATCATCAATACGTTAAAGAGTATTTAGAGTCGAAGCTCGACCCTGAAACAGTTTCAGAACTTCATATCTTTAGTGATGTTAACTTGCAAAAAAGAATCTCAAAGAGTGAGAGTGGAATTTATAAAACTGCGCCAGAACGAAGCTTTATGATTAATGACAAACCGATAGAAGATTTTAAAAATGTTTATGACATGATGAACGTTGATACTTGTTTAAGTCGCGCGAATACAGCTTTCAAATATCAAGATCAATGCGCAATTCAAGTGTATCCAGAAAATGAAAATCTAAAATGTAGAGTATTGCTTCCGCATCATTACGACGTTATACCAGAAGAGAATAATCCAGAAAATGCGTTTGCTTATATCATTTCTAATTTTGATAATACTTCAAGAGATAAAATAAAAAAAGATGATAGTCGAACTGGCTTCTCTCAGGGCGACACTTATCGCGATGGAGCGAACCAAGAAATTGCAGACGTTGACGACCCGAACACAGGAACAGAACGTTACTTTGTTACTTCAAGAAAACATAATTTCGTTATGAACGGCGATGCTGAAATCTTAAACAAAGAAACATTCGAGCCTATAACTGAAAAGATCGAAGAGAACGACGAGAACGTTGTTTCGGCACTTGCAGAATATGATTGTCTTCCGTTTATTGATGTTGCAACAGAAAAGGATTTTGAGTTTTGGGTTCGCTCTGGAGATTCTTTATACAATGCAACTGTAATGTATAACGTAATTTTGACAAGTGAATTTCAGACCGTTGAAATGCAAGGGCATGCGCAACCATATTACAAGGGCGATGCTGAACACATGCCAGAAAATATTCGCATCGGAGTTGATAAGATGATTTTTATTCCGATCAATCCGAATAACGAAGTTAATTCAGAGTTTGGATTCGCGAACCCAGGTTCAGACTTATCGGGCATAAGAGAGTTTAGAGAATCATTTTTAAGTTCGTTCTTATCATCAAGAGGCTTAGACACTTCAATCGTAAGTGGTAAATCAAGCGTTAACACTTCAAGTTCGGGTATTGAGAAAATGCTTCAAATGATTGAAAAGTTCGAAGCGTCACAAGAAGACTTTTCGTTGTTTAAAAATGTTGAGCAACAACTCGCAGAAATAACAGCTTGTTGGATTGAATCACTAAGAGGCGAGCGCATCGAGGGCGAATTAATTCTCGGAGAAAAATATCAATTCAATATTGGCGACTTAAAAATGTTTTCTCTTAATCTTGATTTTGCAAAACCAGAACTAATTAAAACAGAAATGGAAACTCTCGAAGTCGCAGAGAAAGAAATCGACATGGGCGTTTCTTCGAAAGTTCATTACTTAATCGATCATAAGGGCATGACTGAAAAGGAAGCAATCTTATATATAAAGAAAGTTGAAGAGTACGAAATGCTTACGAGTATTGAAGTTGATGAAAACGACAACGATGAAGACGAGGTAATTGAAAATGAGTTTACGCCGAAAGATAAGTAAAGATGAAGTAAGTCAGACTTTTAATTTAAAAACACTTCTTGGAAAGTCTCCATCTGTTGAGCAACAAGAACTGTTTTATAATTTATGCGTTGATGAAATGGTCGAGAGAACACTTTCAAATGAAGACGTTAATGGTCGAGCGTTTAAAGATTACTCTCCAGATTATGCGAAAGCGAAAGGCGTTCCCGTCAACTCTGTTGATCTTGCTTTAAGTGGCGACATGCTTAATGGAATCGAAGACGCAACAGAGTCAACAGATCATGTTAAAATTGAAATCGCAAACGATCAAGTTGGCAAAGCTTATGGGCACTTATCAGGAATGAAGGGTCACAAAACAATCAAGCGTGGAAAAAAACGAGACTTCTTTGGCTTTAAAAACAAAGACGACTTAGAAAATATTTTATCCCAAGTGAAACAAATCGCACCGATCGAAGAAACAAACAGACCGCAAAATGTTTCGAGTGAAGAGTTTAGTTTTATAGAAGAGTTTAACGAGCAATCATTTCAAGAAACTAAAGTTCAAAAACCGAATCTTGCAGAACTGCGAGAGGCTATTCGCGCTATTGGCTTAGACTTCGGAGACTTATCTTAATGACTGTTTCGCCTAAAAGTATAAAGATAACTGGACTCACTCAACTAAGAAGAAAGTTAAATTCTAAGTTTAAAATCGTTATGAATAAAACAATGCGAGATAAGATTCTTAGAAACAAAGTCGGCGCAATCATAGCGGCTGATATTCGAAAGAACTTTAAGAGAACTCCGTCAAGTGCAACTAGAAAGTTCAGAGAATACTTTGAAAAATATAATGATACTCACAGCGATTATGATATTAACAATATAAATATAACCTTCACTGGCGAGCTTTTAAATGATCTTGCTTCGAACGTAAAAGCAGACACAGTAAATCTATTATTTATAGTTGAACACAGTGACAAGAAACATAAATTATTAAAGGGCGCGCGCAAATCTAAAGCTAAAACAATCACAGTAACCTCTAAGTCGGGGAAATCACGACAAGCAAGACCGCAGAAAACGAATAAAGAAATCTCAGAAATATTAATAAATGACTTAAAATTAGATTATTTAAAGGTGACAGATTCCGCACAAAGCGAAATAATCAAGTTGTTGCGAAAAGAAATATCTAAAAATATAAAAAGTATTATGGCTTAAAAGCCAATAATTTGACAACAAACAAAAAAGGAAAGAAAATGGAACTTGAAAATCAAAACGCTCCAGTGGGGCACTCAGACAAAACCAGTGGTGATGTTGAGAAAGTAACGACTCAGAAAGATGATGTTGTTCAATTTAGTTCGTTTCAAAAAGCTCTTGAAGAAAAGAAACGCGCTCAAGCTCAAGCCACTGAAATGAAATCAGAACTTGAAATTTTGCGTGAAGAAAAACTTAAACGAGAGGGCAAGTTTGATGAAGTGAACATTGCGAAAGATAAGAAAATCGCAGAGCTTGAAAAACAATTAGGCTCAACGAAACAATCTTACGCATGGTCGACTCTTACGGGAGAAATCAAACGAGAAGCAATTAAGAACAATTGTACTGACCCTGATAAGTTAATTAGATTAATGAGTGACGACGATTTAAAAGAGTTATCACAAAACGTTAATGAGGATTTTACAATTAACACTGAATCTTTAAAAACTGTTATGGAAAAAAATAAGAAAGAAAACTTTTTTCTATTTACAGAATCAAAAAAGAAACAAGTTAATGGTAATCCGAAAGCGGTTTTTGAGATTGAAGAAAAAACAGATTTGAGTAAACTTTCACTGGAAGAACTCAAAGAACTACATAAAAAGAGTTTTAGAAACTAGAAACGCATAAACAGGAGGTCATAATGACTGTTGCAAAAAATGCTGATGTTGCCGGAGTTCAAGAAGCACTCGTTGGTGAAATCGTACAAAGAGAATTACAAGCAGCTTCAAAGCTTGCAGGAATGTTTGAAGACTTTTCAAACTTAGTTGGGAAAGGTTCATCGAATGTAAAAATTCCAAGAGCAAGTTCTTTTAATGTTCAAGATCGTGACAACGCGACACCGACTCCCGCATCGGCTCAGAACTTAACTTTCTTATTCGATCAAATCGACTTAGATCAATCGAAGTATGTTTACTATGTTATTCCAGGTGATGTTGAACAAGATTCAAAACCATCATACGAGCAAACAGCGGCAAGTCGCTCTGCAAGCGCGCATGGAAGAAACATGGATATTGCAAGAATCGACACTCTTTGGAGTGAAGCTTCAAACGCAAACGATTATGATTTCGATTCAAGTGCCGACGATATTGAGCAAGCACTTTTAGATATGATTGAAATTGCCGATCTTGCAGAAATGCTTGACGATGGTGGCAGATTTTTAATTGTTAGACCTTCACAAAGAAAACAACTTCTTGGAGTTGCAAACTTTGTACAGGCTGATAAGTACGGAGATAGAACTCCACTTATTTCTGGAGAGTTGGGAGCTATGTACGGCGTAAGAGCGGTTGTTGTAAATCATCAAGGAACTGTTGATGGTGTTGATGCAGGAGCAGGATTATACGGCGACGGAAAAATGATGCTTGTTCACAGAGAATCTTTAGGTTTTGCATTTCATAGAAAACCAGAACATGATTCTGACAAAGCTATCGAATACGGAGCGGGTTCTATGAAGCACACTTGGGACGTTAAATACGGACTAAGCGCACTTCAAGATGGAGCGTTAATCGTAAGAGCATACAATCAGCCGTAAGATTTTCTAAATGAAAAAAACAGTTGGTCAAATTCCAAACTTTATAACAGCGACTAGCCCGAAAGGGCTACGTCGTTCTATGTTGAAAGTACAATTAAAACTTGGTTATGGAGTTGAGTTTTTCGACTTCGAGCAACTGAAAAACGGAAAACATATTTGTTGGTACGAAAGCAACGAAAATATAAATCAGTTCAACGTCGGAGAACAGCTTGGTTCAAACAGCGAGCGGGACGACTAGAGACAGACAACATAAAAGTTTTGTTGAATCTCCGAGTCGTGGCGAAAAATTAACAGCCCAAGAAGTTTACGTTGGAAATTCACATTCTGACCCGATACCCGTAGACCCTACAACGCGCGGAGAACCTGATTGCGTCTTTAATGAGGTAAATATCCTCACAGACACGACACAAACAATAATTAATAAAACAATACTCGCAGGAACTATAATCGATTTAACGGGCGTACACGCGTCTGGAGATAACATCGCTTTTTATACTGTATTAATAAACAACGTTATTAAATATAAAGCGCGCTCTTGGTGGAGTGACTTTAATATTAAAATAGACATGAACAAAGAAAGTCTCGTTGAAGGTGACAATATTAAAATAATCGTGGAAAATAGAACAAACAGACCCGCATCGTTTAACGCGACTTTAAAATTTAATGAGATAACTTTATGAACATAGTTAAAATGAAAAAACAATTGCAATTAAAGAAATTTGAAAACAGTCTTTTCGAGCTTGATATTAAAATCGCAGAAAGACAAGAAGACATAAACAGAATTGAAACTCTCAAAACTCAAGAGCAAGAGAGAATATTAATATTAAAAGAAGAAATAAATAATCTGGAGGATTAATCATGTCAGACCATAAAGGAAAATTACCAGTACGCGGAGACGGTGTCTATGACGCTCTTACGAACGATGAACCAAACGCAAGTGGAGTTATTGGCTCGGAAAGATCGGCTTCAATTGGAGTTGCAACATCAACACAAAGAGTTACTGCGAAAGCGGGCGATGAAGACAAGATTGCACTCGACGTTGCATTAAGTGATGGCGATGGTAATTCAATCAACAAAGACAATCCTCTTTATGTGACAGCAACAGAAGGTGTTGGAACTGAAATTCAAGATTATAAATTAGACGCACTAATTGCGAAAGACGGCGGTTTTGCAAATCACGACTATGTTACTGGCTCAGAATTTAGAGGTCTTGAAGTTGAATGTTCATCGAGTGCGCTTGCAAGTTTTGAATTACAAGTTGAAACTGCGGTCGGTTCAGACACTTACAGCACTATAATGAAAAAATTTAATTCAGTTGCTAATCCGAACGTAACATTTTCTAAGAAATCTCCGTCGGTAATTGCGTCTGGAATTACAATTAGAATTATAAAAACAAACTTGGATAATCAAGCCACTGACTTGTATACTTCAATAAACGGAGTAGAGGTTTAATAAATAATGGGTGACGTAAACAGAAATCAACAAGCGACACACGCAACGAAGTTGACCGATGAAACGGAAGAGTTCGTTGCTAAAGTCGCGCCCGATAGTTCTGGCGACAATCGACTCTTTGTTAAATCACAACAAAGTTTCGTTGACCCTAATAGATTAATACGCGAAAGAATTAAACGAGTAAGTAATGACTCAATTGGTCTTAACGTAAACGGAAGTGGAACGCCGATACCATTCGAATTTAAAGCGAACCCACTTGTTACTGACAAAGATATTTTAATAAGTTCAATTAAACTTTTCGGCACAGATGGAAACATAAAAGTTTCGGTCACTAATTTTATGGGTCTAAACTCTGAACTCACAAATGGATTATTGATTGAATTTATAACAGATGGAGCAACTACATTTTCAAGAACAATAAAAGACACAGTCGAATTTCTTGGTTTATTTTCATCTGGCGCAAGTGATAACAATATTATTGCGGGGTCTGGTGGAGATTACATCGAAAGTAAATTTGATTTAACTGCTAAAAGTTTAGAGCTTAACTTAAAAGCAGGAACTACCGATCTTATCAGAGTTACTGTGCAAGATAACTTAAATGCTGTTGATGCTCTTTACATGCTTATAGACGGTAGGGAGGCATAATGAGTTTTCTAAATAGAGATTCAAATAAAAACGTTTACGGCGAAACAGCTTTCAAAAAAGTTACTGGAACTAAAAAAGTAATTGCGGCAAACAGCACAGAAAATATTGAGCTTACTTTTCCTTTTACTAAAGGTTTAATCAAGGGCGCAAAAATAATTAATACTCACATCGGTGATTCTTTAAACTTTAAAATAAAAGACACAGCAACAAATACTTATTCGCAAGCTCCGATTGAGGTTTTCGGAGCTAACATAGTTCTTAATCAATTCGGCTTCGATGTTTATTTAACAAACGAAAGTCTTGAGGACACCGCAGAATTTGCAGGAGAATTATATTCTGGAATGATTCTATGTTGTGAATATACAAACAACACAAATGAATCGAAAACTGTTTATATGAACGCAGACATTTACGAACTGGTGATGGAATGAAAAAAAGAATGTGGAACATATTCGTTGCAACAAGTATTTTATTAAGTGCGATTATTTTCGGTTCTTATAAAAAAACACTGTCTGCAAGTCTCGGAGAAATCGAGAATCATAATTATTTTGCTAAACTTACATGCAATGTTTTAGAGATTGTTTTAAATGACGATGAACATTGCTTAAAAGAATATAACGATTACTTACGAGAGGGCGAAAAATGATTTTCTTAAACTGTGCAAATGAAGACTTAGTGCAAGTAAATGACAAAACAAGAATCGATGTTTCACGTTCGTTCGTTTCTGGCGATGATGTCACAGACATTTTAATAAAACCAGAAGCAAGTGAAAGTTATATTTCAATTTTTAATACAGATCAAAAAAAATGGTTTCTCGACTGGTCTTACGCGACTGATGGGGAAAAGAGTATTAGTGTTCAAGCCACGGACGGAGTGAACACTATTACTCAAACTTTTACAATCAATATAATAAGTGTCGAAGAGGATAATCTTTATTCAAATGATTCGCAAGTTTTTAAAATAGAAAGTGAATTAAAAAATTACTTTCCGCAAGGTAGAAACTCTTACATAAATATGCACAGAGAAGCACAGTCGAGAATTTTATCTGTACTTGATCGTAAAAGAATCTGGGATAATGACGGCAACCCGTACGACAAGAATCAATTAAACGTTACTGGAGAACTCTCTTTATGGAGTTTATACGAAACGATTTTGATGATTTATACAGATTTATTTATTTCAGTCGGTGACAAGTTCGCAGAGAAAGTGAACGAATACAAATCACTTCGAAACATTGAACGCGATCGTGGAGCGATAAGAGTCGATAAAAACAATTCTGGCACTATAGAAAACGAAAGTGAAACTCAAGACTTAAAATCTTTTAGGCTGATAAAACGATGATAAAAGAAATACGAGCATATATTCGAACTCAAATTGCAAATGTTGATTCTGATTTAAAAGAAAACAACTCTGCGTTTTATGATGGAGACATCGGCGAAACAATAATTTCGGATAGTTACCAGATAGTATTAAATAACATATCAAATGAGTTGCGAACAGAATATCGAGAAGACGATATTGATTGCATTGTTTCAATTTTTGGCTTCGGGTACCGCGATGAAATAACCCACTATGATGAATTACTCGACAAGGCGATTTGTATACGCGACAATATTATCAACATTAATAATTTCTCAGGAAATGGAATGATTACTAACATCGAATCAAACGGAATAACTGCAACGCAACTTTCGGGCGACGACAATGGTTTTAAAATAGATATTAATTTAACAATACGACAAACGTATTTATAGGGGGCATTATGGCTTTATGTACAGATCAAAGATCGACAAACCAAACTCTGGAATCAATGAAATGGTATTTTGGAAAAAAAGAATGTCGTAAAATTACAATGAGTGAAACTGATTCAGATTTCGGAGATTACTTCGAACTTAATACAATCGATTTCGATTATACGGAAAAAAAATATGTTATCTTTCTTGATGACTCTGTTGCAAGTGCGCCGAGTGTAAATTCAGATCAAACATTGATTTCGGTTGCAGTAACAAGTGGAGACACTTCGAACGACAAGGCAACAGCAATGGCAGTCGAGCTTGCGGCAATCACTGTAAGAACAGAAGTTATCGCAGGAGACATTGAGATTCAAAACGCGTTCGTTGGACCGATAACAATTGAAGATGTTTCAAACGCAACTAATTTAACTTTCGTTGCTCAGACAACTGGCTTCGGTGGTTACATCGGGCAAACTGGAGAATCAGAATTAACAACAACTGTTGATCTTGTTCAACTTATGGACGATGCACAGGGAACAGTTATTCAAGATGAAATTATCACAGGCTACGGCGCAGAGATAACAATTCCAGTTAAAGAAATGACAACAAAAAGATGGCAAGACTTAATCGGTTCTGTTTCGGGTAACAATGTTACAATCGACGGAAAAGAAATCACTGGTTGGGGAACTGAAAAACTTTACAAGTCAATGTTCTTATATGCAGGAAGACTTGTCGGACACCCTGTAAGACTAGACGACAATGAAATTGATGAAGACATCACAATGCTAAACACAGCTCCAAAGATGAATAAAATTAATTTCTCTGGTCAAACAATTCAAGAGGCTGAATTTCTTTTCACTTCTTACAAAGATGCAAACGCAGACAAGAAAATAAATCTCGTTGCTCGCGGTGACCATTCAAAATTCTAATTAAATAAACGTGGGGGCGTAATGCCCTCACTATAACGAAAAGGCTTAACGAATGAAAATTGAATTTAAAAAACGTACAATTAATCTTGATCTTTACGGAGAGACTTTCGCAGTCGCGTTTCCAACAGCTAGACAATTAGATGATTATTTAAAAAAGTTAAAACAAATTGGAAAGGGCGAACTTGAATCAAGTGACTTCGAACTCACTCAGGCATTATTTGAAGAGTGTGGACTTCCGAAAGAAAAAATTCAAGACATGGAGCTTGGTCACTTAGAAGAACTTACTCAACTGATTCTAGGGCAAAAAAAAAGTTAGATGAACTTGATATAAAATTCTGTGAAGTTTGTCATTTTTACAATTATAAATATGAAGAGGTTGAACAAATGGATTACGCAACTTTCGAATTAATTTATGAGGGCATGCACAGAATTTTAGCCAAGAACATGTTAAGAAGCTTTACTGTTGCCGATTATCCCTACATAAAAGAAGCGAAAGCAAAAAGAAAACTTCATCGCAATGTTTATGAAGTGGGCTATCCAGAAAACTTTGTTAAGAAAATAATAAAGACAACAGACTTGGAGTTATTTTAAATGAGTGATGATAGAATTATTGTTGACGTTGTTTTTCAGCCAACAGATACAAAAAAGAATTTTCAGAAAGTAGAAACTCAAGCGAAAACTGCGGGCGCGAAAGCGAGTGTAAGTTTCTCACAAGGTTTTGCAAGTAGTATTTCTAAGTCTTTCGCAAACGCGCGCTCTCAAGTCGTTGGCGTAGTTGCAGGAATGTTCGCTTTTAATGCTGTAAAGAACACGCTTGCAAGTGCAACACGTTCAGCACTTCAATTTGAAAGTGCTATAACTGAAATTAATACTATTATGCCAAAGAATACGAAACTCACTGAAAAGCAAACGAAAGCTTTGAGGGAATATTCTAAAGAGTTTGGAACAAACGCAACAGGGCAAGCGAAAGCATTTTATCAAATCATATCCGCAGGAATCACCGACGTAACGAAAGCGAATCTTTTATTAGAAAGTGCAAACAAACTTGCGATAGGTGGCTTAACAAGTGTTGGAGCATCGATCGACATTTTAACATCGATTGTAAATGCTTACGGGCAAGAAAATCAAACAGCGGCAGACACAGCCGATTCATTATTCACAGCAGTTCGACTCGGAAAAACAACAGTCGATGAACTCGCAAGTTCTCTCGCGCCAGTTATTCCAGGTGCAAGAGCGGCGGGCGTTTCACTTGATGTTGTAAACGCTTCAATTGCAGTTTTAACTTCCAACGGAAACTCGACAAGTCTTGCAGTAACTAGACTAAACGCTTTGTTAACAGCACTTGCCAAGAATGGAAAACTTCTTGGAAAAGAAATGGATTTAAGCGCAGTTGCAAGTGATGGTTTAAACGTTGTTCTCGAAAGAATGGAAACTGCAACAGGTGGAAACTCTGAAAAACTTTTAAAACTTCTTGGGAGAGTTGAAGCAGTTCAAGCGGCACAAACTCTTATGAGAAATGGTGCAAAACAATTTAACGAAACGATTGATGAATTTGTTGACAAGACAGGCGCATCAACTAAAGCCTTCGAAGAAATGGGTTTAACAGGCGAGCAGAAATTTAAAATTCTAAACGCAGAGATTGAAGACTTAAAGTTAGAAATGGGAAATGGTTTATTTCCGATCATATTAAAAGTCGCAGACGGATTTAAAACTATAGGCGCAATGGCGGGCGACATGCTCGGAGGAAACAAAGCAACAACAGTCGCAGAAGATTATAAACAGCGAATCAACTCTCTGACACTTAGTATAGCCGATCTTGCAAAAAAGAATAAAGATGCAACAAGCGAACTCAAAGCGGGCGGTCTAGGTTTAATTAGAGAATGGGTTCTTGAAGGAAATGTAAAAGAATATAAAAAACAATTATTCGATATGGGTCAACAATTGATCTTGTTAAAATCTCAAGCGGCTTCGTTTGCAGAATCAACAGACATTGCAGATCAAAAAGAACATGAATTAAATTTATTACGTAACGCTCAAGGCGAATACGACTTATATATGGCAAAGAAAAAACTAGATGCCGAGAAAGATGCCGAAAGAAAAGTAAAAGCGATGGAAGACTCTAATGCTATGTTTGCAAAAATGGCAGAGGTTCGACTTGCATTATTTGAAACAGAAGAAGCGGCGAAAACTGCTCAAGACGTATTTGTTGAAAACACTCAAAGCAACATTCAAGACATGGTTGGCTTTTTCGGTCTTGCAGGAAAACAAATGTCAAAGATTTCGAAAGAAATTGCGGGAAATGTTTTTAGCGCATTATCAAACGGAATTGGAAACGCTTTTCAGAACGTTGGAAAGGCACTTGCAGAAAACGGAAATGCTTGGCAAGCTTTCGCAGATGGATTAAAAAGTATTCTCGGCGATGTTGCAAGCGCAATCGGTGACACGTTTATTAAATGGGGTGTTGCGAACTTAGTTTCTGGAAACGTTGGAATGGGTTCAGCACAAATCGCGGCGGGTGGAGCTCTTAAAATATTATCTGGCGCGCTTGGTTCTTCTGGCTCAAGTTCTTCTGGTTCTGCTTCTGGTGGAGCGGGTGCAAGTACTCCGATAACAGTTGATGATTCTGGCGTAAGTGCAATTCAAGAAACGAGAGAACAAGCGAAAGAACAAGTTAACATAAATTTAAATGTTGAAGGCTCAGTGATAAGAGAGTCAGAACTAAATGGTTATATGACTGACATGCTCGAAGAGGGTTCAAGTGAAAATGCAAATATTATTCCATCTTTGAAAACAGGATTTTAAATGGCTATAGAAACAAGATCGGCTTTTATTTATGGGCATACGATCGACGATGATAATTCTTTTATAAACTTTACGGAAGACGGTATAATCGAACTCTCCGCAACTATCGAAGTTGGAAGTTATACGATAACACAGTTCACAGATGCGATTGCGAAAGCACTTAACGAAGTTGGCGACAATAATTACACAGCAACTCTCGACAGAATAACGAGAAAAATTTCTGTTTCAAGTGATGCGAGTTTTTCTTTCTTGGTTACTACAGGTTCAAATATTTCAATTAGTGCATTTCCGTTAATGGGATTCACGACCGATCAAACTGGTTTATTAACTTATGAAGCCGATGAAGAAAGTGGAACTTATTATACTCCGCAAGCAACGTTAAGACGATACAAAGACAGTGAAGACAATCAGTCGAGCGTTCAATCTAAAGTTAACGAATCAAGTGAGGGCGACATCGAGCTTGTCACTTATGGAACTAGAACTTTTACATCATTCAATATTAAATACATTACAGACATAACAGGGCAATCAGGCAACGTTGCGGAAGACGACCCGAACGGGAGATTAAATGCAAATCTTTTCATGCGTTATATAAGACTAAAACGCCCGATTGAATTTATGCCCGATCGTGATACGCCGAGCGATTTCAAATCGATGTTTCTTGAAAAGACTTCACAGGGCGCAGATGGTACTAAATACGAACTACAAGAATTATATGCTGAAAAACTTGCTTTTTATTTCCAAACTGGCACGTTATTGTTTAGAATATTATAAGGAGATAAACTATGCCAATTCCATTTAAATCGATTCTTTCGAGTGTAATTGCGAACGCAACATGGCTCGATAAAACAATCGACGATGAAAAAAAAGGCAAACTCGGTTTATTTAAAACTGCAAACACTGACCCAGACGCAATTGCCGACGTTCAACAATATATAAATGACGTTGCTGATTCTGATGGCACTATCGGTGAAACAGATACGAACAGAAAAATTTATTCAAGCGCGCAAATAATATCAAATGGCGACAGTCGAAAAGTTGCAATTGGAAAATTAGATGCTCAAGTAAAAATAAATATTGATGTCAACGACAATCAAGACGTAACTCTCGCAGATCATGAAACAAGAATCGGTGACAACGAAACAAATATTCAAACGAACGCAGACAACATTCAAACGAATCAAGATGAAATTCAAGCAATTGAAGACAGCGTTGGTTCTGCAAGTGGAATTGCTCCGTTAAATGCAAGTACAAAAATCGATTCAATTTATTTGCCATCTTATGTTGATGATGTTGAAGAGTACGCCGATCTTGCAAGTTTTCCTGTAACTGGCGAAACTGGAAAAATTTATGTTGCGATTGATACTAATAAAACTTATCGATGGTCTGGTTCTGTATATGCTGAAATTTCTCCGAGTGATGTTAATTCGGTTAATGGTTATACTGGAATTGTAACTCTCGACAAAACAGATATTGGATTATCAAACGTAACGAACGACGCTCAACTACTAAGAAGTTCGGCAGACTTCGACACTTTCACAGAGAAAGATACTGCAAACGAAAACGATATTGTTTTAATTGAAGATAGTGAAGATAGTTTTAATAAAAAGAAAGTTCGACTTGAAAACATGTTGGGCGGTGGCAATGGTGGCGGTGGTTCTTTTATATGGGAACTCAACGAAGAAATTTCTCCGCTTGAATCTTTCGCTTACGGAATATCATTATTAGATTTCGATTACGAATCAGAAATGGCGATAAGTGCTTTATTAATTGTTCCATCGAGCTATTCTGGAGCGAAACAAATCGCACTTGAAAATCTCGCTTTTATTATCGATGCAACATCGGGCGACGTTTTATTTAATTGCGAAACAACATTAATTAAAACTGGCGAAAACATAAACACGACAACAAATATTCATCAATCAGGAAACTCGGAAATTGCAGTTTCTTTGGCAAACTCAATAACGAGAGTCGGAGCTTTAGAATTAACAGATGAACTCGGATTAATAAACGGAGTTGCAGTTGAAGCAAATGACATTTTAAAAATAATATTAAAAAGAAACAACACTGCCGAGACATCGAGTGCCATTGTTGATGCGCGATTATTAAAATATAGTGCTACAATAAACTTTAAATATGAAAGTCCGATCATTCCACCCATTTCATTAACTTGGGATATAATCGGAACAGGAACATTTAACACTACACCAACAACAATTGAAAAAACTTCTGGTGGAGCGGCTTACTCGGCAATATCATCAAACGAAATAATAAACTCAGGCGACGTTAAAGTTGAATTTACAGTGGCTAACTGGTGGGCTTCCGGTCAAACATTTATAGGGTTGGATAATTTGCCTTATGTTTCATCGGACGGCTCAGGTGCAACGGGTTCCGATTCTATCGATTATGGTTTTTTTCTGTTTTCAACTAGCGCAACTCCCGACTCTGTTTACATTTATGAAAATGGTTCATATTTTAGTCCAATACCATTAAGCATAAACGATAAACTTAAAATAGAAGTGAACGGAACTACAGGCGAAATTAATTATTTTCAAGATACTGGCTCGGGCTATGTTAACATACATACTTCGGCACTTACATTTTCATCTTACCCAGTGAAATTAACCGCTTCGATTTTTAGACAGCTTACATTTAGTAACATAATATTTTCAAATAGCTTAACTTAACAAAGGATTTTATGAGGTACTTATTTTTATTAATCATTTCAATTTTTTTATTCATGCCTCATGGTTATACTCAAATAAAGCCCGCGCAGTCTCAATATTTAATTGAGAAAGGTTTTTTAATAAACCCAAGTTTTGAACAAGGTTTTAAAGGTTGGAGTTTTTCTGGAGACTGTACAAAGAGTCTAGTGAGTGAAGTTCCGTATCTTAACAAGTCTTTAAAAATTACTTGCGTCGGGCAAACGTTTTCATTAAAGCAAGAAACGACCTCTCATGCTCAATTTGCAGGGCAACAGGGCGTTTATAATGTTCAAATAAAATCAAACGTAACTGGCGCGAAAGTTACAGACTTGTCGGGCGGTGTTCGATCGAATGAAGTGAACATTTACGCAAGTTCAAATTTTGTAAGAGTTTCAAATATTCCGTTTGTTGTGAGTTCTGTTTCAAATGGAATAGAAATTTACTCAGATGCAATCATAACTGGCGAATTTATCATTGATGATATTGCACTCGCATTATCTTATGACAATTTTATTCGCGAAGACTTAGACGACGTTCCAGTGGGAACAATTTTAAGTTATGGTTCAGAGCAAATTCCAGACGCTTATTTGTTGGCTGATGGTTCTTGTAAATTAAAAGCAGAGTTCGCAAGTCTATTTTCTGTAATTGGAACAAGTGCGGGCGAGTGTACAATCTCAACTTCAAATGACGGGTTCAATGTTCCTGATTTGCAAAATCAATTTCTAAGAGGCTTAACGGGCGGTCGTTCTGTGTTTGATACTCAAGCAGATGCAACAGCAAGAAATGGATTGACAGCAAGTTCTCCGGCTCATGGGCATCAATTTAGAATCTTGAACGGAACTGGAGAGCCAGACGTTGGAGGCGGTGGAATTATGACTGACTCAAATGCGGCACAAACAAATTACCCTGCTTACGCAGGAACTCCGTCGAACGTTTCATCGCAAGCAATCGGTGGCGGAACAGCAATAATAAATTTAAGTGCGGGCGATTCGGAAACAAGACCGATAAACAAAGCAGTTGTTTACATTATAAAAGCAATCGGAAGAAATACTCAAAATATTATTTCTCAAAAATCAACATCGCCAGACAAGGCAGGTTTTGTTATATGGTCCGCGTTTGATTCTGGGAACGTTGAGGGTCACGCTAAGGCAAATGGCGATTGCATATTGAAAAATTCTTTTCCTGATTACGTTGCAAATGTCGGAACAACTTTCGGAGAGTGTACGATTTCAGTTTTAAATGATGGCGTAAATTTACCAGACTTAATAACGGGTAATCGCTTTATTAGAAGTGCGGGAGGCGGTCTTGCAGTTGGAACAGTTCAAGCCGATGCGACTGCGCAGAATGGTTTAAGTACTGGCAATCAATCGGCAAATCATAGTCACTACACACTTTCATCAACCACCGCAAGTTATTCTGACAGCGTTACAGTTAATTCTGGAAATTATGCTTCGGTTCAAAAAGCGGCGGGCTCATTTTCAGTTAACTACACGATGGGTGGTGTTGCAAATGTTGCAAACGTTGGAATTTCTGGAAACAACAGCGCAAATCATAATCACTCAATTTCTGGCGATTCGGAAACAAGACCGATAAACATTGCTTTAGTTCCGTATGTTAGACTAGAAAATCGAGACGAAGTTAAAATAAATTTAAGAAACGGACCAAGACTTGGAGACTGTAAATATTCCTTATTATCAACAACAGATTTTAATACAGAAAACGAAGGGCAATGGGTTCGACTTGAAGGGCAATCACTAACTGGAACAGACATCGATACGAAGTTCGGTGTAAACTCGCTACCAGACGCAGTATCGAACGGAGCGTTTATAAGACAAAATGGAGGAAACTCTGGAGCGTTAAGAGCTTTTCAAGATGATGCAACAGCCGTAAATGGTTTAAGTAATGTTGGAGTTGGAAATCACACGCATACTTCATATATAAATTATTCAAGTGGTGGCGGTGGTGTTCAATATAACGCCTCAGGAATTTCTGCTTACTCTGCAATTCAAACAGGTGGAGCAGGTGCTCACAATCATAGCTTAAATGGTGATTCGGAAACAAGACCGAAAAATATTAGTTTAAATTTTTACTGTCTAGTCGATAAGTAAAAAAGGATTTTTTTTAAATGAATGAATTAAAATCAGTAATTTTTTTTATAGGAGTAGGCTTAACTATTGGATTTTCCTTGATTGTTTATGCTCATGCAAACTTTTCAACTAAAGAAACGACTGATAGGATAGAACAATATCAAAAAAGAGGGCGCGATCAAGTTATCAAGCGACTCGACAGAATGAACAGTAAACTCGATAAATTACTATCGAAATAAAAAAAGGATTTAACATGACAGAAGAAAACGCGAACCCAGAAAGTGAAACAGAATCAACAGAACAAGACATCGACAAAACGAAAGTTTTAGTAAGTGCGGCAGACGATCTTGTTGAACTTGTTGAAGAAATTTTCGAAGACGGAAAGATCGACCTAGCCGATGGTATGAGTCTTCCAAAACTTTTCACAGTGTTAAGAAAATTTTCTGACTCTTGGAAAGCTAAAGATGAAATCTTAAAAGAGTTAAAAGATTTATCGAAAGATGAATTAAAACAACTTATAGATGAAGCTTTAGACTAAATGACATTTACACTTGCCATAAAAGGATTAATCGCACTCAGCAATATAATACCATTGTTGAGTCGCGGTTATGACTTGTTTACTGATTTGTGGATTGATAAAAAGATCGGCGACATCGATAAAATGAAAGCGAATAAAGCGTCAAAACGTAGAGCATTATTAAAATCAATAAAGGAATGTACAAATGATGAACAAAGAAAACAATTATCTATTATACTTTCTGATATTAATAACTCTGTTTAGTTGTAAGTTACCGAGCGACCCTTTCAACAGACCAAAAATATCACCAACAATTAATTCAAACTGTACAGGATTTCAAAACGGCGAAATGATCGACGCAACAAATTTCATTTCTGTTTCAACAGATGATTACGACTTGCTTCAAACTTATTACGACGATATTGAATATCGATTATATATTTGTAAAAAATATAAGAAGCGTTGCAAATGAGTTTTAAAGTTACTGCGCGAACGCGCTCAATATTAAATCAGATACAAAAAAACCCTAGTGTTGTTATTGAAACAGAGGGCGTTGAAAGTGTTTTTTCTTCGAGTGTTGTCTTCGAAAAAATTCGTTGGGATTCTGGTTTCACTTGGGATCAAGAGGGCGCAACTTGGGACGGAGCAATTGCAACAGACAAATTTAAATCATACATAAACTTAAAAGAAAGTACGCAAGCGATTACTCAACAAATTTATCCAGACAAACAGGGTTCATCAAGCATAACAACAATGACTTTTACTCTCGTTGATAAAAATGGCGAAGTGGCTAAAGCTTATGCCAGAGACACTATCGGCGAAGTGCTTGGAAAGAAAACTCTCATTTCACTTGGGTTCGTTGGTGGAGTTTACCCGACTGATTACATGCCAGTGATGAATGGAATTATCGTTGCTTATTCTTACATGGGCGGTTCTTGTCAAATAACAATTAGTCATGCTGACAGTTTAAGGCGACAAGCAATTTTAACAGAATACAACTCGCAGTTAATTGATAATATGACAAGCGTTCAAACAACAATGATTGTCGAATCAACTGCAAATCTTTTACCCTCTCAAGATATTTTAAAAACTTATGTGAAAATATCAGATGAAATAATGAGTGTTGTATCGATCGACTCAGACACTCAGTTGACAGTTCTTAGAGGCGAGTTAAACACGCTTGAAGAAAGTCACGACGCGGAAGACGAAGTTGTTTCCATTTATGAATTAAAAGAATACCCTCTCGTATTGGCTCAAAAAATAATGCAATCAAACGAGGGAAATACTTACTTTGAATCTGACATAAAGATTTTAAACTTTAATTATGTTTCATTAACAGAGAGTGTTCAGAACTCAATAATATTTGAAACAGAAGACATTGAGAGAAGTACAGGTTTAATTGAAAATGATTTTATTGAAATCGATACTTATGGAACTTTCACAGTAAGTAAGTTCGGAAAACTCACTGATGGAAATTCTTATATAACAGTCAATGAAACATTGCCCGAAGTTATCGGCGTAAGTCAAGCGTGGAGATTCAACAGTCAGTTTAATACTCTTAACTTCGGTCTTGACATGAAAACGTATGAAGTTGACAATCAAGAATTTGAATATATAAAAAATACTTTCTCGCCGAACTTTACTGAAATGACTTTTAGAGTAAGCGAAGGAATCGAAAACGCGCGAGACTTTATAAATAATCAATTATTCTTCGTTTCTGGTTGCTATGGAATACCAAGAAACGCGAGAGCATCTGTAAAATTTCTTTCGCCCCCATTGACTGTTGACAACTTGCCGACGTTCAACGCGAATACAGTTAACAACTTAATTAAGTTGCGACCAGTTCGATCAATTAATAAATTTTATTATAATGATATTCTTTACGCTTTTAATAAGTCTGTGAAAGATTCTGATTACAAATCATTTTCAAGATTCATTGACAACGATGCAAAAAATAATCTCGGAGTTGGTTTAAAACAATTAAGAATTGAATCAGACGGTTTAATAAGATCAAACGAAACAGACTTAATTATAAACAGACTTGCGAATCGTTTTCTCGACAGATACTCCGGAGCAGGAACTTTTATAAAAGGTTTAAAACTATCTTTGAAAAACGGATTCTCTCTTAATATCGGCGACGTAATTTTATTCGGTGGCGAAAATACTAAACTCGTAAACTATGAATCTGGGAAGCGAGATTTTCCTATTGCTAAATATGAAATCATAAATCAAAAAATTGATCTTAAAGGCGAAGTTGTAATTGATATTCTTTCAACAAACTTTTCATTAACTGGAACTTTCGGCGTATTTTCTCCAAGTTCATTAACGGCTGCAGGAAGTACGACAACCGAAGTAATTTTGTCGCCTATAAATAACTTGAATGAAACTGACACAGAGCGAGAAAAATGGGAGTTTTTAGTCGGAGCAAAAATAAGAGTTCGAAGTGAGGACTACAGTTATGATTATACGACTCTATTTTCAAGTTTAAGCCTACAGAATCAAAATGTCATAGTTGTAGATGCTTTGCCACTCGCGCCGCCCGTAAACGCGATTGTAGAGCTTGCATTATATGATGAATATGAAACTTATCAGTCGAATGACTTAGATGATACGATAAAACTAAAATACACTTTTACAATGAATCAAGATTTAATAACAGTTTCAATTGACAATACAAGTTTTGAAGTTGCGAACCCAACAGAGTTTTTTGTCGGGCAAAAAATTGCGGTTCATTCCGATGATTTTACACGCGATAACTTCGAAAGTACAATATTAACAATATTAGGCAACATAGTAACACTTGAAGAAAGTTTAGATTTTGTTCCGCAAGTTGGCGACAAAATAGAATCGAGGCAAAAAAGTGATATTGATGGTTACTTATTTTTATAGGGAATTTTTATGGCAGCATCTGATTTTATTACGAGTGCGAAAGTTAAAGGGCGAGAAGGCGACGTTGGCGTAAATCGACCAAACTCCGAGGCTGTAAATCAAAAAATGATGGGTTCAATAAATGGCTTGATTGACTCAAGTTTTTTTACAATCGACATCGATCATAAGGGTTTTTATTCAAGCAGTTATTTATTTGAGGGCGCACCGATAAGAATTGAAAAGGCTTCGGAAATAATCTGGTATCAAATGGGAATTTTATTTACTGGAGCTTCGGGAACGAATACTTTCAATTTTAAAATTTATGATAACACTGGCGCGTTCGTTAATAATCTTTTTGGTGGCGGTGCAAGTCGATGTTTAATTTCTGGAAACAGCGGAAACGTCGTTCTAGTCGGTCGTAACATCGATGAAGCAATTACATTTTCAACAGGCACAGCGGGTCACTCTTTTCAATACGGAGATTTAAATTTAACAACTCTGCAAGCAGGATATGTTTTAGTTCCGTTTATTGAAAATGGAGCTCTTAATGCACGTTCGATAAATTTTAGCATGAAATTAAGGGAGCAATAAGATGATTTATACAAATTACACTGTCACAGAGTATAACTTCAACGATACAAACGCAGTATTGTTTCAAACAACTGCAAACACGATTATTTATGTCGAACCTATTGGTAATTTTGATTCGTCAGGCAGTCAGGCTTTTAGCATAAATACACTTAATCAGTTATTTCCACCAACAACTTATCAAGCATTTCATAAAATTTTTGAAATGACAGAAACAAACGAAATGAAATCAAACCCTCAAGTTATTCCACCTGGAGTCAACGTAAGAGTAAACGGCGGGAGTTATACTTTTAAACTTAAACTTCACGTTTTCGAACTCCCAGATTTATAATGAATTTTAAAAACGAGAAAGATAAAATGTTATTTTTTGAACTTCACATAGCCTTGCAAATGATCTTAACTGACATAACAAATTATGCGAAAGAAAAACACGACATTGATATTGTAATAACCGAAACTGTCACGACTCCAGAAATCGATAAAAAACTAAAGAGAACATCGAAAGCGCATCAACATAAAATCGCGGCAGACATTCGAACAAAAAACGTAAATGTTTTTAAACTAAAAGACATTGTTGATTATATAAACTCAAAACCAGAATGGAAAAAATATCATTACGAAAGATTAAGTGGTGGAAAAATTCTTGCTTACTTTCATATTGGAACGGCAGAACACCTACACGTCGCCCTACACTCTCGTTTCGCGATTAAATAACATGCTTTAATTCTTTAATTGTTAAATCAATTTCGATGCGAATTTCTTTAGAATGAATCTTATGAACATAGCCAGACATTACTTGAGAATCATCGGCGTTTAATTTTTTAAATAAAATGTCTTCAACAATTTTCGGCAAATTAAAAACGTCGCCCGATGTCTTGTTTATAGTGTTATCTTTTTTCATAACAGGAAAATAAAATCTTAGTTCTTCAATTATATAATGTTTACTTTCATCAAAGTAGTTATTGAATTTTTTAATCTCATTTTTCTGTTGCGCTAAATACATACAAACAACGCTTTCCAGTTGCTTATATTCTTTACTTGGGAATCGTCGAACTTGATTATTTTTCGCGTTTATCGTGTAGCCTTTATTTAAACTTAACGGCTTACAATGTTTAAAACATAAAGATATTTTCATCTTTCAATGTTAACAATTTTTTATGTATTCTTACAAGTGCTTTTACGTCTTCTTTCGCATCATGCGCGTCGTACTCTCCACCGAATAAAGCTTTGTAAACATCGACTTGACGAAATGAATCTCGATTATTTCTTTTTAAAGTTGCAAACTTGTTTTCTTTGTGCGCTTGCTTCGCGAGAGTGTGAACAGACAAGTTCGGTTGCATTTCATATTCATTTAAAAGAAAATGATTTTTGCAACCCAAGAGACTTAATTCGTTTTCAAGAATCGCAACATCAAAATTTAATCTGCCGAGTTGAGTGTTTTTATTTGCGTAAGTAATAAAACGAAAACGCTTAGGAAGCCAACCCAGAAGCTCCCTAAACGCCTTGTCTTTTTTATCGAAGCTTCGCATTTTTTTGAAAGATATTTTGTGAATACTCTCTGCGACTTCGCACCAGTTTTTTACTTGAGCTTTCAAATAATATTCATCAACTTTTTTTCGTCTTCGTAAACTTCAAAATAAGCTGTGATTATTTCTGCGCAATAAGGATTAATTCCAGTTGTTTCGCAATCAAAATAAATATCTTTCATGTTGTCTCGCTTTGTTAACCTTCATTATTGTATTTAGTTTTGTATTCTCTACGTGCTTTTAAGTAATCATTTACTTTTAAATCATCCCAGTAATCGCCTAACTCAATAACCTTTTCAGCTTCCTTGAGTTGGGATTGTAGTTCTCTAACCTCTTCTGAACAACCACCGCAAATGATGCATTCAGAGTTTTCCTTGAATGATCCATTATGTTTATCGCAACTCATATCTATCCTTTATCTCGTTTTATTAATCTGCATTATTGTAATCATCTGCCTATTTCTTCTTTTAGTTTATCCATA
>TARA_R110000868_G_scaffold13345_13_pt1 | contig 35432 bp, 40 predicted proteins | sample TARA_R110000868 | Tara Oceans TARA_R110000868 (sample SAMEA4397489) | marine metagenome | biome: Polar Biome; feature: [SRF] surface water layer (ENVO:00010504); material: water (ENVO:00002006), including particulate matter (ENVO:01000060) such as... | depth 5 m | reverse complement strand
GGTGTTGCGTCTGAGCTTGATTCCCTCTGCGCCGTTAGAGTTGAGCGATGTGCAGAGCACTATGGGCAACCCCGATCTGCGTCTGCCGGTCAGTGAGGGCGAAGAAGCTTGGGTCTATCCGAAGATAGGCGCCGTGGTGGCCGTGGGCGAGGAGCAGGCGCATTCGATCATGTTTGGCTTGCGCAATGATTTGACCGGCGAATAGTTTGTCTGGCGGATCTCGTGGCTTAAATATCCAATCGGTTGCGCCAATAGCGCAGTGTGAGCCACTCAGGCCGCTCGCGACCGGCTTCCATTTCATCAAGGTAGTGGCGGCCACCGAGCTGACGCATCTGCCGTTGGATCCAAATTGCCCGGCGCTGAGCATGCGCCGGCGGTTGCGCGGCGTCCCAGTTCAATGGGCTGGGTAGCACCGCGGCTAACTGGCTGGCCTGACGGTCAGACAAATAACTGGCACCGATGTTGAAGTGGTTGCGCGCGGCCGCGTCTACGCCAAACACACCACGATCCCACTCAGCGATATTCAGGTACATCTCCAGAATCCGCTGCTTTGGCCAGAGCACCTCTATCCATAGGGTAAACCAGGCCTCTAGCCCCTTGCGCAGATAGCTACGACCGGACCAAAGAAACAGGTTTTTGGCGACCTGTTGGCTGAGTGTGCTGGCGCCGCGTAGACTGCCACCCTGCATGTTATGTTCTACCGCAGCGCGTATAGCCTTAAGGTCAAAGCCGTGATGTTCGGCAAAGCGTTGATCTTCGGCGGCAATCACCGCCATTTTCATGTTGCTCGGGATCTGCTCATAGGGGCGCCATTGATACTGGATTTCAATTGGCTGATCGCTTTGCTTAGCCGCGTACCAACGCTCTACCATCAGCATAGAGCCGGGTGTGGGCGCCCAGCGCAGGATGATGATCGGCAGCAGGCTGAGCACCGCAACTATCAGCAGCCACTTGGCGGTTTTGCGTAATATTTTCTTGATCATGTGAATCCGAATGAGCAGTTCGTTCGGAGTATATAAGGAAGTGCTCAATAATTCCGCCCGCCTTCTGCATGGGGAATTATTCAGTAACTCCCCAATCGGAGGAATCGTTCATGGCCAAATGGCTGCTGTTGTTAGCGTCGTTCAGTGGTTTCAGCGGGGTCGCTTTGGGAGCCTTTGCGGCGCATGGGTTGCGCGATAAGTTGCCGGACAATCTGCTTAGTGCCTTTCAAACCGGAGTGAGCTATCAGCTCTGGCATACCATGGCGTTGATTGGTGTGGCGCTGTTGTTGTTACGCTTCCCCGAGTCGGGTCTGTTCAAGGCGACCGGCGTGCTCTTTGCCCTCGGCATACTGTTATTCTCCGGCAGCCTTTATCTGTTAGCGCTGACCGGCATCAGTAAAATGGGCATGGTGACACCTTTGGGTGGGCTAGCCTGGCTGATTGCCTGGGGCTGTTTTGCTGCGGGCATTTGGCGCAGTCTCTAAGACGCTATAGCGTGGTCAGTTGGCGACAAAGCGCGTTATCATAGCGCCCTTGCTGTCGCCAAGAGCGGCGCGCGCATACCCACTTACTCCCTATACCCGGATATCACCGAGCCACTTATGCAGATTCATCTCAATGGCGAAGCCTATTCTCTTGATCGAGTTCTCAGCCTGGCTGATTTGGTCGAAATACTGGGCCTGACCGGTAAGCGTCTGGCGATTGAGCTGAACCTGGATATAGTGCCGCGCAGTCAGCATGCCGAAACGCTGCTGAGTGACGGCGACAGGGTAGAGATCGTTCACGCCATCGGCGGCGGCTAGTCTGCTAGTCATTTCTGGAGAACCTAATGATTGATTTAAGCCAAGATGCGCTGGAAATTGCCGGCGTTCGTTACCGTTCCCGTCTGCTGGTAGGCACCGGTAAGTACAAGGACATGGCGGAAACGGGCCGTGCCATCGAAGCCTCGGGTGCGGAGATCGTGACCCTAGCGATTCGCCGTACCAACATTGGTCAGAACCCGAATGAGCCAAACCTGCTCGACGTCATACCGCCAGATCGCTACACCATCTTGCCAAATACTGCGGGCTGCTTTACGGCCGAAGAGGCGGTGCGTACTTGTCGCTTGGCGCGTGAGCTGCTGGACGGCCACAAACTGGTCAAGCTGGAAGTGCTTGCGGACGAAAAGACCCTGTTCCCGAATGTAGTGGAAACCTTGAAAGCCGCTGAAATTTTGGTGAAGGACGGCTTCGACGTGATGGTGTATACCAGCGACGATCCGATCATCGCGCGTGAGCTTTCCGCCATGGGCTGCGTGGCCATCATGCCGCTGGCCGGGCTGATTGGTTCCGGTATGGGTATCTGCAATCCGTGGAACCTGCGCATCATTCTGGAAGAAGCCACCGTGCCGGTGTTGGTTGATGCCGGTGTGGGTACCGCGTCCGACGCCACCATCGCCATGGAGCTCGGCTGCGCTGGCGTCTTGATGAACAGCGCCATTGCCCATGCCGATCAGCCCGTGCTCATGGCGCAAGCCATGCATCACGCGGTGCTTGCCGGCCGCGGTGCTTATCTGGCCGGGCGTATGCCGCGCAAACTTTACGCCACAGCATCCTCCCCGCTGGATGGCACCATCCGTTAACAATCCCAGCCTCATGCAGCGTCACCGGCTGCGGCCGGTGACCTTGAACAATCATTACCGAGCGACTCATGTCTGATACCCCAGAGCTACCCGAAAGCGCCGAAACCGAACCCACTGCATCGCCCCGTCGCGCCATCCGCAGTTTTGTCATGCGCGCCGGTCGCATGACCGAAGGGCAGCAGCGCGGCCTTGATCACGGCTGGCCAAAGTTTGGCCTGACGCTGGATCAGGGCATGCTGGATCTGGATGCGGTTTTTGCTCGCCAAGCGCCGCGCACGCTGGAAATCGGCTTTGGCATGGGGCAGTCGTTGCTGGAAATGGCGCAGGTTGCGCCCGAGCAGGACTTTATCGGCATTGAAGTGCATCGCCCCGGCGTTGGCTCGCTACTGAATGGCTTGGTCAACAGCGAGACTGGCAACGTGAGAGTGTTCGACTGCGACGCCATCGAGGTGCTGAATCAGAGCATTCCAGATGCCAGTCTGGACCGCCTGCTGCTGTTTTTTCCTGACCCGTGGCATAAAAAGAAGCACAACAAGCGCCGCATCGTGCAGCTTAGCTTTGCCGAACTGGTACGCACCAAGCTCAAGCCCGGCGGCATACTGCACATGGCCACCGACTGGGAGCACTACGCCGAGCAAATGCTGGAAGTCATGAGCGCTGCCCCCGGCTACCGTAACCAGGCTGAAGACGGCACCTACGTACCCCGCCCGGAAGAGCGCCCGGTGACCAAGTTTGAGCGTCGCGGTGAGCGGCTGGGGCACGGGGTCTGGGATTTGAAGTTTGAGCGGGTGGAGTGATTGGTAGTTAGCTTTTGCCATTTATCTTGAAATATTATTTGGACATGCTCTCGACGGTAGCTGTTACAGGCGTTTCAAGCTATTAACTCTACATGGCATTATTAAATATTGGGCTGTCATTCGCGGGTGATTTTTATGCCTCCTATGGTGTCTGCTGAAGTGATAATGGGGACCTCGGGCTTTATAGGAGAGTTTTTAGATACTGAACTTGACATAGTGCTGAGCAATTGCATGCAGATATGTGCGTACTCCAGTGAGTCTTTAGTGTTTTCAATGTCGTCTATGATATTTCGCGCGCGAGCAAAATTTAGTTCAGGGTCTTGAAAGTAACGGCCAGATGATCGCGCACTTTTTAGTCCCGCGGGGTCGCTGGGTAATGGTAGCTTGATACCTGGAAGCTGCTCATTATTCAAAAGCACGAACGAGCGAGTTACTGCATATAATCGTTGCCCTGCTTTTGCAAGGGGGGCGGTGTGAATGACCAAGTCTCTGTAAGCGCCTAACTCAAATAACCAGTTTCTAGGTTTAGTCGATGCCATAATCTCTTTGCCTGCTGCGTCTGGTGGTATGGCTCCCTTCCAGCTCTTAATAAGTCCTGCCATCGTGGTGATTTTTTTGACATTTGAAGCGTCTTTCTGCGGAGATGTCTCGAAATAGAACTCAGCTAAGTAATCGCGAAGGACGCAGGCGTCAACAAGAAATGCTTGCAATGCTAAGTAGCATAGAGACGTGTAACCATCAAGAAAGCGTTGGCCATCTTTAAATGGCTTAGAACTGATACGGCTTTTTAGTTGATCCGCATATGCTTCAGAGAGCTGCCTAAGCCGCCACTCACAAGCTCTAAGCTGATGTGATATCCGTGATGCTATGTCGTACAATAAACCGTTTTTTTGCTTAAACGCAGCGTGAGCGATGAAAGACCATTCGTTTCCTTGGTCTGTGCATAACCAAGCCGGACCAATTACATTCCTGGATCGCCATTCCGGTGGCCTGGAGCCTTCAGCTGACTCTGTTGAGGTAAAAAAGTCGCAACCGACGATATTCAAGCCAAGCTTTATCAAGTCTGAATATAAGCCTCCGAAGTTCTTTAATTTTACTCTCGCATGTTTTCCATTTACGGTCTTTGGTGTTATGTCCACTGTGGAGTTTAAGCAGTTTAAAGCGCGCCCGCCGCCATACAGATGTACTTCACGTAATACTGGCTGCCATTCCATTGTATTGAGATCCTTTTAGTATGAATCTTATGGAGCAGCGAGGCTGCTCTCTATACTGCTACCCTGTTCCATAGATATATATGAATTATAGGGCTAAATATGGAAAGTTGAAGCTAAGTTTTTAGCGCACGCTCTATAAACAATAAGGGTCACGGCAGTACACGTTGTAGGTTCAATGATTATTTTGATGTGTCTTGTTCGGGGTGTTATCCCACTATGTCGGCGCTGTTGGCCATTACGCTGCTGAAGCCAGTGCTGATGCCATGAGGGAGACTAGCACTTTCAGCGACTTGCTATCTTGTGGGGTACTGAGCATGGTCTTGTTGTCGTTGCCCGTGGGGCTGGAGGTCACCACCGCTTGGCCACTCTGCTGTGGCAGAAAACCGGCCATCAGCATGGGGGCGAGCGTGGCACCAATGATGTTGGGGCCGTGAATTTTCAGCGCGTGGGCGGATACTAGGCTGGGTGCAACCGCCAGCGCAAGACACAGGCGGAACAGCAGTCGACGGCAAACTGATTGTATCGGTGGCCTCATTAACAGCGGATAAATGGACATCGGGCAGCCAGAATGCGAGAGAAACATGACATGCGAATTACGGCAGAGTGACGGTTGCGCGGGCGCCGACACCATCGGGTTCGCCTATGCCCGTATATACGGCTGAGTGAGGCAACTGGTTACCGTGACCGGTCAGTTCTACACTGGGACGCATTCGCTGACCCTCATGGAGCTACTGTATGTCTTACGAAACACTGGATTACCAAGTTGAGGATGGCATCCTTACCTTGACGCTGAACCGTCCCGACCGCATGAATGCCTTTAACGGTGCCATGCGTCGCGAATTGATTGCCGCATTTGATGCTGCCGATGCCGATGATGCAGTACGTGTGATCATCATGACCGGAGCTGGCCGAGCGTTCTGCGCCGGGGCGGACCTGGAAAAGGGCGGTGATACGTTTAACCGTCACAAGCGTCAGAGCGAGCCAGAAGGCGATGAGTTGCGTGATGGTGGCGGTACCGTTTCACTGCGCATTTACGAATCTACCAAGCCAGTCATCGGTGCCTTTAACGGTGCTGCTGTGGGTGTCGGCGCGACCATGAGCCTGCCGATGGATATCCGTATGGCGTCTACCAACGCCAAGTTCGGCTTCGTGTTTGCCCGGCGCGGCATCACCATGGAAGCGTGCTCAAGCTGGTTCCTGCCGCGTTTGGTTGGTCCGCAGCAAGCAGCAGAGTGGGTTTTTACCGGCCGCGTATTCGGTGCCGAAGAGGCCTTGAAAGGCGGTTTGGTGCGCAGCCTGCACGAACCGGAAGACTTGCTGCCCGCTGCCCGCGAATTGGCCCGTGAAATCGCCGACAATACCTCGGCGATGTCCGCCTTGCTGAACCGTCAACTGATGTGGCGCATGTTGGGTGCCGATCACCCGATGGAAGCGCACAAGATCGACTCCCGCGCGATTGCCTTTATGGGCGAGTCGGCAGATGCGCAGGAAGGCGTGTCGTCTTTCCTGGAAAAGCGTCCAGCCAAGTTCACCCTGCGGCCGAGTCAGGATCGCCCTGACTTCTACCCCTGGTGGAAGGATCGCCCTTTCTCCTAAGCGCTTGATAAGGGGCTGCGTCGCTGCTGGCGTGGCCCTTTCAGTGTTACTCTGCGTTTTTAATTCGCACGGGAGTAATGCAATGAGCCGCCACTTTGAACAGGCCGATGGCCTCTGCGAAAGCCGCGATCCGGCCACCGAAGGTTTTGTCTTCAATCAGACTATGCTGCGCATCAAGTCGCCGCAGAAGACGCTGGATTTCTATACCCGAGTGATGGGTATGACTCTGGTCAAAAAGCTCGACTTCCCCGAAATGAAATTCAGTCTCTACTTTCTAGCCGCCATCGACAGTCACACGCTGGGCGATTGGTCGCAGGATCCGGTAGAGCGTACCCATCAAACCTTTGGCCGCCCGGCGATGCTGGAGCTGACCCATAATTGGGGTACCGAGGACGATGCCGAGTTTAGCTATCACAATGGTAATGATGAGCCCAAAGGGTTTGGCCACATCGGCTTTGCTGTGCCAGATTTGGCAGCCGCCTGCGCGCGTTTTGAGTCTTTGGGGGTGTCATTTGTGAAGCGCCCGCAGGATGGCAAGATGCACAATATTGCCTTTATTCGCGATCCTGACGGTTACTGGATCGAGCTGTTCGCGCCGGCGGGCATGGCTTGAGTAAAACGCTCTTTTAAGCCTTTCCCAAGCCCGCCCGGTTTTATGTTTTGGAGGGTCGAGTTCCATCTCGACCATGGCGCTCGACGGCAATACCGCTGGCCGGGATGGAAACCGGCCTTCCAAAAGCCCACTAGGTTTTGCATTTCCGGCAAGGTCGAGCTGCGTCTCGACCAGCAAGCTCGGCGGCTACTCCACTGGCCCGAATGCCTCCGGCCTGTCCAAGTGTTAAGGGTATGTAGCCCCTTCGAGCGCACCCTGTTGGGTTTTCTTGTCGTATTCACGACTCGCTGCTTCAAGCCCGCTCAACAGGCGTTGCCCTGCGGCATTGGCGGCCTGTGACAGCTGCGAGCATGCGGTCGCGGGCGGTAACGCCAGAATGGCCTCTTCGATCTGTCTGGCGTAGTCCAGCGCTAAATCCACATGCTTTTCCTGATGCGCCTGCAGCGCAAGCACATAGCCGTCCCACTGCTGTTGAACGCTGGTCGGGCGCTTTGCGTCGGGCTGTAAGCGCGGCATGTGCGCGGTGACGGTGACCTCGGTGCTTGCGGTGACAATCCGGCACTGCCCAGGAGTCGACTCCCAGTTGAAGTTCCAGGTGACGTGGCTACCGCTGTGTTGCCGATCGCGGTTCAGGCTGGCGCGAATGGTGTCCGGCGTGATGCCGACCACATCGAACTGCTGGGTACGTGCCTGCAACACCGGCTCCGCCAGCAGGCTGGTGCTGAAGGTGAACAGTAGCGCGAACGGCAGCAGCGGCAGTAACCGGGAGTGAAGCATCAGATTGGATCCATCAGGCGTTCCAGCGCGGCGCGACACTGGTTGGGAATCGGGAAGGCAGTATTGCTTAGGCGATCAACAAATACGTGTACGAAGCGCCCGGCGGCGCAGGCTTCTTCGCGCCCTTGTTTGAACACTGCCAGTTCGTAATGCACCGAGCTGCTGCCCAGACGCGCGACTTTTACGCCGATTTCAATGGCATCCGGGAAAGCGATGGGGGCAAAGTAATCGCAGTTGGAGCTGACCACAAAAGCAACCTGATCGCCCTCGTGGATATCCAGCCCACCTTCGGCGATCAGCCAGCTGTTTACTGCGCTATCGAAAAAACTGTAGTAGGTCACGTTATTCACGTGGCCGTAAATGTCGTTGTCGTGCCAGCGGGTGGTGACCGGGTGCAGGTAGTGGTAGTCCTGCCGGGTTGGCTTGCTTGCGCTCATACTAAGTCTCTTGTCGTGATTGATCGGGCCGAGGGCATTAATAAGCCAGGTTATAGATGGCTAGCGCGTCGGCCTCGGTTATTTCACGCGGGTTGTTGACCAGCAGGCGCTGTTGCAGCATCGCATCTTTGGCCAACAGCTCCAGCTTGTCCTTGGGCACGCCGGCGTCACGCAGGCGGCTTGGCAAGCCGCAGCGCGGGCTGAGGTCGGCCAAGGCGCTGACCAACTGCGCGGTCAGGTGATCAGCATCGCCGGATTGCAGGCTCGGGCCAACAATCAGTGGCGCCAATTCGGCATACAGCGGCGCGGCGTGAGAGGCGTTGAACTCGATCACGGTTGGCAATACCAATGCGTTGGACAGCCCATGAGGAATGTGGAAATGCCCGCCTAGCGGGTAAGCCAGCGCATGCACAGCAGCGACCGGGGCATTGGCGAACGCCTGACCGGCAAGCAAGGCGCCAAGCAGCATGGCCTGGCGGGCTTCGCGGTTCTGGCCGTTCTGTACTACGTGGTCCAGGTTGCCGGCCAGCAGCCGCAGCGCTTCACGCGCGAGCATATCGGATAGCGGATTTTTCTTCAGCTTGCTGGTGTAGGCCTCAATGGCGTGCACCATGGCGTCGATGCCAGTAGCAGCGGTGACGTGGGCCGGCAGACCGAGGGTGAGGTCGGCATCCAGCAGCGCCAGATCGGGCAGCAGAATCGGCGAAACCACGCCCATTTTGGTGGTTGCGCCGGTGGTGATAATGGCGATCTGGGTGACTTCCGAGCCGGTGCCGGCGGTGGTGGGCACCTGGAATAATGGCAGGCGTTTGCCACGCGCATTGCCGACGCCGTAGATGTCGGCCATTTGCTGTTTGCACTCGGGGTGCGCCAGCAGGGCAACCAGTTTGGCGACATCCATAGAGCTGCCGCCGCCAAAGCCGATGATCAGCTCGGCCTGCATGTTTTTGGCCTGAGCGACCGCTTCCAGTACAACATGTTCCGGCGGATCGGCCTCTACCTGATCAAATACTTCGACGCTCACCTGCGCCTTGGCCATGGCCGGTAGGATGTTGTCGAGCAGGCCGATCTTGGTGATGCCCGGATCGGTTACGATCAGCACGCGTTGAGCGTCACGCTCTCGGCACAGCTCGCCAAGGCGGGCAGCGGAGCCTGATTCGCAGAGAATCTGGGCGGTGGTGGCAAAGCTGAACGGATTCATTGCGCCTCCGGGATAGATATTTGCATGGCTAAATTGAATAGCAATTTGCGTCGATTGAGACAATTCTGCTGACTGCGCGTTCATGCGGCAAGAGCTATTGATGATGCAGATAGTACCGCATGCTGACTGTGCGATGACAGCCAGCGGGCGGTAGCGCCAGCTAAGTAGTGCCTGCCTCTGCGTTCCGGCGACTCACTTTTGGACTGGCGACTCTGCTGGCCGGGATGGACCCCGGCCTTCCAAAAGCCCACGGTTTTGTATTTCCGGGATTATCGGGTTGCATCTCGACCAGCGTGCTAGGCGACTACTCCGTTGGTCGGCACAGAATCCAGCTTTCCAGAGCACACGCGGTTTTGCAGGCTATGGGGAAGTGTTAATACGTGGGGCTTTACAGAAATATTTCCAATAGATCATTGAGAAACAGCCTGCCGCGCTCAGTTGGCACTAACTGCTGGCTCCAGGGCTGCAGCAGGCCTTTGGCGGCGGCTTGTTGCAGTAGCGGCTCGATGACGGCCAGGGGTTGACCCGTGCGAGCGGCGTAGTAGCTGGCCGGTACGCCCTCTACCAAACGCAGGGCGTTCATCAAAAAGTCGAACGGCAACTCATCGTTGGTCAAGGTTTTGCGGCCTGAGCAAACGCTTTTGCCGGCGGCCAGGTAATCCTTGGGTAAACGGGTTTTCCAGTAACGCTCGATACGGCCATCAATATGCGAGATCTTGCCGTGGGCGCCGGCGCCAATGCCGAGAAAATCGCCGTACTGCCAGTAATTCATGTTATGCCGCGCCTGACGGCCGGGCTGCGCGTAGGCGGATACTTCATATTGCGCGTAACCACCGGCGGCCATGCGCTGCTGCCCGGCTTCCTGTATCGACCAGAGAATATCTTCCTCGGGCAGCGTTGGCGGCTTGGAGTAAAACACGGTGTTCGGCTCCAGCGTGAGCTGGTACCAGGACAAGTGCTCGGGTGCCAACGCCATGGCTTGATCAATATCGGCGATGGCTTGCTCATGACTCTGGTTGGGCAGGCCGTGCATCAGGTCGAGATTTAGATTATCGAAGCCCGCGCGGCGCGCCATATCGACGGCACTCAAGGCTTCGCGGTCGTCGTGGATGCGGCCTAAGGCCTTAAGGTGCTCAGCATTGAAACTCTGGATACCGATCGACAGACGATTGATGCCGGCGGCGCGGTAGTCAGAAAATTTGGCCTGCTCGAAGGTGCCGGGGTTGGCCTCAAGCGTTATTTCAATGTCAGCCGCGAAGGGCAAATGTGCGTTCAACGCCTGTAAAAAACGGTCGAGACTGGCCGCCGAGAACAGACTGGGCGTGCCGCCGCCAAAAAAGATTGAGGTTAGCTCACGTCCCGCTGCCAGCGGCAAATCTTGCTGTAGGTCGACGATCATGGCGTCGATATAGGCATCTTCGGGCAGCGGCGCCTGACTGGTGTGTGAATTGAAGTCGCAGTAAGGGCACTTTTTCACGCACCAGGGGATATGGATGTAGGCCGCCAACGGAGGGAGCTCGAAGCTCGAAGCTCGGTCCGAGTTGGTTTCTTCCAGCGGTTTCAAGCTAGCCCCAACCGCTGACGCAGTTGCGCCATGGCGCGGGCGCGGTGACTAAGCTGGTTCTTGTCTGCGGGGCTCAGTTCGGCACTCGCGCATTTGCGCTCCGGAACCCAGAACAGCGGATCGTAGCCAAAGCCAGCCTGACCGCGGGCTTCGTTAAGAATGCGGCCCTCCCAGATGCCTTCACAGATGATCGGCATGGGGTCATCTGCGTGGCGCAATAGGGCCAGGGCGCAGATAAATTGCGCGCCGCGTGCTTCGGTCGGCACCTCGCACAGCGCCTGCAACAGCTTGGCGTTGTTAGCGGTATCGCCTTCGCCGTTGGCGTAGCGAGCTGAATAAATCCCCGGTGCGCCCCCGAGAAAGTCCACAGCTAGCCCCGAGTCGTCAGCCAATGCGGGTAAGCCTGAGGCCCGAGCGGCGTGGCGTGCTTTGAGCAGGGCGTTTTCGACAAAGGTTAGGCCGGTTTCCTCGACGTCTTCGTCGATAAAATCGCTTTGCGGCAAAATTTTCACTTGATCGCCGAGCATAGCCTGCAGCTCAGCCAGCTTGCCCTTGTTGCTGCTGGCGAGCACCAACGTATCGAAGGGCAAGGCTTTACTGGTCATCGGGAAAGAACTCCTGCTGAAAGCTGAGGTTGTGCACGATGCTGCCGGGCGCGGCCTGAATATCGATTTTAAACAGCAGAATGCCGCGCTGCGCTGCGCTGTAGTTGGCAACGAAGTAGATGGCGTCGCCTTCTTTAATACGCTTGAATTGCAGCGGGACTGGCTGGCCGATCAAGCTGCGGACTTCGCCCTTCAGGATGGCGTCAACCGCTTGGGCTTTGCCGTTGCTCTGGCGCTGCACCGCAATATTGATCACGCCCTGATTGGGTCCGCGCTGCAGGCCCGCATTGGCGGCAATCTCGGGCTGCAGAAAGCTGCTATTGAATACATTGTGATAGACGATCAGATCGCCAAAGCGGGCAGGTTCAGCCGCTGCGCTGGCCCAAGGGGCCAGTAGCAATGAGGCGAGCAGAACTAAGGTGCGTAGCATGGTTAGCTCCTGGAAAGGTGCGTGAGGCAGGTTCAACGGCTAATACGGTAGATGGCCACTTCACCCAGCAGGTTGGGCCATAGGCCGCTCAACCAGCTGCGCTTATGGGTCTGATCTACCACCAGACGATCGAGCACTTTGATTCCGCGCTCGCGGCACAGCTGCTCGAAGTCCTTGAAGGTACAAAAGTGAATATTCGGGGTGTTGTACCAGGTATAGGGCATGAACTCAGAGACCGGCATGCGGCCTTTGGTACCCAGATACCAGCGGCAGCGCCAGTGGGCAAAATTGGGGAAGGTTAGAATACCCTCATGGCCGATGCGCAGCATGTCTTCAAGGACTCGGTCAGGGAAGTGCATGGCCTGCAACGACTGGGTCATGACCACGGTATCGAAGCTGTTGTCCTCGAAGTTGTTCAGCTCCTTATCGAGGTTCTGCTCCAGCACGTTTACGCCATGCTGAATGCAGGCGTTAATCTTCTCAGGGTCGATTTCCAGTCCGTAGCCCTGCACCTGCTTGTGGTCGCGCAGATGCCTCAGCAGCTCGCCCTCGCCACAACCCAGGTCGAGCACATGGCTGCTGGGTTTGATCCACTGCTGAATGATCTCAAGATCGGCGCGCAGACTCATGAGGTCACCTCTATACGGTTCATGTAGCCACTCAGGGCTTCGATGTAGCGGGGGATCGGCAGCAGGAAGGCGTCGTGTCCCTGCGCTGCTTCAATCTCCAGGTAACTGACCTGTTTCTTGGCAGCCAGCAGGGCGTTGACCAACTCGTATGAGCGGGCTGGCGAAAAGCGCCAGTCGGTGGTGAACGACATCACCAGGGTGCTGGCCTGAATGCCCGCCAGTGTCTTAGCCAGATCGTCGCCGTGCGCAGCGGCCGGGTCAAAATAGTCGAGCGCTTTGGTCATCAGCAAATAGGTGTTGGCGTCAAAGCGACCGGAGAACTCCTGGCCTTGATAACGCAGGTAACTTTCGACCTCGAACTCCACGCTGGTGAGGTCGTAGTTGAGTTGCTCGCTGCGTAATTCGCGGCCGAACTTCAGGCCCATGGAGTCGTCGGACAGATAAGTGATATGTCCTACCATGCGCGCGAGCATTAGACCGCGTTTGGGGATGACGCCAAAGGCGGCGTATTCACCGTGATGAAAGTCTGGATCGGTCGTGATGGCTTGCCGAGCCACTTCGTTAAAGGCGATGTTCTGCGCCGACAGCTTGGGAGCGGTGGCGATGGCCACACAATGCCGAATACGCTCGGGATAGCTGATCGCCCACTGCAATGCTTGCATGCCACCAAGGCTGCCGCCAACCACGGCGGCCCACTGCTGCACCCCCAGCACATCGGCCAATCGTGCCTGGCTATGCACCCAGTCTTCTACGGTTAATACCGGGAAACTGGCGCCGTAGGATTTGCCGCTTTCCGGATCGATACTGGAAGGTCCGGTGGAGCCGTGGCAGCCGCCGAGATTGTTCAAGCTGACAACGAAGAAGCGGTTGGTGTCGATGGCCTTGCCAGGCCCTATGCAGGAGTCCCACCAGCCAGGCTTGCGCTCATCTTCACTATGGTAGCCAGCAGCATGGTGATGGCCAGACAACGCATGGCAAATCAGAATGGCGTTATCGGCTGCCGAATTAAGCTGGCCATAGGTCTCGTAGACCAGATCGTAAGAGGCTAACGCCTTGCCGCAGGCCAATTGCAGCGGCTCGCTGAAGGTATGTCGCTGGGGTGTAACCAGGCCGACGGAGTCAGCAGGTAATGTGGACATCGATAACCTGTTCCTGTGTCAATTGGCGGAGCTTCGTCAGGGAGCCATATTTGCGGTCGCTCCCTAAATCGTGCGGGCAGGCGAAGGGCCAATAATAGAGGCGTCAGTCTAAAGAGCGCACTGCCTTGGCGCAATATTCAAGGGCGCTGTATGCCCAGATCATCGAGCAACAACCGGGGCGAGGAGATGGCAACACGTTTTGCCGGCCGGTTTGGCCGCTAACCAGCATCACTTGCTGCTTCGATACTCCAAAAGCTTTGGCCAGAAAGGCCAGCAACATGCTGTTGGCCTTGCCATTCACCGGCGGTGCGCTGATGCGAATTTTCAGTCGGTCGCCATGCAGTCCGGCAAAGCCAATGCGGCTGGCACCGGGCTGCAGGTGACAATCGAGCACCAGTTGTTCGCCGCTCCAGCTTTAGACACTGCTCACAATGCCAGTGTTAGGCCCTTTGGCATGCCGGTCGCGATCGCCATATTGGTGATCACCAGCATCTGCAGCAGGTTCAACGCGATAAAGGCGAAAATGGGCGAAAGATCCAGGCCGCCCATCGATGGCAGGATCTTGCGAATGGGGCCCAATACCGGCTCACAGAGTTGATTGACCAGCAACGCCGCTGGGTTCGAGCTGCCAGGCGCGACCCACGACAAGATCACACTGATGATCAGTGCGAAGAAGAACACCTTGAGAAACAGCGCCGTGAGGGCCACCAGCGACCAGGCTAGTAACTGCAGAATGCTCGGTAGCGCGTAGCCCATCAGCTTGATGATGACCGCCATCAGAGCCAGCTGAATGATCAACGCCAAAACCAGGGAGGCAAAGTCGATGCCCGCCCAGCCAGGTATCAATCGGCGCAGTGGCAACAACAGTGGCTTGGTAGCACGCACAATGAACTGCGACAGCGGATTATAGAAATCCGCGCGTACCAGTTGCAGGATGAAACGCAGTAGTACCAGCAGCAAATACAGGCTGCCGATAGTCTGGACAAGATAGATAGCTGCCATGTTCAGGCCGGTCATGGTGTTTCCTCAGGCGAGTTCTTTGGACATTTCGGCAGCACGCTTGGCGGCGGCCTGCATAGCGTTATCGACCATCTGCGGCAGGCCTTCTTCACGGAAGGTCTTGATCGCTTGCTCGGTCGTGCCGCCGGGCGAGCAAACGCGGCGGCGCAGTTCGGCTACGTCAACATCACTGTTGACTGCCATATCGGCTGCGCCCAATGCAGTGAACAGCGCCATACGCTCGGCCGTGTCGCGCGGCAGGCCGAGCTTTTCGCCCGCATCAATCATCGCTTCGATCATATAGAAAAAGTAGGCCGGCCCGCTGCCGGATACCGCAATCACCGCATCGATCAGGCTTTCTTCTTCGAGCCAGACGCTGATGCCGACGGCATTCAGGATGCTTTCGGTCAGCTCCTTTTGCGCATCGCTGACCGCAGCGGTAGCGTATAAGCCGCTGACGCCTTGGCCACGCAGCGACGGCGTATTGGGCATGCAACGGACAATCGGCGTTTGCTCACCGAGCCAAGCGGCCAGGCTTTCACAGCTGATGCCGGCAGCGATGGAGATCACCAGTTGGCCTGGCTTGCGCTCAGCTGGCAGGGCGCGGCAAACGGCTTGCATTACCTGAGGCTTAACCGCCAGCAGCAGCACATCGCATTCGGCGGCCAGTACGGCGTTGTCGGTTACCGTACGAATCTGAAACTGCTTGTTCAGCGCCGCGCCTTGCTCCGCTTTGGGGTCGCTGGCGATGATGCGCTCGGGCTTCACGTTTTTCTGTAGCATGCCGCCAATCAAGCTGGTTGCCATGTTGCCGGCACCGATGAAACCGATAATGGGAGCAGTCATTTAGTTGGAACCTCGCTCGGAATGCGTGGGTGGAATGGAGTAATCACGTGCACCAAACAGCGCACTGCCAATGCGCACTATGCTTGCGCCTTCCTGAATGGCTTCCGCCAGGTCATCGCTCATGCCCATAGACAGTGTGTCCAACGGTAGCTCTAGAGCCGCTTGCGCTTCGCGCACTGCAGCCAGCGGTGCACGCCGTGCGGCGCTATCGTCAGCCGGAGCAGGAATCGCCATCAGCCCGCGCAGCCTTATGCCTGGCAAGCTATTAACGGCGTTGGCCAGTTCGGGCAGTTCTGCCAGAGAAACGCCGGCTTTACTCTCCTCACCGCTGATATTCACCTGCAAGCAGATATTCAGTGGCGGCATGCCTTCGGGTCGTTGCTCAGACAGGCGTCGGGCGATCTTCAGCCGGTCGACACTGTGCACCCAGTCGAAGTGCTCAGCGATGGTTTTCGTCTTGTTTGATTGAATGGGGCCGATGAAGTGCCAGATCAAGGGAAGGTCGGACAGCGTGGCCATTTTCGCCAACGCTTCCTGCAGATAGTTTTCCCCTATATTCTGTATGCCTGCTGCCCAGGCGTCACGGATGGCACTGGCGGGACGGGTTTTACTCACCGCCATCAGGGTAATGGTATCGGGATCGCGGTCGGCAACGGCGGCGGCGCGCTGTATGCGTTCACGAACGTTTGCAATATTCTCTGCTATCGTGGACATTACTGACGTTAATACCTTGCCAATCGAATAGACTCTGCCGGCATTCTACATGCTTGCAGGTTGTAATGGGGAACCCAATGGATATTACCGAGCTGTTAGCCTTCAGCGCCAAGCAGGGCGCGTCGGACTTGCACCTGTCGGCAGGACTGCCGCCCATGATTCGTGTGGATGGCGACGTGCGCCGGATCAACGTACCGGCCATGGAACACAAGCAAGTGCATGCGCTGATTTACGACATCATGAACGATCGTCAGCGTAAGGATTTCGAAGAGTTTCTCGAAACCGACTTCTCCTTTGAAGTACCTGGTGTGGCCCGTTTCCGGGTTAACGCCTTTAACCAGAATCGCGGTGCTGGTGCTGTGTTCCGTACCATTCCTTCCAAGGTATTGACCATGGAAGACCTGGGCATGGGCGACGTGTTCAAGAAGATCTCTGATAACCCGCGCGGTCTGGTGCTGGTTACCGGGCCTACGGGTTCGGGTAAGTCCACCAGCCTCGCGGCGATGGTCGACTACGTCAACAGCACCAAGTATCAGCATATTTTGACCATCGAAGACCCAATCGAATTTGTTCACGAGTCGAAGAAGTGCCTGGTCAACCAGCGTGAAGTACACCGCGACACCCTCGGTTTTGCTGAAGCCCTGCGCTCGGCACTGCGGGAAGATCCGGACATTATTCTGGTTGGTGAAATGCGCGACCTGGAGACGATTCGTCTCGCGCTGACAGCCGCAGAAACCGGTCACCTGGTATTCGGCACGTTGCACACCACCTCGGCGGCTAAAACGATCGACCGTATCGTCGATGTTTTCCCCGGCGAAGAGAAATCCATGGTGCGGTCGATGCTGTCTGAATCATTGCAGGCGGTAGTATCGCAAACACTGATCAAGAAAATCGGCGGCGGTCGAGTGGCAGCCCACGAAATCATGATCGGCACCCCGGCGATTCGTAACCTGATTCGTGAAGACAAGATTGCCCAGATGTATTCGGCGATTCAAACAGGTGGCAACATTGGCATGCAGACACTCGACATGTGTCTGAAAAGCTTGGTTGGCAAAGGTTTGATTACTAAAGAAAGTGCCCGCGAAAAAGCTAAGGCCGTGGACAGCTTCTAAACAGGCTGGCAGTTTTGGCGGATGCTGAGCAGTCCGCCGCGAAGGATAAAAGAGGCATAGCATGGAGTTTGAAAAGCTGTTGCGGCTGATGGTTGAGAAGGGTGCGTCTGACCTCTTCATTACTGCCGGCGTTCCACCTAGCATGAAAGTGAATGGCAAGATTCTGCCGGTGACCAAAACCCCGCTCTCGCCTGAGCAGACCCGCGAAACTGTGCTGGGTGTGATGACTGAAGCGCAGCGCCGCGAGTTTGCCGAAAAGCGTGAGTGCAACTTTGCCATCAGTGCTCGAGGTATCGGCCGCTTCCGCGTCAGTTCCTTCTACCAGCGCAACCTGGTGGGCATGGTGCTGCGGCGCATCGAGATCAACATCCCGACCATGGAAGATCTGCGCCTGCCCGAGATCCTCAAGCAGCTGGCGATGACCAAGCGTGGGCTGGTGATCTTCGTGGGCGCTACCGGTACCGGTAAATCGACCTCATTGGCGTCGATGATCGGCTACCGCAACAAGCACTCCAGCGGCCACATCATTACGATTGAAGATCCGATCGAATTTATCCATCAGCATCAGAATTGCATCGTTACCCAGCGCGAAGTGGGCATCGACACCGACTCTTTTGAAGTCGCGTTGAAGAACACTCTGCGCCAGGCCCCTGATGTGATTTTGATTGGTGAGGTGCGTTCCAAGGAGACTATGGAGCACGCGGTCGCCTTTGCCGAAACCGGTCACCTGTGTTTGGCTACGCTGCACGCCAACAACGCCAACCAAGCGCTGGATCGCATCATCCACTTCTTCCCCGTTGAGCTACATCAGCAGGTGTGGATGGACTTGTCGCTTAACCTCAAGGCCATTGTCGCCCAGCAACTCATTCCCACTCCGGATGGCAAGGGGCGCCGTGCAGCTATTGAGGTGCTATTGAATACGCCACTGGCTGCCGACATGATCCGCAAGGGTGAAGTGCATGAGCTCAAGCCGCTGATGGCACGCTCTGGCGAGTTGGGCATGCAGACGTTCGATCAGGCGCTCTACAAGCTCTACAGCCAGGGCGAAATCACCTACGAAGATGCGTTGGCTCACGCCGACTCGGCCAACGACTTGCGTTTGATGATCAAGTTGGGCTCGGAAGCCGACGGTAAGCACCTGATGGGTGAGGAGAACAACGGCTTTGCATTGGAAGAGGAAGAAGAAGGTGGCGCTCACCACCGCACACGGCGTTAATCGTTGCCTGCTGCGGGCGCCGTACTAATTTGATTGCGTCCACCACGCTTGGCTACCAACAGAGCGTGGTCGGCGTGGTTGATGGTTTCGGAATAGCTGTCACCTGCCTGGTGCTCGGCGATGCCGATACTGATAGTGACGCTGACGGAGTCGGTTTGCGCGCGGATGGCCAAGCGCTCAACGGCTGTGCGTACGCGCTCCATGACCCGCTCGGCTGCATCGGCATGAGTCTCGGGCATTAGAATTAAAAACTCCTCCCCACCCCAGCGTCCGCACAAATCCTGCTCGCGTATTTCTGCGTCAAGCACGCGAGCGATCTCGGTTAATGCGCTATCGCCTAGTTCATGGCCGTATTGATCATTGATGTTTTTGAAATGATCGACGTCGAGCATGGCGATGGTGAAAGGCCGTTGATAGCGAGTGTAGCGCTCGGCTTCTTTTTTCAGGTGATCTACTAACAAGCGCCGATTTGGCAGCCCGGTAAGCGCGTCATGGGTTGAGGCCTCACGCAGAGCTTCGTTTAGGTCGCGCATCATATTCTGGTAACGATCGGATATGCGCGCGACTTTCTCCAGTTGCCGCAATTGCTTATTCAGACGCTCGCTCAGTGAGTGCTCTTGCTGTTTCGCCATGCTTTGATAAACATCCGAAATGCGGCTGATACGGTCAATTCTACGAGCCAGGTCTTGATGTGTAGCCCAGAGCGAGAGCAGGGGTTCGCGCAGCGGGTTTTCCTGTTGCTCGGCATCATCCAGTAGCGCGCGGATGCTATCTTCAAGGCTCTGAGAGGGCTGTTTCATCTGGGACTCTAGGTATGACTGATGATGTCGAATGGAAAATTGCAGTCTTCCTTGAACTCTTCGGCCAGTTCCGCGACCCGTTCATTTTGCGGGTCATAATACCAATACACCGCCACGGGCTTACCTTCCTGATGAGCGGCTTCTAGCAAGTCGAAGATATCCATCATCGCCTTGACGCTGCTGGTGTTCAAGTACAGCAAACGCAGTTCCAGTGTCAGCGGCGCCGTGGCCTGCTCTAGATAAGATTCCATCCAGACGAATACTTGTTGGAACATGTCGAAGGAGTTTTCCGGGTAGGAATCACCCTCCATGTAAAGCTTACCGTTGGCCCAATCGCTGCGGACTTCTGGGGTGGACTGGGAGCTGGCGATAGAAAAATCGGTCATTGTCTTAAACTCGTTACTCAATCAGATGACAGCGCGCAGGCTGAAAAAGCCGCGGCCAGAGGCTAGCGGCTGCAATGATGCCTGCAGTGGTTCGCTGGACTTTCGCGCTATGTCGATAAGGCCTAAACCGGCGCCGGAGGGGCGCTCTTCGTCACGCGGCCGGCGTAGCTGTTCTTTGTAGGCGGCTTTCAATGCCACTTTGTCGAGTCCGGCGAGGCTTTCCACGGCGCGCAACAGGTTCTCGCCATCAGGTAACTCGATCAGGTTGCCAGCGGAAACCACGTAGCGGCCATCTTCGTTGCGTGAGACGACGACGGTGGCGCCGGCTTCCTGCTCGGTCCATTGGCGGGCGCGGGTGTAATGGCTGATGTTCTGGGTCATTTCAATGTACACCGCGAACACATCCATGGCAGCGCTGGGGTGAGCGTGCTCAGCGGAGAGATAGTTGCGCAGGGCGTTGCCAATTTCTTCGATCAGGCTGCGTGAAATAGGGCCGTTGAAGCACAGCATAATCTGCTGGCTGTTGAAGCGCTCACGCATGGCAAAAAGGTCAATATTTTCCATTACAGCTCCTGTGCGTTTCAATCTGCTTGCGCTTCAATCAAAGCGGAAGCAGAGCATAGTGATGTCGTCACGCTGCGGGTAATCACCTTGATAGGCTGCCAGTGTATCGCTGAATGCCGTGCTTTGCTGCTGTAGCGGCAATTTGGCGTGCTGGCACAGCATCTCGGCGAAGCGGCTATTACCGAAACCGAAGCCTTGCTCGCCGCCGGCCTGATCAAGAAAACCGTCGGTGCACAGATAGAAAGTGCGCCCGGTTTCCAGTGACACTTCGCTATTTTGGTAGTCACCCAGACGTTTGTCACCTAGCGCGCGGCGCGCGCCCGCTACGTGCTCTACGCTGTTGCCATCGCTGTGATAAAGCGCGATCTTGGCGCCGGAAAATACCACGCGACGCTGATCCAGATCGACGTAGGCTAAGCCCACATCCATGTTGGTGGCGACCGATTTGTACTCGGCAGAGTCGCTGAGCATGCTGCGTACTATCTGATCGGTACGCTGCAGTGTGGCAGCCGGGTCAGCCAGGCCGCAATCGTTGATTGCCTGCTCTAGAGCAGCATGCGCGAGCATGGTCATCAGTGCACCGGGTACGCCGTGACCTGCGCAGTCGACGACGCCAAACAGGCAGCGCTGGTTTTCGCTGCGGAAAATATAGAAATCGCCACCCACTACATCGCGTGGACGCCACAGCACCGCATGATGCTGGCCTAGCGCATTGACCAGCTCGCGGTTGGGCAGAATAGAGCGCTGAATCAGGCTGGCGTAGTCGATGGAGTCTTCAATCTTCTTACGCGCGGTACGCATGCTCTGGTTAACCTCCTCCAGATCACGAGTGCGCTCCTGCACGCGTTGCTCCAACTCACTGGTGTGGCTGCGGACTTTTTGCGCCATCGCGTCAAAAGCCTCACTGAGCTCGCCGATTTCGTCGTTGCGGGTGGTTGGCATGGCCACGTCATAGCGACCAGCCGCCATTGCCTGTGCGCTTTGGCGCAGCTGACGCAGTGGGCGCAGCAGCAGCCGCTCAATGGCGAAGGCAAACAACAGAATCAGGAATACCAGTAGTGCGCCTAAACCCAATAAAACCGGCGTTAGCCAGGTGCGATCAATCACTTGCGCGCTGTTCAGATCGACGGCGTTGGCGACAAACCAGTTCAGCTCAGGGATGTAGGTCAGGGCCAGCAGTTGATCGTTGCCAGCAAGGTGGATCTGGCGTATTTGCACCTCGCCGGGGTTGGCTTTTACTGTCTGCATGGCATCGCGGACGGCTTGCTTCTGTGGGTCGCTGTCGAGCATCTCAAGCAGGTTGCTGCCGGTTCTGGCGTTGGTGTCTGCGCCTGAGTTAAGGGCGATCAGGCTGCGGTCTTGATGGGCTTGAATGGCGCCGTCTGCATCCAGAATCATCGGGGTAACGCCATCGTCATCGCTGGCGATGAAATCGCGGATGAAACTCGACAGGTCTAAACCTGAGCCTGCCAGGGCGAGGACCTCCCCGTTGTTGTCTTTGACCACCATGTTGAACCACACTTTGGTGGTGTTCAGCTCGGGATTGGAGTCGACGTTGATATTGAAGCTGTCGGTGTCGCGCAGGCTGGCGAAGAACCAGCTGTCGGCAGCGGCTTCGGGGTTGAGGAGGTAGCGCGGCTCTCGGCTAATGGGTTCGTCATTGCCATTGAAGTAGTAGCCATAGTTACTGAGCATGCCGATGAAGTAAGCATGGTCGCGAAAGTCCTGACGGTAGCGTTCTGCTTCGCGGAAAAACAAATCTTTTTTGGCGGGGTCGTCCGGGTCCTTCAACCACTGCAGAGTGACCTCGGAATTAGCCAGGCGCAAAGAGAGCGCCAGCTCGCGGCTGATGGGCGCCCGAATTTTCTCCCGACTGAGCAGGGTCGCGTTGCGCGCATAGGCTTCGCCGAAGTGCTCGTGAATGCCGCTGAGTAACGACCAGCCAATCAAGCCTGCCGGCAGCAAGGCCAACAAGCCAGCTAGCAGCAGTGCGAGCAGGGATTTACCACGTAAGCCAAAAGCGGCCATACCAACATCCTTTTAATGGTCAAGCTTGTAATGATCAGGTGGCGCTGGGCCGCGGCCCAGCTATGCAAGCGCAATCAATTTGCTTGGTATACCAGCTTCCCGTTGCACAGGGTGTGGGTCACGGCTGCGGGTGCGCCTTGGCCAATGAAGGGGCAGTTGGCACCACGCGATAGCCAGTTGCGGCCAATTTCACAGGCCTGAACCGGGTTGAACAACGTCAAATCTGCCGGCCCGCCCAAAGTAAGTTGTCCGGCCTGCAGGTTGAGTGCAGCCGCCGGTCCGGTTGTCAGGCGAGACAGCAGCGCGGGCAGCTCAAGCAATCCGTCAGCGACCAACGTCAGGGCCAGCGGCAGGAGGATTTCTACACTACTGATGCCGGGCGCCGAAGCGGCGAAAGGCACTCGCTTTGCTTCTGGCTCGTGCGGGCGATGATGCGAGGCGATGGCCTGTACCACGCCACTTTGTACTGCTTCGCGCAGGGCGCGGCGGTCGGCAGCGGAGCGGAGTGGCGGCATCACATGCAGCAGGCTGGAAAAGCCGTTGAGGTCTTCGTCACAGAGTAACAGTTGGTAAGCCGCTACATCGGCAGTTACCGGCAGCCCGCGAGCTTGAGCAGTCGCTAGCATGTCGACGGCGCGAGCGCTGGTCAGTCCGCTAAAGTGAGCGCGCACCCCGGTCTGTTCGATTAGCAATAAATCACGCGCCAGTGCGACGGTTTCAGCGCTCTCGGGAATGCCGACTAGGCCTAGTCGCGATGCAGTAGGGCCTTCATGTGCCATACCGCCTTCCGCCAGCGAAGGGTCGAGTGGAGTAAAGATGATCGGTACGTCAAAGGTGGCGGCGTATTCGAGGGCGCGACGCAAAATACGGTTGCTGCCCATGGGATTGAGGCCTTGGGTAAAGGCCACGCAACCGGCATCACGCAGTGCCACCAGTTCGCTCAGATGCTCGCCTTCGAGATTTTTTGTGAGTGCGCCAATCGGCAATACTCGGGCATGCCCGGAGGCTTGGCTGCGGTCGAGGATCAGCTCGGCAACGGCGGAGGTATCCAGCACCGGCCGCGTGTCCGGCAGGCAACACAGGCTGGTGACGCCGCCCGCAGCAGCGGCGCGGGTTTCGCTGTCGATGTTGCCCTTACGGCTATAACCGGGCTCGCGCAGGCTGACGTTAAGATCCACCAAGCCGGGGCTGGCGATCAGGCCGCGAGCGTCGATTACCTGGCTAGGGCTGAAACCTTCTGGCGCCTCGCCAATAGCCTGGATGTGGCCGGCGGCTATGTGTAGGTCGGTGATTTGGTCAAAATGGCTGGCCGGGTCGATCACCCGCGCGCCTTGGATAGTCAGTCGCATGGTTCAGTTCGCTTCCTGGTTAAGCTGGCGCTGGGTGGTCTGTCCGGTCATGGCCATGGACATAACGGCCATGCGTACGGCGATACCGTAGGTGACCTGTTTGAGGATGACTGACTGCGGACCATCGGCCACTTCCGACTCGATCTCCACGCCACGGTTGATCGGTCCTGGGTGCATTACCAGGGCATCGGGTTTTGCTAGCGCCAGGGTTTCGCGGGTCAGGCCGTAGAGGCGATAGAACTCGCCCTCGCTGGGCAGCAGGCCGCTCTGCATGCGCTCTCGCTGCAGGCGCAGCATGATCACCACATCCACGCCGCGTAGGCCAACGCGCAGATCGTTGAATACCCGTACGCCGTATTGCTCAATACCTTCTGGCAGCAGCGTGCGCGGCGCAATCACGCGGATATCCGGGCAGCCGAGGGTTTTCAGTGCCTGCATATTCGAGCGAGCTACCCTTGAGTGCAGAATATCGCCGACGATGGCGACCGATAGGTTCTCGAAGTCGCCGCGATGGCGGCGAATGGTCAACATGTCGAGCATCGCTTGCGTGGGATGGGCGTGGTTGCCATCACCGGCGTTAATCACGGCGACCTGCGGACACACATGCTCAGCAATGAAGTGCGCGGCGCCGGAATCGCTGTGGCGCACTACGAACATGTCGGCGGCCATCGCTTCCAGATTCTGCAGGGTGTCGTACAAGGTCTCGCCCTTGCTGGTAGACGAGGTCGAGATGTTCAGGTTGAGCACATCCGCTGAGAGACGTTTAGCGGCAAGTTCAAAGGTGGTGAGCGTGCGCGTGGAGTTTTCGAAAAACACGTTGCACACGGTTTTACCACGCAGTAGCGGGACCTTCTTGACCGCGCGCTCGCCGACTTCAAGGAAGGAGTCGGCGGTGTCCAGCAGCTCGGTCAACAGTTCGCGGGACAGGCCTTCGATGGTCAGAAAATGGCGCAGTTGGCCTTGGTGGTTCAGTTGCAGATGTTGCGGCGTCTGGCTCATGGCTGTCTCAGTGGGTAGCTGTGTTCAGGGTTAGCTTTAGCGGACTCGGTCCTGTCAACTTTACTCGCTGGCCGGCGGGCAGGGCGAGGCTCGCACCGAGAATGTCGGCACGCACTGGCAACTGCCGTGCTTCGATGTCTAGTAGGGTCACCAAGGTCACCGAGGCCGGCCGGCCGTAGTCGAACAGCTCGTTGAGGGCGGCGCGAATGGTGCGCCCGGTCATCAACACATCGTCGACTAGAATTAGGTGGCGACCCTCAACGGTAAAGGGCAGATCTGAAGTGCGTACGCTCGGTGGCAAGCCGTTCTGCTCGAAATCGTCGCGATAGAACGCGATATCCAGTGTGCCCATAGGCGCCTCCGGTGCAACTTGCTGATGCAGCGCTTCGGCCACCCATACCCCACCGGTATGGATGCCGACAAAGGCCGGATCTTCAATCTGCCGCTCTTTCAGGTAGCGGCTCAGTTGGTTGGCCATCTGCTGCAGCAGTGGGCCAACCTCAGGCAGTGCACTCATGACGTCTCCTTGATCTGGCTGGCGAGCCAGGTTTCGAGCAGCAGTGCGGCGGCGAGGCTGTCTACCGGGTTTTCACGGTAACTGCCGGGCGTGCGGTGCTGGTCGCGTAACTGTTGTTTGGCTTCAAAGGTGGATAGGCGTTCATCGACACAGCGTGCCGGTAACTGGAAGCGACCCTCGAGGCGGCGGGCAAATTTGCTGGCGCGCACGCTCATTTCGCTCTCGCTACCGTCCATGTTCAACGGCAGGCCAACGATCAGGATATCCGGTTTCCACTCGGTGATCAGCTTGCCTATCTGCTCCCAGTCAGGAATGCCGTCACGGGCGCGCAAATTGACCAACGGCTCTGCGCTGCCGGTCAAGGTTTGCCCTACGGCCACGCCAATCTGTCGGGTGCCGTAGTCAAAGGCGAGGGCGCGCTGGTGCTGAGGCATCAGGCGTGGCCCGCTTGGCTGGTTAGGAGTGTCCAATCAATCCCTAATGAGCGCGCAGCGGCGTCCAGGCGTTCGGCGCTGGGCGTTTCGAAGAGGATTTGATGATCTGCAGGGCAGCTTAGCCATACGTTGTCGGCCAGTTCCTGTTCCAACTGGCCTGCGCCCCAGCCAGCATAGCCTAGGGTAATCAGCGCCTCAGTGGGGCCAAGGCCGCGCGCCATATCTGAGAGTATGTCGCGCGAGGTGGTCAGCTGCAGCGTGCCAAGGTCAAGGCTGGACTCCCATTGATGCGGGCCGCGATGCAATACGAAGCCGCGTTCGCGCTCCATTGGGCCGCCGTTGAATACTTGATACCGCTCGGTAACGGAAACGCTCAGCTCGGGGTCGAGTTGCTCCAGCAGGTCGGCCAAATTTAGGTCGCTGGGCTGATTGATCACCAGCCCCATAGCGCCTTGATCGGTGTGCTCACAGAGGTAAATCAGACTGTGATCAAACCGTGGATCGGCCATGTGGGGCATGGCGATCAGAAAGTGATGGGTAAAGTTGCTCGGTATGCTTTGTGTCATGCGCCTAGTATTGGGCGGAAGTGAGCGCAGAGCAAGGCCGCGCTAGGGATCAGGAGCTGGAAACCCGGTCGCCAGCTTCGAAGCGCCAGGTACGAATAATCTCCAGCACGTCGACATCCATTAAGTCGCCGGTGAACGGCGTAAAGGGAGCTGACAGGCGCACGATACGCAAGGCGGCGTTGTCCAGCAGCTTGTGGCCAGAGGATTCCAGGATGCGCACTTCACGCAGGGAACCGTCGCGATTGATCGAGACCAATAAACGTAGGCTGCCGTAAATCTTGTTGCTGCGCGCCTCGGCGGGGTAATTCAGATTGCCAACCTTCTCGACCTTGCGGCGCCAGGCATCTTTATAATAGGCGCCCTTGTCTTGCATGGTTGAGGCGGCGTTGAGGCGCAGTATCCGTGGGCGGCGCGCATATTGTTGCCGCTCTTCGGCAAGCTGCGCTTCCAGGCTGGCGATCTCGCTGGACAGAGTGCTCATGTTGAAATGCAGGTTGGCCGGCGGCGCTTCGGTTGGTTTGGGCTTGGCTGGTGCCGTGGTCACCTGATCCAGTTTGGGCGCGCTAGTGGTGACAACCTTTTGTTCCTGGGGGACTGGCGGCGGGGCGCTGACTTGCTGCTCGGGGTTTACCTTATTGATCTCGCTGTCTTGGAAGTCGGCTTCTTCAGGCGTGCTGGGGGCTGCTTTCTCTTCCAGCGTGCCGCTGCCCTGCTGGTTATGCTGGGCGAGGTAATCGGCTTGCTCGGGTTGCTCTTCGCTCTTTTGGGTCGCCAGTGTTATTTCCAGGCTTTTGGATAGTTCACTGGGCGTTGGCAGATCGAAGGTAATGCCGAGGATGACCAGGGCATGTAATACCGCTGCAATAAACAGAGTAAAACCGAGGCGATCACGAGCGGTGACTGTCGGTGGTTGTGCTGCGGGGGGTGTCACGGCTGTATTCATGCTGTCCGTAGGCTATGGCGTGATTCAGATATGCGGTGAAGTCTGCCGCGCATGCCGATAAAAGTCCATGCACTGCGTCACCTCCGCGATAGGTCGTACGGAAGGTGGCGCAGTTTTCAGGGCTTAACGCGCTGCGAGCTGCTCCGCTATGGCGTCCATCAGTTGTCCACCGATGTCGGTCTGGAAGGCAGCATCGATTTCACGGATGCAGGTGGGGCTGGTGACGTTGATCTCGGTCAGATAATCACCGATAACATCCAAGCCAACAAATAGCAGGCCGCGCTCGCGTAGCACCGGACCAACCTGGGCGGCAATCCATCGATCGCGTTCAGTCAACGGGCGGGCTTCGCCACGACCTCCGGCGGCCAGATTGCCACGGGTTTCGCCCTTTTGCGGGATACGCGCCAGGCAATAAGGCACCGGTTCGCCCTTGATCATCAAGATCCGCTTGTCGCCGTCTTTGATTTCCGGCAGATACCGCTGTGCCATGATCTGTTCCTGACCGTAACGGGTCAGTGTCTCAATAATAACGCTGAGATTTGGGTCATTCTCCTTGATGCGGAAAATCATCGAGCCGCCCATGCCGTCTAACGGTTTGAGAATGACGTCACGGTGACGCTTGGCGAATTCGCGCAGAATGTCGGCGCGTCGAGTAACGATGTGCTCGGGTGCGCATTGCGGAAACTGGGTGGCAAATAGCTTCTCGTTGCAATCACGAAGGCTGGACGGACGGTTGACCACAATTACGCCAGCACGCTCGGCGGCTTCAAGAATATGCGTGGCATACAGAAATTCGTTGTCGAAAGGCGGATCCTTGCGCATCAGGATGACGTCCAGCGTGTTCAGGGCGAGCTGCTGCTCTGCGCCGAGGTCGTACCAATGCTCGGGGTTCGCATGCACCTGCAAGGGTTTCATGCAGCCCATGGCTTGTCCGTCGGCCAGATAGAGGTCTTGCGGCTCTAGGTAGAACAGTTCCCACTGACGCTCGCTGGCAGCGAGGAGCATGGCCAGAGTGCTGTCTTTTTTGTAGTGGATCGCGTTGATGGGATCCATGACGACGCCGAGACGAATAGGCATATAGAGTTAATTTCCGCGCTGTTTCGAGGTAGGCGTCGAGTGTAACGCTTGAAGCTGTGTCGGAGAAAGGGTGGCTAATATGGCTGGATGTCCCGGACATGAGTAAGCTTTATAGATTGGCCGATAAATCTATGCTAAAAGTACGCGGAAAAGGAATTGGCTGGTCAGCGGCTGTGACGATGCAGCCATAAAGATCGAACCACCATTAATAACAAGGGCTGGTCTTATGGAAGAAAATTTCGAAAGCCTGAAAGTCATGGTGATTGATGACAGCAAAACGATTCGACGCACAGCGGAAACCCTGCTGAAAAAAGTCGGATGCACCGTGATCACTGCAGTGGATGGCTTTGATGCGTTGGCCAAAATTGCAGACAACCACCCCGATATCATCTTTGTCGACATCATGATGCCGCGTCTCGACGGTTATCAGACCTGTGCGCTGATCAAAAACAACAGCGCGTTCCGTTCTACCCCGGTGATCATGCTGTCCAGCAAAGATGGCCTGTTCGATAAAGCCAAAGGGCGGATAGTTGGCTCGGATCAATATTTGACCAAGCCTTTCAGCAAAGAAGAGCTACTTGGCGCCATTCGCGCGCATGTACCGCAAGCTGGCAAAATGGCCGGTGCAGCAGGCGCGTGAGCGTGGTTGCATCACTTTGAATTAACCGGGGGATTACGATGGCCCGTATTCTGGTAGTAGATGACTCGCCGACCGAGCTGTACAAGCTCACCGGCATGCTTGAAAAGCACGGTTACGAAGTTCTGAAAGCAGAGAACGGGGCGGACGGTGTCGCGCTTGCCCGACAAGAAAAGCCCGATGCCGTGCTGATGGATATCGTGATGCCCGGCTTGAATGGTTTTCAGGCCACCCGGCAACTGACGAAAGATCCGGAAACCAACCATATTCCGGTCATTATCGTTACCACCAAGGACCAGGAAACCGACAAGGTCTGGGGTACACGTCAAGGAGCAAAAGACTACCTGACCAAGCCGGTCGAGGAGTCGACTTTGATTAAGACACTAAAATCGGTACTCGGCAGTTAGGAATTTCTGCTCGATCGATGCCGCTATAACAACGAGAAAAGACACGGCATGTCAGATACACAGCATCCCTTCGATTTATTGCAGGCGTTGGCCCAGCGTTGCCGCAGTCAGGCAAGCGGTCTGCCGTCCCGAGAAGTAGTCAGCGAAACCTGGAGTGGCGTCGGCTTTCGGTTGGCTGGTCACGTCATGCTGGCTGCTATGGGCGAAGTCAGTGAAATTCTGCACGAACCGCGTTACACCGCGCTGCCCCGAGTGAAGGCTTGGGTGCGAGGCGTGGCAAATGTGCGTGGCCGTCTGTTGCCAATCGTCGATATGAGTCGTTTCTTTGGAGTAACCAGTACGGTGCCGCGCAAACAGCGCCGGGTGCTGGTGTTGGATCGCGACGACATCTTCGTGGGTTTGCTGATTGATGAACTGTTGGGGATGCAGCATATGCCGGTCAGTGCGTTCAGTGAGCGCTTGCCTGAGCTAGACGATGTAGTACGTCCTTATGTCGTCGGCGTCTATGCAGGTGAGCAACCGGCACTGGTGTTCAATTTTCGCGCATTAGCGCACGATCAGACGTTTCTCGACGTAGCGCTCTGATCAGTTTTGGGGTGCGGCCGGGCAATCCGCTGCCGCAACGGAGCATGTTAGCTAGAACAATAAGGCTGTAGGCCAGGTAGGGGCCATAAAATGAAAAAGTTCGATAAACAGATGCTGTCCACGATGCGAAGCAACCGCACGCTCACCGGCCTGTTCGCCGCACTGATCCTGTCGTTGCTGTTGCTGTTCGTCAACTTCCTGTACCTGAATATTCAGAGCACATACGATACGGAATACATCGGTCACGCCGGTGAGCTGCGCGTACTCTCGCAGCAGATTTCCAAGACAGCTACCGAAGCCGCGACGGGTACGCCAGAAGCCTTTGGCCAGCTGCTAACGGCGCGCAACGACTTCCAGCAGCGTTGGGATTACTTGGTCGATGGCCGTGAAGAAACCGGCCTGCCGCCCACGCCCGGCGCACTGCAGGAGCAGTTGGCGCTGGCACAGGCTGACTGGGACAAGGTACGCCGCAACGCTGACTCGATTTTGGCCAGCCAAGCGACGGTATTGTCGCTGCATGAGGTTGCCAACACCCTGTCTGACACCGTGCCGCAACTGCAGGTTGAATACGAAGACGTGGTAGATGTGCTGATCTCCAGCGGCGCTTCTGCCGATCAGGTCGCCATCGCCCAGCGCCAGTCGCTGTTGGCCGAGCGTATTCTTGGCTCGGTAAACCGTGTACTTGAAGGTGACCAGGACTCGGTCATGGCGGCCGACAGCTTTGGTCGCGACGCCAGCCTCTTCGGTCGTGTGTTGCAGGGTATGTTGCAGGGTAACGCTGCCATCGGCATTAGCCGCGTAGCGGATCCAGACGCGGCCAGCCGGTTGGAAGAAATTCAGGAGCTGTTCCGTTATGTATCGGACTCGGTTGATCAGATCCTCCTGACCTCACCGGAGCTCTATCAGGTACGCTCCGCTGCCAACGAAATTTTCACCGATTCGCAGTCGCTGCTGGACAACGTATCTGGCCTGGCTACTGGCTTTGAAAATCGTGCTGACTCGCGCGTGGTGAACACGTTGCTGGGTTATGCGCTGGGTATCATCGCACTGGGCTGCATTTTGCTGATCGGTACGCAGATGACCCGCGAAACACGTGAGCGTCTGGTTGAAACTGCCGAGAAAAACGAGCGTAACCAGGCGGCGATTCTGCGTCTGTTGGATGAGATCGGTGACTTGGCCGACGGTGACCTCACTGCTCAGGCGACGGTGACCGAAGATTTTACCGGCGCCATCGCCGACTCGATCAATGAATCCATCGACCAGCTGCGCGCACTGGTACAGACCATTAACGAAACCGCTTTGCAGGTGGAAGGCGCTGCCCAGGAAACTCAGGGCACGGCCATGCATCTAGCCGAAGCCTCTGAACACCAAGCACAAGAGATTGCTGGCGCCTCGGCGGCGGTGAACGAGATGGCGGTCTCAATTGACCAGGTATCGGCCAACGCTTCCGAGTCGGCAGCGGTAGCGGAACGCTCAGTAGCCATTGCCAACAAAGGTAACGAGGTGGTGCAGAACACCATCGTTGGCATGGATACCATTCGTGAGCAGATCCAGGACACTTCCAAACGGATCAAGCGTCTCGGTGAGTCATCGCAGGAAATTGGTGACATCGTAAGCCTGATTAACGACATCGCCGACCAAACCAACATTCTCGCGTTGAACGCAGCGATTCAGGCCTCCATGGCGGGTGACGCTGGCCGCGGCTTCGCGGTAGTTGCCGACGAAGTCCAGCGCTTGGCGGAACGTTCGTCTGGGGCGACCAAGCAGATCGAAGCACTGGTAAAGACCATTCAGACCGACACCAACGAGGCGGTTATCTCGATGGAACAAACTACCTCAGAGGTAGTGCGTGGTGCGCGTTTGGCGCAGGACGCCGGTGTGGCACTGGAAGAGATTGAGAAGGTATCAACCAGCCTTGCCGCCTTGATTCAGAACATCTCCAATGCCGCGCGGCAGCAGGCTTCATCCGCTGGCCACATATCCAACACCATGAACGTGATCCAGGAGATCACCTCGCAAACCTCGGCAGGTACCACCACCACCGCACGCAGCATTGGTGAGTTGGCGAAACTGGCTGAGGCCATGCGTCAGTCGGTTGACGGCTTCACGCTACCGCAGCAGGACGACTAAGCTGACTCGGAAGGCCGCTCACGCGGCCCTCCGGTTCCGCTTGGAGCGAGGGGCTTAAAGTGCAGACAACGCAAAATTGGTCGTTGCAACAACTGCCGGAGATGGACGCGCATCAGTTTCGGCAGTGGCAAACACTGCTGGAAGCGCGCACGGGCGTGTGCGTCAGTGATCAGCGTAAAACCTTTCTGCAGACCAGCGTTGGCACGCGCATGCGTGAGCTGAAAATTGCCGATTATCAGACCTACTACGAGCACGTGACCCATGGCGCCGCTGGCGCAGTTGAGTGGTCCGCGCTGATCGAGCGTCTGACCGTGCGAGAAACCAGCTTTATGCGCCATCGGCCGTCATTTGACGCCGTTGGCCAGCATCTGGATAAACTGCTGGCCGGCCGCGCAACCGATCGCCCATTGCAGCTCTGGAGTGTGGGTTGCGCCAGCGGCGAGGAAGCCTATTCGATGGCGATTATCAGTGAACAGAGCATCGCCACTGCCGGCGGGCATGCCAGCGGCTATGGCATCTGGGCTACTGACATCAGTCTGAAGGCATTGGAGCAGGGACGGGCCGCTACCTATCCCGGTAACCGTCTGGGTGGTTTGGATGAGCGCGAGCGCCGGGAATGGCTACAGACCCTGCCGAATGACCGCTATGAAATCGCCTATGCCCTGCGCGACCGGGTGTGCTTTTCTCGTTTGAACATTCTTGAATTGGCCCAGGCCCCGATCCGGGACCTGGATATCATCTTCTGCCAGAACCTGCTCATCTACTTCCGTCGCTGGCGTCGCCGCGACCTGCTCAATTTGCTCGCCACGCGTCTCGCGCCGGGCGGCATGTTGATCATTGGACTGGGTGAAATCATGGACTGGAATAATCCCCTGCTGGAGCGGCTACCTGATGATCAGGTACAGGCTTATGTGCGCCGGGATAGCACTGGACGTCTGGAGTGAATATGGGTGATCGGCATGACTATGTCGCCCTCGATTGGGTCAAAGGCGAGATTTCCGAAACGCTGAACCAAGCGCGTCAGGCACTCGAAGCTTTTGTAGAAAACCCCGAGGATTCAACGCGTTTGCGTTTTTGTCTGACCTATATACATCAGGTTCATGGCACGCTGCAGATGGTCGAGTTTTATGGTGCAGCGCTGCTCGCCGAGGAAATGGAGCAACTGGCGCAGGCGCTGATGAACGGTGCAGTTAATCGTGAAAACGAGGCGCTGGAAGTACTGATGCAGGCCATCCTGCAAATGCCCGCCTACCTTGATCGTGTGCAGAGCGGCAGGCGTGATTTACCGCTGGTGCTGTTGCCGCTGCTAAACGACATGCGTACCGCTCGCGGTGACAAGCTGTTATCGGAGAACGCTCTTTTCAGCCCGGGGCTGGATACCGCTACTGCGGATCCGGTTTCCGGCGACTATGCCGATTTGTCGGATGCTGACAATGTGCGCCAGTTGCGCAAGCTGCGCCAAGCACTGCAAATGTCGCAGGCTGGAGTGATTCGGGGGCAAGAAGTGGCGGCTAACAGTCGTCACTTGCGCAATGTATTTACGCGCCTGCAGCAGCTTTGCCAGGGTGCGCCCTATGCGGATTTATGGGCGATCTTTGCCGGTGTAGCTGAAGGCTTGGAGCTGGGCAGTATAGAAAATGGCGCAGCCATCCGACAGTTGCTGCGTCAGGCTGATCAGGAGCTGCGTCAATTGATGGCGCGCGGCGCTGCGGCGCTGCAAAGTAGCCCGCCGCCGGAGCTACTACGCAACCTGTTGTTCTATGTGGCCAAGAGTGCCGATGGCAGCCCGCGTCTGGATGCACTGAAAGTGCGCTACCAGTTGCAGGGCTCATGGGCCGGCGGGCAGGATGATCTGGCTGCGGGTGATGCGCGGCTGGTTGGGCCTGATCGTGGCGCCATGCAGTCTGTTGTGATGGCACTTGGCGAAGAACTGATGCAGGTCAAGGACCAGCTCGATCTCTTTGTACGCAGTGATCGCAGTCAGCTCGATGGTTTGTCGGCGCTGCTACCGACCATGAAACAGATCAGCGATACCCTGGCTATGCTGGGTTTGGGGCAGCCACGCCGGGTTCTGAGCGAGCAGATCGAACAGGTACAGCGACTGGCCAGCGGTGACTCGAATCTGACCGATGCAGCGTTGATGGATGTCGCTGGCGGCATGCTCTATGTTGAGGCCAGTCTGCAAGGCATTCTTGGCCTTGAGCGGGGCGAGCAAGAGGGCGCCGTTGACCATGACATGCAGCGCTTGGCAGCTGCGCAAGACATCGTACAAGTGCAGCACATGGTGGTGCAGGAGGCGCGTAATGCGCTGGAAGAAACCCGTGAAGCCATTAATGCCTTTATTGCAAACCAGTGGGATCACAGCCACCTGGAACCCGTCGACGACCTGCTCAATAGTGTGCGTGGTGGTCTGGCTATGCTCCCATTGGAACGCGCAGCGGCCGATGTAGGCGCCTGTCGGCGCTACATTCAGGAGCAGCTAATTACTCCGCTAGCGGTGCCAGATTGGGTTGCATTAGACGCACTCGCCGACGTGATCACCAGTATCGATTATTACCTTGAACGTCTCGCTGAGGACGACAGTAATCGCGGCGACAGCATCCTGGATGTTGCTGAAGAGCGCTTGAGCACCCTGGGTTATCACCCGGATTCGTTGCCAACTAATAGCGATCACGCGGCAGAGCAAGCAGGTGCCGGCGAGCTGCTGCAAGACCAGCAGGATGAGGGCGCAGTTGTTGATACTGCATCGCTGGACGAGCAGCTGCAGACAGATAGCCCGGCGCCTGAGCTTGGCGCCGCTGCTGAAGTTGTTGAAGAAGACGAGATGGACGCCGAGTTGGTGGAAATTTTCGTCGAAGAAGCGGGTGAAGTACTCGAAACTCTCGCCGAATTCACCCCCGCCTGGCAGCAAAACTACGCTGACCATAAAGCCCAGGCTGAAGTTCGCCGCGCATTCCACACGCTCAAAGGCAGTGGTCGTATGGTGAAAGCCGGCATACTGGCCGAGCTGGCGTGGTCGGTTGAAAATATGCTCAATCGGGTGATCGATCATTCGATTGAGCTGAGCGCCGATGTGTTTACCGTGGCCAATGCGGTGCGTGCTTTGATGCCCCAGCTAGTCGATGACTTCGCTAGTCATCAGCAGCGCGCCTGGCCTGAAGTTGCTGAGCTGGCTGCGCAGGCTGATGCCCTGTCGCGCGGCGAGCTCCTCGCCTCTGTGGCGCTTTCGGACGCAGAAACCGAGGCTCGCGGCGAGCTGCCAGAGCTGCTGGACGACGAGTACGCCCCTGCAGCGCAGGACCAGGTTGCGAGCGATGACGCTTTCGATCCGGCGTTTGATCAGGAGTTTGATCTGCAGCCGCTGAGCGAGCTACCGGAGCTGGAAAGTGAAGAAATTGATGAGGGCCTGCTGCTGGGATCGGTGCACGAGCCTGAGCCTGACCTGAGCCTGCAGGACGAAACACTGCCGCTTATTGAGTCCGATTCGCTTGACAGCTGGTCGGAGCCGCCAACACTG
>TARA_R110000868_G_scaffold410693_6_pt1 | contig 35438 bp, 27 predicted proteins | sample TARA_R110000868 | Tara Oceans TARA_R110000868 (sample SAMEA4397489) | marine metagenome | biome: Polar Biome; feature: [SRF] surface water layer (ENVO:00010504); material: water (ENVO:00002006), including particulate matter (ENVO:01000060) such as... | depth 5 m | reverse complement strand
TTGGGGTTCTCAAGGTTATACTGGTGCACAAGAAATGGATCTTTATGCAGGATATAGCTTCGACTTTGGACTGTACCTTGGATTAACTGATTATTACTATCCAGGAACTAACTTCTTTGATTTCACTGAAGATGCTGCCGCAGGTGATGCATCTAGTCATGCTTTTGAAATTAATGCAGGATATGGAAAGGATGCATTTTCTATAGCCGCTAACTACATTGTAAATGAAGCAAGCGGAGCCGGTTCTGCTGGTGGAGATATGTATTTCGAACTTGGATACTCACTTAGCGCTGCTGATGTATTTATCGGTGCAGGTGATGGATGGCATTCCACTACTGGTGATTTTGCTCTTGTTAATATCGGAGTAACTGCTAGTAAAGACATCGTAATCACAGACAGTTTCACTATTCCATTTTTTGGGTCAGCTATCTTAAACCCTGATTCAGAGCAGTTTTATATCCTAGCAGGGTTTTCTTTCTAAGAAAAATTTTTCCTTGTTCGATCGTTTGATCACTTTTTAACTGACAATAAGAGAGAGAGTCCCGAAAGGCTCTCTCTCTTTTTTATTATTGGACTGGAATCTTTAAAATAGTTCCTTTTTGAATAGTATCGTTTAATTCAACTTGATTTATGATTGCGATATCTAGTGGATCTATATTCATTGGTAAGTTTGCAGGTAAGAGTTCTGCAAAAGAAGCCGTTCGCTCCGCTCTAATCAAATTAATACGAACTGGCTGTACATTAAGAATTTCAGAATTTGTAACTTCTTCAAATCCATTTGATACGGCAATAAATCTACTTTTATACTCATCGAATTGACTTGTAGTTGTATAACTCAAAAATTGGTAGATACTACCTTTATAAGAAACAGCAGATAAATCAATAGACAAAGAAGTCCCATCCTCAGTTTGAGTAGTAGCCTCTGCTGTATACCCCGAATATCCATTTATTGATTTGGCGCTCTGATCAACCGTTGTTATTCCTTCCTGATTTAAAAATGCTTTCACTACTTCTTCAGGATTTTTGCTATCAGAACTAATGCTAAACTGAACAATAGCATCTTGAGCTTCGTTTACTAAGATAACTGAGGAAGGTTGATTATACAGGGCGAAACCTTCCGGTACTAGAAATTGAAACGCTAAATCTGGATGATAAAAAACTCCATCTCTTTCAAAACCCTCTCTTGGATTCTCACCATACATTAAATCGTCAATCATACTTAAAAATTTCTCTTTATTGACGGTATTCATCTCATACCCTTGTTCTGCCCATCCAGCTGCCATTCTTGGAATATTATCTTCTCTTTCACCTGGATCAGGATGTGAGGATAAATGTGAAGGAATACTATGCCCAGCTTTTTCTGATATCCTTTTTAAAGAAGTAAAAAAAGCACCTCCTTCTGAAGCCATATAACCTTCCATCGCTGAATATTCAACTCCAAGTTTATCCGACTCTCGTTCATCATCTCGGCTATAACTCAAGAATAATAACTGAGCCGTTTGAGAACTTAACTGTAGAATATTTCCTCCATCAAGCCCAAAAGATTGCCCTAATACTGCTCCCCCAATAATTGCAAGTTGTCCAAATTGTTGTTCAGCGGCTCTTTGGGAGGCATGCCTAGCTGCAACGTGACCGATTTCATGCCCTAAGACCACCATTAATTGTGCTTCATTTTCAAGATGTCCTAACAAACCACGAGTAACATAAACGTAACCACCTGGAAGAGCAAAAGCATTAACTACTGGGCTATTCAATACACGAAAAGTAAACTCGGTGTTCTGATATTCTGAAGGAGTGTCTTCTCTATTAAAGTGACTAACTTCTAGTAATTCCTGTCCAAGTTGGTCGACATAATTGGCCAGTTCTTGGTCATCATACAAACCATATTGAGCAATAATTTCGCCATCAGCCTCCTCTCCAATTTGCAATTCTTGTTCCCAAGAATATCCATATACTCGCTTATTGCCAGATACAGGACTAACTTGTAAAGAAACACAGGCCGAGTTGAATATCACAGCCACGATGATGAGATAAATATATTTAGTGAGTTTCATTGTATTCTTATTCGATGTTATAACTGTTTGTTTATTAGAACCGCTTATATGGTTAAAAAGCTAATAAACTTATGGTAAAATATTTACTTCAGGTGTTAAGCGAATGTCAAATTTTTGGTGAACAGATTCTATAACCTCTTCAGCAAGTGCCCATATTTCTTTCCCAGAGGCGCTACCGTAATTAACCAATACTAATGCTTGCTTTGAGTGTACTCCAGCGTCTCCAGTCCGTTTCCCCTTCCATCCTGCTACTTCAATTAACCAACCCGCTGGAACTTTAACTTGACGCTCAGAAACTGGGTAACTTGGAAGATTTGGATATTGTGATTTCAACTCATCAAATTGGTATACTGAGATTATAGGGTTTTTAAAAAAGCTACCTGTATTTCCAATTTCTTTTGGATCGGGAAGCTTACTTTGGCGAACTTCAATAACCGCATTACTAACTTCTTTAATACTTGGATCGGTTACTCCTTTTTTATTCAGTTTTTCCTTTAAGCTTACATACTCAACATTAGGAGACGGCTTCTTATCTAGCTTAAGCGTTACAGATATTATAATTGCATTTCCTTTCAATTCCTTTTTGAAAATACTATCTCGGTATCCAAACTTACATTCACTTTGTGAAAAAATTTTAGTTGATCCCTTATCAATTAAAAATGCCTCTAAGCTTACAAATACATCTTTAAGTTCTACGCCGTAAGCTCCAATATTTTGAATTGGTGCGGCTCCCACTGTTCCAGGAATCAATGAAAGATTTTCGATACCTCCATATCCTTTTTCAACACAATAGAGTACGGATTCATGCCAATTCTCACCTGCTCCGAATTTAATAGAAATATCATTTTCATTTTCAGATATGACTTTCATTCCTCTAATCCTGTTTAAAATTACAAGTCCAGAAAAATCCTCAATAAAAAGAATATTACTTCCACCACCTAGAATAAATACAGGTATATTTTCCGAATTGGCAAATTGGAGTGCCTCTTTTAGCTGTTCTAGAGAATTGATTTCAACAAAAAAATGCGCATTAGCTTTAACGCCCATCGTAGTATGCTTAGAGAGGTCGAACTTCTCTTTTATCGAGATCATAATTTTTAAACTTCTTATGTAGAAACCTTTTCTTTAGGTTCATCTACTTTTACTCTGACCTTTTTGATCCTATTATTTTGAACAGAATGAACCGTGAGTTCAAGATTCTTAAACTGTACTCGAACTCCAACTGTAGGTAAACTTTCCGTTAGATGATAAATTAGTCCACCTAAGGTTTCGTATTCATCGGTCTCAGTAGTCAATTCATTTTCAAGAATATCTTCCATATCGTCCAAATCAATCTGAGCATCAAAAATATAGATACCACTTTTAAATCTGGTAAATAAGCTTACCTCCTCGCCTTCATCATCTACAATATCACCTACTATTTCTTCCAAAATATCATCCATTGTAACCAAACCTTCTGTTCCACCATATTCATCTACAACAATTGCCATATGCGTTTTCTCTTTTTGAAAATCACGAAGTAAATCATCCAACTTTTTTGTTGCAGGAATAAAAAGTGCTTTTCGAGACACTGTTTTCCAATTTAGAGAAGGTTCTTCGTCTTCCGAATTAAGATATGGAAGTACATCTTTTGCATAAATCACACCTAGAATTGTATCTAGATCATTCTCATATAATGGCATTCTAGAAAAACTTTGATCTTTAATAAGTTTAAGAACGTCTTTTAAAGAATCATTTATAGATACACCGTTAACATTTACTCGGGAGGTCATTATTTCGCGAGCAGTTGTTGTCCCAAATTCTATTACGTTTTCAATAATCTCCCGTTCGTCTTCTTTAATTGAGCCTTCTTTTTCACTTACTTCTGCCATCGTTTTTATGTCATCAGAAGTCATTTTACTTGTTGGTTTTGGAAGATATTTCTCAAGTGTTACAGCACTATCAGCGAGAGTTTTTGCAATTGGTTTGAATAAAATAAACAGGACATATATGAACCCGCTGATTCTTCTCGAAACTTGAAGAGGATTGTTAATAGCAATAATTTTCGGAGTTATTTCACTCATAATTAAAATTACAAATGTTAGTACTACTACTTCAAATGCGTATACAATGAACTCTGAGAAACCAATAAGACTTAGTAAACTCCCGGTAATTACGGCAGCCATTACTGAAGCCATGATATTTGAGAAGGTATTACCAATTAAAATAGTGGCCAATAATCGTCGTGGTTTATCGAGCATTAACAAAATTCGATCGTCTGCAGAGTGTGAGTGCTCATCTTGCTTTAAATCTTCTAGTCGATTTGCCAACGAAAAGAACGCTACTTCAGACCCTGAAAAAACTGCAGAAAGGAGAAGACCAACAATCATGATGATAACTTGAATACCAATCACCAAAAAATCAACCTCTCCAGTAGTTGTTACTAACCCAAGTGTGTTATAAGCAAATTCAAATAAATTGTTAGACTCGTTTATATAAGTCAAAATAAAAATTTCTCTTTTTGTTGAATGTACATAGGCTATTGATCGCCACAAAATAAAAAAGCGATGAGGACTAAGCCCACATCGCCTTAAATATAACCTATTTCAAGTTAGAACGGTAAGTCATCGTCCATATCATCGAAATTACTACCAAGCTCTACATTGCTAGACATAGGTTTTGTTTGAGAATTATCTGTTGGTTTAGCAGGTGATCCTCCACCTTTGTTGCTCTGATTTCCTCCACCACCACTTCCTTTACTGTCTAACATGGTCATTTGAAGTGCTTTTACTTCGGTTGTGTATTTTTTTTGCCCTTGGTTATCTTCCCATTGGCGTGTTTGTAGTGGCCCTTCAATATATACTAATGAACCTTTATTTAGATATTGTTGACAAATCTCAGCTAGTCTTCCCCATGCAACAACACGGTGCCATTCTGTTTTTTCTTGGTACTCTCCATTTCCATCTTTATAGCGCTCGCTTGTTGCAATATTTAAGGTTGCAACGGCTGTATTTGATTGGGTATATCTAACTTCTGGATCTTGGCCTAAACGACCGATTAGCATTACTTTATTTAGTGAACTCATTACGTATCCTGCTGTCTAATTAATGTTTGTTTAAAAGGTAAGACTAACTCCAACATAAATCCTTACAAAATTTTTTCAACTTTATTTCCATTAAGTATTACTTAATGAATTATTTGCAAGAATTATTCTTCAGCTCAACCAAACCTTTTTCTGAGCGAATTAATTGTGATTGAGTGCTTCTCAGTCCCTTGAGTTCCCATCAAGAAAGCATATGGTTTTAGGTTTTCGATATTTTCACAAAATATCTTTAAAATTCCGAGAGAAGGGATCACAAGAAACATACCAGGTAGCCCCCAAATAAGCCCACCTGCTATTAAAGAAAAAATAATCATTAATGGGTTAATGCGAACGTACGATCCTGTAATATTTGGAGTAAGAATATTATTCTCTATGAATTGAATAATGAAAAACTGAATTAACACAGCTCCGGCAATGGATGGCGACTGAATTCCAAATACAATTAGAGCTACAATTCCATATCCTAGAACGGTACCTAAGTAAGGAATTAGATTAAAAATTGCTGCAATTAAGCCAAATAACAATGGGTATTTTACTCCTATAAGTTGAAATCCTAACGAGTTCAACCCTATTAGTAAAACACATACTACAACTAGACCTTTAAGGTACTTCGGAACAATTTCTGCCACCTTACTAACAATAACTTCAGCACTTTCTTCATTTTCTTCTTTCACCATCATAGAAACGAATTCTCTGAACTTGTCTCTATAAAAAAGAAGAAGAAAAGTATATACTGGAATTAGTGCTAGAGCTAAAAGTGTATTTTTACCAGCTTCAATTATTGAGCCAAAATAATCTCCATTCAATCCAGCTGTTTTTATAATACTTTTTTGTTGCTCAATTGATATCCCTATGATATCTGAAATTGCAGATTGTACTAGGTTGATATTTTGCGCGAGCTGAGATTTTAGCTGTGGCAAATCTTTTGAAAGGCTTCCAAAAAGCTGAGAAAATAAATAAATGGCGCTTATGATAATTGCCATAAAACTTAGAATAACTACAAAATTAGTAGCTATTCTTGGAAATCCCTTCTTCTCAAACCATTTTGCATACGGGTACAATAAGTAGGCTAAGAAAATACTAAAAGCTAAAGGTACAAGAAGTTGTTTAGTTATACTCAAAACAGTTACTACTGCGAAAATGAGCAAAATTCGAATAAGGTACCTCACTGTTATTGGATAATTTATAGTATTCATACAGAATTAAGTTATCCCTTTATATCTATTTAATAATTTCGAAAATGTTAATTATTTCGTGCCAAAAACTACCCTTCTTTTTTTACTAAAACCAACTGTTGATTATCAGCTGCTCTTACTTTTTGGAAAAAATCTTGAATACCTTCGTATTTTTCTGCTTCAATAGTTTTTTCTTGAAGTGCAAAGTACCTTTTATATACAATCTCACCATCACTTTTAACCTCAAAAGTAGCTTTAAACTCACCAAATGAATGCTTGTATTCTACATCCTTTGGCGCCGCCTCGATACTAAATCCAACAGGAGTTTCAATTATAATAGAATCTGATTCAACAAAAGCATAAGGGAGTAATAGAGGTTGCTGTCTCTTTTCATCTTCTGATATTGAGAATCTCCATCTATTCATTTTGTTCACTGGTATATATAGTCTTTTGCTAGATGTTTGAACATAATTCTTAAGCTGAGCCTTAAAACTATAGGAAGCATAATCATCATTTTCTGAAATTTTACTAAAATCATACTCTAGCACATTACTATCATCAACCTCAAACGTTTCTTGTAGCCAATCAAGTCGCTCTTTTTCTGAAACTGGGAGAATCTGATATAGTAAATCATCCTGTAAAATACCTTCGCTTTTAATCCTTCCGTTTACTTCAGTAACACCCAATTCATTTATTACAAACTGCCAATAGCGCTCCGTTTTATTATCTTCGAAAACATTTTCAGGAGTTTTAATAACCTCTCCACCTCTTTCAGTTATTAGCAACGCATATTTTCCAGCATTACCAGATCCAATGTGATTTGGAGGTAGATATTTACTTGTACATTCAAGCCATATTTCCTCTCCATTTTCAAGAGTTACTCTAATTATTACGTGATTAAATTGGTTGCTTGGAAAATCAACTTCCATCCCAGCTTCGTTTGTACCATTTTTAATAAGTACCGATTCAGCATTTATACCTACAAACTCTAGAGCTGCCTGCATATAATTGGTAAGAGCTTTACAATCACCATAACTATTATTGAACACATATTCCGCGGAAAACGGCTTCCATCCACCAATCCCTAATTGAATACTTACATACCTAGATTTCTGCTGAAGGTAATCGAATAGGATTTTTACTTTCTCCTCTTCTGTATCAACTCCAGCTATAAGAGTGTTGATTTCTGCTTTTGCTTCATCAGGAAGCTCTCGCGTATCTTTTCCAAGCTCGTAATACCATAACCCAAAATTCTTCCACGTAGAGGCATTCCCTTTTGAATTATCCATTTCGAAAGTACCTGGTGCTACTAAAATATGTGGTAAAAGATCACTTGAACTTGGTCCATATGGTTCTTTTTTCACGGGAAGTTTCATAGCGATATTCCATGAATAACTTTTGCCATTAACAGTTGTTGATTCAGTCGGTTCTATATCTATGTTTTTATTATAAAACCTAACGCCACTATTCTGCCTATCGATTAGCGTAAATCTAGCTGATTCAACACTTTGACCTAACACTTGTGGACGCCAATCTGGAAGGTTTAATAAACCTGTATACGTTTGTTGGTATTCTACTTCAATAGTATATGGAAAGGTACTATAAGGAAGTTCTAGGATTTTCAATCTAACATCAGATAGAAATGTTGAACCCCATGCAGTACTATAGTCCTGAGCATCTTTTATTGAATACGATCGAACTACCTGCCCATTTTTGCTAATGATATTCGCTTTCAAATAGTTAATGGTTTTGAACTCACCATAATCAAGTACTACCGTGGCTAAATCCTTGTCTTCTTTATCATAAATTGTAACAGCTTTTTTTACAGTATAAATAGCTTTTGATGGGTCAACAACATCTAATGTAATATCACTTGCTCGAATCGTTGAATTGGCACCTAATAGAAGTAATGGATTATTTTTTGAATAATCTTCATACCCTAAGTCAATAGTATTTTTACCGGAAGAACAGCTAAGTATTAGCGCTCCTATTAGAATAATTATGTTTTTCCGCATATTAAGTTCCTTTCTTTAGAACGATATTTTGTGCTAGCTTCTCTACCATTTGGTCATAAAACTGTTTCAGTCCTTGATATTCAGCTGGTACAAATCGGGTTTTATCAATTCGGTATCTATAATTTATTGAGATAGTATTTCCTTGATTCTGAGTTATTCTTCTAAGCTCTCCAGCTCGTTCGGGTAGCCTAATTAATACAGATTCTGGAATTTCATCTATTGTCCATCCTTCTGGTATTGAGATATTAATTATCAAACTTTCGTTAAAGGTGAAGTTATAATCAACAGGAAATGTTCTCTCTTTCTTGGAAAAAGGTGTCTCATCCAACTTTCCTAACATCATAGGATTAAAATAAATCACATTACTTGAAATAGAATCTCTAATGCTAAACTTCGCTTCATACCCAAAATACTCGTTTAGTTTGTCGTTGGTAATAGCAACACTATCAACACTAAAATCGGCATCTGAGATTTCGAAAAGTTCATTTTCAACACTTTTATTAAGATCATTAAAGTCAAGTAATTCCCGATGCTCAACCGCATAAAACCCTTGATTTTGAGACGTCAATTTTCCGGTATATCCATGTTCATTAAATTCAAGGTTCACCACATTTACACTATTATTATTCACTTTGTTCTCAAGAGGAACCCAGATTACTTGATCTTTGTAAATCATTAATCCATTTCCATTTAATACTTGAGAGGGTAATAAGTTATATGGTCTTAACTCGTTCTTTGCATCAAGTAAGTAGTACGAATCATTAAACTGTACATAAGCGATGGTATGATTAAATTGACCAGCTAATGGAAACAAATCAATAATTTCTCCATTTGATCTAGTACTTAATGCAATCGGATGAGCTTCAAATCCTGCTTGTCTAAGCATTTGAATAAGTATCAGATTGATTGACGTTCCATTTCCTGTTCCTTCTTCATAAACTTTAGAAAGATCATCAAATGAATACAATCCATATTTATCATTCCATTCCATATGGCTAGCAACATGATTATAGATACTTATCATTTTATCTAGTTCAGTTTCTGCACCTTCTAGAGCAGTAATTAACGCCATATCTAATTCAGAACTATTTTCTAATCTATCACCAAAATCTTCGTCATCAGCAAGTTCATTAACAAGTTCTGGCCATGTATACAGATAAGTAGTTGCAAGGCTTTGAGGTAATTGGATTGAGGATAATTGAAACCGTATATGTGCCAGATAATCCATCGATGCTTTCATATACGGTTCATTATCGATCCCAGGAATATCCTTCATCACATAGTGATATTCTGTTCCATAATAATCAAGTAACGAAACCCCGTTTCGAGTATTAAAATTTATACGGTCGTTGTAATTATTTTGCTCATTTACTAAATATCTATGATAGCCTCTTGTAACAGTCAAAAATCTAAACCATTCTGGGATTTTGGCCGTGTATTCGCTCCACATTACAGGAATGTCATCTTGAAATACCCAGGAAGGAAAATCAAGTGGGTTATTTGAAGTAAGTTCATATTGATACTCAAAAACACTTCCTTTTTTCAACCCAGGAATGGTAAACTTAATTTCAGATCTAGTTTCTGATATGTCATCTTCAAAACGATCTCTCCTACCTACTGATTCTTTTATTACTTCACCATTATCACTTAAAGTGAAAGATTCTGCTTTAATCCCTCCTACGTTTTGTGGCGTATTTGATTTTCTATTACGATAACTAATCGTAATGTCCCCCTCATCAAGACCTTCATCTGTTAACACTTTTATCCGAATATGTCGGTAAACAGTTAAATAGAATTGATTATTATGATACTCCAACTCAGCCTCCCCTTTCGAAAAAAGAACTACTGCCCTGGCTGTAGAATCTTTTTCATACACTTCCATTTCTAGCTGTTCTCTTGGTATATCTCCAAATTTGTATGTTTGTGCGTTAACTCCAACTGCGACAAACAGTAACAATACAAAAACCACTTTTTTCATTCTATTCTTAACTCGTTGAAATTGTTGTTCAATGTAATTTTTTGAGTTCAAATAAAAAACTTTTAAATCCTGAATATTTAATTTTCAGGGAACTTTATTTTATACAGAAAATAGAATAAACGAGTTCTTAACTGTAACAGATTGTGGGTGCAATATCTCTTAAAAGTATCTATTACATCCGAGTTCTTAATTTTAAAGTCGTTTTATGAATTCAGTCTCTCTCACTAAGAATACATATTCATCAAGTTTAGAAACATACCAAGGGACATGGGGCAAAACTCAAGCATCCCATTTAACAAGGCGTACCCATTTTGGAAATAAAGTAAGTGACTTAAACCGTCTCAGAGCATTGGGATCTTCCGTTAATGCATCAACAACATTGGTTGATGAAGCGGCTTCAGCAATTTTACCCGACGATCCTTCATGGTTTACTGATAGTAATTCTGGAGATATTCTTGATATGTATGATATTCAATTTCGATGGATGGATCGTATGTATAATGGTGGTTTAATGGAGCGTATGATGCTTTTCTGGAGTAATCATTTTGCAGTTTCTTACCAAAACATGAATGATTTACCAGGTAAAGCGCCCAATAGCTACGCTAGTCATGTTTATAAATATCTCAAACTCCTTCAGCAAAAAGGCTTTGGAGATTTTAAAGAACTTGTCCGAGATGTAAGTAAGAACTCGGCCATGGTTTACTATTTGAATAATTATAATAACCGAGCTGGTCAACCTAATGAAGATTTTGCTCGTGAACTTCTAGAATTATTCACTTTAGGACCTGAAGATAAAAATGGAAGTCCCAATTATACAGAAGGTGATGTAGCTGAAGTTGCTAGAGCGGTAACAGGTTGGCGAGTAAATGATTCAACTTTAAATGGGTATTTCGATGCGGCGCGATTTGATTCAGGTTCAAAAACTATTCTAGGTCAAACTGATACCTTTAACTTGGATGAAGTTATTGATTTGATATTCCAAGAACGTTCTGCCGAAGTCGCATGGTTTCTTTGCCGAAAATTATATGTTTTCTTCGTCAGTGCTGAACCAAACAACGAAGCCATTCAACAACTGGCTGACTACTGTATATCGGTGAATTTCAATATTGCTGATGTACTTAAGAATTTATTTAGTAGTGCCCATTTTTATGAAGAACGCTTTATTGGCTCAAGAATCAAAAGTCCTATTGAAGTATTTATAAGCTTCCTTCGACAGTTTGAAATAGCTCCTAATTCAGAAATTAAAGAATACATTCGGCTAAGAATGCAGGAACTGAATGAAGAATTACTTAGACCTGATACCGTTTTTGGTTGGTCAGGATATAACCCTCCTGATTCGGATGGTACACCAGGACATTATGCTTGGCTAAATACAAACTTAATGCCTTCTCGATGGGATAATCTCACCGATTTAATTTATGGCTATGATGAAGCTGGAGATCAATATAATCCTATTCGGATTGCTGAGAAAGTATCTGATCCTTCAAATCCATTTAGCTTAGCCGAAGATATTGCCGAGCATGTTCTCTCCCTCCCATTGGATAAAGCTGGAGTACGACAAGTAGAGGATGATTTTGCTGGAAATCCCGATTTAGCGCCCAATTTAACTGGGTTTCCTCCTTACAAAATCAACCTTACTAAAATCTTGCTTGGGAATATTCCTTGGTACGAATGGACTGCCAATTCTGATTCTGACGATAATCTCTTTTATGAAGAGACTTTTGCAGAGAATCTAAGGCAATACATATCCTACCTCATCCAACTACCAGCATACCAACTTGTTTAAGGGAGGAACTAATGTGCGATCATCATAATCAAAAGAAACAAAGTCTTAACCATAATCGCCACGGTAGTAGTCTTGAACATGGAGATGCTCATGAACATGATCATCAAGCTTGGACTAGAAAAAGCTTTTTAAGTACTCTTGGAATTGGGGCCCTTGGCTCAGGATTAATGCTGGGAGGAATGCCGGTAAACGCAATGGCAAGAACCAAGTTTTTAAACCGGCTTATAGCAGCTGATAATGATCGGATTTTGATCCTAATTCAACTTGGGGGTGGTAATGATGGTTTAAATACCATAGTTCCTGTAGAAAACGACATTTACTACCAAAAACGACCAACCATTGCAATTTCTAAAGAAGACTCTATTCTTTTAAGTGATGATATTGGAATGCACCCAGCAATGGGTTCCCTCGAACCACTTTGGGGAGATGGAAATATGTCGGTAATACATAATGTGGGCTACGAAAATGCAAACCGATCACATGCACGTTCTACTGATATTTGGACTTCAGCTAGTGATGAAAATGTGAATCTTGGTACTGGTTGGGCTGGTCGTTTTTTAGTGGAAGACAACCCCGATTTTATTTTAAATCCCCCAGAATATCCTCTTGGTGTTCGTATTGGTGGATCGGCAACTCTGTTCCAAAGTGAATTTGGTAATCTTGGTGTTACTTTTGGTGGAGCTACTCAGTTTGCTCAATTTCTTGAACAAGGTGGTTTTTATGATGAGGAAGATGTTCCAGAAAACGAATTTGGTCGATCTCTTTCTTTCGCACGGAAAATTGCGAACTCTTCTTTTAAGTATCTAGAATCAATCCAATCAGCAGCTGATTCTTCTACAAATTTAGGTGAATACCCTAATTCAGGACTTTCTCGAAGTCTTTCTGTAGTAGCACGGTTAATTCGAGGTGGACTAAAAACTAAAGTGTTTCTTGTTTCAAAGGGCGGGTTCGACACCCATAACAATCAAGGAAATACTGAAGGTGGACATGCAGGATTACTTGCTGATATCGCTGATTCGGTAAGTGCATTTTATGCAGATTTAGAAGCCGATGGACAACAAAATCGTGCTTTAACCATGACATTCTCTGAGTTTGGAAGAACACTCGATGAAAATTCTTCTAACGGAACAGATCATGGATCTTCTGCTCCAGTAATGCTATTTGGTCCCGTTAATGGTGGACTTTATGGCGATCATGCAAACCTCACTGACTTAGATAATTCCGGCGATCCTATTTTTGGAACCGATTATCGATCGATTTATACCTCAATCCTAAATAATTGGTTTGGATTAGAAGTAAATGAAACCGAAACGGTGCTTAAAGGTGAGTTTCAGGATTTAGGGTTTTTAGATTCTTTTCCAGTTGGTACTGAATCTGTTAATAAAGCTGAAAAATTTACGCTACATCAGAACTATCCGAATCCGTTTAACCCTTCTACAAACATATCATTTGTATTACCCGCTTCTAGTCCAGCTTCAATCAAAATTTATGATGCAAAAGGTAGTTTAATTCAAACTTTGATAGAAAAGAACCTTAAGGCAGGCAAACATACAATTACTTTCGATGCTTCAAGCCTTCCAAGTGGCGTTTATCTTTACCGACTTGATACTAAATCTGGCTCTCAAACAAAAAAAATGACGTTAATCAAATAAATGATAATGGGAAAAAAGCTACAAACCATTGCCTTAATTATCTCACTCATTAGTCTATTAGCACTTTCAGGATGTTCTATTGTAGATGGACTTAAAGGTGATGATGATAAAAAGATTGAAACACTTCATCCCGTTCTTTTAAATGGGAAATGGGGCTTCATTAATAATTCTGGAAATATGGTAATTGAGCCAAACTTCGACGAAGCCCGTGAATTTTCTGATGGTTTAGCTGCCGTTCGCGTTGGTACAAACTGGGGATATGTGTCTGAAGAAAGTAAATCACTTTCCATTCCTATTTCATTTAGTGTCGCGGGTGATTTTTCTGGGGATTTAGCTCCAGCTCAACGCCCAGGCCAAGCATATGGCTTCATCAATACGAGTGGAGAGTTTACTATTGCACCTGAATTTGATTTTGCTGGCGCTTTCTCGGAAGGGCTTGCTCCGGTTCGAACAGACGGGCTTTGGGGGTATGTATCAACAGATGGAAGTACAGTTATTGATCTTACTTTTAGTGATGCCCAGTCTTTTTCGGAGGAAATTGCTGCAGTTGAAACTTTTGAAGGTTGGATATACATCGATAAAACAGGAAAAGAGCAAATCAATCCTGATTTTCAAATTACAGCAGCGGGCGAATTTTCAGATGGACTTGCCCCAATTCAAACCACTGAAGGATGGGGATATATTGATAAAACTGGAAACCCAGTGATTACACCAAACTATGATCAAGCTGGAGTTTTTTCTCAAGGTCTTGCTTGGGTAATGGACGATGATTACATAGGCTTCATTAATGAAAGTGGTAAAGTTATCATCCCTTATCAATTTGCAGAAGTTAAATCCTTCTCAGAAAATATGAGTGCGGTTCGTTTAAGCGGTCAGTGGTTTTATATTGCAAAAAGCTCAGGCAAAATTGTAATCAACGATCTCTTTTTTAGTGCACAGAGTTTCAATAATGGAATTGCCAGAGTACAGATTGGTAATGATGAAAATCCCAGATTCGGCTATATAGATAAAGCCGGTGAATATGTATGGTATCCAACTAGATAATTACAGAATTATGAACCGTTCGCTTCTATTTTTCACTCTATTCCTTTTAATCGTTTCCACCTCATGCGATGTAGTAAATGATATTACTGGAAATAATAACGATAATGAAACCGTAAAACTCTACCCCGTTTTGCTAGATGGAGATTTCGGCTATATTAATGAAAAAGGAGCACTAGTTATTGAACCAACTTTACAAAGTGCAAGCCCATTTTCTGATGGTTTAGCTGCCGTTAGATACCAAAATCGATGGAAATATATGAACAAGAACGGCGAGTTTATTATTGAAGAAAGTTTTCAGGAAATACGAAACTTTTCAGAAGGAAAAGCAGCAGTAAGACTCGATAATAGATGGGGATACATTAATACCAAAGGCCATTTTGTTGTAAATCCACGCTTTCGAGCAACCAATAATTTTTCCGATGGCAGAGCTTTTGTAAGAAGTATCGACTACTCGGAGTACCTCTATATTGATGAAAATGGTAAAGAAATTGAATCATTAAATATGCCAGAAGATTTGGACAACATTGAACAAAATGAATTTATTGATGGCCGCGCGTTAGTTAGAAATGATGACCTTTTTGGGTACATCGACCGTTCTGGAAATACCGTTGTTGATTTAAAATATTCTGAAGCTCTTCAATTTTCGAACAAGCTAGCTGCAGTACGAGTAAGTGACCGATGGGGATATATTGACTCAAATGGAGGAGTAATAATTTCTCCACAATTTATTAGCGCAGGAAAGTTTGGTGACGGTCTCGCACCAGCACGTAAAAATAGTAACCAGTTTGGTTTTATTGATAAAAATGGAGCTTTTGTAATTTCTGAGCAGTTTGAAGAAGTCCGCTCCTTTAATGAGGAACGAGCTCCAGTTTTTATAAATGGTAAATGGACGTTTATAGATAAAACAGGTAAACAAATTACCGCAGCGAAGTTTGATGAAGTTGAATCATTTTATAATGGATTGGCTTTGGTAACTATTTATATACCTCTTGAAGATGGTTTTGAAGAGCAATACGGATACATTAACAAATCTGGTAAGTATGTATGGTTTCCTACAAATTAGAGATTCACTTGGTTGACTAACCAAAGAATACGTAGGTACAATGGGGGCGCTTTTTTAAGGCGTCCCTTTTTTTATTTTAAAATCTGAGTCAGGATAGTATTTGGCTTTTTACCTTTTAAAGGGAATCTACCAGTGAGTTGCCAATGATTACCAGAATAGAAATTATAGTATAGATTTGGTTCCCCACTATCTAACTTAATGGATGTGTAGTCTAAACTTATGTAATACAGGTCAACTCCGAAACCCACTGAACGGTAAGAAAGCCATTCTTCTTCATTGGCTGCATTTTCTCTTCCAAATCGTAGGGAGAAGGTTTCCAAGAATGTTAATTCAATACCACTATGCAGCCAAATCTGTTCAGGCAAACTATAGTTTTTTATTTGCTGACCATTATTCCACTCGAATGTCCCCCAAGAATTGAATAATGCTTTGAAAGCAGGCATTGCTTCGTAATAGTATCCATCCATTTCATTTCCCTTCAATTCTTTTCTACCAGTAAACTTTGATGTATTAAATAACACACTTGAACCTATCAGATGTTGATTCCAGACTTTTTTATCTGATTCAAACGTAAGACCTGCACCAAGTCGTAGTGTTGTAGGTAGCGGTTCACCATAACCAGATGAATAATAGGACTGTGATTTACCAAAGTCGCTAATTGAAAACCCTGCATTTGGAGTTATTGAACCCATAGAAATTTTATAGCTGCTCCCCTGATATAAAAACCCTAAATCTACAGTGAAAAACTTGAGATCATCGGTTAACGCCTGAGAATAAATCGAACCACTACTTTGTGTAGTATGTATGTAGTTAATCCCTATTCCAGCTCTTAAATATGGATTGAATGAATAACTATATGAGGCGTTCATGAATATTTCATCTGAATTAAACCTACCTCTTAGTTTTTTATAGGAACCAACTAGTGTAAGCTGCTCCTCCCATTGATACTTCTGAAGGGAAAGATTGAATCCTGATTTTTTGAAGCCATAGTTTAGTATCAAAAAAGTTCTTCCCGAACCATATCCATCCGGATAATCTCTTCCCCCATAAACCTGAATTGAATTAGTTAGTCCAACTCCTGCCGGATTTATATGGTAATCGCCATACTTTCCCGAAAGGGAAACAACAGCATTTCCAAGTGCCAGACTTCTGAAATTATTATTTACCGTAGCTATTGGTATTGCAGAAAGGGATAGTTGTGCCTGTAAAGCACTTGAAATCATGAATACAAAAAATACCGTCAGAATCTGAGATAGTCTCATAACTCATTTTCTAGTTTAAAAAAAAACGGTAGCTATCAGGGCATAGAGTAGTATTCTTGTATTTCCAATAAGTTAGTATTTATTTTCTTATATGGTAACACAAATTTGTCCCCTTCTTTTCTATCATTTTGTTACTATAGATACATCAACATAAATAAATTGGGATTTCGCATGAAAAAAATAACTTCACTTTTCGTACTAAGCTTTTTTGTGGTTTCTGCATTTGCACAAACCTCAGAAGCTGACAAAGAATTTGCTATCAAATATTTAACGGCAACTCATCAAAATATAGTTGATACGGTAAACGAGCTTTCTGATGAAGCCTGGAACTACACACCTAAAGCTGGTGGCTGGTCTGCTGCAAACTGTCTTGAACATATCTTAGTTACTGAAGAAGCTTTTACAGGAATGGCACTGAATACATTGGCACAATCGGAACCAACAAAAGCAGACTTATCTGGTGCAGATGGAATGTTAATTGGGATGATGGCAAATCGAGGCACTAAAGTAACAACAGCTCCTCAATTCGAGCCATCTGGACGTTGGGATTCAAAAGCTGAAATGCTTGACGCATTAGAAGATTCTCGTAATAACTTGATCGAGTTTATTAGTAGTAATGATGCTAACCTAAGAAGTTTTAAAGCGGCTATGCCTTTTGGAGAGGTGGATATGGTGCAGTTATTGTTGGTTATTTCTGCTCATAGTCAACGCCACACTTTCCAAATGCAGGAAGTATTAGGCGAGTATACTGCCATGTAATTTTGCAATTTAATTAAAATTAAAGCTCAGAATTTTATTCTGGGCTTTCTTTTTTTAGAACAACCATTCCTGTAGTAGCGTCTACTTTAGCTTGAAATAATTCCTTTATAGCGCTGTATTCCTCAGAACTATAATAGATTTGTGAAATACTGGTAGTAGAAACAGCGGTAAGAATATTTCCTGTAACACCTGTAATAAAACGATAATACCCTCCTCCATTTGGAAGCATATAGTTCACCGATTCTGGTAATTCTTCAACAACATATCCATCAGGAATTTCAACCTTAACCATTTGTTGAATTGAATATGGATAAGAAAATTCAATTGGGAGCTCACGAGTAGGTTTTTTAAAAGGATTCTGTTCCAGCTTTAGGAATAAAAGAGGCTGAAAGTACAAAACGTCCTGATCTAAATTGAAAGACTCATCTTTATCAAAAGAAAAAGTAGTTTCATAAGTGACATTTTTATTTAAATTTTGAAGATTCTCAAAATTTGCTGAATCGACTACAAGTCCAGGTAAATCTTTGTATTCATTTTCCCAATACTGTTTAAAGTTTATACTTTTAACATTTTGCCTTTTAACCCCTGAAAATGCTCCCGTTTCATTTCCGATCATCTTAACTGTAATGCGCGAAGAATCAGATAATGAATATTCCATACTCATTCTTTCATAAGTCTTATCTATTGGGATAGTAGTTAACCAGCCATAAGAATCATCTTCGCGAATGACAAAAGCATTTCTATATAAAATTTTTGGGTGAGGAAACCTGAACGATCTTAATCCAGATGAAACATCAACAACAAAAGCACTATTGCCAAATTCGACAGCAGCTACTACCATATTAAATTGACTTATTAGCGAGTACTCAGTTAATACCGTACCATTTGCTCTGGTACTCAATAATGCTGGACTTGCTTTTACCCCTGCCTCTCTAAGCATTTCGACAAGAAGTAAGTTTAAGTCTCCAGTATCACCTTTCTTTTCTTGAAATGTGTCTCTAATACCATTTTCAGTAGTTAATCTGTATGATCCATCCCATTCAAAATTGTTGATCATATAATTATAAATAGCTTCAACCTTATCTAGGTTGCTCATCTCATCAGTAATAAGCATTTTTACTTGATTTTGAATAGCTCCATTAGATTTTTGCCCACCAAAATCTCCACGATTATTAAGTTCTTCTGCAATATCTTCCCAACTTTTAAAATAGTTTCGCGGATTCATTCCTGGTATTCTAATGGTATTCAATTGAGTGAATACTTCTGAAATATGGTCATCTCTGTTAATTAGGTAAGGCAAATTCTCTACTGCTGGAAGATCCTTCTTTGCTAGCCTAACCCTTTGAGCACTTACATTATTTACTTTCCCGGGTAATTTGGTAGCTTCATGTATAAATAATTTATCTTTGCCTTTAAAGATCATCTGATAGTTAAGTGATAGCGGAATTATCATATCTAGCTCACTCCATAGAACTGGGATATAATCATGAAACCTCCAATCTGGTAAGTAAAATGGATTCCCCATATTCTTTGTGTATTGGTATTCAATGACAACCCCAGAACTGAGACCTGGCATTGTAAACTTTTCTACTTCGTAATCCTCATTTACTCTGGTCTTAAATACATCTCTTCTGCCTAGCTTATTTTCTTCAATCCTACCATTTGGTAATAAGGTATAAGTAACTGCCTTAACACCATATACATCTTGTTCAGCATCATTATAAATAGCTACTTCTATATCTCCATATTCGAATCCCTCATCATTTAGGATTTTAATTCTTTTATGGATCTTCAAAATACAGTTATAATCAGAATCAAACTCTATTTCACCTTTCTCAAATAGAACAACAGCGGAAGCTGTACTATCATATTCAGGATTATAAGAGGAGAAGTCTAAAACACTCACATCCCCAAAATTTTTAGGCTGTGCAAATATTGAAGTTGAATTTATAAATACAAAAAGCGCCAATATGAGCGCTTTTGTAAAGAAAGAATTAATATGCATCGTCTTTTTTATTTATCAGTTAACGAAGTAACCCCTGGCAAATCTTTTCCTTCAAGATATTCCAGACTGGCTCCACCACCTGTTGACACATGAGAGACTTGATCACTTAAACCAGCATTTTTTATTGCTGATGCTGAATCTCCTCCCCCAATAATTGTGGTAGCTCCAAATTTTGTGGCTTCGGCAAGAGCTTCAGCAACTGCATTGGTTCCTTCAGCAAAACTAGGCATTTCAAATACGCCCATTGGTCCATTCCAAAGAACGGTTTTTGCATTCTTGATAATATTACCAAATGAAATCGCAGATTGCGGTCCGATATCAAGAGCTTCCCAACCGTCTTTAATACCATCTTCGTCCACCACTTCTTGAATCGCATCGTTGCTAAAATCATCTGCAATAACAAAATCGAAAGGCAACAAAAGATGCACTCCTTTTTCCTTTGCCATTGCCATTAGTTTCTTAGCTGTTGGAATCATTTCCTCTTGAAGCAAAGATTTCCCAACTGATTTACCATTAGCAACAAGAAAAGTATACGCCATTCCTCCACCTATAATAATGGTATCAACTTTTGAAATTAGGTTTTCTATTACTGGGATTTTGTCAGAAACTTTAGCTCCACCCAAAATAGCGACGAAAGGACGGTTTGGATCATTTACACTATCACTTAGATATTTAATCTCTTTGTCTAATAAATACCCTGAAGCTGCAGGTTGCAGAAAACGAGTTACACCAGCAACTGATGCATGTGCACGGTGACTACTTCCAAAAGCATCATTAACAAAAATATCTGCATGGCTCGCAAGTTGTCCACTAAAAATCTCTTCATTTTCAGTTTCTTCTTTATGAAAGCGAACATTCTCTAATACTACAATTTCGCCAAATTTAGCAGCATCGATAACTGATTTTGCTTTTTCTCCAACACAGTCTTCTGCAAAATGTACGTTAGTGTCTACTAACTTCGCCAAATGTTCTGCTACTGGTTTTAAAGAAAACTCAGGATTTGGCTCTCCTTTTGGGCGACCAAGGTGACTTGTTAATATTAACAATCCACCTTCTTCAATAACATGATTTATTGATGGAAGTGCCTGAACAATACGATTGTCATCTGTAATTTCTCCATCAATGATGGGCACGTTAAAATCTACGCGCATAAGTACTTTTTTTCCTTTTACATCGATGTCGTTGAGAGTAAGTTTTGCCATTTTTTTGTAAGGAATAGGTTTTGAGTTGGTCTTATTGAGCGAAAGGTACAATGTTTATTAATTTATATATAGCTTTGCACCCAAATGAATTACTGCTTTTTAAGGAAAATTTCATCACCTTATAGAGCACCTACAATATTAACTAACCTATAGGATAGTATTATGAAGTTTTTGATACTATTATGCTCTTTGAGCTTTTTCGGTAGTGCAGCTTTTGCACAAACATTAAATGTAGTTAGCACATCCCCCGCTAACGGTGATTTTGCAGTAGATACAGACTCTATTGTAATAACTTTCGATCAAAAAATTGATTTTAATATTATGTTCGGAGATAGTATAGAGCCAGATTTCTTCTTTTTCCTTATTCCAGAGGATTCTATAGAATATTCGGGTTTCTCCCTAAGTGATGACAGCCTCTCTGTTATTTATGAAATAGAACTATCTGAAAATACTGACTATACTGGCTTCCTAATAAATGCAATTGGAGTTGATGGAGAAACTCTTGAAGAGCCATACCTCTTTCAATTTACAACCTCCTCTACTGTAGGAGAATTTATTGTGGAGGGAACTTTACCGCAACCTATGCTTGAAAAAATACATGAAGATTATCCGTATGAAGATATAATTGTTGTACTTAGCGAGTTTCCTTTTGATTTCGGATTTGATGATGATGATGATGAATGCTTCGATGAAGAATGTGAAGAAGATGACCTCAGGCCTTCTTATGTCACTTTTGTTAATCCTGAAACTGGCGCTTACCGTATTTCAGGAGTTAGGGAAGGAGAATACTTCCCAGTAGGCTTAAACTTTTTTGGAGATAATTTAGAAGAAGAAGAGAACGAATTTTTCATTCCAGAAATTTACTTCTATGATACTGACGAAAATCTAGTCCCAAACTCAATTACAGTAAATCAAACTACTGCTCCTACTGATACACTATCTGGAATAGATTTAAGACTTCTCGAAATCGTACCAATTAGTTTTAGTGATGCATTAGAAATTGCTCAACAAGTTATTGAGAACCTAGATAATAACCCTGTAATAGTTGGGGGAGCTACATTTTATGCTTCTCTTTCTGCATTTGAGAATCAGGAAGAAGATAGTATGGCGTTTAAATCTAACGCCATAAAAAGTATGGTAAACAAAATCCCATCTATAGAAGCTGATGAGTCAACAGAAGAAGACTTTTTTGAAATTATAAGTACCCCTTCTGGGTTTCAATTAGAGTGGACTATTTTTGGATATGATGCAATAAAAGATTCCGCTTTTAGCGTTGTTGCTACTCCATTTGGAGCTCAATTTTCAGGATACTTAAGTGAGGAAGACGCTGAATTCCCAGAAGGTGTGAGTTTCTCAGACATAAAAATACTTCCTGAGACATTTATTGATAGTGACTCTGCTGCAACTATTATTGAAGCACATGGAGGATGGGAGTTTAGGGAAGAATTTAGTGATGAAAACAGTTTTTGGAATGTTGAATTACAAGCACTAAATAACTTCTGGGATTTAGATGAAGATACAACTATTACAGATGCTCCTGTTATGTGGTACGCTGAATATTCAGGTTATAGCTTTGATCCATTTTCCGATGAAATTACCCAGGCATATTTCGTTATCTATTTAGACATAGAAACTGGTGAAATTATTTATTCAGATACAGAATTCGGCGGCTTTAATGAAGAATCCTTAATTACTTTTTCGGAAGCACTTGAACTTGCCCAACCTCTAATCGATAACCTTGAGAATACTCCTGAAATAGTTGGTGGTAGTACTTTCTACGCTTCCGCGGGTATTTTTGAAGATGGTGAACAATCAGAGTTCCAGAATAAATCTCTAAGTAAAGCTCTTGCCAGCTATAATGAAGAAGAGGGTCCCGGAAAAATATTAAACTTTTTATCTGAACCAAATGGAAAACAATTCGAATGGGAATTATATGGGTATGATGCAGTTAAAGATTCAGTATTTTCAATATCAGTTTCTATTTTTGATTCAGAATTTCATGGTTATATAAGTGCGGATGAAGCTGAGTTACCTGAAGAGTTAGAATTCTCTGATATTGAATTATTACCGGAAGCGTTTATTGATAGTGATTCAGCTGCAGTAATTATTGAAGAGAATGGTGGTTGGGAATTTAGAAGTCATTTCAGTGGTTCTTTCGATTTCTGGGAAATGGAGCTAACTGCTCTAAATAATTTCTGGGAATTGAACGAAGACACTACCGTTATAGACGCTCCAGTAATGTGGACTGGTGAATACTATGGCTTTAGTTATGACCCATTTACTGATTATTTCGTAGAAGGTTACTTCAAAATATACTTAGATATAGAAACAGGTGAGATTATTTTTAGTAAATCCGAAATATCAGAATTATCTAATACTTCTCACATCACATTTAATGAGGCAGTTGATCTTGCAGATTCTTTAATGAATGATCTGCCAAATAATCCAGAGTTATTAGGAGGATCTACCCACTATACAAACGTTGAAATAATTTTCAAAAGAGCTATAAAAGAAATACCTAATAGTCTAAAATCAAAAGTAGTTGCTAAGATGGAAGACGAGCTTCCTTTTGCAGTACAGCCAGATGGCTATGCGTATAGTTGGGAGCTTTTTGCGTATGATCCTGTAAAAGATTCGATACTAGTTTTGAATGTCACTGAATTTGATGCGCATTTTACTGGCTATTTCGGAGAAAATGATTTCGATGACCCGATAGAATTCGACGACATAAGGCCACTTCCATTTACTCACATAGATAGTGATTCTGCTGCCTCAATAATGGATACTGAGGGAGCACTCGCATTTAGAACGGGCATGGAAGAGTCTGAGTTTAACTGGTACTGGGACGTAGAACTAGAGCTGTTGCATGACTTCTGGGATTATCCTCTAGACCAATCTCCTACTGCGCCCATTTCTTGGAGAGTAGAATATTATGCTTGGGCTTATAATAGTGAGACAGAGGAAGTTCTTGAAGATTCACTCACTATCTACTTAGATGCAGAAACAGGAACGGTTTTATATTCATCCTTGCTTGTATCTAACGATGATGACCCTGAAACTCCTGAGGAATTTAATCTTTCACAAAATTATCCAAACCCTTTCAACCCATCTACAAACATCCCATTCACACTTAGCGAAGCTTCTCGAGTTGAAATAAGTGTGTATTCTATTCTGGGACAGAAAGTAGCTACAATTGTAAATGGATTGTACCCAGTTGGTTCTCACAATATTCAATGGGATGCTCGAAACCTTGCAAGTGGAGTATACATATATAGAATGCAGGCTGGTGGTTTCTCACAAACTAGAAAGCTTATTCTACTGAAATAGAATTTTATAAATCTTAATTCTCAAGCCTTCATCTTAAACAGTGAAGGCTTTTTTGATTTTTTTAGAAATTATATACTATTCGCGATATTACTTCCAAAGGAATATTAACAGTGAGTTCATAGAAATCAGTATCAACCAATGGATTATATTCTTTATCTAGCTTTAGAGTCGCATAATCAAAAGAAAAATATTTGTACTGAATACCTATCCCAAAAGTATCATATTCTCTAGCTCCATTTTCAGGGTGTTCATAATAATGACCAAATCTAAAACTTAGTATTTCAAGTAAAGTAAACTCAACACCAGATTGTCTTCTGAATTGATCCCAAACATTCAAAGTGATGGTTTCCTGACCATTAAATCGCTCGTAAGGTCCCCAAGATTTGAACAAAGCTTCAACAGGACCAACTGCTTCATACTCTACAAAGCTAGTACCACCAACAATATTTACGACTTTCTCCATTCTTGCCATCAATTTTTCCAACGAACCATAGAATCCTACACTTAAGATTCGAAGATTAAATAGTTCTTCTTCTAAATCTAGTTTCACCCCAAAACCTCCTCTCATTATCATAGGAAGTGGATCTTCTTGGGTATTTTAGTGTAATGTAGTGGATATCCAAAATCGGTAAGTAACCAAGCCAAAGAAGGTGTTATTTTTAATAGATTTAATTTAACGGGATATTCGAAATAGGTTCCGAAATCAATAGTTAATCCCGTTGCATCGTTAATCCTTTGACCTCCAATTGTTTGCCCAGTAGCCAAACTACTTTTAAAATAATTTAAGCCTGCCCCAAAAGAAAAATATTCGCTTACAGGAATTGAGATTGAAAATGTATGAGCATACTCATAGGAATTAAATGTGTCTATTATTTCAGGACTATATTCAGCTGTCGAAGCTTGTTCACCTAAATCAAGCAACGTAAACTGGTATCCAACTGAAATATTTTCAAAACCCAAGATTGCATTCGAATTGTAGATTTGAAGATCATCAGTAAAACCAGACAACCAAGGTGTACCAAAAAAACCATACGAATCATCAGTATTAAACTGCGTTGAAAGTTGTATAGTATTTCTTATCCCAAAAGTAGCTGGATTTAAATGTAACCCAGCTTTTCCACCTTTTAGAGCAACAGTTGCACCACCCATCCCCATACTTCGTGCGTCATTATTTATTTCTAAAAATGGAACTCCGGTAATAGCAACCTGAGCATTAGCCTCGTATGAAGAAAATATACTTCCTAAAAGAATTGAAATACATAAATATTTATACATAACTAATTGACTTAATTATCACATCAATCTATTGTAAGATATGTTTATATCACATTTTAATTTCATGGTTTTTCCATTCTTTTTATATCTGATTTTCAAACTCGATTTCAGTATTTTTGTATTCTTAATTAATTACCTATTTGATGAAAACTCTCTATCTAGATCATGCTGCTACTACTCCACTCGATGAACGTGTATTAGAGGCAATGCTCCCATTTATGACCGAGAATTTCGGGAATGCAAACTCCGCTCACCATCTTGGACAACAAGCCAAGGTTATGGTAGAAGATGCTCGAGAAAAGATAGCTCATTTGATAAATGCAGAACCTTCTGAAATTATCTTCACAAGTGGTGGGACTGAAAGTGACAATGCAATTATTAAAGGTGTTCTTGCTGTTTCAGGAAATAAAAAAGAGGTAATTACCTCACACTTAGAACATCACGCGGTACTTCATCCCATCGAAATGTCGAAGATGAATGGGTTCAAACCTGTATTTGTTGAAACCGAAGAATGTGGAAGAATTACAGCTCCAAATGTTGAGAAAGTAATTACTGACCAAACTGCGTTAGTAAGTTTGATGCATGTGAATAATGAGTTAGGCTCCATCAACCAAATTAAAGAAATTGCAACCCTTTCTAAAGCTCACAATATTCCAATTCATTCAGATACTGTTCAAAGTCTGGGGAAAATCCCGCTAGATGTTAAGGAACTTGGAGTGGATTTTTTAAGTGGTAGTGCACATAAAATTTACGGACCAAAAGGAATTGGAATCATGTATGTTAAAAATGGTTCTCGATGGATTCCATGGATGACAGGAGGTTCTCAAGAAAGACGTAGACGTGGAGGTACTATAAATGTACCTGGTGTTATAGGATTTGCTAAAGCATTAGAGCTAGCTGTTAATGAAATGGAAGAGAATACCATTCGTTTCAAAAAACTTAGAAGCCTGTTGCTCTCTCTTCTTGATGAAAAACTTACGAGCTGTAGTTATACAGTAAATGGTACTAACAATAATAAAGTCCCGCATATTATCAATCTCTCTTTCACTGATGATTTCGGACATGGAATAGATGGCGAAATGCTACTTTTGAATCTTGATATTGAAGGAATTTGTGTCTCAAATGGCTCTGCGTGCACTTCTGGGGCAGTAGAACCTTCGCATGTCCTTACTGGACTAGGTGTTAATGATAAGGACGCAAAATCTAGTATACGCGTTAGTTTTGGAAAGAAAAATACCGAAGAGGATATACACTTTTTTGTTAAAAAATTGGATGGTGTACTAACTCGAATGTTTGATCTTGTTCAATGAAAAATGTATGTGTTTACTGCGGTTCTCGAAAACCATTAGATATTGAAATTAGAAGTCTTGCAATGCAATTGGGCGAGCAAATTGCCCTAAAAAAATGGGCCATAGTTTATGGTGGTGGCAAAGTTGGAATGATGGGTTTGATTGCAGATGCTTCACTTTCAAATAATGGGGAAGTTATTGGAGTTATACCCACACATCTTAAAAGAGCAGAAGTTGCCCACACAGGCCTTACCAAGCTCCATGAAACTCAAGATATGCATACTAGAAAGGCACTGATGGAAAGTCTTTCTGACGCTTTTGTAGTTCTACCTGGTGGTTTTGGGACGTTAGATGAATTCTTTGAAATTCTTACTTGGAGGCAATTAGGCATTCATAACAAACCCATTATCCTAGTAAATATTAATGGCTATTTCGATGGGCTTGAACTTTTTACAAAAAAAGCAGTATCTGAAGATTTTATTAAAGAAGAGGGACTTGAACTCTTTCAAATTGCACATTCTTTAGAAGAATGCATTGAAATGTTGGAACAATAATTAAGGTTTGAAAACTACATTTATTCAAATAATAACGTTCTCCATATACCTAATATTAACTAGTTGTAGTTCTTATGAAATGTCCAACTTAGAAAATCCGTTACCAAATTGTCCATCATCACCCAATTGTAAACGTGTATCTTTTGTTTTGGAATCAGATTCTAGTTCTGTATTCCAGTCATTCGAAGAGGTACTCGATAAAATGAATACGGAATCAATTTCATCACATAAAGAAAAGAAAAGAATTGATGCTGTATTCAAAATACCTGTATTTGGATTTAAGGATGATGTTTCTGTTGCAATGAAAGCTGATGGAAATTCAACCAATGTTTTTATTCGAAGTGCAAGTCGTGAAGGATATTGGGATATTTGGGTAAATGGAATTAGAGTACGCCGAATAATTAAACTCGTTAAAAAAAACCTATCAACATAATACTATGCAAAAGCTTACACTTTCACTTGGAATTTTACTCTCTATTCTTGGACTCGCTTCTTATTTTGGTACAGGACAAGAAAGTATTACAGCTCTAATTCCTACATTTTTTGGAGTAGTATTTATTGTTTTATCACTTCTTGCCAGAAAAGAATCACTTAGAAAACATATGATGCATGGTGCAGCAGGGCTAGCACTTCTAGGTGCATTAGGTTCAGCTCGTGGAATTCCCGGTTTCATCACAATTATTGGCGGAGAAACTGTGGAACGACCTTTAGCAATTTATGCTCAAGTTGCTATGTTCTTGATGTGTATTGTTTTCATCTTCAAAGCTATACAGTCTTTTAGAGCTGCTAGATTGAAGGGTGATTTAGATTAAACTTAATCTTTATCACTTTTGAAAATATCAGCAATTTCATCAGCATATTTCTCTGCAATAACTCTTCGTTTTACCTTCATGGTGGGAGTAATCTCACCAGTTTCTACTGTAAACTCATTGGCAAGAATTCTGAAATCTCTGATCTTTTCATGCGAAGCTAAGTCTTTAGAAAATCCTCTCATTTCCTTTTTATAGAGAGTAATAATTTCCTCGTGTACAATTAGCTCATTAATTGAATCAGTTTTAATGCCACTATCTCGGGCATATTTTTGAATAGCCTCAAAATCGGGGACAATCAAAGCACCCATAAAATTTTGTGCTTCTCCAACCACAACAACTTGATCAATCCATTTGCTCGATTTGAACATATCCTCAATCGGTCCGGGGTAGATATTCTTCCCGCCAGCGTTCACAATCATATGCTTAATTCGATCTGTAATTTGGAGATCTCCATTTAAAAATCTACCAACATCACCTGTATGGAGCCAACCGTCATCGTCAATCATTTCTTTGGTAGCTTCTTCGTTTTTCCAGTAACCTTTCATAACATTAGGTCCCTTACAAAGAATTTCTCCTGCTTCTGATGTTAATTTCGTTGGGTAATCTTCTCCACTGATCTCAGCTATAATTTTCCCATCGCTTAAACTCTGAATTCCTACTGTAACACCCGGAATAATTTGGCCTACAACACCAACTACTTCTTTACCAGGCGAGTTAGCTGCCATAACCGGCGATGTCTCAGTAAGTCCATAACCCTGAAGAATAGTGAGGCCTGCGGAACGAAAAAACAAATCAATATCTGGAGGAAGTGCCGCTCCACCTGAAACAAAAATTCGAATATTTCCACCCGTTCGTTGCTTAAGCTTATCAAATACTAACTTGTCTGCAATTACTTTTTGAAAGGATACAAAGCCACGTTTTCCGTCTGAGTATTTTCTACCAACTTCCACTGCCCAATTAAATATCATCTTTTTAGTATCACTGCCGTCTTCAACACTTTTCACAATAAGGTTGTAAATCTTCTCAAAAAGCCGTGGAACACTTATCATTATGGTGGGCTTAACCTCAGGCATATTTTTAGATACAGTATCTACACTTTCAGCGTAGTAAATCTCTGCTCCACATGCTATAATCGCATAATATCCTCCTGTTCGCTCAAAAGAGTGGCATAAAGGTAAAAACGAAAGCACTCTATCTTTATCATCCCAATAAATATGTTGTGTTGCTGATTTAACATTGCTCACAATATTATTATGAGTTAGCATCGCTCCTTTTGGCCTGCCAGTTGTTCCAGAGGTATAAATTAGTGTAGAGATATCTTCAGGTTCTACTTTAGCAGACCTTTTTTGAATTGCTTTTTTATGCTTAGGATAAAGTTTTCCACCTTCTTCGAGAATATCTTCATAAAGGGAGACGAACTTTTGCTCACTAAACTTCGTAACTTTTGGTTTGTCGAAAGCCACTACTTGTTTTAATTCTTTACAATTTTCAAATACTTCTACTGCTTTTTTAAGTTGTATTCCAGTTGATACAAAAAAGAGCTTTGCATCAGAATCTTGTAGAATAAACTCACATTGATTTGGTGGAAGAGTTGTATATAAAGAAACATTAATAGCACCCAGAAGTTGAATCGCTAAATCGACTACCGCCCATTCATATCGGTTTTCACTCAAAATCCCAACTCGGTCACCGTGGTCAATACCTTGCTCGTACATATATGCAGCAATTGAAGTAACATCATCCTCAACCTGATCCCAGTATACGGGCTCGTAACTACCTTTTGGATCTAGTTTATGATGAAAAGCAGCTTTTTTGTTCCCAACATATTTCTTTGTAAGATTTTTATAGAGCTCAGTGAGAGTCTCAAATGGGACTATTATAGGCATATTGTCTTTTTTTAATTCCGTTTTATTCCACCTGAATATAATATTCTTATTATCAAAAGCACGAGTTTCAAAAGCACCTTAACAAGTGTTATATTTAGCCAAATAAATTTGACTATATGGCACATCCAGCACACGAAGATACTATACAACTTGTAAAAGAAATTTTCCGCTCTTACCTAAAGGAAGGTAACCAGCGTCAAACTCCTGAACGGTTCATGGTTCTTGAAGAGATTTACCGTGCAGACGGTCATTTTGATGCCGACGATATCTTTTTCCGGATGCAAGAAGTTGGCACAAGAGTAAGTCGAGCTACAGTCTACAATACGCTCGATCTATTAGTAGAATGTGGGTTGGTTCAAAAACAACAATTCGGTAAAAGCCAGTATTACTACGAGCGAGCTTACGCTTACCAACAACATGATCATATTATTTGCAACGAATGTGGACATGTACTTGAATTCTGTGATCCCAGAATTGGAGAAATTCAAGAGCTTCTTGGTAAAATCCACGGAATGAATATTGAATCTCATTCGCTTCACTTTTATGGCACTTGTTCTGATAAAGAAGAATGTGATAAAAGAAAATCTGCTTTGAAAAAGGGAAGTTTGGTTAATTAGGTATTCGTTTTTGATTATTCTAATAAAGATTAAACAAATCGATATTTAATAATCAATTGCCTCCGGATTTATCCGGAGGCACATTTAGAATGAAAAATGGTTTAGCCCTTTGATTGATTTAATAGTTCATTAATCAAAGCATCAGGGTTATTGAAATCTAGATTCTCAAATCCATTACTAACATTATCCAGAAATATAGGTCTCTTCGATAAACTTACGAGCAGCGAGTCGACTTCCCCACCATCCCATTAGTACAGAAAGTCCGAACATGGCTCCTATTAAAAAATACCACCGTCCAAATGGCCAAGATAGGCTCTCCATTTCAGGAAGATAAAGCGGAATCATAAATTCAAAAATAAAGAACACACAGACAACGGAAAAAATACCGGCTAAAACTCCTTGCAGAATCCCCTCTACTATAAAAGGACTTCGAATAAAGCCATTGGTTGCTCCCACCAATTTCATAGCACGAATAAGTTCACGCTTGGCATAGATAGTCAATCGAATCGTGTTATATACTAAAATCACTGAAGCAAGGAGGATCAACAAACCAATTCCACCACCAATTAAGGAAAGCATATTTAGGTTAGATTCCATAATGCGCAATAAACCCTCATTGTATTGCACTTCATCAACTCCACGAAGGTTTTGAATACTTGACACAAGCGATTCAATTTGAGGAGCTCCTGCTTCTGTATCCACTTTAAGTCGGAATGAAGCAGGGAGGAAATTTAAGTCGACTAGTTCTTCCACACCAGGACCAAAATCACGTTTCATAACTGCAGAGGCGCTATCTTTTGAGATATATGAAACTGAAAGTACAAATTCTCTATTCTCAAGTGAGTTCTCGATTCGATTCCTTGTCTCATCATCAACATCAAAAAGAAAAACTTCCACTTCTATTAAGTCTTTAATCGACATTGCCTGAACATACACGTTGTAGGCAACTCTTGAGAGAATGCCTAGCAAAAGTATGGCAACAAATAATGAAAATATGGAAGTTGAAGCAGCGAGTTTGGCTCGTCTGATTCCAGCTAAACCTTCTTTAAGTACGTATTTTAAGCTCATATTAGTTTCTGAATTGGGCTCTGATTCCTACAATTAATCTTCGTGCAGGCATAGGATATGTTGCAGTCTCAAAGTAGCCTAACTGACCAACTCCATCAAGTGCATTTTCCCATCGTATTAAAACCATTATAGCTCTAACTCGTGCAGAAAGTTCTGCATCTAATCGAAAAAAAGCTGGGATATCGGATTCTAAACTATTTGCCTGCCAATATTGGAGTTCGGTATTGAAAAATTTACTTCCATATGGAAGGGGTGAAAACGTAGTTCGAACTCCCATTTTTATAAATGCAGCTCTATCAAAAGCATATCCTTTGATAAAAGCATCATTTCTAAACCATATTTTTTGCTCATTATAGTCAAGCGGAGTAGCAGAGGCTTGTGGGTTTATATCATTGAAAGCATCAACCGTTGCAGAACTCTCGATTTCAAAGCGATGATTTTGAAAACTACCAAACACGGTTCCTGAGAGCGACGAAATATCACCGCTATTTACAAAAGTAGAATCATTACCAAAAAAGGCATCATTTTTTGCTTGCTTGATTCTCCCCGAAGCTCCAACTTTCAAAAACTCACCGAATGTAAGTTCGATTCCTCCAAATACTGAAACCCCACTTTCATTTTCTAAATCTGGATTACCTGAAAAATTAACTGAACTCCAGTATAACTCTTGAATAGATGGCATTCTATTAAATAAAGCACCATCTAGTTTTAATCGGATTTTCTCATTTAGAAATAAATTAAATCCTACTCCAACTTCTGATCCATTGAACCCGTCACTTCGTTGAACTAGTGATGCATTCCCATTCATATCCAGATTAGAAATGGTCTTCAAACTTATTTCTGAAGAGATATTGAAATCACTCCAACCCGATTCCAGAATATTCTTATTCTCTTTAAAAGAATGATAACCTACCCCACCTTCTATTTTTAATGAAATGGATTCACTTCCAATAATCTTAAATGCATTGGCAGAGTAATTGCGTAAATCCCAACTTAGTGTATCGATAGTAAATGGGAGATTGTATTCGTTTTTGGTGAGGACAATTTCTAACCCTACGTCTTCAACAGAGTTACTATCTGCCCGATGATAAATTCCTGTAATCCAATCCCTACGAGTAGCTTTAGAAGTGGCGTTACTTACGTTCGGACTAGAAGAAAATTGATCGAATGAGAAAGCTAATGGATCACCTATTTGATAACCAAAAGGCTCTTGATTCTCGAATTGATTTCTCAGGTAAATGGTGCGCAGTTGGGTATTTTGGCTTAAATAATGATACCCTCTAGCAACTATTTGATTACCCAGTACATCGTTTCTTCGATAATTACCACCATCTCGTCGATCCCAAAATGAAAGTTCTATGTTAGTCCGCTCAGATAAATTCTGAGTCACCATAAACTCCAGATTTCGGTAGTCGTATTTTGCCTCATCGTAATTCAAATAACTTATAGGCTCCAAGATGTAATATTTCTTCAACTCAATTTCTGAATGGTATCCGCCAGATTTTTGCTCATACATACTGCCAATTTTATGATGAGGTACATAATTATAATTTACTAGCCCCGTAATCGGATTTGAAAGATCAATTCCTTCTAAACTCAATGATTGTTCATATGGATTAAAACCCGAAATTTGGAAAGCATCAATTCGTCCAGTTGATCCTTGTCGAAATGAAATCACATCTTTGTTATAAGCATAAAATTCACCCCAGTTTGGCCAAATCTGCCATCTTAAAAGACTATCATTGGTTACAGCATCCATTCCAAGTGATTTGTATTGTTGCCAAGGCACAATTCTTTCAGGTTTTTTTTCATCAATTCGTTGCTTTGGAATTGGTGGTGGTATTGAATCTACTACTAACGAACCTATCTTTACGGAATCTATACTTGTAGAATCTGAGGTAACTTGAGCCTGTATGAGACTTCCAAATCCCATTCCGAAAATAATAACTAAAAAGAGTGCTGATCTGATCAAGCTGTTTCTTTATTTAATGCATAGGGCAGTTCTTCAATTCCAATCAATAGCCTTCGGATAATTTCCAAAGCAATTACTGCCGTTCGTTCTTTATTTACTAATCGATCTTTTGTAAAAAAGGCTTTAACAGCAAAATGTTGTCCTAGCCCAAAAACTCCGATCCATACTGTTCCCACAGGCTTATCCTCTGTTCCTCCTGTTGGACCTGCTATCCCAGTTGTTGATACCCCAATATCACTTCCTAGTCGATTGGCAACCCCTTTCGCCATTTGAAGAGCAACTTCTTTACTTACTGCTCCAACTGAATTCAAATCCTTTTGAAGTATCCCAAGTTGATTCACTTTTACAGAATTATCATAAGCGACTACTCCACCAAGCATATAAGCGCTACTTCCTGAAATATCTGTAATATTATTAGCTATTAGTCCACCTGTACAACTTTCAGCGGTTGAAATAGTGAGCTTCTGTTCGGTTAGCAAGTCTCCAACAGCTTCACTAATTGTGATATCCTTTGAATTGCCAAAAATAAAATCTGCAGCTTTTTCTTTAATTAAAGCTATCAGCTTTGATGATCGCATAATGGCTTCTTCTTTTGTATTTCCATTACCTGTTATCCTAAGTGTTACTTGTCCAAATGAAGGTAAAAACGCTAACGAAACATGGTTATTCAAATACGAAGATAGGTCTCCAAGTATATTATCACTTAATGTGCTCTCTCCAATTCCTGCAATTTTGATATACTCTGTATGAATGTACCCAATATAATTTGAAACCTCTCTCAACTTCGTTGCTACTCCTTTTTCCATCAAATATTTCATTTCATAGGGTACCCCGGGGAGAACTGCTAAATAACAATCATTTTCATGAAACCACATTCCTGGCGCAGTCCCTGCTTTATTAAATAAAATCTCACAATTTTCAGGAACCATTGCTTGCCATGAATTTGACTCAGAAAAAGGAATATTTCTGCTTTTAAATAACTCTCGAATATATTCTTCTACCGACTCATCTTTTACAAGTTTGGCACTAAATAGCTCTGCAATACAAGTTTTAGTAATATCATCATGAGTGGGACCTAAACCACCAGTAGTAATCACTAGATCACTTTCCTTCATACTTTGCTGTACCGTTTCTTTAATGAGCATTTTGTCATCAGAAATAGTGTGAATACGAGTGATCTCAATCCCCAGTTCATTTAAGAATTGCCCCATCCAAGATGCATTAGTATTAATGGTATCACCGATAAGAAGTTCGTTGCCGATTGAGACGAGTTGTGCTTTCATAGTGATCAAATTCTGCATTCCAAAAGCAAAATGCCACTTAATCTGGAACAAATATCTACCAAAAACAGTTTATAAATTTCTACTTACCAAATAATTCCTATCTTCGGCAATGCACCGAATTCCCAACATCCTTAGTTCTGTCAGGATAATACTTTCACCAATTTTCTTATTTCTTTGGTTTCAGGATGAATTTCTACTGAAACTAGTGGGATTGGTAGTCTATATTATCGCTGCAGTTACCGACTACTTTGATGGCTATTATGCGCGCAAGTATGAGG
>TARA_R110000868_G_scaffold93619_1_pt1 | contig 35467 bp, 39 predicted proteins | sample TARA_R110000868 | Tara Oceans TARA_R110000868 (sample SAMEA4397489) | marine metagenome | biome: Polar Biome; feature: [SRF] surface water layer (ENVO:00010504); material: water (ENVO:00002006), including particulate matter (ENVO:01000060) such as... | depth 5 m | reverse complement strand
CATTGACTGCCGTCCATTAATCAAAAGCCAGCTCATGTCACTTGGGCGAAAACAGGTTGCCACAAAACGTCTCGACAATAAATCCGTAGACGCAAAAGTCATGAAGCAGGCGATGGAAAAGCATCCAGAGTCACCAGCTGATCAACAGACTTTCTTTTGCAACACGACCGGCAAAAGTCGTGCAAGTTTTTTCAGAGCTCGGCAGCGATATCTGAAAATGCTGGAAGAATCTGAATGACACCTGCCATCTTTCTATTACCACACCTATCCAGCAAGGTTCACATAATGAAACCACATATAGCCAAATCAGACGGCAATAATGAGTGCCTCAACAAAGCAGCCAGTGATGCCTTATTCGTTCAGGATGCAGTCAACATGATCGCAGTTGCTGGATCATTTCATCGACATCTCAAAGCAATGCGAGAAACAGGAATGTCTGGGGATGAGATCAACAATCACCCTGTCACGATCTGCTTTATAAGTAAATTTTCCAGTTTGTGCCGGATGACTGCTGATAGAGAAGACAATGCGTTTGGTGCTATAGAAAAAATGGCTATTGGGGAAGAAGTTCAATATGAAGTTATCCCCATCTGACACCCAACGAATGATTGTTCAACTAATAACATTCATTTTTTGAGGGATGAAAGATGATCCAGAAAAGTAAACCACTCTTCCAGCTAGGCAAAACTGTCACCACTCATGGAGCTCTTGATGCTCTACAGTCAAACAATCAGTCACCGTTGGAATTCTTTGAAAGACATTCTTTTGGCGACTGGAACGAACTGTCCCCAGAAGACCGAGAAGCCAATGATCTGGCCCTAAATAATGGCGACCGGATTTTCAGTATCTACTATCTGAAAGACCGTACAAAGATCTGGATAATCACAGAGGCTGACCGATCAGCCACAACCATTCTCCTGCCAGAAGAATACTGATCGACACCCTCAGTAAAAGTGTTCGATACTTCAACATTATTTTACCGGGAGATACACATGATGGACGACCAACTCGACCAGTTTATGGAAGACCACATCAACGGCGGCTATGGTGACATCCTAGACGAACAGGCGGCGGATGAATTCGCAGAAGAGTATGACGAAGAATATTCTTACGACGAATCGTGGGACGAAGACATAATGCTCGCTCAGCAAGAGCTCGAAGATTTCGAGCAGGTAGACGAATATTTCGGCTTCTTCGGCTACGACGAGTTCTAAACTCTGAGTTCCAAAAACCAGACACCCACAAGGCTGATGTGAGAATCATAGTGAATCTCACATCAGTTTTTTTCTTTTTTAAAGGGAGATCAAAATGGGTTGGACATATCCGACAGGGGTATCAAGACAGGAACTGATTGAACAGCGAACGAAATCATGGGAACGTGAAATCAATGGAGTGATTGTTAAATCAACTTGTCTTGCCAGTTGTTTTAGGGGTGGCAAGTTCAGTGGTGCGTTATGGAACGTTTGGGAGCGGACCTTTGAGAGGGATGGCGAGCAAGTTGAGCGAACACAACGCTGGATCACGTGTGATCTGATCAGATGCCATGCTGGGGACTGGGGCTATAAGGATATGCAGGAAGCGGAACATCCATATTACTACTCATGCCCGCAGAAGTATCTCGACCTCGTGCCAATTGAACAGTACGGAGGCCATGCAGAATGGCGAGACGAAGTGAGACATCGACACCAAGAAAGACTAGAAAATAAGCGAAATACGAAGTCTCAAAGTCTCACGTAATGACACCCGCAAGTGATCTGTAACAAACACTTTCACTTTTTCAGGAGTTTTCACATGACTGATCAGACTGAATCAATTCGTCGGGAAATGACCAAGAACATCAACGCTATTGAGGGAAGCAGGGAGTACCTCGAAGCGAAGCATGGGCAGGTCTGGGATACCAGCGAACTACAGCAGGATTTTTCTGTTGAAGGTTTTATGGCTCCATTCGTCTTGGCAAGACGAAAATCAGACGGGATTCGTGGGACTTTGAAGTTCCAGCACTCACCACGTTTCTATTTCAGTTTTGAGCCCGAGTGATCAACAACTTGTGTCCGGGAGTCAAGGAGGACTCCCGACACCTTCACAATATATATATATATATATAGGAGACATAGATGTGATGAGAAAGAAAAACAGACGGAATGACCGGGCCAGAATTAAACGCAAAGCAGTTAGACGGACTCGTTTTCCCAAAAGAATCTATCACGGTAAAGGCGTCTGCCGCCAGATGAGATGCTGATAGAAGACACCGGGATTCAACTTGTCAATATGACAATTAGAGTTGTTTCATTTCAGAACTCTGGAAAGCCTTATTTTGTAGGACTTCCAGTTTCAACATCGTGTGCCAAAATGGCTGTAGTCTAAAGATCTCGGACCATGATTGGCATTAACGCCTGACAATGGAACTCATTACAGGACTGGAAAAGCTTGTTGATCTGGCCAGTTTGGAAACTCTGGTTTCTGACGAAATGATGCCGTAAGCAAACAGGCTGTTTTTTGACCAGCTACAGTCAGACGGCAAGCAGTAAAGGTTGGATCTGCTGGCATTTCAAGATTGCCTCCCCCCTTAATCAGTTCTGGATTTTTCCGAATCAATTCAATCAGAACTCTGTATCGGGTTTTGATCAGTTCTTTTAGCTCGCCATCTTCTTCATACAGTCCACCCACATAACCTCTTTGAAAAAATCGCTCAACGCAGTCCTCTGGTGAAATGTCGTTGGTATAGAACAGTGACAGGGTTACAACCTGATCCGAGTTTGAGGTCCAATTGAGATCATCTGGACTTCCACCTCGATAGAATGCGGCGACCAGAAGAGATTCCTCAACTGATTTTAAAGGCATTGCGTTCCCCTGATTATGCTTTTGATCTTTACACATCGGTAATCCCAAGCAACTCGACAGACACCCAAATTGAATTCAACCCCACACAACATATTTGGGATCAATCGAATAACCACATTGGTCGCATTTAGTGTCATTCATCGACAGCTTTCCCTTTTCACAATGGGGGCACTCATCTGTATCGAGCAAGATCTTGCATTCCTTCCCCAGCTCAATCCCACATTCAGGACATGTCGTGTTTTCCGACTTGAAAAGCCAGTCACCCCAGCAACCGGGGCAGTGGTCGTGTGGGACAATCTGAATCTCTCCATTCACAACATACTTCTGAAACGATGCGGAATTCCAAGTTCGCCCCGTATCTCCAGTATCATTGGTTGAGATTCCGGTATTCAATAATTGCAGACTTTGATCTTTCTCCCAATCCATTATATCCACAATACAATTCAGTCCGACGCTATATCTTTCCCCTAATTGCCGTCCCAACTCAGCTATCTTGGATCGCAGTTCTTTCAGTTCAGGCGAGTCCAGTAACTCATCCAGAGAATCTTCGATCTCATAAATTAACTCTTCGGACTTCTGCCATGATTCCTGATCCATTTATGATTTTCCTTTTGTCCGATACTGCAAACCGGATCAAATATGTAAAGTGCCATTATTGTGAAAATCCGGGGGGATGAAACTCTACGATTCTAGGTCGGCCCCGTCTCATTACCTGTCATGTGTATTTTGTAATTTACAGTTTACAAATTCTGACACCCGCAAGCCATCTGTCTGAAACAGAAATACATTTTGCGGAGAAATTAAGATGGCGAAATCCACAGCGATCTATATGAGGGTATCAACTAAAGATCAGAAGCATGCCAGCCAGTTGCCTGATCTTGAACGATGGTGTGAAGCCAATGACGGCAAAGTCGTCTGGTTCAAAGACACTTTCAGTGGTCGGACCATGAGCCGTCCGGGAATGGATCAGCTATTGGAATCTCTACGCATGGGCAAACTGGATCGGATCGTGGTCTGGCGTCTTGATCGTCTGGGAAGAACTACCAAAGGACTTTGCCAGCTCTTCGACGAGCTTCGGGAACGTCGTGTTGATCTTGTCAGTCTGAAAGATGGATTCTCTTTGGAATCTCCGGCTGGTCGTCTCCATGCACGCATTCTTGCGTCAGTCGCTGAGTACGAAACAGAGATCCGTGCTGAACGAGTTGCAGCAGGACAGGCTGTCGCTCGCAAGAACGGAAAGAGATGGGGCGGGAGCGAGAAGGGCTGGCGGTGGAAAGTCACTGACGATCAAGTAACTGCCATTCACGAGATGAAAGCTCAAGGCAAAGCAATCACAAAGATCGCTCGTGTGACTGGATTATCAAGACCAACAATCTATCGAGTGCTGCGTGAAGTGCAGCCACTATAGTGGAGTGGTTGGACACATCAGATTGAGATGGGAAGGCCCTCTTGTGTTACAAAAGCTCTTTAAGCGAATTGCCGAACAGTTTGCTTCCAAAAGAGGCCCCCGGTGGGGGTTAATAATGGACATAGCCCCCTATGTCTTTTATATGACGTGCATCGGACGCAGAATCGTCTATGCAAAGCTGGTTACAAAAATTGGATTTTCTGGCAGGCTGCTCATGGTGAAATTATCTTGAAAAGTCTTTGAGATGGGCGGGGCTGTAAATACAGGCGATGAGATTTTGAATCAGTTCAGATAGGCGATTTTCGCTGGAGTTTTTCAAAAGCGATTATAAAAACAGTAGATCGAATCAGGACTTCCCACAATCAAATAATAATAAAGAGTTCTAGTAGTGAATTCACAAATCAATTAAACTCTCCCACATATAATTTCTTAGTACCATATGGCCTGTTAGGATGATTGAATTATCTATGAAAGACAACCATATTTTCTATGTAAAACCTGTTGTTATCTGTGTTGCAATTTTCTTTTCTGTTGCTCCTCATTGTAGAGCCCAAAATGGTATAGCAGCTCCACAAACTACAGACTCAGAATTACAACAGGTTATATCAAACTGGTGCAATAAAAAGGATTTACTGAAAGCCATCCGTGGATCTTTCACACGATCTATTTATGACAGAGTGTTGCTTACAGAGAAACGCTCCGTGGGTAAGTTTTACTATGAAAAAATGAATGTGGGGCGGGTTGACACATATGGGCCAGCATTCATCCAAAGTGACGTAAGCTATCCTCCGTTCCATAATAAAAGAAAGCAATATGAAGTTCTTTCCACGAATCCTAAAAAATGGGTAAATGACGGAAAGATGATTTTTAAAGTTGATGAATTGAAAATGACCTATGAAGCTATTCCTGCTGAGTCAATTCAAAAGCCATCAGAGATCAATATTGTTGAGGTTATGGAAAGCTCCCACCCCCTGTTTTGGGGATTAACAAAAGAGAACATAAAGGAAAAGTTCAAAATAAAGCTCGTTGAAAATACTAAAGATCAAATAATTCTCCTCCTCGTACCACTTTATCTGAAAGCCACCGACACCAATATTCACGGAGCAAAAATTGTTGTAAATCCGAAGACATACTTACCAGAAGAAATTCAAATCAACTATCCTCTGAGGGGCCAAGTTGTTTGTTTCACTTTTTCGGATATTGAATTACTAAAAACTGATAAAGACCGAAACTCTTGGCTTAAAGGGTTCTTCGATGAAATGTCATCCTTTCAACCTGACCTCTCTCAGTTTAAGCAGGATGAAGTAGTTCGTCAGCCTGTTGGTACGAGTTCAGTTCCATCGGTCATTGGTTTAACTGCTAGGAATGCAGAGTTGGTTCTAAAGCGATCAGGTTTTAAATCACGATTTGTAGCAGGTCCCTATGCAGTAGTTGATGAGGACATACATAAGGTATGCGGACAAGATCCAGCAGCAAAAACATTTGCAAAAGATGAGACTACAATAAAGGTCTCTGTATTTAGCCGTCGAAAATCAACTTCAAAATAGAATTTATTTTGTGCCTGCTTTTGGAATTCATTAGTGAAAGGTAGAACCGCCCTCTTGATTGTCTGTTTTCTCGATGCACTGAAATTGCCACCATCCCTGTACCACTTGAAATTTGAATGAGCAATGGGGTTAGGGTGTATTATGATAAACACTTCGTGTTTTCTCACTTTTTGTTGGTTGGGATTTCTTATCTGTGTTGGAGCATTGCAAGCAGGCATATATGGATATTCAATGTTTGCTGGAGCAGCAATTGGAGGCGGTGTCGGTGTTGGTTCAATTTTCCTCTGGTGTTATTGCATTGATTTTTTTGAAAAGATAAAAAAGCCAAAAAGAAAATAATAAATACTTCGTGGTATCATATAATTAAAAGAATTATCTGGACTTACGATAAAGCAATCTGTTTTGTCCATCTGCCACCCAGAAATCAAGATCCGATCCTCAAAGTACAAATCCCTTAATCAAATCTCAGACCATTTATCTCCCCCGTAGCGTAAAATCAATTCACAATCACCATTCCACTCATGATTTCGCTTTTTCAGCAGAATGGATGCCCGGAATCAATTCCAGTACAAATCCTGTTGCATCCTTCCAGAGCGAATAGCCCCCATCCCCATACGGTGGATTGATCACCACACCTCGTAACTGCTGATCGGCATCGACCATCAGCCTCATGGATGAATCCTCTGTCTGCCAGACAGCGAGTTCATACGATTGCGTGGCGAGTTCAGAATCACGAATCCAGATCTGACCTGAATCGACCAAGATTTCGATGGGGATATTATTTGTGACTGGTTTTATCTGATTATTCAGAACACAATCTAAAAGAGCAATTCCTTCCCCCGACAGTTCATAAACAGTGATTTCGCAAGAGCCGCCTGATCCTTTAATTACGGTCTGAGTATCGTCATCGGTTTGCCCAATCTGGAGATCTTTGTGAATTGTAAGTCTGATCGTTTCAGGCTTTTTCCGTAGTGACTGTTGATCTATGACATCTTGGGGGACTCGATTTCGGCTGAGGTTGAGGATAATTCCAGTGATGATACTTATGGCCATAGCCAGAATGAGTGGTCCAGAGAGATAGGTTTTCCACAACGTATTAAATGCACCCGGAGTCAATAAAAACAGACAGGCCAGCGGTAGATAGAACAAAAGAAATTCGTTTCTGTTTAATTTCATTTAGTCCAGATTATCTGATTTCCAAGCGGGTAAGATTGAAATGTTTCTGGGTACAATTAATCGGAGGTCGCTTCTGGTAAGCCGCTCACTGAATTCATATCCATTTGAATAATAAGATACCGAATTTGTTTTTTTAACGATATCTTATCAGTATCTATTATTTCAGATCAGGGGACACAGCAGAAAGAAACGAACATGGATAAACCAAAAGAGCCTCGCTGGATGCGTTTAGGAATTACTGAGGAACATCACTCTAAAACGGTTAAAAGCATTAATCTCGATCTTAAAAATGAAGGAAGTTATGTTGATCGCAAAGCATTCGGACATCATTTTTCAGATATAGGCCGTCAAAATGACTTATTTTCAAATCTAAACATTCTACAGTTACTACATTTGCAATATGAAGATGCATTCAAAACTACTCACGAGACTCTCGAATTTATGAGCAATCTCGTAGTTGATTATTTTCTTGGTGACTGGCGAGATAATGCGTGTTGCTCTGACGGAGAAGGAATGACACGAGATGAGTGCCGTAAAGAACTGGAGTGGCAGGACCCACTACGTGAAGGGCTAGTTGCGATCACAGTCTCTCAGGATAATGAGAACTTGGAAAAACTCTGTACTTACCCGGAAGAAGATCTTTTCTTTGATGAGGGATCATGGGACAGAACAAAAGATGACAACACCTGTTTTATTGTGTTAGCGAGATTCATCAGGGAGAAGTCACTTGATAGTTCTCAGGAACTTGTAACCAAATTGGAGAAATCCCGTCGAAAACGCCCTAAACTATTCATTGCTGTCTTGAAAGCGATTGCCGAACACGACAAGGACAAAATACGGGCAACCATGCTGGATTACATGAAACAGTATGTGAAAGTGGAGTTAGACAAAGATGTGAGTATTATCGTCAGTATTGATGGAACGATCCTCTGGAATCTGGCGGTAATGAAATGTGGTGAGTTAGAACCACTCGATCAGGAACTGATGGACTTCATAATCACACGAGAATCTCTGGGGCTAAATTCGTAATGATTTTAATACACACTCTTTGAATAGGTAGTCCATGAGTTATTCCCTCCAGCTTTATCTTACAAATATTGCTTCTATTGAAGCGGTCATTGATAGCAAAGATCAAACCAAGCTGACTGAGATAATTGAGTACGATTTTTCAGAAGACAATTCTGACGGACATGAAGAATTCAACCTGACAGTCTCTGAGGAAATCAAGCCTGCTCTCGAATGCCTTGTCATGGGCACACAGGATAGTGAGTTAGATCCAGCAGACTATGGATATGCGTTGGAGTTAATTGTTGCATCAATGGGTGAGCGTCTTGAAACAGCGTTATTTAAAGAAACTCGATACAGCTATCTTGAACAGGTTCAATATGTCCTGCCACTGGTAGAACGTCCTATGCCGTTTAAGCTACCTGAATGGGAAGGGTATCCATCAATTGGTTACATGACAAATCAGGAGTGCAAAGAATTTGAGGGAGATCTTAACCACCCAGAAGCTATCGTGAGAGCAGGCCGTGATGAAATATTTGACTGGATCGCAGCGGCTGCAAATGAAAATGCTGATTTGATTGGTTTTTGGTATTGAGAATATTGTTTTGGGGCTGATGACATACGTGATAATAGGTTACTGCCATGAGCATTATTGACAAAATGAATTATGCACCTGAGTATGAAGCTTGGGTTGGTGAAGTTTCATTAACTGGGTTTGAATCCTGTGGGATTATGTGGGATTGCGATGTGGGTCATATTTCTAAATCACCTAATAATCCGAAGTCAAATAATGGCCCAGTAACCCTTCCGTTACACATTGATACTGTAGAAGAAAGTCCTCCTACCAAAGCACAGAAAGCTGCCTTTGATTTTCTATTAGACAATCAAAATCAAATTGCCAAAGTGGTTCTGGAGTATTCATTCGAGCAAGCTAAAATATTTTATTACTCGGATTCACTCCCCGACTCCAATTCTTTGGGACAAGAACAGAAAGCCCTTCGAGAGAGCTTTGATACGCTCGACGGATTTTGCCAATTAGTCAATCCTGTTTCCATCACAATTCTGAAAGAAGCCAAAGGGAACACGGCCTATTTTGCGATTGATTTTGTGACTTCGCTAGATGCAGAGCACGGATTCAGTGTTCTTATCCATCGACAAAATCCCATTGGGTGGGGAGGGATTGGAGAGTCAGGTGGTGGGCTTCCTGTAATTCAAGAAAAGAAAGAAGAAGATCCCTTTCAAAAATGGGTCGAAAGTGAAAAAAAATATCTTGAGCTGCTGTCTAAAATCACCGATCTAGCCTCAGTTGAAAGATTCTCGGAAGATCTTGCAAATTGTGAAGCTGAAAGTTTTCTGAATGACAATCGTTATTGCAGGGAAGTAATAACCAAGCCTAAGCTCAACAACCAAATATCGAGTGTCATTGAGCAACGAATTCTGGAACTTCAAAGGATTCGAAAACAGTATCCAGAAGCATTTGATAGAGTGGCGTTGATTCGAGAAATGGCGATAAAAGAGTCGTCAGAAATACTCGACAAGGAACACGAAGAGTGGCTAAAAGACAATGAAAGTGATTAGTCTTACACAAATTGCCCCCTATATCCCAATAGCGAATTCTGAATATGCTGGTAGTGAATCAAGTTGAACAAAAAGAAGTAGGGGCGAAGGATTATTTGTTTCTACATTTCAGTCAAAATAAACGGGGATTCTTCTTTAGAGAACGAGGCTATCTACACATAGGAAATGATGAAGTTAAAATTCGGTCCAATCGCCGAAAGTATATCGGTCAGATAAATGATCTGAAAGAATTAGCCATTCAAACAACAGTAGATGGCAATGAATTGCATATTGTGCGTTTCGGTGATCCGCACAAAGAGATATTAGTAGTGAATATTCCGTCGAAAACTGATGCGGAAACAATCGATAGCTTTCTGATTCGAAACGGCTATATTAGATCAGGTCTCCAAAACAATAGATAACAAATGGTATTTCAATGGATAAAAAATACTGCGATGTTTTATTTCTTGATGCCAACCCGCCAATCACATCTTCTGAAATCTTGGACTTTGAGCAGTCATTTTCTATTTCGTTACCGGAAGATTATCTTGAGTTCCTTTTAAAAGTAAATGGCGGTAGACCTGAACCATCTGCCTATAAAGAACCTGACCTTGAAGATTTTGAGGGAGAGGATTTGCCACCTGAAATTGTGATTCCAGATCAAATTCAAATTGATCTATTGAAATATACAATTTCACCATCCCGTATTGATCATTTTCTGGGGTTAAATCCTGCATCTACTGGAAATCTGGAAGCCCTCTCAATCGGAACAAAATATACTACACAAGATGATGCTACGTCATTGTTACTCATTGCCTTTGATAAAGTCGGTACTCCGATTTATATGTCTCTTTCCAATGAAAAGAAGGGATGGATCTACGATTATGAAGAAGACATAGAGTTTGGTACTGATTTCCCTGATGAGGTAACACCCCTGTCAGAAATGGATCATCTATTATTGGCAAAATCATTTCATGAGTTTATCGAAAGCCTTTTTCCCGCTCGTGTATCTTTTGCGAAGAACTTTCAGCCCACAAAGAAGCACTTCGATGCAATTAGGCTTGGTGGATATGAAGATACGTAACTTTATGATGATAGGTTGCTGCTATGAACATTATCGACGAAGTAAATTATGATCCTGAGTATGAAGCATGGCTTGGGAAGGTGGATTTATCGGGGTTTGAATCCTGTGGGATTATGTGGGATTGCGATGCGGATTATCTCTCCGAAGCATCAGAAAAAAGCGAACCGAATAATGGATCAGTCACGCTACAGCTTCAAATCGAATCAGTAGATGGGAAACCGCCTACGAAAGAACAAGAAGCTGCTTTTGAATATTTATGTGCAAATGCAAATCCAATTGTAAAAGCCGCTTTAAAATATGCTTTCCAGCAATGTAAATCAGCGTACTATTCAGAGTCGCTTCCTGAACTAAGCTCGTTAGATGGTGAAAAACGTGCCATTCGCAAACGACTGAATACTTTAGATGGATTTTGCGAATTAGTAGAACCAAATACCGTTACGATTCTGGCAGAGCATAAAAACAAGGTTTCATATATCGCATTTGATTTCAGAACATCATTAGATTACGAGCACGGCATCAGCATTTTAACGCATCGAAGAAAGGCTTTAAATTGGGCAGGGGCTGGAGAGCGAGGAGGCGGTCCACCCGAAACAATTTCACTGGAAGATAAGGAATTGATCAAGAAGTGTATTGACTGTGAAGAGCATTATCTTGAGCTAGTGTCCAAGGTTGTAGATTTAGAATCAGCAGAACGGCTGGCTGCTGATATCGCTAATGTAGAAACTGAGAGTAAAGCTCTTATAAATCAAACTTTCCTGTTATTCACTCCAAATTCTCCACAAGAACAGAAACGATCACCCATTCTGGGACAGCGATTTTCTGAATTTCAAAGAATCTGGAAAGACTGTCCTCAAGCTGCTCAGCATTTGAACTTGTATCTTAGCGAGTGCACTGCGTGGAAAAATAGCCGTTGATAGGGTAGATGAAATAATGGAAGAGGTTTCCAATCCTGCATTTATTATTAAGTCATTTGAAGAAAATGAGGATTTCTTTTTCATTAAGAAAGAGCATTTTTCAATGGGAATTTATATTAGTGGTTATTCAATTAAATTAAATGCCCTTAAAAACTTGAGCAAAGATGAAAAGGAGATTTATCTTGAAATGTATATTGATGAATTAAAAAAGAAAGAATTAGTCGAAGACGACGATGAGTTATATTTTGAAGAATCAGCAATGAAGCAAATCTTTGGTTTTGGTAACTGCAAGAAAGAACGTTCTGATTCATTACTCTTGTCTATTGAATGGATCTGTGAGAATTTTGGATGTGGATTAGGAGAGTCTGTTGAAATGCCACCTATTTATGATTTAGATCTCGAAACCAGACTGAGTGGTAAACGTACCCCTCCGTTTGGGTTTCCTGATGGAGATGAAAATGTCTCTCATTTAACATTTGAACAAATAAAAGAAGAGAGAGAGCTGCTAGAGGGGCGTGATCAAGAAGACTTTTCCTACGATCCCAAGTGGGTATTCGATTCTGAGAAACTAGCACAGGCAAAAAGGGAATGGTCCGACCGTATCCTTCCAGCAAGAAAAAACTTTCTTGCTTGGTTGGATCATTGCATTCGTGAAGAAACTGATCTAGTAATTATTCAGTCGTGATAACCTGAAAGCAGTATTTGATGACCGTTTAACGATTAAATAATCGTTTTATTATTAGGCTTTAAGCTGCGTCTGCTTCTCTCCAAAAATCGAGCAGATTAGGCATGAGAAACAACAGGACGATAATTCGTAGAAGCATGTCAGAAGAGCTTGATCCTGCAATCATGTCATGAGGTCATCATTACCATTTTAGGAAAAAACTAAATATGGATTCAGACTCAATCTTACGTCAAAAATATATTGATATTGAGTACGGTAAGAATTCAGTCGAAGCTACGGCGTACATCAACAATGCACTTGCAAGATACGCAACATACGAGAAACGAATCTGGAATGTATTTAATGAGTCTCCCCGAAAAGTCGAGAAATATGACATTGTGCTCGTGCCAATACATCCAAGATCCTTATCACTGATTCTTTTAGGCATATCTGAATCATGGTATCTCGTTGACAGCCTTAACGTGCCAGAATCTGTCTCAGAAATCGAACAAATCAATCGGGACTATGGTCTTTTTAAATTTGATACAATGGGACGTGAGTTTTATACATCAGCTCTCATCCCTGCTACAACTAAGCTTGTATTATCTGAATTACAATCGACGTTGGTTCAAAATGAATATGTCTGTTCCCGCAATAACTTAAATTGGGCTATCAACCTTGTAAAAAAATACGGTCAAGTAGCTGCGTTTATTCCTCAAGAACCCGATTATGCCTTTTTACTAATAAATGAATGCAAACCAGTCCAGCATTGGTTAGACATAGTGAATCACGAAGATTTTGAAGGATTTGTCTGGTCAGCCAAAAGTCGAATATTGTTTGAAAAAGGGAATCTTGGCATCTAACACGTCAAATAACTGGATAAGCAATAATGCAATCGAATTCTCATTCTTTCAATTTTGGCCCCAACCACTTACATGTTCAAGAAATCATCGATTTCGTAGAGTCAGGAAGCATTCTGCAAATACCATTTGATCAATCGACGCTAGGGGCTTTCGACTTTGAATTGAAGCTTATCGGTGATTTGGAAGATGTTGAAATATACAGAGACGCTTATATTGAAAATGCTAGAATCAAAAGATCTGACTGGATTCAACTGTTACGTGATGAAAGTTCTAAATATTTTTCTGATGGTTTGTTTGCAGAAGAAGACGCTTTTAGAAATTATTCTCCATTATTTGACAAACTGCAATCACTATTTCGAAGTCAATTAATCAGTCAACTTAAAGACACCATACCTTTCGATGAAATCGAGTGGATTGTTGACTGTATGTATTGTTTAGTTGCATCCAGAACATCACTAGGCGAAAACGATCTTCTTCACGAAAAACTTTATGAGATTTATAAAGCTGGTGGATATCCCTGTGGATGGGAAGGAGTTTACCCCCGTGGTCGACTTGTCGTTTTTGTTCCCGGATACTCCTGTCAAGACGAGGAAGTGGATCATGCTCTTTGGGAAGAAGAAAATATAGAAAAGTTAAAGTTTGGAATTGGGGATCATTTTTCTGTTCCAAATGAAAAATATGACTATTTTGCAATCAGAGACGAAATTGGATTTGTGGATGGTATGTTAATAGAAAAATATGGGATTGATGAAGATACAATGCTGGGTGATGTTGCCAGTGAACCAATCCCTTTATCCAATCAATATATCATTCTTATTAAAGTATTTGGTCTTGAATGGACCTATGTTGTTCCGCATATGAATGATGATTCACTCTCCCAACGACTTGTTGAATATACCGGGCGAGAGGGAATCGAAGGGATTTACTATTCTGTCGATGGTGAAAAGAAGTCAGTAGAGTATTTGTTCTATAATGAAAGTGGTGAATGCGAAGAAATGATCAAATACGATGGTAACAAACCAAGTGAATCTAAAAACAAATCAGAAAACGCTGATCCCGAAGGACCAACTGACGAACAAAGAATCTTTGCAGCATTAGATCGACGTTTCAAAGAGCATGAATTTTGTGATTTAATGCTCAATCTCGATTCCCTGATCAGCGGTCCCGATGAAGGTGGGCTTTACACAGTAACGTTAAAAAGAATGCCAGATCTCAAATACGAAATTGATATTCTTGACCTTTCCTCCCTATCCGACTCCAGTACATGATATGGTAATCAGAATTCTGGACCAATTAAGTTAGAGGCTATCATGCCAACTAATCACCCGAACCAAATTGTTTTTATCCGACACAATATAAAAACTCATTCAATCAGTCGTTGATGCCGCAATAACCACAATCTGGTTGCTTTCAGGATTCGATAGCGACCAGAGAAATGAACCCCACCATTCATCTCCAGCCTCGAAATAATTTGACCAGTTCGTTGGCCACTCATAAATAATCGAGTCTGCTGCCCCACTGATGACAACGTTCAGGAATTTATCGAAGAATTCTCCTAAGTCATCTGCAGAAAGTTGAATGTTATACGGAGGTGATGAAAACACATACGCAAAGCCAGTTCCAATACCGTAATCGATCTCCTCAGATGGAATTATATTTCTTTTCTTGGCTGGATCTGTATAAAAGAAAAAACTGTTTAAGAAATTACCTTTTCCACGAACAATCAGCCCTTGTCGTTCATGGTCATAACGAGTCCCAAGAAATTCTACCCATGAGATCTGGACTGGCTGTAGAGATTGGGCTGCATCCTCATCAATATTGATTTTGAAATAGTTGCTTATGGGATAATTATGTTCTTCTGAACTTCGTTTTGCGTACTCGCTGCAACGACGTTGAAGCTCTTTGAATCCCAGAATGACTGCTTTTCGGTGTATTTCATAATTGGATGTATCTTCGTCGCATTCGAATAGAATAAAATCAACAACTCCTCCAGCATCGGAGAAACTTTCAAGCAGTTGTTTCTGCTCTGTGGATAGAGTTGCGAGTTTCATTTGTCACCAATATGAGTTTGTATAAATTTCTCAGATGCATTTACTTTAATTTCGTCTGGATTTACTTCTACTGAAACGGGAAAGGTCGTTAGATGGAAGTATCTAAAAGATATCAAATTATTGGCTCTACTATCAACAATGCAATGGCGATCAACGAGAGTTGTGTAAACGGGTTTGATAAATACAGAATTAAATCACAGACTTATTGCTCACCATATCGAAGACGAAGCACCATATCAGATGGTATGTTCCTGATGACGATGTATCACCTTCAATATGATATGCCGAGTGACCTCATACTGTCTGATTACATAAATGAGTGTGTGGACATTGGTGTTGAATACTTTTGTGGTGAACTTCCAGAGGATGAAGAAGATCGTTTAGAAGTAATCAAAGCACCAGACAACGAAGACTTGGTATGGATCGATCCTTTCAGTCAAGGACTGTTTTGTGCGTTGCTCCTGAATCGAGAGCAGGAAATCGAAAAACTATGCTCTTGGGTGGAAGCTGACCTCTATCTGGATGGAGGTCTAAGCGACATGGAAGAACATTCTCATTATCTCTATATGAGTATCGCTGCCGAGTTACGGTCAGCCCCCATGCCGGGGATAGAAGACAAAGAAGCAGCAATCGAACAATGCCGCAAAAAACGCTCTAAGTTACTTTATTCTGTATGGCAAGCAGTCCGCAACAAGGATCAGGTAGCCTTCAATAAAGCCTTTGAAGAATCACTTAAACACTATGAGAAGTATGATTTGGGAAAGGAATACGCAACAGACTGGATTGCCCAGAATCAATCGTTGCTGTGGCTGCTGGCCGAACGCAATGGTCTCAGTTTTCCTGAATTGCCTGAAAAACTTGCTGCAATGGTCGTCACAAGAGAAACACTCGGTTTGGAATAATCACAAAGGGATCTTATGAGTTACAGCCTTGTCGTTTATCTTGTTGATCAGGACAAAATTCGCCCCATCATTAATTCCAAATATTCTGATTTATTCAGTCAAATCAAAGAGCATGTTATGGAAGAACTTGATGAAGATGAATGGGAAGAAGAAGATTTTAATGTTAAAGCAGGTTTAGAACATCTAATATACGGAACTCCAATCAGTGAAGAGGATCTACATATGGTCGGTTACGGGTTGGAATATCTCTGTCAGTTTGTGGGTGGCGAAATGATGGATACAGACCGATTCTCATCCATTCATTATGATTATTTGGAACAAGTGAAGTGCGTTTTACCACTGGAGAACCGTGGTGCTCCCTTTCCGATTACATCTTGGGGAGATAATTTCCCATACGTTGGATATCTTACTCGGGATGAATGCAAGAAGCTAAACGAAGATACAAAAGACTTAGAACATCCTGATCGAGAGATTCTCTCAGCCATGAATGATTTTTATGAATGGGTCGAAGCAGCATCGAGTGAGGATAAAGACCTCATTGGATTTTATTATTAAAACAGGTGGGATTGAGAGCATGCTTCTGCTCCAACAGAAACATATCATGAAGCCTTGTAACTGGTGTTCTTCGTGAGGGTATCATACTGTTGATGAAATCTAACATACTTAAACATGGATCTGATATTAGTAGTTGAGAAGTTCTAATTTGTAGTAATAGGATGACTGCCGTTTCATACCTTCGCCCAGAAAAAGCAAAAATGAAAGTCCATATTATCTATGAAATGAGGCTTTCCGAAGTCGCTTTGGTTTCACGTAAAAAGCCTGCCCCAGAACGAATTTGGATTGCTATCGGCGAAATTCCTCTAGTGGATCAAGATGATGATTTAGACGAATTCGTTTTAGAGCCGATATATGAATTCAATCCTGAAACAGGAAAGAAAGAGTTAAGTAAACGCTACTTCATGGGGGTTTTTTCAGCAGACCACATGCTCAATGTTCAACAGTCCCATGAATTAATTAAGCTGATGGATTTTTTAGAAGGAGGAGATGAAGGTCTCGATTTCGTCAAAAATATGCATGACATATTCATTCAATTAGGGCATGAAGTAATTCTTATTGAAACTGTTGACTATTAGACAGTAACTCGGAGATAGGGGGTTCGTTAAAATCCTTCTGCCATGAATTCTTTATTGTACTGAGTATCTTTCAATGGTAGGAATCAGTGTCTGTTCCGATTGCCATACACTCGTTAACCGACTCCAGAAATTGATATCCTGATTAGGATTACTGACTATTCCCAACATTTTCAATCATCGTCTCCGGCGAGAAATTCTTGATCAACAACAATTTCCGGTCGCCACTATCATCAACAGTTCCTGCATAGAACAGCTCATTCGTCTCTGGAATAAATCGTGCAAACGCACCGCCCTTGGACGCATTCAGCTTCAATTCCTCTGAATCTACAACTCCAAGAAACTGAAACTGATCCTGCGGAGTTTCCCTTGAATAAACCAGCAGATTTGGTTTCCTTTCCTCGGCATCCATCGCATTACAAAAGAGATATTTGCCATCAGATGATAAAGTCATGAAACGCATTTTGTATCCACTTGGAGGCAAGAGCAGTGGTCTTGGCGGACTCCACTTTGAGTTCTTGGTCGAGCGTGTTGAGTAATGAAACTGGATTCCTTTTCCATTCACGATACGTCCGTAATAGAGCGTTAAGCCATCAGGAGAAATACTCGGAGCTGCAATGAAACCATACTTCTTGCTTAGCTCTGTTATCGTTTTTGGTCTGCTGAAATTGCTCTCAAGATCACCTCTTGTGGCACTGGCGAGAGAGCCATCATTTTGCAGCATGATGATTTCAAGACCATCAGAAGAAACAGTAAAATCAGCCGCTGGAATCAGTTTCCTTTTGTTTTCAAATAGTGAATTCGGATCTTTCCGAGATGCCGTCCAGACCCATTTCAAGGAATCGGATGGACCTTTAACGTTCCAAAAGATCGTGAGTCCATCTTTCGTGAGAGCTGGGTTTCCTTCAAATCCATCCGCATCGAGTTCTTGGAGGATGATCAGTTCTGGAGATTTTAAGTCTGATTTGCTTTCTGGTGATTCGATTTTTAAAACGGTTTCCAAATCAAGGTGGTAACTCAGCGTGACTTTTTGCCCCTCTTTGATCTTTGAAATGTCGGTATTCTTGCTGATATCGAATTCTGTTGTTTTACCTTTTCTTTCTACAGTAATTTTGTTGTTCTGGGAATCAACTGATTTAACTGTAGCTTCGATTGATACGACTTCTGCTTGAGTAGTATTTGACACGAACAAAACCAGAAAGCCGGTGCAAACGAGAGAGACTATACGATTCATATTTATTTCCCTTTGAAATTATTCAATGTTGCTATTTGGACAAATCGAAGTTCCTGATGCACCAGATGCCTTCACTACCTTTACCGTCAGAAACAGGAGCAGAAAAGAACAATTCATGAGTAGCAGGACAGTATCTGGGGAATCTCCCGATTATCAATTCTCCATCGACTTCGATCTGCTTTTCATATTTTGAGAAAACATCGTCTTTCACTGAGTCTCTCGTAAGGACGATGAATTCACCGAACGCTCCATGAGCAGCATTAGTGCGTTTGGTGAGAAGCAGTGATAGACCATCGTCAGTCACAAATGGAGTGGTTGCCGGGATCGGATTTGGATGCGGAAGGATGCGATGTATCTTTGCGATATCCCATTTGGATGATCTGGTCTCACGTGTAACTGCCCAATGACCCTTCTGATCATCAGCAGGACCATAGCAAGACAAATATAATGAAAGCCCATCTGGAGAAATGCAGGGAGTCATTAAAATGCCCATGTCACGCAATTCTCGAATTTCCCTCGGTGGTGAAAAATCACTCTCAATGTTGTCTCGGACTGAGAAGAATAATTTCCTCCCCATTTCTTTATTGCCTATTTCAAGCTGGCGACAAAGAACCATGTACAATCCATCCTCCGAAACAGAGGGCATGAAACCTTCGAAGAGACGTGATTGTTTCTGGAAAGGCTCATCTACATTCTTTCGCTGAGCTTCCCAGATTGAATCATTTCTTGTCCAGAATATTGATAAGCCATCCTTGGAAATCCAAGGAGCGAAATTGGGAGAGGCGATATTCAGTTCGTCCAGAGCAATAATCTTAGGGCTTGAAGACGATCCATCCTGTGGTGTTTCGATTTTAAGCACTGTTTCCAGATCAAGATGGTAGCTCAATGTTATTTTCTGACCGGCTTTGAGATTGGATATGTCAGTATTTTTGCTGACATCAAGCTCTGTGATTTTTCCTTTTCTCTCAACAGTAATTTTGTTGTTTTGAGCATCAACTGATTTTACAGTTGCTTCTATGGAAACAACCTCAGCATTCGTAGAATTGGTTGCCATAAACAAAGTCATGATAAAGCATGTCATGGTTAAAATGCGGTGCATTTTGATTGCCTTTAAATTCGAGTCTTGTTGAACCTTGTGATTCACTGTAAGCGGTAATTACTTCACACCACCAACAACCGTTTCTGGATCAAAGTTCTTCAACACCATCAGTTTCAACTCATCTCCGTTCTCGGGCTCGCCAGCAAAAAACAATTCATTTGTCGCCTCGACATAACGTGGAAAAATCCCCCTGATATTACGACTACTCACATTCAAAATACTGGCAGAATGGAATCCTCCCTCTGCATCTCTGCCCGAGTGGATGATGATATTCGAACCTTGAGAAATATCTTTTCCGGTACAAAACAAATATTTCCCATCTCGTGAAATGTAAGGGTATTTCATCTTGCCGATGGGAGTTAATTTCAGAGGCTGCGGCTTACTCCAGTTAGATGACTTTGTTTTTCGTGTCATGAACTGAATTTGAGCTCCAAACCCCTTCCTGATGGAGTCGCAATATAAGGTCAGACCATCAGATGAGAGGCAAGGGCCAGCTAGAAACCCACCTTCGAGTACAGCATTGGTGATTCTCGATGGACGTTTGAATGAATCTTCTATTTTATCTCTGGTAGTTTGATATAAGCCTCTGTTCAGAAACAGAATCATTTCGAGCCCATCCTCCGACAACGTGAAGTCCATTGCAGGAATCAGTCGCTTGGGATTCTCGAACAATGACTCAGTATCTTTTCGTTTCGCAGTCCACACCCATCTCGTTTGTTGTGACAGTTCTTTTACGGTGTAATAAATTGTCAGACCGTCTCTTGATACCCATGGATTACTTTCCTCTCCATTTGTATCGAGCTCATTTAGAACAACCAGTTCTGGTTTCTTTTCCACAGTTGACAGAACATCTATTTCCAGAACAATTCGCAGAGCATCATGGTATTTCAGTGTGACCGACTGTCCTGCCTGTAAAGAGCTTGGATTTAATGGCTTATTCTTGGCGGTAATCTTGGTGTTTTTGCTTAATTCAAGATCCAATGTTTGATCTTTGTCAGTCACCGAAATAGTACGTTTGGTTGCATCGACTGATTTGATCTTGCCGTCGATTGATTTCTCCGCAGCCTGAGCTGTTGCTGCAATGACCAAGCCAACAAAAACTGATACGTAAAATCGAAACATATTTGTCTCCTCTGAAAGGGGAATTAATTTCTAACTACAGAATTGCATGTGGGGCAAATCACACCAGTAGTCTCAAATGCTCCAAAACTTGGTTCTTTTACTATTGTCCCGCAGCCGTGACACTGGCTCAGATCGTTGCCATGACCACAGTTCCAACAGGTGTCGTTTCCATGCTCGACACGAGCACCACATCTGGGGCACTGGAAACGCCAATGTTCAGGCGGAATGAAATCGGTGACTGGCTCACGCAATCCTCCAATTCTTTGCGTCCAACTATCTGTGTTAAAAGGAGGCGGCAACCCATCAAAATATGGGTCACCACCTTTGGCGATGTATTTCCTATAGGATGGGTCATGACCGTAACAGACTGCTCCGATCACTCGCACGCCTGTCCAACTAAATAAGAGAAGACCAAGTGGTCCTGCTACACCACCCACCACACAAGGGATGAATCCCCAGTTTATGCCAAGGATACCCGTGAAATAAAACACCAGAAATCCGCCTACTAATCCGACAAGCCCCAAACGAGCTACGATCACAAGTCTGGAGGTCCTAGTGCTCATCTGAATTGCCTCTGTAGATCAAACCAGCAATGACAAGCCAGAAACAGAGTGATCCGCCCCACCCCCAATAACTGAAAAACACAGCTTTGAAGGCGGCTTCCAGATTGGCAACAAAAGGCCAAACTGTGAGGACTGCTGGCATCAGAAAAATAGCAGCGATTAAAAGAAATATAATCCAAGTTAAATCGGCCTCTGTGTTTCTCGGCTCAACATAACCGCAATGCCGGCAGATCGGATGCATTTCCCCCGGTGGTAATTCTCTTCCGCATCTATTACACATATCCATGTTTGCTGTTCCCCCTGCAAATTGAGAAAGTGGTGTGTGACATTCGATTCAATGTCCTATTGGGGTGTCACTTTTATTTCCCTTTCCTTCCCGTATCGCTGAACTTTCAAAACGACTTCTTTTCCGAGCTCACATTCGCTTAGTGCCTTGAGGGCATCTTCTACACTCGAAACTTTCTCGCCAGCAACGGATACCAACACATCGCCTTTTCTTACGCCCGCTTCCTGAGCAGCACCCTCATAAACCTGTTGAGCAATAATGCGGTTGCCAATTTGCTTTAAGTTGATCCCAAACGACGGCGGAAACTTCCCAGTGATCTCAATTTGTTTAACAGCGAAGGGAAGATCACCAAAATAGGCGATGGCGATCATTGAGTTGCTTTTAATCGAGTCTGGATCGACTTTGAACTGATACTCTTGGCATTCTGATTTCGGATGATTCACTTTCAAGAGTGATCTGAACTGCTTACTGTTTGCAGCTCGTGAGAATGCATTGACATCACCAACAGATGCACTTTTCTCTGGAGTATTCTTTCCATGTATGGAAACACCGATTAAATCTCCGCCCGGTCTGGCTGTTAACTGGAGCATTCCTTCTGAATGACCTAGCAAATCAACTCTTATGGAGAATGGAGGACGAAGCATTCTTGGAAGTGGAAGATTGACTTTCTTGGTTTTGTCCGGCGTCAAAACGAGAACACCTTCGTCTTCATCGATGCTGAGAGACTGACCAATTTGCTTCTTGGCTTGCTCATTGAGAAATGAAGGAATCAACTGAGTTGCATCTTTGAGCTTTGCGAAGTCATAGACAATATTTAGCCGACTATTATCAAGCTTGGTTACATTCGCATCGCCAAAAAAATCCAGTTTGATTTCTTTGCCTTCGACTTCTTCATCTCGTTCATGAGATTCAGCGATCTCCCGACTGTCGACGATCAAGGTGCAGTTACCATCCTCAGCAACTGATAGTTGTAAAGACGTGATAATGGGCGGATCTTCGTCAGCGGCTTTGAGATCTTGGAATCGGCTCAGAAGGAGCGAGAGGGAGAAGCACAGAGCGAGTGCTACGTGTTGATTGAGTAAATTTGTCATCAGTTGAAACCCTTTTTGAAGAAAATTACTGTGCGATAATTATGCTCAGCAACTTATGGGTGTCAGCGGTGACAAAAAAAGAGGACGCCGGAAACCGAGACCGCCTTCCCAAGCCCCGCCAAGGGCAGATCAGAGCAGTACACAGCCCGACGCCCCCGTCTCGCAACGGGAGCGAAGTCCTGCACTACTTCTGATCTATAGAGGCTAAAAGCCCCTAAATGGCGGTATTTGGGAAAAGTAAATGCTAAACGTTCGCAAGTTTTATCAAATTGTCAGAAATGGCCTTTTAAGGCCGTCAAAATCTCCTATTTGTTTTGTAGGTTGGGCTTCGACTTTTGTCGGAGCTACTGCACATATATTACACGCAAGGATGATCGCTATCCACTCAAATGAGTTGAAATTTCTATCTCAGGGAATCACATTCTGGGGACTGATATCTGTTAGGTTTGCAGGTACGAGAAAAAAAGCCCCCTGAGTGATCAGAGGGCTTTATATTGTTTAGATCGAACTATCCAAGATTACTGTCGTCAAATATCCATTCGCCATTATCAATACGCCAATATGTTGAATCTGGATTCTCACTCAGCCGGCCATCTCTCGAAGTACCGGGAGTGGAATAAAATCTTAAATTATTTAAAAGGTCAGTATCTTTAAAAACAAACCCCATATATTCAAGGGGTATTTCTGATTCTAATTGTTCGTCGGTTATCCAATTCTCACCTGAAATATGCCCATCTGCAATATCATTTGCATTGATGACCAAAGAAGTTTCAATCTTATATATATGAAGTGTTCCATCTCGTGGAATAGATCTAAGACATTGCCAAACTCTAGGAGCTACGCAAACCCTTAATATTTCTTGGGGCTCTTGATAACTATCTTCTGGTATCCTTGGCTTTATCGCATCATTTCTAACACTTGAACTGTTGGCAATTACTTTCCAGTTTGATTCAAGGGATAAATGATACCAGACGCTTGACATACTATTCCTCGACGACTTTCAGAGACACTATTATTTCAGCAGCTCAGGTTCTTCTATAAAGTTCAGGTCTGGGCTTTGCCATTTGGCTAAATTCATCACCGTTCTTGCAGACGTATTGAGGATGACCGCAACTCCCTGTATCAATTCTTTGAATTGGTCTTTCTCCACATTTTGGGCAGGTAACATCTGCATGATGAATTGAGCTTAAACATTGGCTGTTTTCACAAACCCATTTATTGGGCTCAATCTCATATTTTTCCTGATGACAATCAGAGCAGGTTGGTTTCATTTCGTGCACTCCGTTTAATGAAATAGAAATTGGATGAGACTCCAATATAACAAAAAAACCAAACGTTGATAAGAACTTACTTTTACACGCCCCATCATATTGCGAATCAGGAGTCAGCAGTTAAAGTGCTGGCAATAAAAAAAACCTGAACAAACTCAAGGTTGATCAGGCTTTAAATAATTCCGTTTGTATTTCGAAATTGTCCCAAATGTTGCTCTCCAAGCTTTACCGTTCAAAGTGACTTTTGATGGAGGGCTGGAAGGCTATTTGAGTCTGTCCATACTATCTGGGTTAAAGAGATCACAAACTGGAGTTTGGAGATTTGTGCAGAGAATTATTGGAGAGTTAAGAGGTCCTGCACTGGGGGATGGCACAAGGACTTATGTGGTGGGGGGAATTTGTAGCGTACCCTATCTGAGGTCAAAGATTGGATGTATCAAGAAGAAATCAAACGTGATTCTTGGTTTCAGATCTGGAACAGGTCAGAAAGAGGATTATGAAAACAATAAAAAGCCTGATTCCAACTGTTCGAATGCAATAAGCCCCCTGATAATTTCTCCCAATTTGCGTCAAATTAGCCAAATACAAAATTTGTAGTGGTCGTTTTCATTCCAAAAATTTACCCACGAACTTACCCATCAACTTACCCATGGAATCCACCCACAAAAAAACGCCGTAAGATGTTATACAAAAACAACTTACAGCGTTCATTTTTTCGATTTATATTCGGGGCGACACGATTCGAACGTGCGACCTCTGCGTCCCAAACGCAGCGCTCTAGCCAAGCTGAGCTACGCCCCGCAACTTAATCAGAGGCACAGTTTAGAGAGACAGGGAGAAGCCGTCAATGGTTCTCTATGCTCTCTTCTAAAAATATGTAACCTCTGGTAATGCAAGCAGATATTTAAACCATCATCAGCATTAAGCGAGGATTTCTTTAATCAAATTTCCATGAACGTCAGTCAGGCGGCGATCGAGACCATTATTATAGTATGTCAGCTTATCATGCTGGAAACCGAGCAGATGCAACGCGGTCGCGTAGAAATCCCAGACGGTGGTCGGATTGAGCTCGGCCCGGCGACCGAATTCGTCAGTGGCACCATAGCTGGTGCCCCCTTTAATACCGGCGCCCATCATCCAGCAGGTGAAGCCGTCCGGATTGTGATCGCGGCCGAGCGTCCCCGACTGATGTGTGGGCATGCGACCGAATTCAGTCGTCCAGAGGACCAGCGTTTCGTCGAGGAGCCCGCGCTGCTTTAAATCGGTGAGCAGCGCCGCCGTCGGTTGATCGAAGATGGGACAGTGCCGTTCGTAGTCGGCTTTGAGGGTCTTGTGTGCGTCCCAGTTCAACAGGCCATCCACGCCTGATGCCCGCGAGGAACAGTAAAGATTCAGATAGCGCACGCCCCGCTCCAGGAACCGTCGCGCCAGCAGACAGTTTCGCGCGTAGGCGGCTTTCAGTTTGTTGGAGTCACCCGTGCCATACTGTTCGTGGATCGATTTGGGCTCGGAAGCGAGATTCGAAACTTCAGGTGCCGACAACTGCATGCGGGCGGCAAGTTCGTAGGCTTCGATCCGCGCCTGCAGATCGGAGTTGCCCGGCCGCTGTTCGGCGTGTTTCTGATCGAGGAACTTTAAGAACTCACGCGTGGCTTTCTCTTCTTTGGGAGAAATCCCCTCGGGAATTTTCAGATTGCGAATGGGAGACTGCGCGTTCATCACGATCGCCTGATGCTGGGCGGGGAGGAAGCCGTTGCTCCAGTTGGCTTTGCCGTTAGGGGGTTCGCCGCGGATATCGGGAATGGCGATGTAGGCGGGCAGGTTTTCATTTTCACTGCCCAGCGCATAACCGAGCCAGGCACCTGCGCTGGGATAGCCTTCGGTATCGTGGCCGGTGTTCATGAACACACAACCGGGACCATGCGTGTTGGTTTTGGTGGTCATCGAATGAATGAAGGCAATGTCATCGACATGGCGAGACATGTAAGGCAGCATGGTCGTACACATTTTGCCCGTCTCTCCCTGGGGTTTGAACGCCCAGGGACTTTTCATGATGTTGCCGTTTTTCCCCTGAAAGCTGACGAAGTTTTCTTCGCCGGGCAGTGGCTTGCCATGATACTTTTCCAGGCTGGGTTTGTGTTCCCACAAGTCCATATGCGAGGCGGCGCCGGGGCAGAAGATCTGCAGGACCCGTTTGGCTTTTGGCGGGAAATGGGTTTCATCAACGCCGGGCTGCCAGTCTTTGTTCGGTTTCGAATTCCCCGGTTTGGAATTCGCAGCTGACAGATCGTTGAGCAGCAGGTTCGTCAGTCCGAGACCGGCCATGCCTGTATAGACGCTGGAAAAAAACGAACGGCGGGAATGCACCTGCTGCAACAGGCGTCGCGTCGTGAATTGTTCAAACGGATTCAACATGTGGTTCACCAGTTCAATCGAGATAAATCAGTTCGTTGGAATTAATCATGGCCCGACACAGGGCTTCCAGGTCACTGGCGGCAATGAGTGCGCGGGCGGCCTGTTGTTCTTCAGATCGAGGAGCACGTGAATAGAGTAACTGGAACGCGCGATCAATCTGCTGATCGACGTGTTCCGTGCCCGCATCCTGCCTGAGCCGTGCAGCGAGAAAGCGGGAGAGATCGAGTGTGAATTGATGGTTCATGAGTGTCAGCGCCTGAAGCGGCGTGGTGGTGGTATTGCGTCGGGGTGCGGCGAAGGCATTATCGGGACAGTCGAAATCTGTTAACAGATCGACACGGGCGGCGCGGGCATTCTGATGATAGACGGCACGGCGGTAGGTTTCCGGGCCGAACTCTTCGAGGGGTACGTAGGTAGCGACGTTGTCCTGCAGATATTCATATAAACGAAAGCCGGGACCACCCATTTTGAGGTTCAATTTTCCGGTGACAGATAACAGGGTGTCGCGAATTTCTTCCCCCGACAGACGACGGGGCGGGAACCGCCAGAGCAGGCGCGAATCGGAATCGATGCGGGCGGCGTCTTCGCGGAAGGTACTGGCCTGCTGATACGCTTGCGAGAGCATGATCTGTTTCTGAATGTCTTTGAGCCGCCAGTCGTTCTTCTGAACCTGAAGGGCCAGCCAGTCGAGCAGTTCAGGATGACTGGGTTTCGTGCCCATGTAGCCGAAGTCGCTGGGTGTGGAGACAATACCGGTTCCGAAATGGTAATACCAGAGCCGATTCGCGAGTACGCGCGGCGTGAGCGGGTTGTCTTTGGAAACGATCCAGCGGGCCAGTTCCAGACGACGCTGTCCTTGCGGGCTGTTGGCATCGAGCTTGTACCCTTCAGTCACTTTATTGAGAGTGGTCATGCTGGCGGGGACGACGGTTTCCCCTTTGCGCTGCGGATTGCCGCCGACGAAGATGTGGAAAGGACCATTGACCTGGCTGTGATTGCCCACCCACCAGGAAGGGGGATCGGGAATGGCGGCCAGCTGGCGATCGACTTCTCTTATCTTTTTATTGAACTCATTGAGCTGACTGCGTTCTTCTACTGTCACTTCCAGATCGTAGAACCGTTTGCGGCGGTGAGAGGAACTGACGGGTTTGCGGTTATGGGATGAGGCGACTTCCTGCCAGGTTTTACCGTCGGTCGAAACTTCGAGTTTGTATTCCGCCAGGAAGGTGGCTTTGTAGTTGCTCATGGCGGCGCCGGAGCGGTCACTGGAGAAGACGATCCGATTGATGGTCTGTGGCGCTTTGAGTTCGATGGTCAGATCGGGGCTGCCGGCGATCCAGCAGGCACCGATTTTTCCGTCAATGGTCAAGCCAACATCGTAGGCTCCGGCAAAGTCGCCGGCGACGCGACTGTTCGCGCCGCTCGCTTTGCCGCCGTTCCTTGCGAGCGCAACATTCTGCGGCGTATCGTCGGCGGTCCAGACTTCAAATTCATCGACGCGATATCCGGTCATGGCGCGGGGGTTGGTATCGAGCCCCTGCGAAGTGAGTCTCACATATTTTGCTGTGACGGGCGGGAACGTTTCTTCTACTCCCGTTCGTTTCGCTGGTTCCCGGGTCCACTCTTTTTCGTACGCGGCGGATTTCTGCTCTGCCCGCTGCTGTATGGTGTTTTCAATTGCACTTTTCTGTTTCAGCAGTTCTGCTTTTTCTTTTTGCAGTGGCTGGCGTTTCTGGGTTTGCGTCTGCCGATCCTGGGGATCGGCAATCACGCGGCTGCCATGCCGGACGCCGGCAAATGTAGCGTACAGGCTGTAATAATCCTGTTGTTTGATAGGATCGAACTTATGATTGTGACAGCGACTGCAGCCGACCGTCAGTCCGAGGAAGGCTTCGCCTGTGGTGCGGATCATGTCGTCAATCGTATTGGCACGAATCTGGGCAGCCTGCACCGGGTCCTGGTTGCCGACGTTGTCGTAAGGACCACAGACGAGGAATGTGCTACCGACGACGACATCGGGGTCATTTTTTCCAATCACATCGCCGGCCAGATGTTCGATAACCAGTTGATCAAAGGGTTTGTCTTCATTGAAAGAACGGATGACATAATCGCGGAAGGGCCAGGCATTGTTGATAATCACGTTGCGTTCAAAACCATTACTCTCGCCGAAACGAACGACATCCAGCCAGTGGCGGCCCCAGTGTTCGCCGTATCGAGGGGAATCAAGGAGGCGATCAATGAGCCGTTCATAGGCGTCCGGTGATTGATCTTTTTCGAAGGCTGCAACTTCTTCCGGCGTGGGTGGCAGGCCTGTCAGATTATAGGTGGCCCGCCGGATCAGTTCTCGTTTTGTGGCGCGCGGTGCTGGTTTGAGATTCTTCTCTTTCAGTTTCGCGAAGATGAACCGGTCGATGGGACTGGTCTGCCAGTTGGCGGGTGCGTCTTTGTCTTTGGGGGGAGCCACCTCTGCCAGGGGTTGCAGGGACCACCAGCTGAGATCCGCCTTGGATTTTTCCTGAAGCGTGAGACCGGCGGGCCAGGCGGCACCTTCTTTGATCCAGCGGGTGAGCAGCGCAATCTGTTCTTTCTGGAGAGGCGGCCCTTCTTTCGGCATGGCGGCCTTGCCGGTATCGGCGCTGGTGTGAATCACGTCCAGCAGATAGCTTTCCTCAGGCTTGCCCGGCGTCAGGTAACCTGCGTCTTTGATTGACTGCAGCGTGGCCAGGGAGAGATCCCCTTTTTCATTACCCGGATTATGGCAGCGGATGCAGTGATGGACGAGCAGCGGGGCGATTTCTTTTTCGAAATTGACTTTGGCTGTTAAGTCCGGAGTGGGTTCAGCCGCCGTAACCAGCAGGCTGAGGACTGTCAAAAACGGGGTGATCAGACAAAATCGAGCGAGAGGAAATTGAGTCACAGAGCCAGTCCTTCAAGTTTTGCTGTCGTATACTAGAAAAGAAAATCACTGAAAAAGTGGTTTGCCGGTCAGGACTCCTGACGCTGAAACAGATCACGTTCCAGCCAGAGGGGAGTCTGCTGCAGATGCTCGTGCATGGCTTTGGCGGCTTTGTCGGGGTTGCCCTTGATCAATGCCTGTACGATGCGCAAGTGCTCTGCATTTTCTTCCATATGTTCGAAATCCTGGTCATTCTGTCGTTTACTGTGGCGAACCTGCCTTAAGGTCTGATGGAGTACCCGGTAGCGATTGATTTCCAGCACCAGCCGCTCGCTGCCACAGGAACGATAAATGAGTTCGTGCAGATAGTCGTCCCACTGTTGTGTCGTTTCGGACCACTCGACGGTTCGTTTTGCTGCTGCCAGCTCGCGGAAGGTCTGTTCGAGCCGGGCCAGTTCATTTGGCGTGATGTGACCGCAGGCACAGCGGGTGGCTTCGCTTTCCAGGATGCGACGGACCTGACAGATTTCGTGCAGTTCCTTCACGCCGAAATTACGGAGCACGGCACCGCGATTCGGAAAGATTTCCACAATGCCGATGCCGGCAAGTTCCACCAGTGCTTCGCGGACTGGGGTGGCGCTGACATCCCATTCCCGAGCCAGAGCCTGTACCGTCATGCGCTGATTGGGCTGGTATTCCCCCTGAAAGAACTTGCCGAGCACCTGTTGTACCAGCGTCTGTCTGCGGGAACCGTGGGTAATCTGTCGGGTGACAACGGTCGCCATGATGGTACGCTCACTCAAAACGGGGAAACAGGATCGGGGTCAGGATTATATATAATTTAACGGCATTCAATACAATAAAGCAAGCGTGATCTGCATTTCTGCCTGACTCTGCTACGACGCCAGGCGGATCCCGGGAGGGATTTTTCTGTGATTTTAAGGGGAAAAACAGCCACGCGTTTGCAGAGGGTCACCGGGATTATTTTGAAATAATGAAAAGATCAGGGAAACCTGTCGTCTCAATCAGGGTTAATTGGCCTACACGAGTGCTTCTCTTTTCTATCAACACAAGTGAGGGCTGATGATGCCACGCTTTGTATCCCGCATTTTGATCGGACTGTTTCTGCTGGGTTTCGTTACGTACCTGATTCCGGAACCGCAAAACAGTTCCGCTGAAAATCAGCAGACCAAAAAAGAGACTCCGATACTGTCAAACATCACGCCGCTGCCTAAAGACCTGAAGGTCGTGGAAGATATAGAGTATCGGCCTGGTAACCGACGCGCCTGGAAGCTGGACCTGGTCATGCCTCGTGAACGGAGTGAAACCCCCCGTCCTGCAATTATCTTTGTGCACGGTGGTGGCTGGTCGAGCGGCGACAAAGCCCGTGGGATTTTTCGGAGTGGTCCGGTCGAATATGCGAGCCTGGGTTATGTCTGTATCAGCGTCAATTATCGTCTGGCGGATGAAGATCCGTTCCCAGCGTGCCTGTATGATGTGAAGTGTGCTGTTCGCTGGTTGCGGGCACATGCCGATAAATATAATGTCGATCCCAACCGCATTGGCGGGTATGGCAATTCAGCAGGAGCTCATCTCGTCAGTCTGCTGGGACTGGTGGACGAAGAGCAAAAGCTGGAAGGTGATGGTCCCTGGCAGGATCAATCCAGTCTGCTCAATGCCGTCTGTGTTTCCGCGGTCCCGGCCGATTTTGTGAACTGGCCCGGCGGAATCAGAAATAAACGGACACTGTTCATGTTGCTGCACTCGAATGATACCGGTCTGGAGGAACTGGCGATTATAGCATCGCCGATCAGCTATGTTAATAAGCAGGCTCCCCCGTTCCTGGTATTCCAGGGAGCCGGAGACCGGACTGTGGATGTATCCCAGGCAGACAGTTTTGTCGCCGCTTTGAAAGCAGCAGGCGCAGCAGACATCACGTACCATCGTTATCCGGAAGCAAATCATGATGTCTTCACCAGGAATCGTCGTGAGACCTATCCGGAGATGGAAGCTTTTTTTGAACGCGTGCTGATGAATCCGCCTGCCAAAACAAAGCCGGCCGACGGGACATACCGCAGCACAACTCCTGCAGCCAGCTAAACCAACCAGATCCCGTTGTCCGGCAATGTCTCCCGGGCGATTGGGATCGAGTATCATCGATCGGGAGATACTATGGTTAAATGTGACGCGCGCTGGTCAGCGAACTGAAAACGGACGTAACGGTTCGCCGGTAATCGGATTCAGACGGGTGGCTTCCGTGACTTTCCACTCGCCTCCCATTTTCTGCCAGGTCAGTTCCCAGCGCGTGGGCTGCTTGCCGGAAACTCCTCCATACATGGCGGTTCCATTGGCGCGGAAGTGGATGATCGCGACAGAATCTTCCGACTTCATTTGCGTTGAGACATCAGTAATTCTGAGATCATCGTTCAGCGTCACCAGTGTCAGAGCCAGTTTCACCATATCCTGCAACTGGTTCGCCCGGGGGCTGATGTAACTCAGAGTCGTTTCCTGCTCTTTTTTCTGAAAGGCATCGATCAGTTGATAGAGGTCGGCTTCGACACGCTCACGTGGTGTGACGATGCTCTGTTCGAGCACGTAAAACCCGATCGTCACCAGGACCATCAGCAGGCTGCCGATCAGAAATTTACCCAGGCGCCGCTGGTACCATAATATAAACAGGATCGCGGCAATCGCGGAGCAAATGACCATCGGCGGGATCGCGGTTTCAGTAAACCACATGTGTCAGTCCTTTTACAGTTCCTACAGCGCAGGATGGTTTTCCAGAACCGCCAGATTATCCCGATGAATCACTTCGGAGTACGGGACGGCTCCCAGTATGGTGGCAATCTGATCCGAACGTCGCATCACTATTTTTGCCAGATCATTCGAATTGTAATTACTCAGCCCGCGGGCGAATTCTTCTCCACTGGGACTGACCAGCGTGACGGCTTCGCCACTTTCAAAAGTGCCATCAATCGAACGGATGCCGATCGCCAGCAGAGATTTTCCGCCTTCACGAATGGCTTTGGTGGCGCCTTCGTCCAGATGAAACTTGCCTTTAGGTCGGATCGTATAACCGATCCAGCGTTTCCAGGCAGAAACAGAAGCCCCCTGCGCCAGAAAGAGTGTGCCGACATCCTCACCGTTGAGAATCTGATCCAGAATTCCTTCCTGTGTCCCGTTGGCGATAATGACATTTTCTCCGACTGCAGTCGCGGAATGCACCGCCTGCAGCTTGGATTTCATTCCCCCGGTGCCCAGCGAACTGCTGTCATCGGTGGCGAGAGCCAGTAATTCAGGTGTCCAGTCCTGGACCTGCGAAATACGGGCGCTGTCCGGAGATTTCGGATCTCCGTCATATAATCCGTCAACGACGGACAGAATTACGAGCAATGGTTTCTTGACCAGGCTGGTGACCATGGCGGCGAGATGGTCATTATCGCCGAACTTGATCTCTTTGATACTGACGGTGTCATTTTCATTGACGATGGGAACAGCACCGTATTCGAACAGAGTGTGTATGGTGTTACGTACATTGAGGTAACGCGTACGATGCTTGAAATCATTCGCTGTCACCAGCAGTTGCGCCGCATGGTAACCGTGCTTTTGCAGGCAGCGGTCGTAGCGGCGGATCAGATGGGCCTGCCCGACGGCGGCGGAGGCCTGCAGGTGTCCCAGATCTTTGGGGCGTTCTTTTAAACCTAACAGTCCCATGCCTGCGCCGATGGCACCACTGGAGACGACCACGACTTTGCGGCCTGTTAACTTGATTCGGTGGATCTGCTCTGCCAGCAATTCAATCCGCTCGGGATTGAGTGTATCGTCCGCGCAAGAGAGAACGTTTGTTCCAATTTTAATCACCAGCGTTTCCGCCGTATCAATTATTTCACGTCTGGTTCGACTCACAGTCCGCACTTTTTCCGGGAATCACTAAAAAATTTCAAAGAGGCACTCCCCACCGGGTCCCTATTTCTTAATATTTATATAATATAGAAGTCAGTGGCTGCAGCATAGACACAGGACAGAGCGAGTCTGGCAGGAAAACAGTGGCGATTTTACCGAAATCGTCTCATTTTTCGTGTCAGCGCCTGATTTTGTCTGTCTCTTCTCGCCAGTCCTGGAACAATTTACCGCATAGTTCACCCGGTTCACACTGATTTTGAAACCCTTATTGACGAACTAAGGCATTTTATGTCGGAACTATACCACGAATGTGGCGTTGCAGCTGTCTACCATCTCCCCAACCGGGAAACCAGTCCGCTGGCCCCGCTGGGATCCCCTGAGAAAACTTCACAACTCATTTCCCGTCTGCTGCTGGATATCCAGAATCGCGGTCAGCTGGCGGCAGGAATGACCACGTTTAACCCGGCCCGGAACCAGTTGATCGATACCCATAAAGATGTGGGCACGGTTACCGAAGTATTCCAGTTGAATCACCAGCAGACGTTCAACGCGCTGATGAAGAAATATGAAGGACCTGCCGCAATCGGACATGTGCGGTATGCAACCTGTGGTAAAGATGACCGCAGTTATGCCCAGCCCTTTGAACGACATCACATTCAGAAATCCAAATGGTTCAGCTTCGGCTTCAACGGCCAACTGGCGAACTACCAGGATCTGTGTAAAGAAGTCCTGACCGAGTCTGACTTTCATCTGGCGCGGGAAACCGACACCGAAATCCTGATGCATCTGCTTTCCCAGGAGCTTTCCAAAGAGAACCCCGGTGAGCTGCACGAGATTCTGGGCACACTCAGCAAGCGACTGGACGGCGCCTACAATATTGTTTTTCTGGACGCGCTGGGCAACATGTTTGTCTCGCGGGATCCGGTCGGCATTCGCCCGCTGTGCTATGCCTTTGATGGTTCGCTGTTTGCTGCTGCCTCGGAGAGCGTCGCGCTGGCAAACATGGGATTTGATGAGGACCAGATCGAAAGCCTGGCGCCCGGTTCCGCCGTCATCATCAAGGATGGCGAACTCTCGATCCGCGAATATGCCAGGCCGACACAGAAAGCCCACTGCTTTTTCGAATGGATTTATTTCGCGAACGTCTGCAGTACCCTGGATGACCAGAGCGTCTACATCACCCGTAAACGCCTGGGTGAAGAGCTGGCCGAACAGGAAACCGTGCCCATTGACGACGACACAATCGTGGTTCCCGTGCCCGACACGGCCAAAGCAGCTGCCGACAGTATGGCCTATCATTTAAGCGTGCCCTGCCTGGAAGGCCTGATTCGTAACCGCTACATCGGTCGTACGTTTATTGAAGGCGCGAATCGTGGCGATAAAGTCCGTGCAAAATACACACCACTGCCTGAAGTTCTGGAAGGCAAACGTGTGCTGCTGGTGGAAGACACCATCGTGCGTTCCACAACAATGAAAGCGTTGATCAGCCAGTTGAAAGAACGGGGGCGTGCGAAAGAAATTCACGTGCGTGTTGCCTGCCCGCCGATCATCGGGCCCTGTTTTTACGGGATCGACATGTCGACCATCAACGAGCTGTTTGCCCCCCGATTTCTGGAGGGTGGCGAAATGAATCCCGAAGTAGAAAAAGCGATGGCCGCTGCCATTGGCGCCGACAGCCTGAAGTATCTGCCGAAAGAATCGATTGCACGCGCCGTTGGTCTGCCCGGAACCTCGCTCTGCCAGGCCTGTATCGACTCCACCTACCCCACCGACGCGGGTCGCAAACTGTATCAGATCGCCGTTGATAATTCTCAGAATGAAGACCGCGATTCCGATGCTCAACGGACTTACGATATCACTCCCCCCACACCGGTTCGCTCCTGACGGTCTGCTTAGAATTCAATAAAGGAATATACGGTCCTATGTCTGCCTCGCATGAGATAGAAATCCGCGTCCGCTATAACGAAACGGACGCGATGGGTTTTCTGCATCATGGAAATTACTTCACGTATTTTGAAATGGGTCGCACGGAACTCTTCCGCTCGCAGGGTGGTAACTATCGCGAGATGGAAGAGAAAGGTTACCTGCTGGTGGTCGCAAAGATCGAATGCAAATACCGTCTGCCCGCCCGCTATGATGATGTACTGACACTGCGAACCACGCTGGAGAAAGTGACCGGTGCCAAGCTGGAACACAAGTATGAACTGTTTCGCGACGGCGCGAGTGTCGCTGTGGCACACAGCGTGATTGCCTGTGTCGACCGAGAAGGAAATATCCAGCGCATGCCCGCTGCAATGGAGCAACTGGGTACGGAGAGTTAACGGGCTCTGCTTTGAGTCTGGTGAATGTGAACACGAACCCTGGTGTTGAATTGCACCCCACCCGCTCGCAGTGAAGAGAGATCACCCCTGATCTTATTCGCACGCGGGAGCTGCGACCTCCTGC
>TARA_R110000868_G_scaffold176325_1_pt1 | contig 35572 bp, 35 predicted proteins | sample TARA_R110000868 | Tara Oceans TARA_R110000868 (sample SAMEA4397489) | marine metagenome | biome: Polar Biome; feature: [SRF] surface water layer (ENVO:00010504); material: water (ENVO:00002006), including particulate matter (ENVO:01000060) such as... | depth 5 m | reverse complement strand
TATATTTCCGTATCTGACGACGGTTGAAGGCCTAAAACTCGCCGCCCAAACCTTCGACAAGGATGTTTCGAAGCTCTCGTGTTGTGCGGGGTAACGTCCGGCATACCCTTAAAATCAAGTAAATGTCTGTATCTCGATGTTGGATTGCAGATCTATGGGTCAGTTGAGACTTCCTCAAATCGTGGACGGCAACAGTTGAATATTGTCCGGTAAGGAATCGAATTCATATAAAGAACGAGGTAATTATCATGACTAAATCCTTCGATCTCATTGTACTTGGCGCAGGCATGGCCGCAATAAGCGCCGCGAACAAATGTGCTTCGGCGGGGTGGTCCGTCGCCGTGGTGGACGAACTTCCCTATGGGGGGACCTGTGCTCTTCGCGGCTGTGACCCAAAGAAAATTCTCCGCCGCGGTGCCGAGATTATCGATGGCGCACGTCTTATGCGTGGCAAGGGGGTTGAAGATGAAGGTTTGAACATCAACTGGGCAGACCTCATCGCTTTCAAGCGCAGTTTCACGGATAAACTGCCTGAGAATATTGAGACCGGGCTGCAAGAAAATGACGTCGCGACACTCCACGGGACGGCGCGGTTCGCCGCCTTTAATGCAATTGAGATTGATGGTGAGCGTTTTGAAGGCCGCCATATCTTGATCGCGACCGGGGCGAAGCCGCGTCCCGTCGATGTGCCCGGCGGCGAATACCTAATAGATAACGCTCAATTCATGGAGATTGAGGAACTGCCGGAACGCATTCTATTTGTGGGGGGTGGTTTTATTTCTTTCGAGTTTGCGCATATCGCGGCGCGGGCGGGGCGCCACGTCACGATCTTTGACAGAGGTACACGCCCGCTCAAGGCGTTTGACCCGGATCTTGTAGGCCGACTGCTAGAACGCAGTCGTGCCGCAGGCATGAACATTCATCTGGAAACGACACTTAAGTCGATTGAGAAAACATCGGGAGGGTTCATCGTTTCAGGCGAGCAGAAGGGCACCAACCAACAATGGATGGCTGACTTGGTCGTGCATGGAATGGGTCGTGCTCCGGCGATCGACAACCTTGGTCTTGAGGGGGCAAATATTGAAAGTAACACGAAGGGCGTGGTCGTTAATGAATACCTGCAAAGTGTATCGAATCCAGTCGTTTATGCTGCCGGCGACGCCGCCGCAACCCAAGGTGCCCCGCTGACACCCGTCGCTGTGTTCGAAGGAAAAGTAGCCGCTTCAAATATGTTAAAAGGCAACGCAGCTCAGCCTGATTACAGCGGCGTTCCAAGCGTTGTCTTTACCATCCCTGAACTCGCGCGGGTTGGCTTGTTGGAGTCAGAAGCCAAAGAACAAGGCCACGACGTTCGTGTGCAATACACAGACACCAGCGAATGGTATTCGAATCTTCGAACCGGTGAAAGCTGCGCAGCGGTGAAGGTTTTAACCGACAACAATACAGGAGAATTTCTCGGCGTGCACATGCTCGGGCCCGAATATGCCGAGATGATTAACTTTTTCGGTTTGGCCATAAAACTTGGCCTCAAAGCCAATGACCTTAAAAAAATGACGGCGGCTTACCCTACGGTCGGATCCGATCTGGGTTCGATGTTATAGGCGGTGCTCTGACTGACACATTAAATGAGAATGGATTTACGCAATTGGTGAGAAAATCATCATTCTCATTTTATGGCTCAAAATTCCAAGCTTATCAGTCAATCTACAGTCAGGCCGCACCGCGGAAACCAGGACGACGCATCGCGATGCCTTCTAAGATGTCATAGGCCGGCGCGTTGAGGGTTACGAACTGTGCTGCCATTTCCATACCGTCAATGCCGCCGACGCGGATAACGCGGGCGTGAATCAACACCGGCCAGGCTGTTCGTCCGGGCATGCCTATCATGTCGATTTCGAATACGTCACCCGGGGCAAGAACCCCGCCATAGCCGCAGATCAGCATTCCGCTCAGACTCCAATTGAGGGTCTGGTATGACTTGCCGCGAAACGTCACGGCGAGGTTTGGGGTGTTGATGCGTGAGGGGCTGCGCGGACGGTAGCCGAGCTTTAGGCCGATCTCGGCGCTGTCGTCATCGGGCCATGCGTGCAATGCGGACATGTGATCGAAGGCTCCTTGTTTGGCTTTCTGCCATGATGAATCCTAGGGTGTGCAGATTAATAAGGCCTTAATGATTGCGAGAGGTTGCATTGTTTGCAGGCCTCCACAGAGGGGATGCGCAAACATCTGGTGCGGTTTATAGTCCGCTCATGTTGCGCTTTATTTTCGCCGCTTTTTGCTTGTTTGCGATGTTGCCGGGCCGTGCCCTGCATGCGGCTGAGTCGGTGACGATTTTTGCTGCTGCCAGTACCCAGCAAGCCGTCGAGGTGGTGATCCGTGCATGTCCTGAACAAGTTGGGGTAACCTGCCGGGGCGTGTATGCCGCAAGCTCGACGTTGGCGCGGCAGATCAAGAACGGGGCGCCGGCTGATATTTTTATTTCCGCCAATTTGACTTGGATGGATTATGCCACCGAGAGCGGCGTAATCGTGCCGAACACGCGCCATATTATTGCACGCAATCAATTGGTGGCGATTGCGCCCCGCATGCGGGCGCCGAAAATCGACAGCACGGCGATGCTGCTCGACTGGCTGGCTGCGGACCGAGTTGCCCTTGGCGATCCGGCGCATGTGCCGGCGGGTATCTACGCCGCCGAAGCACTGACATCAATGCAGGCGTGGGACAGGCTGCAAGGGCGTATCTTGGCATTACCAAATGTGCGCGCGGCGCTTGCCGTTGTTGCACGCGGCGAAGCATTTGCCGGCATCGTCTATGCAACCGATGCGCGGGTCAGCGATGATGTGGTCGCGGTTTATACGATTCCGGATTCCCTCCACGCGCCGATTTTATATTCGATGGGCCAAGTCGCCGGGCGCACCACACCGGGCACAGAAGACGTGGCTGCATTGTTCACGGGCGAGACCGGGCGCAGCGCGTTTCGAGACGCCGGATTTCAGGTGCTGAAATGAGCCCGCTTGAAATTGAAGCTCTGTTGTTGAGCCTGCAGGTCGCCTTGACCGCCATCGGTGTTAGCCTTCCCTTGGCGATTTTTATCGCATGGCTTTTGGCGCGAAAGACGTTTCCGGGTAAATCTGTGCTGGATGGGATTGTGCATCTGCCGCTGATTTTGCCGCCCGTCGTCGTCGGCTACGTTTTGTTGGTGACCCTCGGTCGGAACGGTACGCTTGGGCGTTGGCTGTTTGAAACCTTCGACATCACCCTCGCCTTCACCTGGAAAGGCGCAGCGGTGGCGGCTGCGGTGATGGCGTTCCCGTTGATGGTGCGCGCGATCCGTTTGTCCCTCGAAGCCGTGGATGCTGGGCTCGAAGATGCCGCACGCACGCTCGGCGCATCGCCCGTCCGCGTGTTTGCCACCGTAACCCTGCCGCTGGCGAGTCCGGGTGTGCTCAGCGGGGCGGTGTTGGGGTTTGCTCGCGCGCTCGGCGAGTTCGGGGCGACCATCACGTTTGTTTCCAACATCCCGGGCGAGACCCGTACTTTGCCGATTGCATTGTATACGTTGACGCAAATTCCGGGTGGCGAAGACGGCGCGTTTCGACTTGTGCTGATTTCAATCGCTGTCGCGTTCGCAGCCTTGCTGGTCTCGGAAATCATGGCGCGCCGCCTCAAAGCGAGATTGGGCACATGAGCGACGTTCAGCCCCCTGCCCTTGCAGATGCGCCGCCGGTGCTCGATGTCGATATCCGTGTGCGACGTGGGGATGCGTTTACATTGCATGCGAAATTCACGACGGACGGCGGCTTGACCGCGTTGTTCGGGCGTTCGGGCGCCGGCAAGACCAGCATCATCGATTGCCTAGCCGGGCTGATCCGACCGGATCAGGGACATATCCGCATCAACGGTGAAGCACTTTTTGACAGCACGCGGGGTATCCATAAAGCACCCGAGAAGCGCCGCGTCGGCTATGTGTTCCAAGACGCCCGATTGTTCCCGCACCTGCGTGTGCGTGCGAACCTCACCTACGGCATGCGGCTTTTACCGGAGTCGCAGCGCAGGCACACGCTGGATGAAGTCACCGATATGCTCGGCATTGAGCAACTGTTGGACCGCCATACGGCTGCTTTGTCCGGTGGTGAGACACAGCGTGTTGCGATCGGGCGTGCGTTGTTGGCGAGCCCGAACCTGTTGCTGATGGACGAGCCGTTGGCGTCATTGGACAATGATCGCAAAGCCGAGATTATGCCGTTTATCGAACGCCTGCGCGACCAGGCGGGTGTGCCGATTGTGTTCGTTAGTCACGCCGTCGAAGAGGTCGTCCGGCTTGCCGACGATATGGTGGTGTTGGCCGACGGTCAGACAATCGCCGTCGGCGACGTCGAAGACATCATGAGCCGTCTTGATTTGCGCCCCCATACCGGCAGGTTTGAAGCGGGTGCGGTGATCCATGTCTGGGTTGTTGGTCATGATCCTGCGCACATGCTGACCGAGCTTGGGTTTGGTGCTGGGTCCATCTGGGTGCCGAAGTTGGAGTTTGATCGCGGCACGCCCTTGCGGCTGCGGCTGCGGGCGCGTGACGTGTCCTTAGCCCTACAACGCCCAGCGCAAAGTGCCACGCTAAATACCTTCGAAGGCAATATCGTCGACATCGAACATGTGGCCCCCGATGTTAGCCCGCACGTTGATGTGTTGGTCAACATCGGGGCGCCCGTAATTGCGCGGATCACGCGCCGAGCGCTCGAATACCTCGGACTGAAAAACGGGATGAAAGTTTTCGTGTCGATCAAAACGTCGGCGATTGATCGTCAAAGCCTGGGCCTTGGGCGCCGCCGGGGAGGTTAGGTGCTTGAGACGTTCCGCATATGCGGGATGGTGCTTTTAAGGGCTGCTGAAAACGCCATTTGCAAGGTATCCAGATCGTCGTTGGTTCCTTGCTTTAAGGCGACTTCAAGCGCGCCGGCTTTGGCGCTGATGCGCGCGGCGCCGAACGTTGCCGACACGCCTTTGACCGAATGCGCATAGTCTGCCGCTTCCTTTAAATTCCCAGCCGCGATCAGTTCGGCTAGTTTTTCATCGGCGGCCTCGTAGGAGGCGATGAACTTGGTAATCATCGGTTTGATTTTTTCGGGCGGCATCATCAGACGCTGACAAAGGGCATCAAAGTCGAACGGTGCCGGGCCCTTTGTATTGTCTTGGGTGTTATCTTGGGTATCGTCTTGAGCATTATCTGATGGTGCTGTCGTCTCGGCCGGTGGCATGGTGTCGTCATGCTGTACGATCCAACTGTTTAGTTTCGAGATAAGTTCTCGCGGATCAACCGGCTTGGAGATGTGGTCATCCATGCCGGCGGCTCGACAGCGATCTCGTTCTTCGGCCAGTGCGTGCGCGGTCATGGCGAGGATCGGCAAATTTTTGAACTGGTCCTTGGCGCGAAGAATCTTGGTTGCATTCAAGCCGTCTAGTTCAGGCATTTGGATATCCATCAACACCGCTCCGTAATAGCTTGGGTCTTTGGATTGCAGGGCTTGGATGGCCTGCTTGCCGTCGCCGACGATATCCAATTCAAAGCCGGCGTCTTCGAGAATGCCCTGTGCGACCATCTGGTTGATTTCATTATCTTCGGCGAGCAACAGGCGGATGCCGCGTCGCACCGCTTTGATACTTTCACCCGTTATCGCAGCGCCGGACGCGTTGATGCTGATCAAATCAACAGGCAGGTCATCTTGCATCGCGGTCATTATTCGGTCGAAAAGTAATGACGTATTGATTGGTTTGCTGACAAAGTCCGTGACGTTTAAGCGTTCCATATCGTCTCGGACATCATCCAATTTGTGCGCCGAGATCATGAATATTTTTGGTATTTTGCTGCCACCCTTTTCTTGCATCAGTTTTTCCGCGGTCTCAATGCCGTTTAGTCCTGGCATTTGCCAGTCCAACAACACAAGATTGAACGGCATCGCAACCGCTGCAGCATTGCGAAACGCCTTAATCGCAGCCTCGCCGCTGTCGGCTTCGGTGACCGGGAAGCCCATACTTTCAAGCGCATCGCGAAGAATGTCGCGGGCATCCTCGTTATCGTCGACGACAAGCACACGTGTTGCATTGGGATCAATGTTATGGGGGCGACCTGGCTGCGATTGATCTTCGGGGATCAGTAACGGCAGCGTAAAGCTGAAAGTAGAGCCTTTGCCTACTTTACTGTCCAGCCAGATTTCGCCACCCATGGCTTCGACCAACTGCTTGGAGATACTGAGTCCAAGCCCTGTGCCGCCGTGTGTGCGTGTCGTCGACACATCGGCCTGTACGAACGGTGAAAACAACTTTTCGCATTGCGTCTGGGTCATGCCGATTCCGGTGTCGGTAACGCGCACCAAAAGCGTCGCTTGGTTGCCGTCGAAATCCTGCTGGGTGACGCGGATAATCACGCTGCCGTGTTCTGTGAATTTGATGGCATTGCCAGCCAGATTAATCAGAACTTGCCCAATCCGGAGCGGATCGCCACGAAAGGACGTAGGCAATGTCGGGTCGACCTGAATCAAAACTTCAAGGTCGCGTTCGTCAGCCCGTTTGGAAATTACCGAGGCGAGGTTCTGCAATATATCGCTGAGTTTAAAGTTAACGATTTCGATGTTCATTTTGCCGGCCTCGATCTTCGAGAAATCGAGAATGTCGTTGATCAGGCCTAACAGGTTTTTGCCGGCCATAGAGACACGATTCAGGTGGCTTTGTTGATGTTCGGTTAATTCTGTTTTCAAGACTAAGTCGGTGAGGCCGATGATCGCATTGAGCGGTGTTCTGATTTCGTGACTCATGTTAGCCAGGAAGGACGATTTTGTGGCGTTTGCAACCTCGGCGGCTTCGCGGGCGCGTTGCAGTTCTTGGCTCGCGATATCCTGTTCAATGGTCGTTGAAATCCATTGGCCGAGCATGCGCATAAATGCGATGTCGACGGTATCGAACGGCTCTGGCCGTGCGTTTGCGGCGGTGAAATTCAGCGTACCATAGGGGGCGCCGTTTACCTTCAGGCGGACGCCGATGTAGGTATTCAACCCGAACGCTTCATAGCACGGGTGGGTCACCAACTTGTTTTGCCGCATGTCTTCGATGCAGACCGGTTGCTCGCTCTCCAATACATGCACACAGTAGCTGTTGGAGATATCCAACACGGTGCCTTCGGGGGGCGGCGTATCCGAACCGGCGACGTATTGGATTTCATAGTCGTCGCCGTCGACCCGGCTGACCACGCCGAGCGAGGTGTCAAAGAACGTGTTGCCGAAGCGCAAGACGTTGCGGATCCGCTCAGCATATGATTGCCCAGGTTTCGAAGCAGCGCGATGGAATTGCTCAAGCGCGGATGAGTTCTTTTCGAGTTCTTCCTGAAGGGCTTTTTGTGCGGTAACGTCGATCAATGCGGCAAACGACTGAACCAGCTTTTTGCCGTCAAACTGCCCTTCTGAAGCCAGCAAGACATCAATAATCGTGCCGTCCTTGCAACGCATTTGATAGGGAACGTCGGCGATGCGCCCTTCGGCCAGGAACATGGGTAAATATACCAATTTGGCCGCTTTCGCTGAGGTCTCGGTTAAAAAGTCGAGGATCGATTTGCCGATGACTTCGTCGCGTGTGTAACCCAAGTGATTGAGCCAGTATTGGCTGACTCGTTGAATTTTGGTCTCGCTGTCAATCGAGTGCAGCATGATTGGAGAGGTTTCATAAATCGCGCGAAATAGGCCTTCGTTGGTACGCAGCCTAGCGACCTGATTTTGGATGACTCGGTGCACGGGCAGATACACGAACGCCAGTTCTGCCAACAAAATTATAATCGTCAGCAACCAAAGTTGTTCTTCGAGTCCGCGAATACGGGCAATGGCATCACGTCCGGCGTTCTCGAACGCGTTGGTGCCGGCGTCCAAACTTTGTAGCAGCGAGTTCGGTCCAACTTTATTGATGTGCGCCAGCGCCGGCATGTCGCGTGATAGCTTTTTGATCGGTGCCGAGGCGATTTTGCGGGCAGCGTCGAGGAATATTTGGAGTTCAAGGTTCAGGTTGTGTGGCGGCGAAAAATAAATCTCCTCAACGGCCTTCACTTTTTCGGCGGTGAAGGCGAAGGTCTCAGAGCCATAGGACAGGGCCGTATGAGATTCGTCCATCAAATCAATCGCGGCGAACATGGTTTCGCGCAACGGCTCAATGTTCTTGCCCGCTTCGGTTTCATAAACCATGCGATTGGCAAATAGTGTTATCCGTTGTGACAGCATGCGCTGGCGGCCGCTGACATTGATAACATGCGCCGTTACCTGTTCTTTGGCGATTGAGGTTTCCAACGCGAAATGGATATAGGTGATAGGCGCCAGGATCGCTACTTGCGCCGCCACGAAGACCCAAAACAGTTGCCGCCGAACAACCTCGCGCACTCGGTCGATCGCCTTTGTGATTATACTGTTGCGCACGTACCTGCGATCCTTTGCGAGACTTAACGGCAAAGCCGGCCCGCCTGTACCATAAAATTTGACCACATTACCCATGTGCCGTCGCGCGCGGCAATCACAATTAGGTCTGCGGTCTTACCAGTCTTGGCTCTGTATTATTGTCGAGGGAGATAATCGTCCGACCATTTCAAGACGATGTTGAAACTGAGCGATATGCGTGTTTCGTCAGCGAGGTTCGGGTGGACGAAATGCATCAACGACCCTGGCCACATCATCAACAAACCGGGCTCGGGTAAAACCGTGAATTCCGGGTCCACGTATGGATCGTTGCGGATGGATGACATGTTGAATCCAGTACGCGGGTCATAAAATGTGATGCAACCGGGCCGTACGTCGCTGCGCTGCCGCGTGGGCTTTTGGGTGGTGCTCGGCATTTTCAAATAATAGGTGCCACTTAAGTACGCATGCGGATGATTGTGCGGATCATGGTAATCGCCCAGGCGGTTGATATTCGCCCAAGCGTGGATCTGCCAGTTCACGGCGTAATTGATACCGATGCTTTGTAGGTATTCGATGACCGTTTGGTTGATCTCGCCGCGCAGCCAATTCGGCCCAGCGCGGTCATATTCGAGCGGATTGTTTTCCCGATAATCCGTGGTCAGGCTTTTGTTGGCCTTCTCCATCTCGCGGATCAGTTTGATCAGGTCGCGGGTCGGTTCTTCGAAATTGTTGAGGTGTCGGCGCACCAGTTTGGTCGGAAATAAATCCAGAAATTCGGTCATCGAAGGGGTATCACTCAATGAATTACTGGGAATCACTGGCGGCGCGGCGGCGGCGTCACGGCGACGTAAACCCGGCAGTTGGAATAGCCCTGATTGAAGAAGTGATAGGTTCGTTGATCTTCGGCGACGCCGGTCGGATCATGCAGATTCCACCCCTTCAGCGCGATGCCGGTAACACCCTTCCCGTTCTTGCCCAGATAGCCGATGGACAGACGCAAAATTTTGCGCTGCTTGAACAGGCCTTGGCGGCATAACTTCGATAATTTGACGTCGAGGTTGCCGACCCGATACAGCGGCTGGCGCGATTGCGCATACTCGCCTTTGACGCGGTTGCCCGCGGTCGCAACGTCTGCGCTGACCAGCACCATGGCCAAAGCCATCAGGCCCGCATACGGGGCGATTATGAAAGCGTTCTGCTTCATCATGACGCCTTTATAGCGCAAAACGCCCGATCACGGAAGTGATGAAGAACACGGCTGTGTAATTGTCAGTGTCACGCTTTGCCATATGGATTGCCAAATTTAGATTGCTTAAACTGAACTACACTATAAAGACGATTGTATTATGTGCCTTTGTTCCGGGGAAAAATGATGTCGATTACGCGAAAAAGCCTTTCGATTTTTGGCGTCACATTTTGCGGTTTGCTGGCGATCCCTTCGACGCTTTCGGCTGACGAAGCGTCTGGGTCCTTTGCAAGTATTTTTCATGAGATCAGCATCGGCGTTTTACACCACGACACCGATCATCTTTGGAGTGGTTTTCGCCGTGAAAGCGGTGTCGATCTCAACGTCGAAGCACTCTTTAGCCCCTCCATCGTTGTTTTCGGCGGCGATTTGCGCCCCGCCCTCGGCGTCTCGATCAACACGTCCGGCGACACCTCAAAGGCTTATCTCGATGCCCGTTGGCGTTACGATTTTGAAAACGATATCTTCGTTGGTATCGGTGTGGGTGCTGCCGTGCATAACGGCGAAACGCGGCTTGTGCGCGCAGACAAGAAAGCCTTGGGCTCACGCGTTTTGTTTCATATCCCATTAGAAGCCGGATATCGCTTCGATGCCCACACGTCCGTGTCGCTTTATTTCGACCACGTGTCGAACGCCTACCTTGCAGATGCCAACGAAGGTATGGACACGCTCGGTGTACGCGTTGGATATCGATTCTGAACGCTTATAAATTTCAAAAAAATGGCGACCCCGGCAGGACTTGAACCTGCAACCTGATGCTTAGAAGGCAACTGCTCTATCCAGTTGAGCTACGGGGTCGTTGTTGTGGCGTGATGCGTTTAAGCGCGCCGAAACCTAGCGCCGCTTCGCCATGGGTGCAATGACCGGAACATGATGCCGGGTGTGATTATTTTGCGCCGAAGACGGTTTTCAAGATATCCGTGGTCCGCGCGGCAGGATCGGCACGGATCGATGCTTCTTCACTGGCGAGATAGTGAAAAATTCCGTCCAAGGCCTTTGTGGTGGCGTGTTCTTTAAGGTCGCTTTTCACATCAGGCACAAACGGCAGCGCTTTGTATTTGCTGATCAAAGTGTCATAGCTGGTGACCGCACCGACTTCGTTGAGCGCGCGCTCCATGACCGGCGTGATCGTGGATTTCAGATCGTTTCCGGTGACCCGGCGAAAGTACTGTGTCGCGGCGTCTTCGGGACCGTTGTAGATCGCCTTGGCATCGTCGACGGTCATCCCTTCGACGGCCTTCCAAAGCAGCTCTTTGGCTTTCGGCGTGGCTTCTTCGGCGGCGCGGTTGATTTTCAGCTCAACATCGTCGGCCAAGCTGGAAAGCCCGGCTTTGCGGAGCATGCTTTGTGCATTCTTGAGGCTGCCTGGCAGCGGAATATGAATCGCCGGGTCGGCGTTGAAGCCGTCTGGGGCGCCCAATTGTGCGACCACCCGTTCAGCCCCGACGCGGAGTGCTTCTTTGAGACCTTCGATAATCTGCGATTGGCTGAGCGATGCGGCGGCGGGGGATGCGCTTCCTGACCCGCCGGTTGTCCCGCTGGTAGCTTCTTTCGCTGCGTCTTTCAGTTTATCGAAAAAGCTTGCCTGCGCGACCGTTGCGCCAAGTATCAACGCCATCGCGCCGGCGATGATCACGAGGCGTTGTGGACGCATCAATGGGTCCACAGGGTTTTGCGGCCAAACGCGAAGTTGTCGGAATAGGCTTTCGGCTTGATGCGGCGCTTTTTCGGGTCTGAGACCTGATAGGTCAGCTTGTGCTTTTGCGCGAACGCGACGGCGTCTTCTTTGCTGGCAAAGCGCATACGGATCTGGCCGTTGGTATCGCGCGACCCGGTCCAGCCCATCAAGGTGTCGGTTTCCTTGCGGGAACCGGGTTCGAACTCAAGCACCCACTTTTTAAGGTTGGCGCGGCCCGATTGCATGGCCGTCTTGGTGGGTTGGTAGATGCGAACGTCTGGCATGGCGTGCCTCCGTAACGGTGTTGTCGCGCGGCGTAAGATATTCGATGAAGATACGCAAGATTGCGCCGATAGCAACGGGTTTTCGGCAGACGCCGAGGACTCGAGCACGCGTCCCCTGTCAACGCTGCCCTGAATGCGATATGTCATAGCGCAACAGCTCAAAGACTCACAAATTCAGGAGAGACATGATGAAAGCCATTCAATTCAGCAAAGCCGGCGCCGCGAAAGATGTGCTCGAGATGGTGGACATCGCCCCCGTGCCCCCGGCTGCCGGCGAGGTGCAGGTGCAAATCGCCTATTCCGCCGTCAACCCGACCGATGTGAAGCGCCGCGAGTCCGGCCGCGAGTTGCCGAATTTCTCGCCGATCACCAGCGGTAATGATGGCGCCGGGATTATCTCGGCGGTGGGGGACGGCGTTGAGGCTTCGCGTATCGGCGAGCGCGTTTGGATCTTCGGTGCGCAGGCGGGTCGCGCCAAAGGTACTGAGGCTGAATATTGCACCCTGCCTACCTGGATGGCGCCGAGGCTGCCGGACGGCGTCTCGCTGGCCGAAGGCGCGTGCCTGGGTGTGCCGGCGGTGACCGCGCACTATGGTGTGTTCTCGGACGGCGCTGTCGAAGGACTTTGGGTGATGGTATCGGGCGGCGCCGGGCGCGTCGGGCGGTATGCGGTGCAGATGGCCAAGCTCGCAGGTGCCAACGTGATCGCCAGCGTCGGCAACGAGGCTAACGCCAAAATCGCTAAAGATGCCGGTGCCGATCATGTCATCAACTACAAAACTGAAGATGTGCGCGCCCGCGTTCTCGACATCACCGACGGCGCCGGTTTGGATCGCCTGTCCGAGGTCGCGTTCGGCGCCAACATCGATTTGTTCGCCGACATCATGGCGCCGAACGGCGTAATCACCACCTATAGCTCGGATGCGGTGCCCGAACCGGTGCTGCCGTATTGGCCGATCATGTTCAAAAACATCACGATTCGCCCGTACACGATTTATTCCCTGACCGAGCTTGTCAAAAAAACCACGTTCGATGGCATCAACGCGTTGTTGGCGGCGGACCAGCTGACGCACATGGTCTCCAAAACCTGCCCGTTCACCCTGGACGGCGTGATCGAGGCCCACGAGACGATTGAAGCGTCGGCCATCCAAGGGGTGTGCTTGATTGAGGTTGCTGATCTGGATTAGGTCGGGGGATTGATTGGAAGGCTCGCTTAGAAAGGGCGTGTCCGTACTCATCGGTCATCCAAGGTCGCCAGTGCGACCATCATCAGCACAATGGCCGGGCCTGTTTTGACGAGCGCGCCGAGTGGCTCGATCCACATTTCGGGTGTAATGACGGCAGCACCGACCATATAGAAAATTGATACGACGATGCCGCTGAAAAGCGCCGGTCGGCATGTTCGTTTCACGGCAATGGCAGCACCGATGGCGATATCCGTCATGCTGCTGACAACGGTGACCGCTTGGGCTGTCCGCAGCGGAAATCCGTGTGCCGTGAGAATCGCCGTTGCATCATTGAATGCGGGGAATAAGGCGATGAGGCCCGAAAGCGACCAGAACACCACCAGCGTTCCGATGATGAGCGCTTTCAGGAGGTAAAGCTGCGCAAACCAACGTTCCTGCACACCGGCGGGTCGTTTGGCAAGCGCCGTCGCTATTGAGCCCGGCGTTATACCTGTCGCCGCGATCCAGGGACCGGGATCACCTGCGACGCCCCGTTGAAGTTCGCGAAGCGATGTGCTGCGAATAGGCGGCGACCAGCCTAGAAACGAGACGGCATCCCCGGCGCGTGCCCCCAGCCTCAACAACCATCCTGGCAACTGCCACCGCGCGGGTGGACCTCCCAAATGGTGACGGAGGGTCTCAAGTGTTTCACCCAGTGTTAATGGCGCTGACGTCAGAACGTCCCAATTGCGCCGCCACGCGTGATCGCTCTTGGGCCACCGCTTGATCAGGTGTTCAATCGTCAACGTGAGGTCATCGATGTCCGTCGCCGCAAACGGTTGTCTTGCGTCTGCATCTGGCAAGGTCACAGGTAACGTTGCGAGGGCGCGGAAAAGTGCACTGCCGCCATATGCGACCGGCGCCATGACGAAGCCTGGTCGCAAAATGACATAGGGAACCGGAGAAGCTGCAATCAATTGCTCGGCGCTGCGTTTGCTTTGGCTAAATGCGGTGCGGTCATCTGCCGGGCGGCCTGGCACAGAAATGTGAATATATAAGTTAGGCTCGCTTCGCGTTTTCATCACAGACAAAATGCGAGAGACAAACGCTTCGTGCACCTCAGCGGTGCTGCCCCGCGGCCCATCCTGCAGCACGCCAATGCAGTTCACCACAATGTCAGCATCAGCGAGTACCCCCGAAAGTTCGTCGGTCGTCGCGGCAACAATCGGACATTCCAGGGTCTCGCTGCCAAGTGCAGCACGCTGCGATGATGTAAACTTGCGCGCGATGCCGATAACCCGGTAACCGTGCCGTCGAAGCCAAACCGCAATGGCATGTCCGATCAAGCCGGATGCCCCTAATATAGCGATAACGGGCTTGTGGTTAGTCATTGGGATCACCAAGACGGTTTGGCGATCATCAACCAGATGATCGCAAGTATGGCACCGAAACTAGGAACCCCGAAGATGAACCAAAGTCGAAATAGTCGATAATAGCTCGTTGGCAACGCTTCATCTGAAGCTGATGCATGAACTGCCAAGTCACGCATGCGACGTTGCACCCAGACGACTGGCAACCAAAATACGCCTGCGGTCAAATACAGCGCCAATGACATGGCGACCCAAGTTTCGGACAGCGGTATTTCCAATTCGCGCATCAGTAGGTAGCCTGTGACCGGCTGGGCGATAATGGCGGTTGTGGTAAAAAGATAATCGGCCAGCACGACGACCCCTGCCGTTCGCGCGATGAAACTAGGGTCACCGCTCCGATGCGCTATCAACATAAAAAATGCGATGCCGGTCCCGGTCCCGAGAATGATGATGCCCCCGAGGACGTGCAGGTATTTCAACAATAAATACGTCACGAATGCCGGCCCCCGGAGCGTATTAACACCAATTAAGATTAACTGTTCCGGGGTGGATATGAAATGTTTAAGCGATTTTCTTCACTTGTGGCGGCATGGCGATTCCTGTTTAAGACTGAGGAACCTCGTTTCAAAGGCGCCTAAACACCGATGAGCCCACTGTTCCAATCCCTGCTGTATGCGACGTTGGCCGGCGCGACGATTCCGGTGGGTGGGTATTTGGCGACGTTTCCGCCGCTGCGTCGGCGCTGGCTGGAAACCGAGCTCAGACATGCTATTATCGCGTTCGGCGGTGGCATTTTGCTGGCCGCCGTCGCCTTGGTGTTGGTGCCCGAAGGCACGGCAGCGTTGAGCCCCCTGCCCGCTACGTTGGCGTTCGGCGCTGGCGGTCTCGTATTCTTTTATATGGATCGTTTGGTGCGGCTCAAATTCAAGGGCGGCAGCTTGGCGCAGTTTATGGCGATGCTGTTGGATTTCATCCCCGAAGCCATGGCCATGGGAGCAATGCTGGCGTCTGAAAGTGGGCACAGTGTCGGGCTGCTGTTGGCGCTGTTGATCGCGATGCAGAACTTGCCCGAGGGCTTTAACGCGTTCCACGAGATCATCCACGGCCATCCGGCACGGCGCAGGCCGACACTTTGGCTGTTTTGTGCGCTGGTATTACTGGGGCCGCTGGCAGCATTCAGTGGTGACGCGCTGCTGGGGGATCAGCCTGCCATGTTGGGGGCGTTGATGCTGTTCGCGGCGGGCGGGATTATTTATCTGACGTTTCAAGATATCGCGCCGGAAGCCCGCGTGCGCAACCGCTGGGGCCCACCGTTGGGCGCGGTCTTTGGGTTTATGATGGGGATGCTTGGGCAGATGCTGTTAGCGGGCTGAGGTTCGTCTCAGGATCGCGCTTTATTTGCGGGCAACCCAGAACGTTACGCCTTCGATGCCGGCGCGTTCCGTATGCACCACATGTGCCGGGACTTCAATGGTCTCACCCGACGCGCATTTGGTTGTCTCGACTCCATCTGAACCTTCGACTTCGAGGGTCATTTCACCCTCGGTAATCAACAGATACAGCGCATAGTCGTGGGTATGAGATTCGTTGAAGCGATCCGCCTCCCACGTTTTAGAAGCGGGCTCGCGATACTCTTTCTTCGCCAGATCGGCGCGGTAGTCATCTTCGGTCATCAGAAAGGGGTCCCTACGTCACGTTGGTGGGAATTTTGTGTATCACGTGCGTTGCTTGGGAAAAATGGTCGGGGAGACAGGATTCGAACCTGCGACCCTCTGGTCCCAAACCAGATGCGCTACCAGGCTGCGCCACTCCCCGATCCGCGCGGAACTTACGGTTTGATGAGATCATTAGCAAGCGCAGATCACGACCCACCCGTAACTTTTTGCGTGCGCCGAAAACACGGCGTTTTAAATGTGAACTGATCGGACGCGCGCTGCATAAACCTAATATCGAGTGCGAGGGAGGCGCTGATATGACCGTTCTATCTTTGCAATATGCCGCCTTTGGTTTGTTCGTGTTGGCCCTGATCGCGACGACGCGCGCGGACACCGAACAATCCACCGAGCAGGCTCAAAGGTAAGCACCCGGTAGACAATATCTAAACGCAGACATAAATAATATTCCGACGCTGAGCTTTGGCGCCACTGCCACACAGAAGCGCCGACCCACGCCAAAAAAGAACGGCATGGCTTTCTCCGGAGCTATGCCGTTCTTGCATGCAGGGGATGCTAAAACAGCGTTGGTGCATGTGTTAAACGCGGCGTAAAGAGACGTCCTAAGACACACTTCACCCTTTTGACGGAGAAACGTCATGGACTATCAAATCTTCAATACCGTCATGGGTTCGTTCGTCGGTGCCGTTGCCATTCTCGCGATTGCAATGCAATTCATCTAAGGACATCCCATGTTTTCGAACGTCTAAAACCCCGGTCAAGTTGGCCGGGGTTTTTCGTTTGTGTTTTTCGCTTATGGGGGGCCGATCGCGCGTTTCCCTTTCCCTTTGCCGCGAATTTTGGCAGAGATAGCCGGCACGGCCAACAGCGGAGACATCATGTCCGATAGCATACCCTCGACCACGCCAGACACGCCCAACGATTCCGACGCCGGAAAAATTGAGCCGCGTGACTTTATTCGCGAGATCATTCGCAAGGATTTGGCCGACGGCACCACGTCGAAAGTCGTCACCCGCTTCCCGCCCGAGCCGAACGGCTATCTGCATATCGGCCACGCCAAGTCGATTTTTTTGAATTTCGGCGTTGCTGAAGAATTCGACGGTGCATGCAACCTGCGCTTTGACGACACCAACCCCGCCAAAGAAGAACAAGAATTTATTGATGCCATCGAAGCCGATGTGCGCTGGATGGGGTTCACCTGGGCGGGGGCACCGAAGCATGCGTCCGATTACTTCGACACGCTGTATGCGTGGGCCGAGGACCTGATCGAAAACGGCAAAGCCTACGTCGATGATCTGACGGCGGACGAAATACGCGAATATCGCGGTACGCTGACCGAGCCCGGGCGTAACAGCCCTTCCCGGGATCGCGCCGCAGACGAAAACTTGGACCTATTTCGGCGCATGAAGGCCGGCGAATTTGCCGACGGCGCAAAAGTGCTGCGCGCCAAGATCGATATGGCGTCCGGCAACATCAACATGCGCGACCCGGTGATCTATCGGATCGTGAAAAAGCCGCATCCGCGCACGGGCGACACTTGGTGCATCTATCCGACGTACGACTTTGCGCACGGTCAATCGGATGCCATCGAAGGCGTGACGCATTCGTTGTGTACGCTTGAATTCGAAGATCACCGCCCGCTGTATGACTGGCTGGTGGAAAACCTGCCGACCCCTGCCCGGCCTCGGCAGTACGAGTTTGCAAAGCTTAATCTGTCATATGCCGTGCTCTCGAAGCGGCGGCTGACACAGTTGGTCAAAGACGGCCATGTTGACGGTTGGGACGACCCGCGCATGCTGACGTTGTCGGGGATGCGCCGACGCGGGATTCCGGCGGTTGCGGTGCGTGATTTCGTTTCCCGTCTAGGCGTGACAAAGTCTGAAAGTGTCGTTGACCCTGCCCTGCTTGATCACTGTGTGCGGGAATATTTAAATAAAGTTGCTGAACGCCGGATGGCAGTGATCCACCCGCTTAAGGTGGTGATCGAAAACTATCCCGAGGGCGAATTTGAGCTTTTGGACGCGGTCAACAATCCCGAAGACGACGCTGCCGGCACCCGCCAAGTGCCGTTCGGGCGCGAATTGTACATCGAACATGATGATTTCATGGAAGACCCACCGAAGAAATTCTTCCGCTTGGGCCCTGGGCGTGAAGTGCGTTTGCGTTGGGCGTATTTCCTGACCTGCAACGAGGTCATCAAAAATGACGCCGGAGATGTGATCGAACTGCGTTGCACCTATGACCCTGAAACCAAGGGCGGCGACGCGCCGGACGGACGCAAGGTCAAAGGCGTGCTGCATTGGGTTTCTGCCGCGCATGCGGTCGACGCCGAGGTCCGACTTTACGAGCATCTGTTCGTAGACCCCGCCCCCGGCAAAGATCGCGACTTTATCGAAGCGCTTAATCCGGAAAGCCGCAGCGTGCTCGAAAACTGCAAGCTGGAGCCGTCGTTGGCCGATTGGCCTATCGGCGAGGCCCTGCAGTTTGAACGATTGGGCTATTTTGCACCCGACCCTGACAGCACGGCAGCAAAGCCGGTGTTCAACCGCACCATGACGCTGCGTGACACGTGGGCGAAAATACAGGCGAAAACGCCTTGATGCCGCTCCACAACTAAAACAGGTATTTTTAGCGAGCATTAATGCTGATAGTCTTTTCGACTGATGCAATAAATCTTTGAAGTTCGCTTAAAAATGGGATCAGACAACCTGCAAAAAGACCATACGTCATCGGCTGCGGATGATGACGTAACTTCGCTTCGTGCCGAAATGGATGCGTTGCGTGCGACCTTGCGCGACCGCGAACTTGTGCTCGATACCATCGCCGAGACCACATCAGAAATGATTTGGCGCACCGATGCTAAGCATCGATTCACGTATATGTCGAAGGCTGTTGAAAAAGCCGGCGGTATCGCAATGTCCGCGCAAATCGGTAAAACCCGCATGGAATTAGCATGTGACGATCTTGGCGCGCCGAAATGGCGCGCGCACATAGACGATTTGACCGCATACCGACCATTTAAGGGCTTTCGTTATACCCGAAGCTGGCCGAATGGAGCAGAACGGGTCATCACCACAACAGGGGAGCCCGTTTTTGACTCCGACGGCACGTTTTCAGGCTACATCGGCACCGCAGCGGATATTACCGATCAGATATTGACCGAGGCGCGGATGGAATCGGCCCAATCAAGCTTGATGGCCGCTATTAATGCATTGAATGCACTTTTTTCGATGTGGGATTGCGATGGCCGATTGATTTTATTTAATGAAGAATTCGGTCACTTGAATGTGGCGGTATCGGAATCATCTTATTTGGGCGTGTTGTTCGTCGACCACTTCCAGCAATTGATTAACAAAGGGCAGATCCGCTCGGTCAATGGACATAAAACCAACCTTCTAGCAGAGCGGATGTCACTGTTTGAAACGCCTGGCCGCCCTTTCGAAGTTGAGCGTCAAGACGGCCGTACAATATTGATCAATGAAGCGAAGTTGGCGGACGGCAGCACCATCGTCATGGCCAGCGAGATCACCGCGCAAAAAAAGGTTGAGCATGCGCTCCGCCAAAGTGAGCAACGGTTGCGTGATTTCGGCTCAATCGCCGCGGATTGGTTTTGGGAAATGGATACCGACCTGCAGTTTACGTATATGTCGGATACGATTGAAAAGATACTCGGTATGCCAGCGGCAGAGATGTACGGTAGAACGCGCATTGATTTATTGCCAGAAAATTTTGACGCAGAAGAGATCGCGGCACACGAAGCGGCGCTTCTATGCCGCAAAGCATTTCAAGATTTTCGGTATCATCGCTGGCATACAAATGGCGACCAATGCGAAATGTCCATCAGCGGCAAGCCGATATTTGACGATGCCGGCGCTTTCCAAGGCTACCGTGGCGTCGGTCGCGATATCACCCAACTGGTGAAGGCGGAACGCGCACTACGTGAAGAAAAAGAGCGCGCCGAAGAGGCCAGCCGCGCAAAATCGCAATTCCTGGCGCACATGAGCCATGAATTGCGCACGCCGTTGAATGCAATTCTTGGTTTCTCAGATATCATACGCGAGCAAGCGTTTGGTCCGGATGGCCGTGATAGCTACATAGATTACGCCAATGACATCTATGTCAGCGGTGAACATTTGCTCAGTTTGATCAATGATCTTTTAGACCTGTCTAAAATCGAGGCCGGCAAGTTTACGCTTCATGAAGAGCGCCTCGATCTGGAAGAGCTTATGGCGCAGTCCGAGAAGCTGTTCGCTGGTCGCATAGAGGATCGAAATATTTCGATCAATGGTACTATTGAAGCCGAGGCGCGGTATTTGTATGCGGATCGTCGTGCGATCTCTCAGGTGTTGTTTAATGTTCTTTCAAACGCTGAAAAATTCAATCGCGACGGCGGCCGGATCACGACGGATGTTTGTTTGCAGGACGACGGTGGTATTTGTGTGTGCGTTTTGGATACCGGGGTCGGGTTTGCCGTAGACGAAATAAAGACGGCGATGACGCCGTTTGGTCGTATCGAGAATCCGTTGACTCGCAACGTTCCGGGCACGGGCCTCGGCCTGCCGATTGTAGATGCATTGGTTGAACTGCATGGCGGCAAAATCACGATTACCAGTGAAATTGGTGTCGGCACCACAGTAAAGATGCATTTCCCACCAGCGCGCACGTGCGCCTCATAAGCGTGGCAGTTTTAGGGTGCTTTTGGCAGCGATACCCGGCTGCCCCTTTTTATGCCGAGTTGTCTCGCAAGGCCTGCGTTGATTTCAAGCACATAGCGGACCGGCCCGTCCGATGCGATTACCGCCGTTGAATGCGGTACGGTATCGCTGGCGACATTGGCAATGATGCCATCGCTTCGAATAAACAGCATGTCGAGCGGAATGTAGGTGTTTTTCATCCACATTCGCACAATTCCGTCGGTGCGAAAGTCGAAGAGCATGCCGGCATTCCCATCAAGTTCGCGTCGAAACATGAGCCCGCGCGCACGATCTTCTGCACTTTGCATCACCTCAACCTGAAAGATATGAGGGCCGCTTGTCCCTGTGACCGTCACATTAACGCGGGCATCAGCCTGCGCCTCAATAAGGAGAAATGCGAAGATCAGTACGCTTGCAAAAATTGTCCGCACATATGCAAAAATTATTCTGGTCACAGTGTGCTCGGTTCCTTAAATTGAAGGTCACATAACCTCGTAAAGCAAAAAGCTAACCCTATAAAGGGACAAGAGGTTTCGGCATTGCCGTAAATGTGACTGGTACGTTTCAGGGACGTCGAGGGGGATTGCGTGACACGGACACTCGGATTGGCCGCAGCGCTGACAGTGTTTTGGGTGCTGCTTTCGGGCTACTGGTTGCCGTTGATCATTGCTTTTGGGGTTGCCTCCATCGTGCTGTGTGTGGTGATCGCGTGGCGTTTGGACGTCTGCGATCATGAGGGGTATCCGATTCACCTGACGCTGCGCGGTATCACCTACTTCCCTTGGCTGCTGAAAGAAATCGTCGTTTCCAATATCGCCGTCGCCAAGGCGATTTTGACCGGTAACATCAATCCGCAGGTCCTTCAGGTCCGCGCCAGTCAATCGGATGCGCTGGGCCGCACCGTGTATGCGAACTCGATTACGCTGACGCCGGGTACGGTCTCGATTTCGGTCGATGATGACATCATTACAGTTCATGCCTTGATGGACGAAACCGCGGACGGGTTGCTTGGCGGCGAAATGAATGCGCGCGTATGCAATTTGATGGGGGACCCCATCTCCGCAGATGCAACCCGGAAGGTCGGCTCGGCATGATGTTTACCGTTGCCGCCGCCGGTGTTGTCGTGACCATGGCCATGGCGCTTACCCGCGCCCTGATCGGGCCGTCAATCTACAGCCGCATTCTTGCGGTCAACGTGTTCGGCACGCTGGCCGTGATGTTGATCGCGATCTATGGCTTTGTTGATGGTCGCCCTGAGTTTTTAGATCTGTCGATCGTTTACGCGCTGATCAACTTCATCGGCACGATTGCCGTCACCAAGTACGTTACCTATGCCGACATGGGGCATGGTGACGACGGCGATCCGGCGGGAGATATCTGATGGACGCCGCGTTGGACGTTCTGAGCTGGATTTTCATCGTGACGGGGCTCGTGTTCTGTCTGATCGGCGGGTATGGCCTGCTCAAGATGCGCGACATGTTTGCGCGCCTTCATGCGGCGTCGCTGATCGATACCTTGGGCGTCGGCTTCGTGTTTATCGGTTTGATGTTTCAGGCCGGCTTTACCTTGGTTTTGGCGAAATTGGTGATCATCTTGCTGTTGATTTTTTTCACCAGCCCGACCGCCACGTTCGCGTTGGCGCGGGCCGCGATCAATCACGATAGCTTGCCGGCCGTTGACGACGACGGCAAAAAGCTCGCCGCAGATACAAAGACGGTCGGATGATGAACCTTGAAATCCTGACATCCGATCTGCTGAACGTCTTGATGCTGGCGTTTATGGGCGTGACCGGGGTGGCCATCGCGCGCATCCGCAACCTGTTTGCTGTTGTGATGCTGAGCGGCATTTACAGTCTATTGGGTGCAACGCTTTATGTGATTTTGGATGCGGTCGACGTCGCGTTTACCGAAGCCGCAGTCGGCGCTGGGGCGTCGACGGTGCTGATGATCGGGACCCTTGCACTGACGTCGGAGCGCGAAAAGGCGACACCTAACAGTAACTCTTGGAAAGGCCTGATTGTCTGTGCTTTGGTTGGCGCCGCCTTGGTCTACGGCAGCTTTGATATGCCACTGTTTGGCGATCCGAGTGCACCGGCCCACCAACACGTGGCCCCCCGCTATCTGAATGACTCCATGGCCGAGATCGGCGTGCCCAACGTGGTGACGTCTATTTTGGCGAGCTATCGAGGCTACGATACCATGGGCGAAGCGTTCGTGATCTTTACGGCGGCTTGTGGTGTGATCTGTCTGATCGGGCGTGCCCCACGCCGTCTGAAAAAGAAAAACGGAGACGACGCATGATCGGGATGCGTCGTAAAATCGTCCTTCGTGTCGTCTCGAAGCTATTGATACCGTTCATTTTATTGTTCGGTTTGTACGTACAGTGGCACGGCGATTTCGGGCCCGGCGGCGGCTTTCAGGCGGGCGTGATCTTTGCTGCTGCCTTCATGCTGTACGGTCTGATTTTCGGCCTCGGCACACTCCGCGAGGCGTTGCCGGCTTGGCTGACGCGCTCAATATTGGCGCTGGGCGTGTTGTTGTATGCGGGCGTCGGCGTCGCCACTATGTTGATGGGCGCTAATTTCTTAAATTATAACGTTCTGGGTGCAACGCCCCAAGGCGGCCAGCTTGTGGGCATTTTGCTGATTGAATTCGGTGTCGGCATGACGGTGTTTTCCGCTGTTATCACGATTTTTTGTGCTTTCGCTGGGCGCGCCGCAGCTGACGTTAATCCCATAGATGATTTGGGGAGCGACAATGACTGAATTCGGCTTCCCGGGGCTATTGAACTATTGGGTCGTGTTTTTGCTGATGCTGATCGGCATCTATATCGTTATTGCCCATGAAAACCTGATTAAAAAGATCGTCGGCCTGAACGTGTTTCAGGTGTCGGTGTTTGTGTTCTACATCTCAATCGCCAAGGTCAAAGGCGGCACGGCACCTATTTTGGCAGATGGGATCGAGGTGTATTCGAATCCCCTGCCCCACGTATTGATTCTGACCGCGATTGTCGTCGGCGTCGCCACTACGGCGTTGGGGCTGGCATTGGTGGTTCGTGTTCAAGAGAGCTTCGGCACCATCGAAGACGATGAAGTTCGCGCACTCGAAGACCAACAAGAATACGAGAGTAAAGAGGCGTGACCTTCATAGAGACGCATATCTCGGCCCTGGTTGTGATCGTGCCGCTGATGGCGGCGCCGGTCTGCGTGTTGCTGCGCAACAGCATTGCCACATGGGCGTGGGCGACCGTGGTCGGCTTGGCCACGTTAGCGTTGGCCGTCCAATTGCTGCAGCAAGTTTGGCTCGGCGGCACAATTGTTTACGAACTCGGCAACTGGGCCGGGCCTTGGGGCATTGTCTATCGGGTGGATGAACTCGGCGCGTTCGTCGTGCTGCTGGTCGCATCCCTTGCCGCCATCGTGCTACCATATGCGAAAACAAGCATTGAGCGCGAGATCCCGAAAGAACGGCATTATCTCGTCTATTGTATGATCTTGCTTTGCATTGCCGGCCTGTTGGGCATGGTGGTGACCGCAGATGCGTTTAACTTGTTTGTATTCTTGGAAATATCGTCGCTATCGACGTACGTGTTGATCAGCATGGGGCAAGACCGCCGCGCGCTGACAGCGGCGCTTCGTTATCTGATTTTGGGTACGCTCGGCGCTACGTTCTATGTTATCGGCATTGGTATGCTGTATCAGATGACCGGGTCGCTCAACATGAACGATCTGGCGACACTTTTGCCGGCGGTGCAGGATACCCACACCGTGCATGCGGCGCTGGCGTTCATCTTTGTCGGTTTCGGCCTCAAGTTGGCGATGTTCCCCCTGCATTTTTGGCTGCCGAATGCCTACACTTTTGCGCCGAGCGCCGTGACAGCATTCTTAGCCGCAACGGCGACCAAGGTGGCGATCTATTCGTTGATCCGCTTGATCTTTACTGTGTTCGGCGATATCGAGCCGCTTGAGACCTATAACGTGCGCTTCGCCGTGATCATCTTAGCGGTCGTTGGCATGTTCGCGGGCTCGCTGATGGCGATCTTCCAGACCAACGTAAAGCGCTTGCTGGCATATTCGAGCGTGGCACAGGTTGGCTATATAATTTTAGGCATCTCGATCGGCAACGCGCCGGCGATGGCCGGCGGCATCATTCACATGTTCAACCACGCGCTGATGAAGGGCGCGCTGTTCATGGCGATAGGCTGTGTGATGTATGTTGTGGGCTCGGTGAAGCTTGAAGACATGGCCGGGCTCGGCAAGCGAATGCCGTTCACTGCTGCGGCCTTTGTCGCCGGTGGATTTTCATTGATCGGTGTACCGCTGACGGTCGGTTTCGTGTCCAAATTCTATCTGGTGCAAGGCGCGTTGTTAGCCGGTTGGTGGCCGATTGCGTTGTTGATCATGTTGTCGTCGCTGCTGGCGATAGTTTATGTGTGGCGGGTGGTCGAGATGATGTACTTCCGCAGCCCCGCCATCGGTCATGGCCAGGTCAGCGAAGCGCCGATGACGCTGCTGATCCCGACGTATGTACTTTTGGCCGCCGTGTTCTGGTTCGGGATCGATGCGACGTTCACCGGTGATCTGGCGATGGCCGCGGCCGAGACTCTGCTTGGAGGGTCAAAATGAGCGCTGAAACTCTGATCCTCCTGTCGCTCGGTGTGCCGCTGTTGGGGGCACTGTGTGTGCTGTTTGCCGGCCCAGGCTCCGCCAACGTGCGCGATGGCCTGACGGTCGTCACCGCCGTCATCCTGTTTGCCATCGTCTGGACCTTGATCGGCATCGTCGACGGTGGTGCTAGGCCCAGCGTCACGTTGCTGGAAATGCTGCCAGGCCTCTCGATCACGTTTACGCTTGAGCCCATCGGCATGGTGTTCGCCGGGATTGCCAGCTTCTTGTGGATTTTGACGTCGTTCTACGCTTACGGTTACATGCGTGGCCATCACGAGACCAATCAGACCCGGTTTTTCTTCTGTTTTGCGATCGCCATCATGTCGGCGATCGGTATCGCTTTCGCCGGTAACATGCTGACGTTGTTCGTGTTTTACGAAATCCTGACGATTTCGACGTTCCCGTTGGTGGTCCATTCCGGCACCGACGAAGCGCGGCGCGCGGGGCGTGTGTATCTGGGTATTCTGCTGTCGACGTCGATCACGTTCCTGCTCACCGCCGTGATTTGGACTTATGTCGAAGCCGGCACGCTTGATTTCCGGGACGGCGGCATCCTTGCCGGCAATGCGCCCGCGGGTGTGATTACGGTACTGTTCGGTCTGTATGTCTATGGTATCGGCAAAGCGGCCTTGATGCCGTTCCACCGATGGCTGCCAGCCGCTATGGTCGCGCCAACGCCGGTCAGCGCCTTGCTGCACGCGGTTGCCGTTGTGAAAGCCGGTGTGTTCTCGGTGGTTAAGGTCAGCGTCTATATCTTCGGCATCGACACATTGGCTAGCACCGGGGCTTCGACCTGGCTGGCTTACGTGGCCGCTGCAACCATTTTGCTGTCGAGCTTTGTCGCCATGCGCAAAGACAACCTGAAAGCCCGGCTCGCCTATTCCACGGTCAGTCAGCTTAGTTATATCGTGCTGGGCGCCATGCTGGCATCGAACATCGGCGCCATGGGCTCGACCATGCACATCGTCATGCATGCGTTCGGCAAGATCACCCTGTTCTTCTGTGCCGGTGCGATCATCGTTTTTGCGCATAAGACCGAGATTTCCGATATGCACGGTCTCGGCCGCAAGATGCCGGTAACGTTCTTTTGTTTCTTCATAGCCTCGTTGTCGATCATCGGCTTACCGCCGTTGGGCGGCGTGTGGTCGAAGTGGTATCTGGCAATGGCCGCGGTGGAAACGGATCAGTTGATCTTTGTTGCCGTGCTGATGATTTCGTCTCTGTTGAATATCGCGTATCTTATGCCGGTCGTGCTGTACGGTTTTTTTGGCAAGGAAAAGCCTGCTGTCGCGCATGGGCATGATGGACAGGCTGACCCGCATCATCACGACCACCACGCGCCGCCGGACCATCCGATGCTGCGGCATCTGACGTTCGGCATAAAAGGCGTTAAAGAAGCGCCGGTGATGTGTTTGGCGCCGATTGTGATGACCACATTCGGTTGCTTTGCACTGTTTTTCTATGCCGACCGCATCCGCCTATTCCTGGCACCGGTTTTCGGAGGCTGATATGAGCGAACATGAAACCAAGTTCCACGATCCGCGCAAATATTGGCTCGATGACCCTAAGAACGTCAAAAAGATCATTTGGTTCGTGGTCATAGCGTGCATCGCGTTGTTCGCCGCTGAAGCGTTTTATCAAAAGCATCCGTATTTTGCCGCCGAGTCGCTGTTTGGGTTTTATGCGATCTATGGTTTTGTGGCGTGCGTCGGCTTGGTGCTGGTCACCAAAGTGATGCGTGTCTTCCTTATGCGGGACGAGGAGTACTACGACAAAAATGAGTAGCCTCAACCCCGGTTTAATACTCATCATCGGTGCCGTGTTGGTGCCGTTGATGCCCCATGCGCTCAGACGCTGGTACCTGTTGGTACTGCCGCTTATCGGCTTGGCCCACGTGTACGGCTTGGAAAACGGCACCTCGGTGACGATGGCTGCGTTTGGGATGACGCTTGAGTTGCTCCGTGTCGATGCGCTTGCAAAGGTTTGGGGCTATATCTTCAACATTGCGGCTTTCCTGGCGATGCTGTTCGCCTGGCATGACAAGGACACCATGCAACAGGTATCGGCGCCGATTTACGCCGGTGCGGCCATTGGTGCCGTGTTCGCCGGCGATTTGGTGACGTTGTTCGTCTATTGGGAACTGACAGCCCTATCGTCGGTGTTTCTGATCTGGGCGACGCGGACCGAGCGCGCTTTCAAGACCGGTATGCGCTATTTGATCATTCAGGTAGGCTCTGGCGTTATTCTGCTATCGGGTGTGTTGGTGTGGTATCATGATACCGGGTCGATTTCGTTCGGTCACATCGGAATCGAGAGCTTGGCCGGTAAATTGATCTTGTTGGCCTTCGGTATCAAATGTGCGTTCCCGCTGCTGCACAACTGGTTGCAGGATTCATATCCCGAAGCCACGGTCACCGGCACTGTGGTGCTGAGCGCGTTCACCACCAAACTCGCCGTGTATGCGCTGGCACGTGGTTACGCCGGCACCGAAATCTTGATTTATATCGGCGCGACAATGGCCGCGTTTCCGATTTTTTATGCGGTGATTGAAAACGATCTACGCAGGGTATTGGCGTATTCGCTGAACAATCAGCTTGGTTTTATGGTCGTCGGCATCGGCGTCGGCACCGAACTGGCGCTGAACGGCGCGGCGGCACATGCGTTCAACCATATTCTCTATAAAGCGCTGTTGTACATGTCGATTGGCGCCGTGTTGTACCGGACCGGCACCTGTAAAGCCTCTGACCTGGGGGGGCTGTATAAGTCGATGCCTTGGACAACCGGGTTTTGCGTGATCGGCGCGGCGTCGATCTCGGGATTTCCGCTGTTTGCCGGGTTCGTGTCGAAATCGATGATCCTGTCGGCGGTCGCGGGCGACGGTCGCTGGTTCGTCTGGGGCGTTTTGCTGTTCGCATCGGCCAGCGTGTTTCACTACGCCGGTATCAAGGTCCCCTACTTCGCCTTTTTCGCCAAAGACAGCGGACGCCGGGTCCAAGAAGCGCCGTGGAATATGTTGGCGGCGATGGCGATCACCGCCGGCATGTGTATTTTCATCGGCGTCTATCCGAAGTCGCTTTATGACATCTTGCCGTTCCCGGTCGATTACGCCCCCTACACGGTCGCGCACGTCATCAAGCAAATGCAGATGCTGATGTTCTCCGCCTTGGCGTTCATCGTGCTGATCATCTACAAAATCTACCCGACACCCATAAAGTCCATCAATTTAGATACGGATTGGTTCTATCGTCGCTTGGCGCCTGCTGTGATCGGTGTACTCGGGCGTTGGATCGACGCTTTCGACCGGATGGTGCGGGTTGAGGCCTTAAGCGTGCTGCGCGACGTGATTACGTCGATTGAGCGGCAATACGGTGCACGTTCAAGCCTGTCGGGCACGGTGCAGGTCGGCACCATGGTGTTGATCGTTGCCGGGGTCTTGCTGTTATTCTTGTTGGTGTCGTTATTTTAGCGCGCACAGGCTTTTACCGCTCTCGCTTTTACCGCACTGGCACCACGTCAAACGCGACAAAGATATCCTGTGCTGATCTGACGTGAACGGGATCATGCGATGATAGAAATACGACGGGAACAGCGCTATCAAGCCTTCGCGGGGCTTGATCAGATGCACTTCCAAGTGCCTGTGATCCGAAAGAGTGGTCTGTGGTACGCCCGAATTCGATCTAGCCTACGTGGGGCGAGTCAAGAGTGGCCCGGATCAACCGGCACAGCGTCGCGGTAACGATCCACTGCGGCACCGATCACGCGCACAAAACCCCGCATCAGGCCTCGGGTGATGCCATCAATTCAGACGTTGGCGACCGTTCATGGACGCGGGCGCCATGATCAACGTCGGATTGTTCAGCACAAAGTCGCCGAGCACGGTGTTGAACGTGGGCATATCCGCATACCCATCGGGGGTGTCGATCTGCATCGATTGCACGATCCGGTTAAAGTCCGACAGGTGCGAGAACCCGGTCGTATCCCCCGCTTCAAACGCGCGCGTGTCCGGGAAGGCTGCGGTTGGTAGTCTTCGCGGCCACCTTTTGTTGGCGGCGCTTGTCGGCGCGATTCATGCATTTCCCGTCGAATTCAGCAGACGTCGTCGAACCAATGCGGATCAGGCAGGCTTTCAAACAGATTCTTTAAGCCTTCACCCCACAAGCGCGAGATGTTTGTATAATATGAATCATCAACCATGATGCGATGTTCGACCCCCACCTTACAATCATCGACGCGCACAATCAGCATATCGATCGGGGGTGCGACGGCAACGTTGGAGCGGATCGTTGAGTCGATTGACACCAGCGCGCATTTGGCGGCCTGCAAAAGATCCATCTGCGGTGTGACGACACGTTCCAAGATCGGTTTGCCATACTTGGACTCACCAATCTGCATATACGGCGTGTCTTCGGTCGCTTCGATGTAGTTTCCGGCGCTGTAGACTTGAAACAAGCGCATCCGGCGTCCGGCGATTTGTCCGCCGATGATGAACGTCGACGTCGAGTCGGCAACTTCGGATTTTAAGTACGATTCGTCACGGGCACGCACGTTGCGGAGTGCATCGCCGACCATCCTTGCGGCCGCCGAGAGTGAATCGACCTTGTACAGCGTATCGTCTTCGGTGCCGCCGTCTAGCCCCTCTTCCAACTGCGAGATCACGGCTTGCGTGACGGCAAGGTTGCCCGCCGTCAGCACGCAAATGATGCGCTCGCCCGGGTTTTCAAACACGAACAGCTTGCGGAACTTAGAAATGTTGTCGACGCCGGCGTTGGTGCGCGAGTCGGCTGCGAACACAAGGCCTTCGTTCAGTCGAATTCCCAGGCAATAGGTCATTAAATTCCCGTCCGTATGGTCATCCGCAATGATTGCGAATGGGTATCATTGCACATGATTCGGAGCGTCAATCAAGCATCACCTAACGGCGCCTGGTGGTGTTTACGCAATAGTATCACGTTGATCTGTAAGTTATTGATTAGTTTTGCGTTTGTTCTAGTTGGACACGGACGGTCATTTCTTCCATACCGCCACCATAGCGCGATCCACGGATCGGGGCCGCACTCGGATAATCGAAACCGATGGCGAGTCGTACGTATTCTTCGGTCGCGGATTGCCGGTTTGTGGGATCAAAACTGACCCAGCCCAGCCCTTCGATAAAGACTTCCGCCCAGGCGTGAGATGCCACGTGGCTGTCGTTGTCTTGGCCGGCGAGAATGTAGCCGCTGACATAGCGCGCCGGCAGCCCCAGCACGCGCGCGCAGGCGATAAGGATGTGTGCATGGTCCTGACAAACCCCGGCGCCCGATTTGATGGCCTGCTCGGCCAGGGTCTCCGTCGTCGTAGCACCTGGGTAATAGCCGATCTTGTCGGCGATCAGGTTGGTTAGCGCATGCATCCCGGGCAGTGCGCCGCCATCCATAGCAGGCTTTGCTTCGTTCGCCAGCGCGATCGCACCGGGCCCAGCTTCGGTGAATTTGGTATCGCGCATGAACAACAGCGGCGGCAAACCGTCGCGGGCCGGCAGGATGCCGACGGTATCAATGGTCTCGACCACGCCTTCGACGACGACTTTGATTTCATCGTGGGGGCCGTCGACGGTCGACACGTGAATGTTGTTGCCGAAACCATCTACCCAAGGGGTCATCGTGCCGGGCGTTGTTACCGACCATGACAGCACGCGCTGCCCTGCGTCCTGGCGCGGGGTCAGGCGCAGATACTGGATTGAATGATTGGCCTGTTCGGCAAATCGGTAATGGGTTTCATGGACAATGGTCAGGCGCATGGGGTTCTCCGGTTACCGAACCATGATGAAGTCGACGCGAATTTGATCGCTAAGCACGTGCACTTGTTTGCGGAAGTCGTGCAAAAAGCCTTCAAGGCCAGAGCGCAAAATGGTATCGAGCCGCATCGTGCGCAGTTCAGATGCTAAACGTTCAGCCATCGCTGCGCACTGCGCTTCGCGCTTTAAGCTGCGCAGCACTTCGGCTGTATCTTCGATGCATGACAACAGCGAACGTGGAATTTGCGTATTCAAAATCAAAAGATCGGCGACCGAGACCGGATCGATATCGCGGTATAATTGCCGATACGCGCTGTACGCATTAGCGGTACGCAGGAACGTGCCCCAGCGATAAAAATCAAAGCCGTCGTCGCGTTTGGCGGCGCGGTGGAACGCGGCCGAGCGAGCGAGCATCAGGCGTGACGTGTTTTCCGCGCGCTCCAACGCCGCGCCGAGTTCCCAAAACATAAACGGCTCACCTCGGCGCATGGTGCCGTGCACGACGCCTCGAAATAAGTGTGCGCGTTCTTTGATGCTGTCTAAATAGTTCTGCGTGCCGCGATCAATGACGTCTTGCGGGCCGCAGTTGCGGACTTCCATCCAAGTTTCGTTGATGCACTGCGAGATTTCCGTGGTCAACACATGGCGTGCTGCGCGGACGTTTTCGCGGGCACCATGGACACAGGAATAGATGCTGGACGGGTTTTCCGGATCCAACGCCATGTATTCCATCACTGGCGCTTCGGAAAATTTACTGTGCTTGGCGAGGAAGGCGTTTTCTTCAACTTCGCTCTGAAACAGGTTGCGCCACAAGTTGCCAGCCTCGTCGGTCGGAATTGGCATCAAGCTCAGGCGTTGCGTGCCACTTAAAAGTCGCGCGGTGTTCTCAGCCCGCTCTACGTAGCGACCTAGCCAATATAAGTTGTCGGCGGTACGGCTCAGCATGACATTCCCCTCACCGCTCCAACACCCAGGTATCTTTGGTACCGCCACCTTGTGACGAGTTGACCACCAGCGAGCCTTCTTTGAGGGCAACCCGTGTCAGGCCACCCGGCACCACCGTGGTGCGCTGACCCGACAGCACAAACGGCCTGAGGTCGACGTGGCGCGGGGCGACGCCCTCGTCTACGTAGGTTGGGCACGTGGACAGCGCCAACGTTGGCTGCGCGATGAACGCGTCCGGATCCGCCTTTAAGCGCTTGGCATATTCCTCACGCTCTTTCTTTGTGCTTTTCGGGCCGACCAGCATGCCGTAGCCGCCCGAGCCGTGCACTTCTTTGACGACCAAGCTTTCCAGATTTTCCAGAACGTATTTGTAGTCGTCTTTATTACGCAGGCTGTAGGTCGGCACGTTTTGAAGGATCGGTTCTTCGCCCAGATAAAAACGAATCATCTCGGGCACATAGACATACATCGCCTTGTCGTCGGCAACGCCGGTGCCAATCGCGTTTGTCAGCGTCACGCGGCCTCGTCGGATCACAGACAACAATCCCGGAACGCCCAACATGGAATCACTTCTGAAGGCGAGCGGATCGATGTAGTCATCGTCGACGCGACGATAGATCACGTCGACGCGCTTCGGCCCCTCGGTCGTCCGCATGAAGACTAAGCCGTCGTCGACAAACAAGTCTTGGCCTTCGACCAATTCAATGCCCATTTCGGTGGCTAAGAACGCATGTTCGAAAAACGCACTATTATGTTGGCCGGGTGTCAGCAATACCACCGTCGGATCATCAACTCCAATGGGCGCGACGGAGCGTAAGTTGGCGCGTAGTTCAGACGGGTAGCGTTCCACCGGCGCGACATGATTGGTCGCGAAAAGTTCCGGGAACAGACGCATCATCGTTTGTCGGTTTTCCAACATGTAGGAAACCCCTGACGGTGTCCGCACGTTGTCTTCCAAAACGAAGAAATCGCGAGGCCCCGTGCGTACCACATCGACCCCTGCGATATGCGCGTAGATGTGCCGCGGTAAATCCATATCCAGCATTTCGGGACGGAAGGCGTCGTTGTTCAACACCAGTTCCGGCGGAATGCGCCCGGCTTTCAAGATCGCTTGGTCGTGATAGACGTCATCCAAAAATGCGTTCAGCGCATCGACCCGCTGTATCGTGCCGCGGGCGAGATAATCCCATTCCTGCGGATCAAGGATGCGTGGAATAATGTCGAACGGAATCATGCGTTCGGTCTGCGCCGCGTCACCATAGACGGTAAACGTGATGCCGAGCCTGCGGAACATCATGTCCGCTTCGCTGTTCTTTCGAGTTAGAAATTCTTTTGACGCGCCTTCAAGCCATTCACCGAACTGCGCATAGGCCATACGGACCGTGCCGTCGGGTTCAAGCATCTCGTCAAAGGGTCGCAATGGCCCATCATTTCCGTCATTTGGTGTCGTCGACAACCTAGTAAATCCCTGTCTTTTTTATTGCTTGGACCATGCGGCCTTTCAAGTCGACGTCGCCAAATATGATCGGCGTTATCTCCCCGCTTGCTTTTACCTTAAGCACTCGGACCTGGTTTTGAAAGGGAATGCCGTTGAAATAATCAAAAGATGAAATTGACTAAATTTCCGCCAGCACAGCCTTGGTAATCGCCGCTGTGCCGTGTTGCCCACCGAACTCCACGGGCTGCACGGCACCCCTTGCAAACGCTCTGGCGACGGCATTATCAATCAGGGCGGCGGCTTCGGTGGCGTGTGAGTCACCGTGGCGATGGCCGAGCCAGTTCAACATCATCGACGCTGACAAAAACATCGCAACCGGATTGGCTAAGCCTTTGCCGGCAATGTCCGGCGCGCTGCCGTGGGATGGTTGGAACAACCCATGCACATCACCGATGTCTCCCGATGGCGCCATGCCGAGTCCACCGACGATGCCCGCCGTTAAGTCCGACAAGATATCACCGAACAAATTTTCCATGACCATCACGTCGTAATCCCACGGATGCTTGACCAGATTCAGGGCCATCGCATCGACATAAGCGTAATCGGCGTCAATGTTTGGATGGCGGGTGTGCACGTCTTCGAAGACCTGTCGCCAGAATGCCATCGAATGCAAAACATTGGCTTTGTCGACGCACGTCACACGGCACGCATCGGTGCGCGTGCGTACACGGGTCGCAGCAAGTTGGAATGCGTATTCGATCACCCGTGTCGCGCCCGCGCGCGTGATCAAGCATCGGTCTTCGGCTTGATCGGGATCAGTGACGCGCGGTTTGCGAATGTCCGCAAACATACCTTCGGTATTTTCGCGAATGAGCACCAAGTCGATGTCGGCAGCACGCGAATCTTTAAGCGGCGTCGGCGCGCCTGGCAAAACGCGTACCGGCCTAACACCGGCGTAAAGCTCTAAACCAAACCGAAGGTCCAATTGCGGATTGATTTCTGTGCCGTCAGTCTTGCGCACATCCGGCAATCCCATCGCGCCGAATAAAATCGCGTCGGCATTTTTGGCAATCTCAAAACTGCTGTCGGGCAAATCGGTGCCGTGATCGCGGTAGTATTGTGCCCCGCCTGGCGCGTCGATGAAACGAAGTCCAGGTCCGCCGATTTTTTCGACCGCGGCATTCACGACTTGAAGACAAGCGTCCATCACTTCGGGGCCGATGCCATCTCCCGCCATCACGGCAATCTGAAATGCGTTCGTTGTCATAATGCGGACTCCACCGTGCGATTGAATTTAAACAAAAGTCATGGCGCAAATATGTGAGAGGCGCTGCCAAACGGCAACGCCTCTCACTATTCATCGAAGTAACATCACGATGTGCCTGCACCAACCCCCGGTGCCGGCGTCTGCGATATAAACTTACTTCTTTGCGGCGGGCTTGCGTGCTGCCGGTTTTTTCGCCGCAGGCTTGCGCGCTGCAGGCTTCTTTACCGCCGGCTTTTTCGCCACGGTTTTCTTGGCTGCAGGTTTTTTAGTTGCAGGCTTACGTGCTGCAGGTTTCTTTGCCGCGGGCTTCTTCGCTACGGTTTTCTTGGCCGCAGGTTTTTTCGCTGCGGGCTTCTTTGCTACGGTTTTTTTGGCAGCAGGCTTACGCGCTGCAGGTTTCTTTGCCGCCGGCTTTTTCGCTACGGTTTTTTTAGCTGCAGGTTTTTTAGCCGCAGGTTTTTTAGCCACGGTTTTTTTCGCCACCGGCTTTTTCGCCGCAGGCTTCTTTACTGCAGGCTTTCTTGCCACAGGTTTTTTAGCGGCAGGCTTCTTTGCTGCCACTGGTTTTTTCGCCGCAGGTTTTTTTGCGACTGGTTTCTTTGCAGTCGGTTTTTTCGCCGCTGCAGGTTTCGTGGATTTCTTTGCCGCCGGCTTTTTGGCCGGGGCCTTCGTTGCTGCTTTCGCCATCAATAAGACCTCCCGTCGATAATCAGCATGAATCTATATATCAGTATGTGGATAAATTCGGAAGTGCCACACGTCACAGGTAGAAAAAGTTTTACGCGTTTATGCCGCCGAATTTGAAAAACGTTTTTGCTTTCCGTTCTCTACGTTCGTTCGTTCGCCAAGTTAAGGTGCAACGCTTCGTGTCACGAAGTCAAAGGGCTTGTTGATAAACGTCCCTGTTTACGCGTTGCATGTATTCGATTCGGATACGCAAAAAAAA
>TARA_R110000868_G_scaffold55460_5_pt1 | contig 35643 bp, 30 predicted proteins | sample TARA_R110000868 | Tara Oceans TARA_R110000868 (sample SAMEA4397489) | marine metagenome | biome: Polar Biome; feature: [SRF] surface water layer (ENVO:00010504); material: water (ENVO:00002006), including particulate matter (ENVO:01000060) such as... | depth 5 m | reverse complement strand
GGGGACGGGCAAATCCAACGCCCGTCCCCGACGGTTTATCTGCCCAGTTTTGCGATGTAGTCCTTGAAGAGCTGGGCGAGAGCCGGGTCCAGCTTGCTGAGCGCGGCGATCCGCTTCTCGCCGGCTTCGCCGACGATCTGTTTCGGACGGTTTTTCACGCGCTTTTCGTAATCTGCGAGAAAAGCTTCGTCCTTCCACATGGACCGGAACGCCGTCCGCAGGGCTTCGACCGACTCGTCGGGCGACCCCGGTGCGGCGAAGGCCGTCCGGAACATCGCCATGAAGGAATCGACGATGGTGCGCAGAGCGTCATATTTCGGCCCGGACGGCGTGCCGCCCTTATGCGTCGCATAGTATTCCTCGAAGGTCGGGATATCCGACAGGGCATCCGCACGCGTTATCTTGCCGGATTCGTCCGGCGCGACGAGCTGGAAGACCGGCACGACGTCGTTGCCCATGGTCGCCGAGATCGAGCCCTTCCAGCCCGGCAACGACGTATTGGCGACATGGCATTCGCCCTTGAGCACAGCCGCCTCGACCGCCTTCAAGCCGCGATATCCGGGCACCGGCTTGTGGTCGATGCCGAGCATTTCGAGCGCCAGGGCCTGCTGGATGGTGTTGGTATTGCGAACGTTGAGCGAGCAGGCCTTGAAGCCCTTGGCTTTCATCAGGTCCGCGCCGGAGGACAGGCCAGGCGGCGTGTTCTTGCGGGCATAGAGCACGACCGGGTTCGCAATCCCCGCGATAAAACGGAACTTGTCGTAACCGACCCGCAGACCGGCATCGCCGATCATGCCGGCCAGCACGTTCCACGTGAAGAACCCGAACGTCATTCCGTCGTTCTTCGCCACTTCGCCGAGGAAATTGCTGGCGATCATGCCGCCGCCGCCGCCCATGTTCTTGACGATGATCGTCGGGTTGCCGGGGATATGCTTCGGAAGGTGCCGTGCGACGATACGGCCCTCGATATCCGTCGGGCCGCCGGCACCGTAATTGATAAGCATCGTGACGCGTTTGCCCTTGTAGAACTGCGCCTGGGCCGCGCCCGCTGCAACGAATGTTGCAGCGGTCACGGCGATAGCAAGGCATTTTACAAATCGTGCCATTTCTTTCTCCCTATATTAAGTCCGGATAATTGAATCCGGTTACGGTTCGGCCGTTTATGCGTTTCTTCGATGTACCGGTCTTCGATCGGTCGTGTCTGTGCGCCTCCGCGGCCGGGCGAACGAGGTCTTATTCTTTGCCGATAAGCGTGCCGGTCTTGAACGGCTCGAATGTCGGCTTGTAGCTCTTCTCGTCCAGGAACTGCCGCAGCCCCGTATTGTAGGAATCCTCCTGGTCGCCGACTTTGATCGCGGCACCCTTTTCGGCGAGATAGTCGTAGGACTGGCCGAAATCCATGGTCCGCACGTTGCGGACCGCCTGCTTGGTCGCACGCAGCACCCGGGGGCTTTTCGCCATCAGCTTCGCCGCCAGTTCCTCGACCTTCGCTTCGAGCTCCGCTGCCGGCACCGCGAAATTGATCATCCCGATGCGGGCCGCCTCATTTCCGTCGAACGGGTCTCCGAGGCAGCAGTAATACATCGCGTGACGCGGCAGAACGGCGTCTGCCACGACCTTGCTGACCAGCGCGCCGGGCAGGATGCCCCAGTTGACCTCGGACAGAGAGAACGTTGCGTCCTCGGCGGCGATGGCGAAATCGGTGCCGAGCAGCTGCATGAACGCGCCGCCGACGCAATACCCTTCGACCATGGCGATGGTCGGCTTGTCATAATTGTAGAGCAGTTCCCAGCGCCAGCGGTTTGCCGCCCGCGCCGCTTTCTTGCGGCCCAGCGGGTTGTTCTCGTTCTCGCGGAAAAACAGTTTCAGATCCTGACCGGCGGAAAAATTGCCGCCGGCGCCGCAGATGACGATTATCTTGGCGTCGGGATCGACCTCCAGATGCGTTAGCGCTTCTTCCATTTCGTCATGGAGTTGCGGGCTCATCGCATTCCGTTTTTCCGGACGGTTCATCCGGACCCATGCAATACCGTCGCGCAAATCTACTTTTACACACTCGAAGTGATCGAACATCTCATCCCCTTTTTTGTTTGTCGGTTAATCCGACATGCTAGATTCATTGAATGACGGGGAAATGATGTCCTAAAGGCGAACACGTGTCAAAGTGCCGCGAGGTAAAGACGAAAAAAAACGGCCCCCGCAATGGAGGCCGTTTTTCTGTCGCCGCGAAGCTACCCTTTGTGGGTCAATCGCATTTGTAGTCGCACCCTTTATGCCCGAGACGTATGAGGAATCCGTTAACGCCGTTCAGCCGCCATACTGGCGCAGAACATGCCGGGCCAGAGCCATCTTAAGAATTTCGGTCGGTCCTTCGGTGATGATGAAACTGCGTTGATCGCGCCACATGCGTTCGATCGGCAGGTCGGTCGTCAGGCCCAGACCGCCATGAATCTGCATGCACTTGTCGGCCGCTTCGAAGGACTTCGTGTCGCCGAAATATTTGACGATATAGGCGTCGTGGCGGATATCCTCTCCCGCTTCGTGCTTTGCCGCCGCATTGAACACCATCAGTTTCAGCATGTGCAGATCGGCATATGAATCGACCAGCATCCACTGCACGGATTGCCTGTCCGCCAGTTTCTGCCCGAACGTGGACCGCTGCGTCGCGTAGGACGCACCAAGTTCGAGACAGCGTTCGATCACGCCGATGCCGCGCGCGCCATGGCGGATACGCCCGGCGCTGATCCAGTTCTGCGCGAATTTGAAGCCGTCGCCTTCGCCGCCGATCATGTTTTCGACCGGCACGCGCACGTCCTCGAACGCGATTTCCCAGGGCCGGTCATGCATCATCGTTTCCTGCGCCCGCAGCAGCTTCACGCCGGGCGTGTCCATGTCGACGATGAATGCCGATATCCCCCCACGCGATCCTTTTTCCCGGTCGGTGGCGGCGATCACCTGGGCAAAATCCGCTTCGCCGGCGCCGGTAATAAACCGTTTGACGCCGTTGATGACGTAGTGGTCGCCGTCGCGCACGGCGGTGGCGCGCATGCCGCCGGGATCGCCGCCCGCATCGGGCTCGGTCTGGGCGAAGCAGTGGCGCAACTTGCCCTCGATCACCGGGTACAGGTAACGCTTTTTCTGTTCGTCGTTCAGGAAGTACAGGATCGGGCTGACGGACGGCCCGAAAATATTGATATTGCGCGACGGCAGGGCGACGGTCCGGGCCAGTTCCGACCAGACGACGGCGCGCGCCATCAGGCCGAGCCCCTGCCCGCCGTATTCTTCCGGCACGTCGAACAGCCACAGACCGATCGCTTTCGCCTTTTCTTCCAGTTCGATCTGGAGGTCCGCCTTGAGCTTCGGACCGTCCAGGGAGTCGTTTTCGATCGGGATCAGTTCCCGGTCGACGAAACGACGGACGGTCTCCTGCAGCATGCGCAGTTCTTCGGGCAGTTGGTAATCCATAGCGGTTCCTTCCTTAGAGGCTCTTATTATTTTGTGATGCAGTTGTCGTTCCCGGCGGGATTGCGGCCGGCGGTGTTGCGGTTAATCCATTCGCGGGATCGCCCGGATATCGACGGCGCACACGCCGTCGCCGTCGGCGCCGACCATCAACGGGTTGATTTCGATGTCGGACACCCGGTCGCGCATATCGAGATAGGCGTTCGACAGCCCGACCGCGCAGCCGATCAGCGCCGCCACATCGCGCGGCGGCGCGCCGCGAAACGGTCCCAGAAGCGCCTTGGCCCGCAATTCGCCGATCATTTCGGCGACATCCTCGGCAGCCACCGGCAACAGACGGAACGCCACGTCGCCCATCGCCTCTACCAGAACGCCCCCGAATCCCAGCGCCAGAACCGGGCCGAATTGCGGATCGTCGCGCACCCCGACGATGACCTCCAGCCCGCCGACCATCTGCTGGACGAGAAACCCGTCAATGGCGGCGTCCGGATCGTGCTTGCGCAGGCGGTCTTCCATTTTTTCAGCCGCTTCGACCGCCTCTTCCGGCGACCCGATATTCAGCGTGACGCCGCCGACCTCGGTCTTGTGGACCGCCTGGGGGGAAACGATTTTCAGCGCGACCGGGAAACCGGTTTTTGCCGCCACATCCCCGACCCCGGAAGCCGATTCGGAAAACCCCGAGGCCGGTCCCGCGATTCCGTATTCGGCGAGCGCCGCCTCGACCGCCACGTCGGGATCGGTTTCGCGAACGGGCGGGAACTGCGCAATGCCGCGACGGCGCCGTTCGGCATATTCGCCGAGCGCGACCAGGGTCCGGCCGACTTCGGGCAGACGTTGCAGGAACGGGATGCCGGCGGCTTCCTGGAAGGCGCGCCCGGTATCGTTGACGTTCTGCGACATGCGGTTATGGGCAACCACCGGTTTATCCGTCGACTCCCGTATCTGGCGAAACAGGTCCGGGTCGCCGGCGCCGCCTTCGGCCAGCGGAAGCTGGCCCTGGACCGAGATCATGTCGATATTGTCGTCCGCGGCGACGATCTTGCAGACTTCGGCGAATTCGGCGAACCGGCGCGCCAGTCCGGCGCCGGTATCGAGCGGGTTGCTGGGCGAGACGCCGGAATCGATCAGGCCGGCGAGCGTCTCCTGCGTCGCCCCGGTAAAGGCGGGCATTTCAATGCCGGCCCGGTCGGCGATATCGAGGAACAAACCCTTGGCGCCGCCCGAATATCCGACCATCGCGACACGGTTCCCGGCCGGCAGCCGGCCCGCCGAAAACGCGAGCGCGGATTCGATCAGCTCGTCCAGGGTATCGACCAGGACGATACCGTATTTGCGGCACATCGCGGTGAAGATGTGATCGTCGGTGGCCAGGGCGCCGGTATGGCTTTGCGCGGCCTCCTGCCCGCCCGCCGTACGCCCCACTTTCAGCATCAGGACCGGCTTGCCGGCATCGAACGCCCGTTCCGCCGCCGCCATCAATGCATCCGGCCGGCGCACGCCCTCGGCCATGCAGGCGATTACCTTTGTATGACTGTCATCGACCAGGAAATTTATGTAATCGGCCATGTCGAGGTCCAACTCGTTTCCGCTGGAGACGGCATAGGAATAGCCGAGCCCGCGCGCGGCACCCTGTTCGAGCCAGAACTGGAACGTCCCGCCCGACTGAAACACGACGCCGACCGGTCCGGCCGGCAAACCGCGGACCCGCGGCGTGGGGTAGAACAACAGGCGTTCGGGCAGGGAAATCGCCCCCATGCAGTTGGGGCCCGATATGCGCAGACCCGTACGGTCGCATATTTCGCGGAGGGCAGCGGCGCGCGCGGCGCCGATTTCGTCGCCGCCTTCGCCGAATCGCGAGGCAAAGATCAGCGCATTGCGGAGCCCGGCATCCGCCGCCTCCGACATTACCTCCGGGATCGCCTCCGCCGGGATGATGACGATTGCGAGGTCGATCTGTTCGGGCAGGGAAGCGAAATCCGGATACACCTTCTGGCCCCATAGTTCCTCCCGCCGGGGATTGACCAGGTAAACCCGCGCCGGAAAGCCTTCATGGGCGAAATTTTCATAGATACCGCGGGGCCAGCCCGCCCCGCCTGTTTCGGACGCGCCGACGATGGCAATCGTCTGTGGCCTTAGAAAAGTCTCGACGGATCGGAACACGGTTAATTCCCCTGTAGACCGCCGGGTGGGCCGCTCGTTGATTCGCGTGCTGGGCCAGGGGCGGAGTGATGTGTGGATGGAAAAAGGCAGGTCGCATATCCGAAGTATTCAGAGCAGCGCTCATCCGGTCAACCCACCCCCGAATGAGCCATCCGGGGCCGAATGCGGCGCGAGCCTGCCGGAACGTTAACCAATTACGAAGCCAAAACTAAAAAACACCCTGAAAGGCATTGAAATTACATGTCTTTCTGGACACTCAGGTAATGATTCGTTAAGGTTAAAGCAGTAATGGTTAACGGCAATTCCATTGACTTCCCGGAAGGCTCGAGTGTCGCTTCACGTCCCCCGTTTTACCCGATCCGAATCGTTTTCCTATGTTGGCCGCGAAGGCCATGGATCGCTGCATATCGCGCTCAGCGTACTGGTCCTGGGATTGTCCATCGGCATTATAGCCGGCCCGTCGGGATCTCCGCAGGCCGGCATCAACACGCCGGCCAGCGCCGTTCTTGCGGCAGCCGAAGACAGCCACGTTCGAACAGCCCCTATGCTGGAACAGCCGCCGGCGCTTATCCTCGCCTCGGCAGTACCCGAACCGGCACCTGAGCCGGCGGTTTCGCGGGAAAAAAAGCGAAACCTGAAAGTCCGCAGCGGCGACACACTGATGTCGATCATGTTGTCCGCCGGTGTCGGCCGCAACGATGCGAACGACGCCGTCAGCGCCCTTCGTGCGGTATACGACCCGAAAGACCTGCGCGTCGGCCAGCGGATACATCTGACGATGTCGCAGGATGACGGCCTGAAGGAAATCCGCCTCGATCCGAGCGTCCTCCGCCAGATCGCCATCCGCCGCGACGACGCTACGTCGTTCCGCGCATTCGAGACCCAGCGCACCCTGACCCGGCGGGTCCAGTTCGCGCAGGGCGTCATCAAGTCCAGCCTGTACAAGGCCGCCGTCAGACAGGACGTCCCGCTTTCTGTGCTGGCGGAAATCATCCGCATCTACAGCTGGGACGTCGATTTCCAGCGGGAAATCCAGTCCGGCGACCGGTTCGAGGTCGCCTATGAACGTTTCGTCGACGACGAAGGCGACGTGGTCCGGCATGGCGAGGTCATATTCGCCCGCCTCAATCTGTCGGGGGATCTGAACGCGCTGTACCGGTTCGAATCCCGTCCCGGCAGCGTCGATTATTTCGACGAAAAAGGCCGCAGTGCAAAACGACCGCTGCTGCGCACGCCGATCGACGGCGCCCGGCTGTCTTCCCGGTTCGGCAAGCGCCGCCACCCGGTGCTCGGATATACCAGGATGCATCGCGGCGTCGATTTCGCCGCGGCCACCGGCACGCCGATCTATGCGGCGGGCGACGGCGTGGTGTCCTATCGCGGCCGCAAGGGCGGCTACGGCAATTACATCCGCCTCCGTCATTCCGCCGGATATAATACCGCCTATGCCCATATGAGCCGGTTCAAGAAAGGCATTGCACTCGGCAGCCGCGTGCGTCAGGGCCAGGTCATCGGGTTTGTCGGCACAACAGGCCGGTCGACAGGACCGCATCTGCATTACGAAATCCTGTCGAACGGGCGCCAGGTCAATCCGCTGACGGTCAAAATGCCGTCGGGAACGCGGCTCGGGAAAAAAGAACTCGCGAAATTCCAGTCCAAACGCGCCAATATCGACGCCCTGGTTGCCGGCCTTCAGAAAGAAACGCTTATCACGCAGCGCTGACCTGGCGGGCGGAAGCGACGATCGGCATCCGGGATAGAACAGGCCGACGCGCGTCCCGCTATACCGGTATCGGAAAATGTTCTTGCGTCGACAGCACCATCTATAGATGACTGCCTGTAGATAACTGCGCGGGGCTCACGCGCGCCGCACCTGTAACGGGGACCCATGCAGGGAAGTGAAACGCCAATGAAGAAAATCGGGTTTCTGTCATTCGGACACTGGTCGCCCTCGCAGGGTTCGCAGACCCGCTCGGCATCGGACGCATTGCTCCAGTCCATCGATCTCGCGGTCGCGGCCGAGGAACTGGGCGCAGACGGCGCCTTTTTCCGGGTGCATCACTTCGCCCGCCAGCTTGCATCGCCGTTCCCCCTGCTGGCCACAGTCGGCGCCAAGACCAGCCGGATCGAAATCGGCACGGCGGTTATCGATATGCGCTACGAGAACCCCCTGTATATGGCCGAAGACGCCGGCGCGGCAGATATTATTGCCGGCGGCCGGCTCCAGCTCGGCCTCAGCCGCGGGTCGCCCGAACAGGTGATCGACGGCTGGCGGTATTTCGGCTACCGGCCCGCCGATGACGAGACGGAGGCCGACATGGCCCGCCGGCACACGGAGGTCTTTCTCGACGTGCTGCGGGGACAGGGTTTCGCGAAGCCGAACGCGCAGCCGATGTTCCCGAACCCGGACGGGCTGCTCCGGCTGGAACCCCATTCCGAAGGCCTGCGCGAGCGCATCTGGTGGGGCGCGTCCACGAATGCGACATCCGTCTGGGCAGCAAATCTGGGAATGCACCTGCAAAGCTCAACGCTGAAGACAGACGAGACCGGCGAGCCCTTTCACATTCAGCAGGCCAACCAGATCCGGGCCTATCGCGCAGCGTGGAAAGAAGCCGGCCACGCCGACGAGCCGCGCGTGTCGGTGAGCCGCAGCATCTTCGCCCTGGTCGACGACCGGGATCGCGCCTATTTCGGGCGCGAACGCCAGAGCACGGACCAGATCGGTCATATAGATCCGAACACCCGGTCGATCTTCGGGCGCAGCTACGCCGCGGAGCCGGACCGTCTTGTCGGGGAACTGGCAAAGGACGAAGCGATCGCCGAGGCCGACACCCTGTTGCTGACGGTGCCCAACCAGCTTGGCGTCGACTACAACGCCCATGTCATCGAATCGATACTGACCTTAGTCGCCCCCGCGCTCGGCTGGCGGTAAACAGGATTTCCGGCGGACAGCAACCTGCCCGCCGGAAAACGTTTATTCGGCAGCGATCCGTTCGACGGCCGTGCCGTTGACCAGCAGGGTGCCGTCGCCGACACCGACCTTTACGGTCTCGCCGTCTTCGATCGCGCCTTCGAGGATCATCGTCGCCAGCGGATTCTGCAGGCTGCGCTGAATGACCCGTTTGAGCGGCCGCGCACCGTAGACCGGATCGTAGCCTTCATTGCCGAGCCATGTCAGCGCGTCCTGGTCGAGATCGAGTACGATCTTGCGGTCCGCGAGCATCGCCCGCAGGCGGTCGAGCTGGATATCGACGATATGGGTCATGTGATCGCGCGTCAGCCTGTGGAACAGGAGCACCTCGTCCAGCCGGTTCAAGAATTCGGGGCGGAACGCGCCGCGCACCACTTCCATCACCGGTCCGCGGACGGCATCGATGCTTTCCCCTTCGGGCTGATTCGCGAGAATTTCGCTGCCCAGGTTCGACGTCAGGATGATCAGCGTATTGCGGAAATCGACCGTGCGGCCCTGACCGTCTGTCAGACGGCCGTCATCGAGCACCTGCAACAGCACGTTGAACACGTCCGGATGGGCCTTTTCGACCTCGTCGAACAGGACGACCTGGTACGGACGGCGCCGGACCGCTTCGGTCAGCGCGCCGCCTTCTTCGTATCCGACATATCCGGGGGGCGCACCGATCAGCCGGGCGACGGAGTGCTTTTCCATGTATTCCGACATGTCGAGCCGCTGCATGGCCGCTTCGTCGTCGAACAGGAAACTCGCCAGCGCCTTGGTCAGTTCCGTCTTGCCGACGCCGGTCGGCCCGAGGAACAGGAAAGACCCGAGCGGCCGGTTGGGATCCTGCAATCCTGCCCGCGCGCGCCGGACGGCGTTGCTGACCGCGACAACGGCCTCTTCCTGGCCGATCACGCGTTTGCCCAGCATTTCTTCCATCTGCAGCAGTTTCTCGCGCTCGCCTTCAAGCATCTTGTCGACGGGAATGCCGGTCCAGCGCGACACCACGGATGCGATATCCGTGTCGGTCACTTCCTCGTCCAGCATCCGGCTGCCGCCTTCATGGGCGCCTTCGTCTTCCAGCTTCTTCTCCAGATCCGGAATGATGCCATAGGCCAGTTCGCCGGCCCGCGCGAGGTCGCCGTCCCGCTGGGCGCGCGACAGTTCCATACGGGCTTCGTCGAGCCGTTCCTTCACTTTCTGGGAATCCGCAAGCTCTTCCTTCTCGGCCTGCCAGATGCGCGTCAGCGCAGCGGATTTCTCTTCGAGGTCGGCAAGGTCGATTTCCAGTTTTTCCAGCCGCTCAACGGATGCCTTGTCGGTTTCCTTCTTCAGCGCTTCGCGTTCGATCTTGAGTTGGATGATGCGACGGTCGAGCTCGTCGATCTCCTCGGGCTTGGAATCGACTTCCATGCGCAGGCGGGACGAAGCTTCGTCGACAAGATCGATCGCCTTGTCCGGCAGGAAGCGGTCGGTGATATAGCGGTTCGACAGCGTGGCGGCGGAAACGATTGCCGAATCCGTAATGCGTACGCCGTGATGAACCTCGTATTTTTCCTTCAGCCCGCGCAGGATCGAAATCGTGTCTTCGACCGTCGGTTCCGCCACCAGAACGGTCTGGAACCGGCGGGCGAACGCCGCGTCCTTTTCGATATGCTTGCGATATTCGTTGAGCGTGGTGGCGCCGATACAATGCAGTTCGCCTCGCGCCAGCGCCGGTTTCAGCATGTTCGACGCATCCATCGCGCCTTCCGCCGCACCGGCGCCGATCAGCGTATGCAGCTCGTCTATGAACAGGATGATCTCGCCTTCTTCGGCGGTGATTTCCTCCAGGACCGCTTTGAGGCGTTCCTCGAATTCTCCGCGATACTTTGCGCCGGCGACCAGCGCGCCGAGATCCAGGGACATCAGGCGCTTGCTGCGCAGGCTTTCCGGGACGTCGCCATTGACGATGCGCTGCGCCAAGCCCTCCACGATCGCCGTCTTGCCGACGCCGGGTTCGCCGATCAGCACGGGATTGTTCTTGGTCCGCCGCGACAGGACCTGAACCGTGCGCCGGATTTCCTCGTCCCGCCCGATGACGGGATCGATCTTCGCCGACCGGGCACGTTCGGTCAGGTCGGTCGCATATTTGTTCAGCGCGTCGTAGGAATCCTCGGCGCTGGCGCTATCGGCCTTGCGGCCCTTGCGCACGTCTTCAATCGCCTTGTTCAGCGATTGCGCAGTCACGCCGGCCTTGGACAGGGCATCCGCAGACGGTGTGCCCGTGGCGAGAACAAGGGCAAGCAACAGCCGCTCCGCCGTGACGAAGCTGTCGCCGGCCTTGTCCGCTATTTCCTTCGCGCTTTCGAACAGCTTCGCCATTTCAGGCGACAGATAAATCTGCGTCGCGCCGGATCCTTCTACCTTGGGAATCCTGGCAAGCGCCGCATCGAGCTCCATGCGGGCGACAGCGGGGTCGCCCCCCGCCGCAGAGATCAGGTTGGATGCAAGGCCTTCCTTGTCGTCGAGAAGCACCTTCAGCAGGTGCTCGGGCTTGAAATGCTGATGATTGTTTGCGAGCGCCGACGTCTGTGCCGCCTGCACAAATCCACGCGCCCTTTCGGTATAGGACTCAAATTCCATTATCTGCAACTCCACTTTCAGACATTGCAACAAATACCCCCGCTATGCGGCAGGCCTATGTCCGGACCCGATAGCCGGCGTCCGATACAGATATGGGAAATATTCAAAATCTTACAAGCCCCGCACAGGGTGAGGTAACGTGCAAACTATGCCCGTCGCCGTCCTGTACTGACTTGATTGGCGTTAAGACCGCGTTAACGCAGCCGGGACGTCGCTGCGCGGATTGCGCCGGAACGTACTATACGCCGGCGTCTTCCGCAGTCGCTTCCGTGCCGGATTCCTTGGGCGGTTTCGCCGTTTTTTCCTTGGCCACGACAACATCGGGCTGCGGCTGTTCAGCCGGATCCTTCGGCGCACCGCCGGACCGGCTGCCGCGACTGCTCCGGCGACGCGACCGGCCATTCGATTCAGGCGCGCCGGACTGGGTGTCAGCCTGCGCATCCGACTGGGTGTCGGACTGGTCATCGGCAGACGCCCCGGCCTTTGCATCGTTCGCATTGCCTGCGGACGACGACCGGTCGGATTCCGAAGCTGAATCCTGATTATCGGCCCGTTCCGTCCGATCGGCACGATTCGACGATCCGTTCTGACCGCCATCGCGGTTGTCGTCGTTCGATTCGGACGCGGCGTTCTGCTGCTGGCGTTGCTGCTCGTTCGCGGCATTCGCATTCATGATGCGATAGTAATGCTCTGCGAACTGGTAATAGCTTTCCGCGGCGATGCGATCGCCTGCCGAAGACGCGTCGCGCGCCAGCGTCAGGTATTTTTCAACCACCTGCTGCGCGTTACCGCGAACCTTTACGTCCGGCCCGTTGCTTTCATAGGACTGGTTGCGGGAATTACCGCCTTTGCGGGGGGTATTGTTGTTCCCCCGGCCTCTCATACGATTCTTATTGTTCTGGCCCTGTCTCATAGCGCCTTCATTCCCATTTTCATAAAGGTTTTATACGCCCCACACCGAACGTCGCCTTACCAATTCCATTGGCCAGCCGCCGATTGTCGGGAGAGTGGCTTTAGGTTGCGGGGTTTTTCTAGCTGACGGCAAACGCTTCGTTTCGACCGATCCAGCAAGAGCACCCTAGTCGGGATTCAGGGCGTTTCCAACCCTTTTTTTACCACCGGCGTTAACCATTTGGAGACCGCTTGTGCGGCGAAGACCAGGCATCGGGGGCGTCCGCCGAAATCCTGCCTGATTTCCAGCCGCGGAAAACCGTGCGCTTCGAAAATCCCGGTTACGGCATCGCACTGGGTCGGCCCGATTTCCATAATCGCAACGCCCTCCGGCGACAGACAGTTTCCCAGACGCCGGGCGAGCGCCCGGTAGGCATCGAGCCCGTCCGGCCCGCCATCGAGCGCCCGGACCGGGTCGTGAACCGCGACCTCGGGCGCCAGGCCGGCGATCGCAGCCGTCTCGATATAGGGCGGATTGGACAGCACCAGGTCGAACCTGCCCGCAACACCGTCCGTCCAGTCGGCGCGGACGAATGTCGCGCGGCCGGCCAAATTCAGCAGGCCGGCATTCCGGACGGCGATCTCAACGGCGCCGGCCGCGATATCCGTTCCGGTGCCCGTTGCGCCGGGCAGTTCATGGAGTACGGCGAGCAAAAGGCATCCCGTGCCGGTGCCCACGTCCAGTACCCGCAGCGGACCGGAAAACCGTTTCCCCCACGCCAGGGCGGCATCGACGAGGGTTTCGCTGTCCGCGCGCGGATCGAGCGTATCGGCGCCAAGCCTGAAATCGAGACTGCGGAATTCGCGGCTGCCGAGGATGCGCGCAACCGGTTCGCGGCGGCAGCGTCGGTCGATCATCCCGTCGAATGCGGCCAGCCCGGCGGCATCCATTTCGCGGTGCGGTTCGCGCAGCATGTCTTCGCGGGACAGGCCAAGCGCGGCGGCGGCGAGAATCCTGGCATCGGCCATCGCATCGGCGACACCGGCAGACCGCAGTTCGGACGCCGCGGCGCGAAGCCTGGCCGACAGGATCGCCGGTTCCACGTTCACGCGACCTCGGAAAGCTTGCGCGCCTGGTCCTCCGACGTCAGCGCATCGACGATTTCATCCAGCGCTTCGCCCTCCAGCACCTTGTCCAGCTTGTGCAGCGTCAGGTTGATCCGGTGGTCCGATACGCGGCCCTGCGGAAAATTATAGGTCCGGATACGCTCTGACCGGTCGCCGGAACCGACCTGGTTGCGGCGGTCCTCGGCACGCGCATCGTCCTGGGCTTCGCGCTGGGCGTCGTAAATCCGCGCCCGCAGGATTTTCAGCGCCTTGGCGCGGTTCTTGTGCTGCGATTTTTCGTCCTGCTGCTGCACCACGATACCCGTCGGGAGATGGGTGATACGGACCGCGCTGTCCGTGGTGTTGACGTGCTGTCCGCCGGCGCCCTGCGCGCGGTAGGTATCGATGCGCAGGTCCTTGTCCTCGATATGGACATCGACTTCCTCGGCTTCCGGCAGAACCGCAACCGTCGCCGCCGACGTGTGAATACGGCCGCCGGACTCGGTCTCCGGCACGCGCTGGACCCGGTGAACACCGGATTCGTATTTCAGCCGGGCAAACACCGCCTTGCCGCTGATCTCGACCGAGGCTTCCTTGATTCCGCCGATCCCGGTGTCGGACAGGCTCATGATTTCGAACTTCCAGCCATGTTTGTCTGCATAGCGCTGGTACATCCGCAACAGGTCCGCCGCAAACAGGGCCGCTTCGTCGCCGCCCGTGCCGGCCCGGACTTCGAGGATCGCGTTCTTATCGTCCGCCTCGTCCCGCGGCAGCAGCATGATCTGGAGCTTCTTCTCGATCTCCGGTACGCGCTGCGTCAACTCGTAGAACTCGGCCTGGGCCATCGATTTCATTTCATCGTCGGTTTCCGGGTCGGCAATCAGTTCCGCCAGATCGCCCGCTTCGCTCTGGGCATCGCGCAGTTCGCCGATACACGCGACCAGCGGATCGAGCTCGGCAAACTCCTTGGACATGCGCACGAATTCGTCGGAATCCGAAATATCGCCGCCAGACATCAAACTCGACAGTTCTCTGTGCCGTGCCGCGATCTGGTCCAGTCTTTCGTCCAGGCTCACTTTCCGTCCTCCTCGGTATTTCCGCCGCCCGCAGGGGGCGCCGGATCGATTCCAAATAATCGGCGCAACAGTTCCTCGGCCTGCGCGGTTGCCGGATCGTTGTCCGCCGCAAGCATACGCAGGGTTTCGGACGGCGCATGCAGCAGCCGGTTCACCAGGCGGCGCGTGGCGTCCTCCAGGGCAGGATCGCCCCCCGCGCCGTCGCGCACGAGGTCCGCCAGCACGTCGGCGCGCACCCGCTCGAAATGATCGCGCAATGCGGTAACGGCGGGCGCCGCATTGCGCCCTGCCGAAACACGCTGAAACTTTTCCATCTCCTCATCGACGATCGCGATCGCGTCTTCGGCGGCGCGATCGCGTTCGGACCGGCCCTCGAGGGCGATCCGCTCGAGATCGTCGAGAGAATATACGAATGCCCCGTCGAGGTCGTTCACCGTCGGATCGACATCGGAAGGGATCGCCGCGTCGACAAACAGCATGGGCCGTCGGCGACGGCGCGCGATGGCCGTCCGCGCCAGTTCCGGATCGATCAGGTAGCGCCCCGCCCCGAATGACGAGACAACGATATCCGCACCCGGCAGCAGACCGGGCAGTTCGTCGAGCACGGCATGATGGCAATCGTAGCGCCGTGCGCCGATCTCGGCCCGGGCGCGGCTGCGGGCGACGACCGTGAGGCGCGACAATCCGGCGGAACGCAACTGGTCGACGATCAGTTCCCCCATTTCACCGCCGGTCACGAGAATGGCGCTCACCCGCGTCAGGTCGCCCTGAACGTCGCGGGCAACCTGTCCGGCGCAGGCCGCCATCGAGACCGACCGTTCGCCGATCGAGGTTTCGGACCGGACGCGCTTTGCCGCGCCGTTGACCGCCTGAACGATCGCGTTCAGGCCGGCGCCGACCATGTCATGATCCGTGGCGATCCGCACCGCATCGCGGAACTGGCCGGTCACTTCGGGTTCGCCGACGATCGGGCTGTCAAGCGAGGCGGCGACACGAAACAGGTGCCGCAGCGCGTCGGCGCGCTCATGGGTATAGGTTTCCGGTGCAAGCACGTCCGGCTCGACCGACCCCAGCGAAGACAATGCGCGGATTGCCCCGGTGCGGGCCGCTGCGGCGTCGTCGGCGAGGCCGAATATCTCGGTACGGGCACAGGTGGACATCGCGACCGCCTCGGAAAACCCGGCTGCGACAAGGCCTTGCAGGAACCCGGGAAGATCGTCGTCTGAAATGAAAAGCCTGTCGCGCGTCGTCTCGGAGCTTGTCCTGTGACTGGCACCAACGACGACGAGACGGCTGAGTATCCGCTCGTCTGCCATCGGGACGCTAACGAAACTGTTCGAGCCGGTGTCGAATATCCGCGAGCGGCACGAGTTCCTGTTCGCCGGAATCGAGGTCGCGCACGGCGGCGGAAGACTGTTCCAGCTCGTCATCGCCGATGATGACGGCCGCCCGCGCGCCGATTCCGTTGGCGCGCTTCATCCGTTGTTTCATCTTGCCGCGATAGCCGAGATCGACCGCCAGCCCCGACCGGCGCAACTCGTCGGTCAGTTTCAGGGCGACCGCCTCTGCCGCATCGCCGAGCGGAATAACCGCGAACGGCCGCGTTCTGGCAGGCCCGTCGCCGATCAGCATGGACAGCCGTTCGATACCCGATGCCCAGCCAACGCCGGGGGTCGCCGGGCCGCCCATCTGGCCGACCAGGCCGTCATACCGCCCGCCGGCGAGGACCGCGCTCTGCGCGCCGAGCGCATCGGTCGTGAACTCGAACGCCGTGTGACAGTAATAATCCAGCCCGCGGACAAGACGGGAATTCCGTTGCCAGGCGATCCCCAGCGCATCCAGTCCGGCACAGACTTCCGAGAAGAAATCCCGGGATTCCCCATCGAGGCTGTCGTCGAATTCGGGGGCGCCTGCGACGACGGCCCGGTCGCCCTCGTTCTTCGAATCCAGGATCCGCAACGGGTTGCGCGACAGACGCGTCAGGCTGTCTTCGGACAGGCTGTCTTTGTGATCGCTGAAATATTCCACCAGGACGTCGCGATAGGCCGCCCGGCTTTCGGTATTGCCCAGCGTGTTCAGCTCGAGAGTCGTATTGCCCTGTACGCCCAGCGCATCGAGGATGGCGGCGCCGAGCGCAATTACCTCGATATCGCCGACGGGTTCGGCCACACCCAGCAATTCGACACCGATCTGGTGGAACTGCCGCAGGCGGCCTTTCTGCGGACGCTCGTAGCGGAACATCGGTCCGGCATAGAAAAATTTAAGCGGCAGGTTCTGGCTCAGCCCGCCGGAAATCAGCGCCCGAGCGATACCCGCCGTCCCTTCGGGGCGAAGCGTGATCTCGTCGCCGCCCTTGTCCGTGAAGGTGTACATTTCCTTGGTGACGATATCCGATGTCTCGCCCAGGGTCCGTGCAAAGACCTCGCTGAATTCAAAGATCGGCGTCGCGGCTTCTTCATAGCCGTAACGTTCGGCCATGATCCGGCCCGTGTCGGTCACATGCCGGGCACGGCGCGCCTCGTCGGGCAGAAGGTCGTGCGTACCGCGAACAGGTTGAAGAGACGCCATATCTAAAATTCTGCAACAGCTGGAAAATGGATGAGCGGCCGGGCCGCCCCGCGTTATAGCGTATTCGCCGGACCAGCCATAGGGGGCTGGGGACGGACGGAATTGTCGGCGACGGCCCGCTAATTCAGCCCGCGCAACAGTTTCTCCGCATCCAGCGGAATGTTTCGGCGAATCTGGCCAACCGGGCCAAGCGGCGGCGCACGCTTGTCGCCAATGGTGATCTGAAGACCGCCCGCGTTTCCGGTCTCGAGCACCAGATCTGCGCCGGACGGCACCTCATAGCTGTCGCCGGGCCGCATCAACTGCGAAAACAGCGGTTCGTTATCCCCCGTCCGGACCGCGACATAGCTGTCCGCCGTCGCCCGGACCACAATCCGGACGCCGCCTGCGACGGAGTCGGGTGCCGGTGCCGACGCAGTCGATACCGGATCGGGCGCAGGAGCCACATTCGCCGTCTGAGAAACCGTCTCGGTCGCGGGCTCTGCGGGGGCAACGGGCGCGGGAGCCGGCGCGGCAGCGGGCACCGTTGTCGCCACCGCCGGCGTGGACGGTACAGCGGCACGGGGCGTCGCGGCATTGCCGGTATCCGTTTCCGGTGCATCCGGCTGCCGGGTATCGGGCGGTGACGCAGGCGCCGGGACAACGGCTGTCGCCACGGCGGGCGCCGTCGATGCGGCTGAACCGGTTTCAGCAGGAGCCCGTGTATCCGGTACAGCCTCTGCGGCGTCTTGCGACGCGGCGCTCTCCGGCGCGGTCGGCGTTTCCGCTGTATCGGGCGCCGCCTGCGATTCCGTCAGGGGGCTTGCGGGCGGTTCCGTCGTCGCTGCCGCCGTTTCGGACGGCATTGCCGACGGAGACGGGGCCGACGGAGACGGGGCCGACGAAGATGGGGCCGACGGAGAAGGAACCTCGGCAGACGGCGCGGCGGACGTGGATGCCGCAGATGAAACCGGCTCGGACGTGGATGGAACCGACGTCGGTGGGACGGACGGGGCCGGGGCAGATGGCGAGACCGCCTTTGCGTCCGTCTGGTTCTTCGCTTCGTTGACCAGTCCCGATAGTTCCTTCGGCAGGCTGGCGACGGTTTCGATCGGCCCCTTCCCGGCGGCCGAAAGATAGTACCAGCCGCCATAGGCCGCCGCCGCGATCACCGCCGCGAACAGAAGGATAGAGCCCGTCGGCAACCGGCCTTCCTCGACCGGGGACGGCAGGTGAAGCTGCGGCTGACTGCTGATTTCGGCGCCCGCCATCTTGAAGCGGCGCACGATTTCATCGCCTTCGAGGCCGAGAAAATCGGAATAGGAACGCAGGAACCCGCTGATATAGGCGTTGCCGGGCAAATCCCTGAGCCGCCCGTCCTCGATCGCTTCGAGATACACCAGGCGGATCCGCAGATCGCGCGCAACGAATTCCAGCTCATGGCCCAGGTTTTCGCGCATTTCGCGCATCATTGCCCCGAGTTCCGCCGCGTCGAAACTTTCGGTTTCCGTTGCCGTTTTCGCTTTCATATCAAATGCGCCCCTCACGCATCGGCTCTTCGTATCGAGACAGGCTATAGTTTTGCGTACACGGCACAAATCGTACCGCATACCCCTGAATTTATCCTTACCGATAGCCCGCCCGACAACGACCCGAGAGAAATAACAAGGAAATCAATCGGATATCAACGTCAAACTGCGTTTGCAACAAACCTTCAGGATTCAAGAACAACGCTGTGATCGAGGGCATAGGCCCGTAATTTGCGTCTCAAACTGTGATCGGGCGTATCCAGAAGCATATTCATATAGGCGCCGAGTTCCCGCGTATCGACCGTCAGGGTCATCGCCTTGACCGAGCCGAACATCGACGGCGACAACGACAGAGACGTCATCCCGAGCCCCAGCAGCGCCATCGCTTCGAGCGGATGACCGGCCATTTCGCCGCACAGGGACACCCGTACATCCGCCGCCTTACACTTTGCCAGTATTTCACGCAACGCCGACAACAACCCCGGCGAAAGGATATCGTAGCGGTTGGCCACGCGCGGATTTCCGCGATCGAAGGCGAACAGGAACTGGAACAGGTCGTTGCTGCCGATCGACAGAAAATCGACATGGGGCAGAAGCGCATCGAGCTGCCAGATCAGCCCCGGCACTTCGAGCATCGCCCCGACATGAACGGCGGTCGGCGGCTCGACGCCGTCGGTATTCAGACGGTCGATCCGGTCGCGCTCCATCATCAGGACATTCTGCGCGGTCTTGAATTCCGCGACTTCGGCGATCATCGGGAACATTACATACAGTTCACGGCCGGAAGCGGCCCGCAGCATCGCCCGCAATTGCTGGCGCAACATGCCGGGCCGGTCGAGCCCGACCCGGATGGACCGCCAGCCGAGCGCCGGATTCTGGTCGTCGTTGTCCTGAAGATAGGGCAGCTGCTTGTCGCCGCCAATATCGAGGGTGCGGAAATGGACGGGTTTGCCGTCTGCCTGTTCCAGGACATCCCGGTAAATCCGGGTCTGCTGGTCCGAATCCGGGAAGGTCGACCGGACCATGAAAGGAATTTCGGTGCGAAACAGCCCGACGCCGTCCGCCCCGGTCTCGGCAAGCCACTGCATATCCGCCAGCATGCCGCAATTGATGTTGAGCGAGATCGGTACGCCGTCCCGCGTCACGGTCTTGAGCCCGCGCATCGACGCGTACAGGCTGCGGCGCTGATCGCGGGCCACCAGCGTATCGGTCATCATCGCCTGAACTTCTTCGGACGGCCGGACGAATATCTGGCCGTTATCGCCGTCGACGATCACCGGGTCGCCGGGATCGACGCTTTTCATCAATCCGTCGACCTTGCTGACGACCGGAATTCCGAGAGCCCGGGCGATGATCGAAACATGCGACGTCGGGGTGCCTTTTTCGGTGACGAGCGCACGCAGCCGCGACGTGTCGTAATCCAGCAGTTCTGCGGGCCCCGGGTTCCGGGCAATCAGGATGATGTCGTCGGGCAGATCCTGCTGACGCACGCCGCCCCCGAGATGGAGCATCAGGCGGATCGCGATATCTTCGAGGTCGCTGAGACGTTCCCGCAAATAGGGATCGCTGACGCTGCGCATGCGCGCCACGGTGTCTTCGCGGACCTGCTGCACGGCCGCATCCGCTGTCAGGCCGCTGTCGATGCCTTCGCGAATCCGGCGCAGCCAGCCGCGATCCTCTGCAAAACGGCGATAGGAATCGAGCACTTCGCGGTGTTCCCCCGCCGCCCGCAGCCGCGACGACGACAGCAATTCGTCAATCGCCGCATGCATCGCCGTCATCGCATCGCGCAAACGTTCGTGTTCGATCTCGGCATCGTCGGCAAACATCTGGCGTATGGTGACGTTGGGCGTATGCAGAACGGCTTCGCCGACGGCGAGACCGTCATTGATCGACATGCCGGTCAGCCGGGACGACCGGAACGACCGGCTGCTGCCGAGTTCGAACTTTTCGTCCGGGTTGATCAGATTCCCGGATGCGATGAGCTCCGCGATGACCACGGCAATGATCTCAAGCGCTTCTTCTTCCTCTTCCGAATAGGTGCGCTTGTCCCGGTTCTGGATCACCAGCACCCCGCGGACCCGGCCGCCGCGAATAACGGGGACTCCCACCAGCGACGCGAACACCTCTTCGCCGGTCTCCGGGCGATAGCTGAAATTCGGGTGGGCCTGGGCGTCGGGCAGGTTCAGCGGTTCGGCAGTCAGGGCGATCGTGCCGACCAGCCCCTCACCGAGCTGCAAACGTGTGACATGGACCGATTCAGGATTCAGTCCCTGGGTCGCGAAAAGCTCGAGAATATCGCCGGCCCGCTGCACATATACCGAGCAGACCTCTGCGGCCATTTCCGCGGCCACGATGCCGACGATCTGATCGAGCCTGTTCTGCGCCGTCCCCGACCCCGCCATGATATCGCGGAGACGGCGTAATGCCGCACGGTGCCCCGTTTGGGGGGTACCGTCCATTAAAGCACTGCCTTTGACCGACCTCTGCCTCCAAGGGCGGCGAGCGCCTGATCTACCAGTTCACGCAGAATTTCAGCGGCAGGCTGGACCAGTTTGACCATACCGACGCTTTGCCCCGCCATCATCGAACCCGTCTCGATGTCGCCATCGACCACGGCACGGCGCAGGGCGCCCGCCCAGTAGTGTTCGATCTTCAGCTGGGCCGCCGTCTGGTCCAGTTCGCCGCGGCGGAAAGAGTCGATCACATCGCGCTGCGTCTGCGCGAATTCCCGGGTCGCATCGTTCTGCAAAGCGCGGACGGGAATGACCGGAAAGTCGGGATCGAGCTGCACCGACGGCATTGCATCGCGGGCCGAAGCACGGAGAAAGGCCTTCTTGAAATTTTCATGCGCGATGGATTCTTCGGCACAGACAAACCGGGTGCCGAGCTGGCAGCCGGACGCACCCATTTCCAGATAGCCGACGATTGCATCGCCGCGTGCGATCCCGCCCGCAATGAACACGGGAACATCATCGATATGCGGCAGAATTTCCTGCGCCAGCACGCTGGTCGCGACCGGCCCGATATGACCGCCTGCCTCGGCGCCTTCGATCACCAGCGCATCCGCGCCCTGGCGGATCAGCCGTTTGGCGAGCGCCAGCGTGGGTGCGAAGCAGACCACCTTTGCGCCGCCGTCTCTGGCCCGCGCAATGGCCGGCCCGCCGGGCAGGCCGCCGGCCAGAATGATATGGCCGACATTATGTTCGAGACAGACATCGATCAGCGTTTCGAGCTCGGGATGCATTGTGATCAGGTTTACGCCGAACGGCTTGTCGGTGAGCGCCTTGGTCGCGGCGATCTCCGCGGTCAGCAATTCCGGCGTCATCGCCCCGCAGGCAATCACGCCGAACCCGCCGCCATTCGACAGCGCGGAGACGAGGTTGCGCTCCGACACCCAGGTCATGGCGCCCGCCAGTATCGCATACTCGGTACCGAGAAAGTCGCGGCCGCGTTTCCACAGGCTGTCGAGCTGCGCCGATGGCGCGATGATGTCCATTCGGTCCTGCCTTGTCCTTATACGGCGTCCAGCCCGTACGCTGTATGCAGCGAACGCAGGGCCAGTTCGGTATAGGCGTCCGAAACGAGGACGCTGATCTTGATTTCCGACGTGGAAATCACCTGGATGTTGATACCCTTGTCTGCAAGCGCCTGAAACATCCGCATCGCAACGCCAGCATGACTGCGCATTCCGACCCCGACAACCGATATCTTGACGACGTCGGGATCGCCGACGACGCGCTCGAATCCGAGCGTTTCCTTCGCGGCTTCCAGAACTTCCATGGTTCGCGAAAGATCGTCTTTCGGCACGGTGAAGGTGAGGTCCGTCGCGCGGCCGTCTTCCGAAACGTTCTGCACGATCATGTCGACATTGATGCTCGCTTCCGACAACGGGCCGAATATGGCGGCGGCAATGCCGGGATTGTCCGGGACCCGCACCAGCGTGATCTTCGCTTCGTTTCCGCTATGGGCAATGCCGCTGACGATTTCCTGTTCCACGATTTCTTCCTCATCTACGACCAGGGTTCCGGGCGCATCCTTGAAACTCGACAACACCTGAAGGCGCACCCGGTGATTCATGGCGAGCTCGACCGACCGGGTCTGAAGCACCTTTGCGCCCAGCGACGCCATCTCCAGCATTTCCTCGTAGGTAATCCTGTCGAGTTTCCGCGCGCGGGTGACGATACGCGGATCGCTGGTATAGATGCCGTCCACGTCCGTATAAATATCACATCTGTCGGCTTTGATCGCCGCCGCAAGTGCGACCGCCGACGTATCGGACCCGCCGCGGCCCAGCGTCGTAATTCGGTTATCCGCCGCTATTCCCTGAAAGCCGGCCATCACCGCAACCTGCCCCTGGCCGAAACGGCGGACGATTTCGTCGGCTTTGACGTCCTGGATGCGCGCGCGGCCGTGCATTTCGTCGGTCTTCATCGGAATCTGCCAGCCCAGCCACGACCGGGCATCGACCCCGATGGTCTGCAGCGCCATCGCCATCAGCCCGACCGTGATCTGCTCGCCCGCCGACACGACGACATCGTATTCGCGGGCATCGTGCATGGGCGATACGTCGCGTGTCCAGCCGACGAGCTGATTGGTGGTCCCTGACATCGCGGACACGACAACGGCCACTTCATCGCCCGCATCAACCGCGCGTTTTACGAGCTGCGCGGCCGCCTTGATGCGGTCAATATCGGCCACCGACGTGCCGCCGAACTTTTGCACGATACGCGCCATTACGGCTCCTCAAAAGCAACTGCGCCGCCGCCATTTACCCGGGCTTTGTCCAGGCCGTCCGATCCGGATCGAAGGGTTAACGGCAACAGGCTCACTTGCCCCGGGCGGCGCGGGCGCATACATACTCGGATGAACCTTTACAGGCAAGTACAGGCAATTACCGCACATGCCCGCCGCAATCGATACGACGCCAGACAACACCACCATCGATGCCGATGAAGTGGCGCGGTTCTCCGCGATGGCGGACGAATGGTGGGACCCGGCCGGCAATTTCAAGCCGCTGCACAAATTCAACCCGGTGCGGCTCGGCTACATTCGCGACCGCCTCTGCGCCCATTTCGGCCGCGATCCCCATTCCCTGACCCCGCTGGAGGGCCTTACCCTGCTCGATGTCGGCTGCGGCGGCGGACTGATCTCCGAGCCGCTCGCGCGGATGGGCGCCAGCGTTACCGGCATCGACGCATCGGAGCGCAATATCGGCACAGCGCGCGTTCATGCGGAACGGACGGGCGTTGACGTCGATTACCGCTGCACCACTGCCGAAGACCTGCGGGACGCGGGAGAGACCTTCGATATCGTGCTGTCGCTGGAAGTGGTCGAACACGTCGCCGATATCGATCTGTTCCTTGGGTCCTGCGCGGCGCTGGTGCGGGACGGCGGCGCGACCGTGCTTGCGACCCTGAACCGGACGCCCAAGGCCTTCATAATGGGAATCGTCGGGGCGGAATACGTCATGCGGTGGCTGCCGCGCGGCACCCATAACTGGCGAAAATTCGTCCGGCCGTCCGAACTGGCCGCGGGGCTGCGGCGGGGCGGGATCGACGTCACCGATATTTCCGGGCTGAGCTTCGACCTGCTGGGCGACGAATGGCGCGTCAGCGACGACGTGTCGGTCAATTACATCCTGTTCGGCACGCGGTAGGCGACCCCATCGGCAAATAGCGGATTCGCCGTCATCCCGGCCGCGGACAGGACCACGTCACGTCCGTTACGGTTGCCAGACGCGCGAACCGGGAAAGCTCGGCATCGAGCCTGGCGGCGCGGGCGGCGGTCCATGTCACGCCCGGTTCGGGCCACAGATTCGATACGTCCAATACGCCGCGTTTGCGGTCGGCCTTGGCTTCCAGCCGTCCGACGAAGCGATCTCCTTCGAGCAGCGGGAACACGTAATACCCCCATTCGCGCTTCGCTTCCGGCACGAACATTTCAACCCGGTACCCGAACCCGAACAGGCGCTGCAGGCGCGCCCGGTCGCGGATGACGGGATCGAACGGATTGAGAATCCGCAATCGCGATGGCGGTGCGGAAAGCGCCGACAGGCGGGTCTCGATATCGCCCGGCGCGAGCGCCCGGCTCCACGATCCGTCCGCTGCCTGCACCTCGACCGGGACCAGCGACTTTTCGGCCTTTTCGACCCAGGCCCGAACCTCTTTCCCGTCCGCCGCCTCCCAGAATCTCTGGATTTCGCCGGGCGTGCCGAAGCCCAGACGGTCCAGCGCACCCTGGCAGAGCCAGTCGACCTGCACGTCGTCGTCATGGACCGGGTCGCGCATCTCCGCGGGGATGACCCGTTCCGCCAGGTCGTAGAATTTGGTGAAATTTTCCCGGTGCGATGTCGCGAGTTCTCCGGCGTACCACATATAGTCCAGCGCCAGTTTATGCGGCGGCCGGGCCCACATCTTCCCGGACCCGGCGACCTTGGTATCGAACGCATGGGTCGAAAGCGGCCCTTCATCGGCGATGCGTTTTTTGATCGCGTCCCGCGTCGGCCTGTCCGGCATGGCCGAAAAATATTTCGAGCGTTCCCTTTTTTCTTTCAGTCGCCGGAACTGGCGCCGCCACATAGGATAGAATTCCATCGGCAGAATCGACGCATCATGCGTGTAGTGTTCGAACACGCTGCGGTCGGCCGCCATCACGCCGGCCAGCATGTCTTCGCGATAGTTCCGGTTCCGGGACCACAGAATATGATGATGGGCCCGCGCCACGATGCGTATGGTATCGAGCTGGACATATCCCAGGCGCCGGATTGTCTCCGAAACATCGACCGGCCCGGTCGGTGCGGACGCCAGTTCCTGTGTCTTCAGCCACAGGCGCCGGGCGTGTCGATTGCTGATTTTCAGGGGTGACGGCATTTCAGACCTGCGGCCAGGCCGCCGAGTTGTCAGGCGTCAGACTTGCCCGGCCAGGGAATGCGATGGAAATCGACTCCTTCGTCGACCAGTTCGGCCGCTTCTTCCGGGGTCGCCTCGCCGTGAATGGAACGGGCCTCGGTCTCGCCGTAATGAATCTTGCGCGCTTCTTCGGGGAACGTGTCGCCGACATAGTCGCTGTTTTCCTCGACGTGCTTTTTCAGTTCATGCAGCGCCTCGACGAACTCGGCCACTTTGCTGTCGGGTTGCGCCATGACCGCATTGGGCGCAGCAGCGTCGTCCTTGCCCTTGCGGATGCCGCCGACATTGGGCGCCATTATGGCCTTGCGGACCTTGTGGTCGCCGCAGACGGGACAGGTGACGGCCCCCGCTTCGACCTGTTCGCCGAACGATTCCGTATCCCTGAACCAGCCTTCGAAGACGTGATCGTTGCTGCAACTGACATCGAATACAATCATGACACTCAAATTAAGGTAGATTTGGCATTTTCCAAGTTCTATTTTTTGCAGAAAATACAAAGGCTTAATGCAAACAAATGACCGAACCATACGCCATCGCGCCGCCGTCGCCCTGGGTCCGCCGCTTCGCATCCCTGATAACGGCAGGCGGAACCGTGCTGGATGTCGCCTGCGGGACCGGCCGCCACACAGCGCTGTTCGCCGAAACCGGTTTCAGGGTCACCGCGATCGACCGCGACATTTCGCGTCTAGAACATAATCCGCTTACGCTGAATCGCGCCGGCCCGCTCCCCGCCCCGACCGGCGTGGAGGCGATCGAGGCGGACCTCGAAGGCGATGCCCCCTGGCCGCTGCCGGGCCGGTCGTTCGACGGGATTGTCGTTGCCAACTACCTGTACCGGCCGTTGCTGCCGGTTCTGATCGACAGCCTGACCCCCGGCGGCGTTCTGATTTACGAGACCTTCGCGGTCGGCAACGAACGGTTCGGCCGTCCCCGCAATCCGGATTTCCTGCTGCGGGACGGTGAATTACTGGACGCGGTCGCGGGTGAATTATCGGTTGTCGCGTATGAGTTCGGGGAGGTCGCGATTCCGGCGCCTGCCATCGTGCAGCGGATCGCCGCCGTCAGACGGGCCGCGGCGATCCCGGTTATTCCGCCGCCCGTTTAACGGCCCCGGCGGGCCGGTAGGGCCGGGCGTTCGCAAGCGACGGCACGGACCGGCGCGCCGCGCCGACCCGGGCGGGATCGATATCGGCGATAATGACACCGGGTTCCTCGCCGGCCTCGGCGACGATATCGCCCCACGGATCGACGATCAGGGAATGACCGTAGGTTTGCCGCCCGGCGGCATGATCGCCGCACTGGGCCGCAGCGAATATCCAGCACCCGGTCTCGATTGCGCGGGCGCGGAGCAGCACGTGCCAGTGCGCCCGCCCCGTCTTGCGGGTAAACGCCGACGGCACGCCGATAAAGTCCGCGCCGGCAGTCGCAAGCCCGGTATACAGCGCGGGGAACCGGACATCGTAGCAGATGGTCAGTCCCGCCTTCCCCCACGGAATGTCGGCGATCACCGCGGCATCGCCCGGCTGGTAGGTATTCGATTCGCGGTAGGATTCGCCGCCTTCAAGATCGACGTCGAACATGTGAATCTTGTCGTATTTTGCCGTCACCGCCCCGCTGGGATCGATCAGGAAGGTCCGGTTGGCAATCCGTCCGTCACCGGCGAGAACCGCGATGGAGCCGACATGAAGCCATATTCCCAGATCTCCCGCGAGGGCTGCGAATGCCTGCAGTGCCGGGTGGCCGTTTTCCGTTTCCGATTTCCGGAACAGCGCGTCGCGGTCGGGCTCCAGCAGCGCCACGCATTCGGGCAGGGATATAAAATCCGCGCCATCCGACGCCGCTTCGCGGATCAGCGCCGTGGCCGTTTCAACATTGGGGCCGATTTCGTTTCCGGCATTGACCTGAACGCAGGCAAGGCGGAACGAACTGCCCATCAGCCGAGACCGAGCATCCCGTCGAGCTTGCCGGCCCGGTCGAGCGCGGCAAGGTCGTCCGACCCGCCGACATGCTGGTCGTCTATGAATATCTGCGGCACGGTATGCTGGCCGTTGGCGCGGTCCAGCATCTCGTTGCGGCGGCCCGGGCTGGTATCGACATCGATTTCGATAAACTCAACGCCCTTTTGCGCCAGCAGGTGCTTGGCGCGGGAGCAGAACGGGCAAAACATGCTTGAATAGATTTCGACTTGAGCCACGGCGGCAGTCCTTCGGTTGGAGACAAACAACACGGTTTTCGCCGGTAATATGTGACGCCGCCCCCCGTTTGTCAGCCCTCTTTGGCGCATTCCCGCTTCGTCGTCGTTATTCGCCGGTTTTCCTGCACATCTCCGGATATTCAAAACGACCTTGTGACGTCCGCTAAGCGTTGTTTAACGGTTCTGCGGCAAATTCCCTCCAGCGCCCGAGCAAAGGAACAGCAATCGTGATTCCGATACCGCATGACGATACGCAGCGGATTTCCGCTCTGCACGCCTACAACGTTCTCGATACACCCAAGGAAGAATCTTTCGACGCGTTGACCCGCCTCGCTGCCAGACTGTTCGGGGTGTCGATCGCGCTGGTGTCGCTGGTGGATAAAGACCGCCAATGGTTCAAGTCGGCGCATGGCCTGGATGCCGAACAAACGCCACGGGACCAGGCGTTCTGTACCTATGCCATCATGGAAAACGACCCTCTGATCGTGCTCGACGCCACCCAGGACGAGCGATTCAGGGACAATCCCCTTGTCACAGGTCCGCCGGGTATCCGCTTCTACGCCGGGGCGCCGCTTGTTACACCGGACCAGTACCGTATCGGTACGTTCTGTATCATCGATACAAAAGCAAGAGACGCCTTTCTCGGCTTTGAACGCAATCACCTGTTCGATTTCGCCGCTACGACGGTCGACATTCTGGAGATGCGACAGCGGGTTATTTCCCAGGCAGCTGAATAACGCCGGACGAACCGCCGGCGGCTAAACCGCCGTCAGAACGGCAACGCCGGTCACCGTCAGTGCAACACCGACCATCTGGTTTGCGCCGATCCTGGTTTTCCGCAGTAAAACGGCGCCGAATGCAAGTGCGAACACCGGATAACAGGCGACCACGGGCGACGTCAGCGAAATCGGGCCGATCGCCAGCGACAACACCCAGAAGAGCGTCGCGAAGCCATTACAGATCCCGACACAGACGAATCCAAACACCCCCGAACGCGTGACCTTTCGTTCGATTCCGCGCGTCCGCCACAGACCGACTGAGATCGCCACAGATGCCGATACCGCATAGCAGATCAGCACGGCGACGAACGGGTTCGGCCACCAGCCCAGGCCGATTTTCAGCACCGGGGGTCCCAGGCCACGGCACAACGCCGCGCCGAGCGGCAGCGCGATCATCCACCGCCGCCATGACCCGCCCTGCCAGGTCCGGCGCAGGGACATGCTGCTGACCCCGGCGATGATCGCGACGACCGCAATCCATTGCACAACGCCCAGCACTTCGCCGAGCAGGATCAGCCCCGCCGCGACGGCAAAGACCGGCCCGAGATTGCCGATCGCGCCCGATACATAGGGGCCCATCAGACGGTTCGCCTCGAATGTCAGCAGCGTAATCATCGCCGGATAGAAAATTCCGACCGCCGCAAAAAGAAGCGCCGCATCCGTGTCCCAGCCGCTGAAATCGGCGAGAAACGGCGCGCTGGCCCAGAATATCAGCGCCGCCGTCGGCATGCTGAATGTCGCCCCCAGCGCCGGGGTCATATCGCGCAGTCCAAGCTGGGTAACCACCAGCCCGAGTCCGAACAGCGCTGCTGAACCGAGCGCAAGCGCCCAGGCTTCGAATGGCATGAAAATTCTCCGGTCGGGAAAAGTTTTGAGGACCCTGTCTACCCCGTCCGCGTCACCCGCGCGAGGGTCAGAACGTCGACATTTGCGGCACCGGCAGACAGCAGCGGCCGGGTGCAGGCGGAAAGGGTTGCGCCGGTCGTCATGACGTCGTCCACCAGCACGATGCGGCGACTCTTGACGGCATTTATCCCCCGCGGCCGAACGGCAAACGCCCCCGCGACATTGCGCTGCCGCTGTGACCGGTTCATGCGGCCCTGGCTCGGCGTCGGCCGCGTCCGGACAAGCGCATCGACCGCAACCGGCAACCCGGTCTCCCTGCCCAGCGCCTGCGCCATCAGGGCGGCCTGATTGTAACGCCGGGAGATCAGCCGCCGCCGGTGCAGCGGAACAGGTACCAGCACATCGGCATCGGCCAGTACGTCGGCGCCGGCCCGCGCCAGCCATCTGCCCCAGACCGGGGCGGCATCGGTGCGGTCGGCATGCTTGAAGGCAAGGACCAGGCGCCGGCTGGAGTCCGAATAGGTCATCACCGACCTGGCGCGGCCGAACAGAGGCGGTCGCCGGGCGCATTCGCCACAGATCGCGTCCGAGCCATCCCCGTCCCGGCCGGTTTCATATTCAAAGGGCAGCCCGCAACAGGCGCATAACGGCGGCGCGATAAAATCGATCCCTGCCCAGCAGTCAGGGCACACCGCGCCGGGATCCGCGACGACGGCACCGCAGCCGAGACAGCGGGGCGGCAGGACAATATCGACCGCGCGGCGCGCGGCGCTCTGCAGGACGGCGGGCATATCCATGCGTTCAATCTAGCATGCGGGGTGACAGCCCGAAACAAAGCGGCCTATGTTCCCGCCATGCCCCCGGAGATTCAAAACGATATTGCCCTTTTCGACCGCCATACGGTGCGGCGGCGGCGCGATCGCGCGGCGGCAAGCCTGGACGCGCATGATTTTCTGCACCGCGAGATCGCCGGCCAGCTGGCCGACCGGCTGAAAGACATAAAGCGCGATTTCGCCGTCGCGCTCGACCTCGGCGGCGGGCACGGCACCACGCAGCTGGACCCGGTGCCGGAGCTTCTGGTCACGTCCGACCTGTCGGAAAAACTGCTGCGCCGGGCGAATACCGGTCCCGGCGTGGTCGCGGACGAGGAGTTTCTGCCCTTTGCCGATAGCGCGTTCGACCTGATCGCATCGACCCTGTCGCTGCACTGGGTCAACGATCTGCCCGGCGCGCTGGTCCAGATCCGCCGGGCACTGAAACCCGACGGCCTGTTTCTCGCGGCATTCCTGGGCGGCGATACGCTGGTCGAACTGCGCCGCGCCTTCCTGGAGGCGGAAGCCGAAACCACCGGCGGCACCAGCCCCCACACGTCGCCGGTCGCCGATGTCGCCGATGCCGGTGCCCTGCTGCAACGGGCCGGGTTCGCCCTGCCGGTCGTCGACACGGACACCCTGACGGTGACCTATGAAGACATGTTCGCATTGATGCGCGATCTGCGCGGCATGGGCGAGGCCAATTCGGTCGCCGCGCGCAGCCGCAGGTTTCTGCGCCGCGACACGCTGTTTGCCGCCGCCGCGCGCTACAGCGAACTCTATGCCGGCGCAGACGGCCGTATCCCGGCCACGTTCCAGATTATATGGATGACCGGCTGGGCGCCGCATGAAGCGCAGCAAAAGCCGCTTCGCCCCGGCAGCGGCACGACCCGGCTGGCCGATGCGCTGGACACCGAAGAACGGCCGGCGGGCGATAAAGCGGCGCCGGACAAATAAACCGGATCAGGCGGCCGCGGGCACAGCCCTGTGCGGCGGCGACCGGGTTTCCTTCACCAGGATCGCGAACACCCCGGCCATGGCGGCAAGCGCCACCGACACCCACCAGATCCAGTCGTATTTCAACGTCAGGTCGAATATCCAGCCGCCGGCCACCACGCCGATTGCCGCGCCCAGCGAATGCCCGCCGAACAACAGCCCCAGTGTCAGGCCGATAATGCGGACGCCGATATGGGTAACGACGATATTGGCGATCACGGGGAACGTCGAAAAATTCAGGATTCCGAATATCGCGGCGAAGACGAACATCAGGCTGATATCGGCGGCGATAGACATCAGGAACACGAATGTCACGGCCCGCAGGAAAAACATACCGGCCAGCAGCCGCGGCCGGTGGACGTGATCCGCCATCCACGAAAACAGGATGACCCCCGCCAGGTTGCCGAGCCCGTGCACGCCATAGGCGGCGGAGCCTTCGACCAGCGTGAACCCGCAGGAGATCGCATAGGGGATGAAATAGACGTCGATCACCCCGGCGGTGGTGAACCCGCAGAGCGAAAACGCCGCAAGCAGCAGCAGGAACGTCCGGTTGGCGAACAGAAAACGCAACCGTTCCGCCAATGTGTCGTCCGGCGCTGCCGACCTGACCTGGGACGCATCGTCCGGATCGTCGACCGGCGGCTTGAACCGGAGCAGAACGAGGACTGCAAACGCCGCCATCGTCACGCCCATAACCTGATAGGTACTGCGCCAGCCGAGCGAGACGATCAGGAAGCCGAGCAGCGACAGGACGGGCAGTTGTCCGCCCGTGGCGCCCGACACCGCGATGCCGATGGCAAGCCCGCGGAACTTCACGAAATAGCCCGACACCGCCGCCGTCACCATGGGGATCGACACCGATGCATAACCGATTCCGGCGACGCCGCCGAACAGCAGGTAATAGTGCATCGGCGCATGGGCATAGGATGTGGCACCGACCCCGATTCCAAGGGCCAGCAGGCCGCAGGCGATGACGATCCGCGCCCCGAACCGGTCCATCAGGTTGCCGGCGACCGGCGAGCCCAAAGCCATCATCAGCAGCACGATGGACGCCCCTGTCGACGACTGCGCCACCGTCCAGCCCAGTTCTTCGTGCCACAGGGGCAGGACCATGCTGACCGACGACCGCGCGCCGAACGTAAATGCCAGGGCGACGAACCCGATCGCGACGACTATCCAGCCGCGGTTCCGGTTGGTCTCGGCAATAGAGGCCACAGGTTCAGGCCGTTACCGGCGTGGCTGCGCCCGCGCTATCGCGGGTTTCGCGGATCATCCAGGAAAAAACCGCCGCCAGCAGGGCGAGCGCGATGGAGGCGATCCAGACCCAGTCGTAACTGTTGAATTTGTCGAAGAAATATCCACCCATCAGCGCCCCTGCAGCCGCGCCTGCGGAATGGCCGGCGAACAGAAGCCCCAGGGTCAGCCCCATCATGCGGACGCCGATATGGGTGCCGACGATGCTGGCCAGCACCGGCATGGTCGAATAATCGAACACGCCGAACATGATCGCGAACAGGAACAGGACTTCGGGATTGCCGGTGATGTTCATGAGGAGCAGGAAAGACAGGCCGCGGAAAAAATAAATCCCGCCCAGCAGCAGTGGACGGTGAACCTTGTCGGCCAGGAAACCCGCCAGGATCATCCCGCCCATGTTGAAGGCCGACAATACACCCAGGGCGGTCGCGCTTTCAAAACGGGGAAAACCGCAGGAAATGGCGTAGGGAATCAGATGCACTTCGATCACGCCGGTGGTCGTGAACCCGCAGATGACAAATCCGATCAACAGCAGCCAGAAGGTCGAATTTCTGAAGATCAGCTTTAGTCGTGCGGCAAGCGGCGCAGCCCCGGCGCCGCCGTTGGCACCTGCGTCGCGGTTCGCCGGCGTAATCAGGAACCAGGCGATCGGCGCCATGGCCATGATCAGAAAACCGAAACCGGCAAAACTGGCGCGCCAGCCGATCCAGCCGATGAGCGCCGCCAGCAGGGGAAGTATAATCAGCAACCCGCCGGACGCACCGGATGTCGCGATTCCGGTCGCCAGGCCCCGGTGCTCGTCGAATATCTGGGCGATTGTCGCCGATGCCTGCGGCGCCGCGAGAGAGCCGTAGCCGAGGCCGCCGACGATGCAGAACAGCACGATGAACTGCCATTGTTCGGTCATGACCGACGTTGCCGCCAGGGAGGCACCGACGCAGAGCAACGCCGCGCTGACCACCGGCCGCGGGCCGATCTTGTCCAGAAGGTTGCCGGCGAGAGGCGAAATCAGCGTCATGAAGACGAGGACGATAGAGCCGCCGCTCGAAATAAACGTCCGCGCCCAGCCGAGGTCCTGTTCCCAGGTCGGCATGATCAGCCCGAGCGCCGAGCGCGCGGAAAACACCATGCTCAGCGCCGCGAATATGAAGACGACGATCAGCCAGCCGCGCGGGTTGGCGCGGACGATCGACCTGAAGGATGAAGAATCGGAAGACATCGACTATCGCGTAGCACGCGCGCCGGACAAATACACCTGACAAAATCGCACCCCGGAACCCCGTTTTACAGGTAGTCCCGCAGCATCGCGATCAGCGGCTTGTCGGCAGGCGGCATGGGATAGTCGCGCAGCCGCGCCGGCATCACCCATTTGATGGCCTGGCCTTCCATCGGCGTCAGCTTGCCGGTCCATTTCCGGCAGACGAAAAGCGGCATCAGCAGGTGAAAGTCGTCATAGGCATGGGACGCGAAGGTGAACGGCGCAAGACAGCTTTCGACCGTATCGACGGCGAGTTCTTCCTGCAATTCCCGGATCAGGGCCCGTTCCGGCGTCTCGCCCTCTTCGACCTTGCCGCCGGGGAATTCCCACAGGCCCGCCATCGACTTGCCCTCGGGCCGTTGGGCGATCAGCACCCGGCCGTCGGCATCGAACAGGGCGACGGCAGCAACCAGGATTATCGGCAGACCGGAAGAATCCACAGTCACGACCGGTTTCAGGACCGGTAATCGGCGTTGATCGTTATGTATCCGTGGGTCAGGTCGCAGGTCCATACCGTCGCCGCACCGGTGCCGATATTGAGATCGACATCGATATCGATTTCCTGCCCCTTCATGTGCTTTGCCACGGGCGCTTCGTCATAGCCGGGCACCACCATGCCCTTGTCTGCGACGGCAACGCCCCCGATGCTGATTTTCAGCCGGTCGCGGTCGGCGGCCTCGCCGGACTTGCCGACCGCCATCACGATGCGGCCCCAGTTTGCGTCTTCGCCGGCGATGGCCGTTTTCACCAGCGGCGAATTCGCGATGGTCAGGCCGATTTTTCGGGCTGCCTTCGCGGATTTGGCCCCCGACACCGTGACGGTGACGAACTTGGTCGCCCCTTCGCCGTCGCGAACGATCTGGTGGGCGAGATCCGTCATGACCTCCTCGAGCGCCTCACGGAAGGCCCGCAATTTGGCGTCGCCGGGCGCGGAAATTTTGGCATGTTTCGCCGCTCCGGTCGCAAACAGCAGGGTGGTATCGCTGGTCGATGTGTCGCCGTCGACGGTGATCGAATTGAACGACCGGTCTGCGCCGCGGCGCAGGAGCGTCTGCAGCACCGGCGCGGGAATTTTCGCGTCGGTGAATATAAAGGACAGCATGGTCGCCATATCGGGCGCGATCATGCCCGACCCCTTGGCGATACCGCCGATCGTAACCTCGGTCTCGCCGATTTTCACCCGCCGCCACGCCCCCTTGGCGAAGGTGTCCGTGGTCATGATGGCGGAGGCCGCTCCCGGCCAGTCATCCGGCCGCAGCGCCTTTTTCAGCCCGGCCAGCGCGTTGCGGATTCGGTCGTCCGGCAGGGTTTCGCCGATAACGCCCGTCGACGCAACGAAGACCTGGGATTTCGGGCAGTCGAGAACCGACGCGACCTTGGCGACCGTGCGCTGCACCGATTTTTCGCCGGCGAGCCCGGTAAACGCATTCGCATTCCCGGCATTCACGATCAGCGCCCGGGCACGTCCCGCCTTGGCGGCCTTGGCGCACCAGTGCACGGGCGCGGCGGCCGTCTTCGATGTGGTGAACACACCGGCAACCTGCGTTCCCTTGTCGAGCGCGGCCAGCAGAACGTCCCGGCGGCCCTGATACCGCAGCCCGCAGGACCCGGAGGCCAGCGAGACGCCGGCAATCGGCGGGATTTCAGGAAAGCCCTTCGGCGCCAGAGGAGATATTTTTGCCATCTTCAGATTGTATTCCGGTGGTGAGCGCAGGCCTTGAGTCTAGCGCATTTACGGGAAGCGCGGAAACACTCCCTACCCCGTCCCTCGGCCCGTCACCCCCGACGTATTCCGGGATGACGGGGCGAATGGGGGCAACGTCCCTGAATGAGAAGACTACCGGCCGGGCGCCGGTTCGATGCGGCGCAGCCGGGGCGCAGACCCGTCGGCTTCGAAACGCTCGATCTTTGCCTTTTCCATCAGGTCCTTCACCAGGTCGGTCGCGAATTTCTGCGACATTTCCTGTCCGATCTTGGCGCGGCTTTCCTCGAAGCTCGGCGGCGCGGACTGGCGCTTGTCCTCGACCTTGATCACATGCCAGCCGAAGGGGGATTTTACGGCCTTTTTGGTGAAGTCGCCCTTGGCCAGCGCGAAGGCCGCCTCTTCGAACGGCGGGACCATCTGTCCCCGCCCGAAATAATTGAGATCGCCGCCCTGGGCCTTGGAAGGGCCGATCGATTTTTCCGACGCGATCTTGGCGAAATCGGCGCCGCCCTCGAGATCCTTGATGATGGCGTCCGCT
>TARA_R110000868_G_scaffold52171_6_pt1 | contig 35654 bp, 57 predicted proteins | sample TARA_R110000868 | Tara Oceans TARA_R110000868 (sample SAMEA4397489) | marine metagenome | biome: Polar Biome; feature: [SRF] surface water layer (ENVO:00010504); material: water (ENVO:00002006), including particulate matter (ENVO:01000060) such as... | depth 5 m | reverse complement strand
ATACCCAAAAACAAAATGAAATCGAAGTTTTTATTTTTTCTAGCTTATAATCGAAAAATTAAAATGTACACAAATCTAAAATGAAATGTACATTTTAACAGACAAATATACAAAAGCCAGTACATAACAGTACTGGCTTTTTAATTATAATTTAAACAGCATTTAACCAACGTTTAAATGAAACTTAACCACCTCACCATTCAGTAGCTGCTTTGTGCCCTCAAGATTGTTTTCATAGATGTGAACATTCCCTAAGAAAAGCGTGATACTCTTTAGCTGTACATCAATTTGCTTGCTTATTAAGTACAAGTGATAGATATCCGAGGGTAAGCCTAGACTAGCGTCAGAACTACGCTGATACGCACTCACAATCAACTTACCGTTATCAATTTGAAACTGAATCAAGCTAAGGCATGGCTGTTGGTTGCTCTCGGTGTTGTTAGAACCCAGAAACAAAACATAATTCTTAGAGGTGCGTTTCTCTTTGTTGATCTTATCGATAAGCTTAGGAAGCTGCTCAAAGTACGTTGGATAACTATTTACTAAGATAGGACCGCAATAGTCCCACCAACTCACACCAATATCACGATACGCCTCTGTAGAGCGTTCGCCTGCCATAAACAGTCCTAATTCATCTTTTAGCTTTTTTCGTGCTACAGAGTGACCCTCAAACAGTTCTAGCAGGTCAATTGGTTTTAATTCTAACTTTTGATTTAACAGAAATTGAATCGAACCTTTTTTATTCTTTTGTAACTTTCCGGTTGTTACTATTTTATTTAAAATTTGGTGATACTTATTCATAATGATTTTTGATTGATGATTGATTATACTACATTTGTAACTCTCAAGGAATTTTATAAAACATAACAAAGCCAGCACTAGAAGACTTATAGTCCTCCAACGCTGGCTTTGTGCTAAATATAAATACCTTGAGAAGTTTTTTATTTGTTGGAGGACTTTTTTTACTTCCCGTCCTCCTGAGAATAAAACAATTAATTGTTTTTTAAATAACTATCGAGTTACCACCACCATAGTTAAACAAGTATGTTTTTTCATCAGCATTTAGCTCTCTGTTCCAAACACTTAATTCATCAACCGCACCATCTAATGATTCACCAGCACTACTTCCTGCACCAATCATAAAGTCTTTTGAAGTGGCTTGACTAACTCCGATAGCTGTTGCTACATTCGGAGTACCACCATTATTAATATCCAATTTTAATTGATTTCCAATTAACTCAGCGCATACAAAAAAGAATGTGTTTAATGGCGGGGCCTTAGGAACAACTGCAATAAGGGTCGTACCGTTAAATACTTGAAAAAATATATTACCACCCTTTTGATAATACAAGCTATATTCCCTTCCTGCAGCATCTCCCTTGTTAAATAATGTTTGGTAAGGCTGTGATGATGAGGAATTTATTTTAAACCAACCACAAATTGTCAACGCATTATTATCGTAAGATAATCCAACAGAACCAGCATTAGCGTATTGATTCGACGTGTTAACTGTTATCATAGAATTACCTATTCGCCCAGCTCCGCTAGTGGCTCCATTTACTCTAGTAGCGGTTCTCCCGTTTCCTGAAGAGTCGATATAATTTCCTGTTGATTCTTCAAACTTCCAATACGCCAAAAGATTTGTTGTAGGAGGGGAATAAGGATCTGTTAAAAACATAAATTCTGTAAGTTCATTGATTTTTACAAACTTTATATTCGCGTTAACTCTATTTCTTTTTGTTTTAGAATAATCTACTCCAAATCCAGCTCTTACATTGTGAAATCTAATTATACCGTTAGCAGTACCCAAGCTTTCGTCCAATAAGTCAAAAACAGTTGCATTCCAAGTAGGGCTCGGTAAGTCTTTTAAATAATCATCCTCAAAAGACACATTATTGATATAAAAATAACTATTGCTTAGCGATTTAATATTATATCTACATCTTGCTATAATCATCTTGCCAACATGTATCGAATGATTTGTCTGATTTAACACTAATCCATTCACGCATACGTCAGAAAAACACTTATCTAATGAACAATGCTCATAAGTATCAAATCCTACATACATACCTAAAACAATGGTATTGATAGCGTTGGAGAAGCAAAAGTTATTTGTCTGCGGAAATCTAATACCATAAGCAGTATTGGCCGGCTCGACAATTAAATTATGATTTGAAGTTGGAGAGACTTCTACGTTATCAGCATTGAAATAAGCAATTTTTCTTAAGTCTATTCCTGTTGCTTGACTAGCAACATTAGTAGTAGATGTCATACTTCGAACCCTAACACATACATTTTCAATTTGCGCGTGTAAAAAATTAAAATTACCCCAAATAACATTTTCTGATCTTGTACCTATAACATTTCCAGCACTTAGTAAATTACTTTTTAAAATCACTCCTTTTTGCGATGGAGTATTACTCCCCGAAGATGCAAATGGGTTCGAAAATTGATTAGGAGCTGTTTCTCCTAGTAATTTAATAGTAGTCAATTCTGCAGAGTTTGTATATGTGTTTAGAGGGAAATATATTTGCGAATTAGAATTAGAATCTACTGGACCATTAATAAGATAAACCCCATTAGGAAAGTAAACAGTTCCTCCACCCGCAGCAAAACAGGCATTAATAGTGTCTTGAATTTTTGCAGTATCATCTGTAGCTCCATCTCCTAAAACGCCATAGTCTTTAACATTATAAACTTTAATACTAGAACCTGCCCCACCAGTGATAGTTATATCACCAGCACCCACTAAGCTATTGCCGTTTATAGTTTTAAGGCTAGAGGCTGAAAGTTTCTGATCAATCAACCCTTTCAAAATCTTACCCATTTCAGCAGTAAGCGCTTTAGTGGTTCCTCCAGTGGTAAGGTCGTTCACCAATATAGTTTCTAGCGAAGTTTCAACAGTTTTAATGGCGTCCACGATTTCTTGCACCGTGTCCAGGTTAATATCGTTTGATGTCAATAAAGTATTGATAGCGTCAATTTGAGTTTGCAAAACGACACCTTGCTCAGCTGACAAAAGTGACGTTGTGCCGCCTGTTGTCAAATTATTAACAATAGACAAAAACTCAAAAGCAATTTTAGAGAACTCGTTAAGTGGCACGTAACCGCCCGCAACTCCTTTTTGATCTACACTTTGTTTCCCTTCAAACAAATCAGCATGAGCGTCTACAGCTACTTTGTGCGCATTGAACTGATCGTTTTCAGTCTTCGCATTTAAAACCGTTGTTAGGTTTGAAATTGCGCTTTGTGGTATTGTTTCTTCTTTGTGGCGAAAACTGCCGAAAGTAGCCCAAAATTGAGCTTGGGTTGGTTTTTTCCCAGTCATGAACCATTCGTATATTTGTGATAGATTTGCCATAGTTTTATTATTTAATCCAAATTGCCATATAGTTAATTTTTGAAGCTGCTCGTGCTTCTGAGTTGTTACAGATCACCGTGATGCGGTTAGTTTCGATTCGATATTTACAGAAAAGCGTGTCGTTAAAATCAACCTCACCACCAAAATCAATTTGCGCAATTGAGGGCATGAAGCCCTCTAAATTCGCCATTGTATAGCCTGCTGGCGGCGTAACGTAAACGTAATTTTTAGTATAGTCGTTTTCTCGGGCACCCAAAGCAAACGCATTTATCGTTTCAGTACCCGTTGTGATTTTTATTTGTGGAGTCGTTCGTTGCTCAAGTGCGGCAATTCTTTGAACCAATAAATCAACGGTTGTTTTATCTTCTTTGTCGCCAATAGCACCAAGTTGAGCCATTAGGTCACTAGGAATGTTTTTTGTTTCAAAAGGTCGCTTAAAATCAGTCCATAGCCATGAAGTGTCAGCAGTACCAAAAGTCGCATAGCGTATGGCATGCACTTGTTTTACCACACCGTTTTTAAAGCCACGATTTACGGGCTCTTCAATTATGATCACAGTTGAGTTTACATTGGCGTTTGCCGATTTAAAAGCCAACAATTCGCCATCAATAAAAACATAACCATCACTAACCGTTGAACCAGTAAGATTGCAACCTGATATAATAGTCAAGTTTCCTGCTAAAGCTCCTAAAGAATTGAAAACAGAATAAGCCGTTTCCATTTCCTGAAGGCGTTCCGTTTTTAAAGGAAAACCACCCGTTTGATTAAAGTTTGTTTTATTCATCTATGTGTATTTTATAGCGTTTCCCGCCTGCTTTATAATAATCAATGTGTGCTTTTAATCCGTCTAACTGCCTGTTGTAAATGTCTTCAGGTACGTACACGATAAAGTCCAATCCTGTGTCGGCAGTTTCGCCTTCAGTTCTTAGCCAAATAGTATCAGGTTCTAACTCTGTATCCAACCAAACGTCCTGTTCTTCCGCTTCGGTAAAAATGTAGGTCGTATCAAATATTTGTCCATCGCCTATATAAATTCGCCTTTGTACCGGGTCAAACTTATCATTCAGCGAACCTCTTAACGAGCATATTTGACCAGTATGTTCCAGCTTGTAAATATTGTCTATTCGCCAGTTGTACCATTTGTAATAGAGACTTTCCATTGGTGATAACAACGCTCGTGTATAGCCTAATAAAAACGGCCTACGCAAAAAAGTGGGCAATAAATAAAGCACGAGTTTATCCCAGTTAATATCAAACGACATAGGCTATTGTATCAAAGGTTACTATTTCAAAATAGCCACTTTCGGCAATCTTAGATATAAATATTGGTTGTGGCGCTCCGTAACCATTCGAGGCGGGGTCAATCCAAGAGCTCTCAGCACTTATCAAAGTAGCATCTTTTACACCTGGTACTAACTGTATCTTATCGACTAATGCCGACAAGCGAAGCTCTCCATTAAAATCAAGCTCCTTCATGAACTCCTGTAACGCTTCATTAACTGGGTAATTTGCGACGAGCTTACTCATTCCGTTTTCATCCAACAAAGCAGCATCTCTCTTAATTTGTAAATTGATGTACAATTGATCTGCCTTGTAATTGATAATCGTGACTTGTACGCCTGCAACTCTTATTTCGTTGATGTAAGCTTGTATTGATTCTACTTGTGAGGGATCGTCAAAATCAGACAAAACGCCGTCCGTTTCTCCCGCTATTTTCAAAATCACACGACTACTATCATCCGCCTCATTTACTGCAGCATATTTAATGATTTTCGAAGCTTCAATTTGATCTTCAGTAGCGGTGCCGTTATCAAAATAATCTTTATCGGCCATCAAGTCGAAACCAAATTGAAAGCGCAAAGCCATCGTTCTATACCACGGCAAAGTCCCTGCTTTTTCATTCGCTAATCGTTCGTTTACTTCCTTGGTGTGTTGATCAAAAAATGATTCGTGCAACCAAATAGCGTAAGCCACCACGTAAGCAAACAAACGGAATATAGCAACTTTACTAGTTGAGTTGAGTCCTTGCAAGTTTTCATTTGCTGCGATCGTTGCAAAAATCTCGTTCTGTATTACTGTTATTTGTCTTGCCATTTTATCCTACTATAAAAGTTGTTCCTATTGCCATTGTCCCTATACCCAGTGTTGGGCTAATTTCCTCAAGCCCATCTTTTGTAATTCCCGTTGCGGGTATCATTTTTTTACTGTCCAGGTACTTCACCTCTTTGTTGCTAATTACAACATCCGTAGGAATTACTATCGTTGCACCTGCTATGGGTGTGTCCGTTATTCCGCTGTTGTTATTTGATGCAATAGCGAAAGCGTTTGTAGCGTCTCCGGTATATTGTATCGCAATATCAAACCAAGTCTGAAGCACTAATCCTGTAGCCATATTATTCCGTGTAATTTGCATCTATCTGGATACTTAAATCCGATGCTATTTTAATTTCATTCACTTTCATACCGTCAAGCGTGAATTCTGTTCTTATTTCCCTTGCTAAATTGCTTGGGTCGCTATCTTCTAAATATCTTCGAGCTCCAACACCACGCATCGGCACTTCTTTAAATTCGGCTTTATCACTTAGTATCAAAATTTTTTGATGTTGCGAAGTGCTTTCGTTCACTACAAAATCGCCATCAATAATTTGCACATCCATATCGTCATCGAGTAATATATCTTTTGGCATATTATGTTATGTTACCGGTTCCGCCACCAGTGTGATTAGTTGCGGTTCCTGTTGTTGTTACATTTACATTCACGGTCCCCGATTTTACAAAAGCTTCAACTGCATCTGAAATACCCGTCGCCAATCGTTCAATAGATTGATTAGCGTTTTCCTCTTCGTCTTGCTCAGCCGTAAACAAGGCAATGAGCGCCGTTTTTAAATTCGCTTTGTTTAAACTCATTTTAAAAGGGTTTTAAACTTTGTTCTTAAATCTTCAAACTCTGGTTTATTTACCAGCTTTATCGTTGGTCCTGTATTGGTTGTAAAAACCATTTTACCAATAGCTTCAAATAGTCCGTCGATCAATGTTGCTAGGTTTTCACCACCTGCCGAAATTTGCACTTTATCTGTAAGCTCCACAATCGTGTCACCTACATAGTAGCCAACCTTTTCGATTTCATCGCAAGCAATTACCATCCAATCGTCATCGTCTTCAACCCGAACCGCCAAAACATAACTCCCAACTTTTGGCACCAGGATAAAACTTTTTTTACCTGTGAGAACCGGGCGAAGTCGAACGTCAAAAATCTCTTGACCATCTTCGTCAATTAGCAAACAAGTGGCTTTGTTTTCATCAACAGACTTTACCTTAGCGATGTTACTAACAGCGGGACCATGACCTTTAGCCATATCCTCCATTGCTTTTCGTATTTGTTCAGGTGTTGGCATCTTAATTGCTTGTTAAAAATCCTAATTGTATCGTTTGTCTCCCGCCTCTTGTACCAAATTCACCTGAAACGCTTTCGATAAAGAAACTACCTGACTTTTCAGGGTACTTGTACCCGTCAATTTGAGCAATATCACCTTTGTTCACAGCTGGCTCTAGGAAAGCAGTTATATTACCCTCGTATCCGTTATAGTTGCTTTTGGTCTGCAAGCGGTTGGCTATTTGCTTTAATAAATCAGCAGGAATGCCCGCTTTTATTTTCAATAGTTGCTCGTTGCTGTATTTTTGTTCGTCGCTTTTGCTTCTTTTTACTTCGCCTTGGCTATTCTTTTCTTGAATCACAACACGTACGTTCTTGTCTACCAATCGCTTCTTAAAATCATCTTCTTTGACTGTATTCCAACCGAGTTTGAACTTTACCGTTTTGCCTTTCGAGCCAAACAAAGTCCCTACATACAATTCATTAAAATTGAAATAAACAGCCAAACGAACCTCTTTTTTTAACCACTCTAAAACTTGTATTCCGGTGGCGTTTTTAAAGCGTACATTCGTTAAAGGAATGTTTGGCATGTCAGCTGACAATACGATCTGAGTTCCAGCGCACAAATCAGTCAACAACTGTTTAACGGTTACGGTCGAATAGCTTTTATTGAAAATCACATCATACAATAAGTAGCTGTAGCCTTCGCATTCTATCTGTACCGGAATGGCCATATTGACCCGTTTTATAAATCCTTCAAAGCGTTTTGTGTTTTTTCCATCATAACCCAATGAAATGCTTATTTTGTCATTTTCCTTAAAAACATACTCCTTGCGCTCGTTTGGTTCTTGGCCGTCTTGCGTTACTGTCTTTTCTGTTTTTAAGTAGGTGATACGGGGTAATTCAATAGTACAGGTATCTGTAAAACTGTTTACATCTGTTTTCCAAGTGACCTTTGACGGCTTCACTTTCGTGTACTCTCCAATCGTGATATCGCTTGTTAAATAAAACATACTCTTACTACTTTATTATCAAATCTTCAATGTAATCAGTCTCTACAATCATGCTAAACGGACGTATCCAAGTTGCCTTTCCTTGCACCTCCGGAAAGTCTAAAGCACTTACTGCCACTCGACAACTTTCGTCTAGGAATATCTCAGGATAACCACCATGCAACTCGATAGGCTCTGTCGTTTCAAACCAATCTTTCAATTGTAATATTTGATCTTCAGGAACTATTCTGTTTTTACCGATCAAAAACCCTTTGATCATAAAGCGGTAGTCATCAATAGCAAAACACTCCTTTACCTTTCCTTTTCGTTCACTTACTGGTGTGCGTATGATTTCTTTCATCATGTTTACGCCCACAGTACAAGCTTCAATTTCGATAAGCTTAGCGCCTTGTTTCCATAATTCGATAGGAAACCAAATGTCTTGACCGTAAGTCCCTATTTTATTAAAAGCAATATTCTTACTCGAGTAATCAATAGAGCCTTTTGGTCTGGGATTTTCAGTGTTAAGAGAATAACCGCCATCTAGTGGCTTTGGTTTACTTTCATCGTTTGATATGAAGTAAGGCGTATTATTAAAATAGGTTTTGTATAATTTTAATAAATCAAATGTGTTGTTTAAAGCCATCTTAAACTAATTTTGAACCGTTATACAATACTCTAGCCAACGCCTCCATTACTATGTTTTCTAACTCTTGAGCCGATTCCTTACCGTTCATGGTCGTGAACTGGATGTTATCAAAAAACTTTCCTACGTGAATGTTGACTACTTTAGGACCAGCACCCGAAACCGTTTCGCCTGCTGTTTTTCCTGATGCGTTGTTGCTTGCCATCATTGCACCGCCTGTGCTTATAGGAGAACCACTAGGATCGTTATTTTTTGGCTTTGGAGCGATCACCGTTTTGGTAGATTTTACTTCAATGTCCTTTGTTCCTTTTATCCATTTATAAGCACGATCTAACGCCTCTAAAATGGGTTTAAAAACGTTGTCCCAAGCCCATGAAACCAAATCGATCACACTACTAAATAGGGTAAAGTAAAATGTCAATATCCCGCCAATAAATGAGAATATGTCTTTTAATATTTCACTCTTTTGTATGAATTCAATCATAGATTTTACAATATTCCAAACCTTGGTTTGCATTGGAACCACAATCGCCCATATTTTAGAAAACACCTCTTGAACTCTCTCGATCCATCCTTGCCACTCGCTCGTGCCGTTAATAATATCCATTACGTAATCGACAGCGCGGCCAATACCATTAGAGAAAGCATCGATGTAGGGTTGCGCTTGCGCAATCATAGGTCCTATACTTCCCGCAAATTGTATCGCCATATCCAAAAGCTTCATGATCACTGGCGAAAAAGCGTCTCCTAAATCAGAGGCGGCATTCCCTGCTAAATCTTTAACCGTTGACCATTTACCCGCTTTTGTTTTACTTTGTCCTGCCATTGCTCCCTCGTAGATACCGCCTTTAGCATTGGCCATAGCTAAGGTTTTGGCAAGATCATCATAGGTTACTTCCATCTCTTTTACCTGAGCAATACTTTTGCCTGTAGACTGAGCCAACATCGCATATATATTTATCCCGGCTATTCCAAACTGGCGAATATCCATTGCCGTGGCTTTACCCACAGTTTTAATTTGCTGCATATTTGCCGCCATTCTCGACAAAATATCATTACCACCACCAACAGCCGAAACCGCATTGGCTAGGTTCATCGTGTCTCTACGAGCATCTTTGGCATTGGCACCAGCCGAAATCAAAGAACGGTTTACTTCAAGCAATGCGGTGGTGTCAAATGGTGTTACATCGGCATCTTTTCGAATATTACGATAGGCTTCTGTAGCCCCTTGTTTCCCTAAAAAGGTGGTCAAGCCTGTAATCGCTTGCTCTTTTTGCATACTGCGGGAAATCATTTCACCAATACCGCTTGTAACTGCACCAACAACCATAGTTGCCCCTCGACTAGCTAAGTTCCCAATCATGGAACCTACAGCAACGCCACCTATTCCAATACCACTTGAACCAGAACCACCGCCGCTAACGTTACCCGCATGATTTGCAGATTGTCGTTGTAGCATGGCTAGTTCTCGACGTGCTGCCGCTATCTGGCTTGGTATTGTACTGCGACTAATGGTGTTTTCAACCTCTCGTATTCGATTTTGAATTTCACTAAAACTCATGGCCAAAATGCGGTTTCGTCCCGTCATTCTATCAGCCTGTTGGCTCATTCTACTAAACGCAGATTGTGAGGTCGAACTCACTCTCGTGATATTCGAACTCATCATATCTTTCATTCGTAAAACAAACTCAATCGTGTTATTCATTTTAGTTTTTTTCTTGCTTGGATAATTCTAAAGCTATTCCGGTACGGTAAAAAAAGAGTTCGTCGCCCCATTCTTTTAAGGCAGTTGCTCCAAATTTCATAGCACCAAAAACAATCAGGTAGTCGATGCCTGCTTTTTGGTTCTGGCAATCCTTGATACCTCGATCACTAAAAGCGAAAGTAGTCCGCTTTTTTCCCCTCCAAGATGTTGTTGATTTGAAGGAATACGGCAATAAACTTGTCTTCGTCTTCGATCAATGGGTGATCACCTTCCAGCCACAATTGTTGCATGATAAAGGCAACAGCCTTACTCATTCCGTTGGTACCAATAGCGGTCATGTAATCGCCTAAGTCGTCAGCGGTTGGCGGTCTTAAAACTGCCATATCGTTATCGACTTTCAAGCAAACTAGTTCACGACCTCCGTGCTCTTGTTTCCATTTATCCAATTGCTCTTGACTAAAACGAGCAATAAATGCCGCTTTTGCGTCTGAAGTGTCTGCTGTTGGTTTTGTTTTTTCTGCTTCTTTTGCTATTCGGTTAGCGAATAATGCATTTAAATCACCTGCGGGTTTTTCGTTTTTTTTCATTTTGTTGTCTTTGTTAATTAGATTTTATCTTCACCCAGAAACCCCCTACTAGAGGGGGCAAGGGCATTATCTTTACGGTAATATCACATTCATGGCCAAGTAGGGCAATGTGATCTCACGGTGTTTGGCATTTTGTTCTAAATCGACACCCGCTTCGGTAAAAGCTACACCTGAAGCGATGTATGTTTTTACAGGGTCAATAGCGCGCTTTTTGTAAGCGCAAGTGATCACAATCGCCTCGTGCGGTACATCAGTAATGTCATCAAAGCCCGCGTCACGTGCCGCTTTGTTCATGGCATCGGCTTCAAAGCCTAAAACTTTGATACTTCCTGAGTTCTTTTTGTTCCCGTTTTGGATATCAATAGCATCGTCACCAGCACCGTATAAGTGTTCTTTTTCGACTTCTTTTTTGAAGCCAAAGCCACGCAATCCTTTGATTGTACGACCTAAGATTTTAACTTCAAAGCGTGCCCATGCACACTCATCTGACGTTATATTTACATTTTGAGCCATAGCTTATATGTTAGAGGTTAAGCCAATTTTTACTACTAACCACGTTAAGTAGCCCAATGGCAATATTTTTACTTCAATTTCTCCTGTGCTCGTGTTCACGATATCCACATTAGTTGGGACATTGACATCAACATTACTGATTTGTCCCGCCATTTGCGAAAGCAGTTGTTGACTGATCTCGTTTTCTAAATGCTTGGCATCGGTAGCATTGATAGAGCCGTCATCATCTACACGCACTGTTGTTTCCAACAGTGGTGTTGCTGTAGCTACTGCCACACGTTGTGCTTTATCAACTAAACGACCATTTACCAAGGTTCTAAAGTCATCACCGGATGCCATGTTATCACGTGCAAAATAATATCCTGCTACACCATCACGGCGGTGCATAATGATATACCCCGCATTGGCAAAAACGTCTAACTCTTCAGGATAAAAATCCTCAAGTGCTTTGTCACCAATAAAAGCTTGAGCAATAGACAATGCACCGTTTTGACCGTTACCCAATTTTACATGTGAACCGTACTTAACTGATCTGGCCAATGCCAGGGCAACAGCCCCAGAACCATCGTTTAGGTTGCTTCCTAAAACGACACCTGCATAACCGTTTTCGGCTGTATTAGGCAGGAACAAACTAGCGCTTAAATCAGCAACACGTCCCTCAATCAGTATGCGCACAGGCTTATTGATCGATTGTTGGTATTCTGCCAATGCTTTCGAAGCAATTAAGGCGCTTTCAACGTCATCGTCTAAAAACTGATCTGCTGCGGGAGTGTAAGCTTCGCCCGGTTGACGAATTAAGCCCACAACTGTGATAGTTCCTTGAGCGGCAAGCAATAGTTTTTTTAAACCATTGCCATTGGTAGCCGTTGCCATTTGAGTCAAAGTCATAGTGTCTTCGACACCTAAAATCGTCAAGGCTTGATTGCCTCCCAATTCTTGATAAAACAATTGAATTGCTTTGTTCAAACATGGCTCACCTACTACAGTGTAGCCTTTGGCCACAGCGTCATCGTAATTAAAAACCGTTACGATTTGCCCTATTTTGGCACTTGAAGTACCTATGAGTCCTGCCACACCGTCCAATACTTGAACTTGACGTTGCAGGTTGCCATTGGTAACAACTACGTTTACCTTTGGCGTTCCAGTTCCTTGTGCCATTATTGGTTTACTTCAAGGTTAATAGCTGTTTTGTGCGCCTCCAAAGCGGCAATCAAAGTAGCTTCTTTTTGGTTTTCTGTAACCAAACCCAAAGCTTTTACCAAAGCCTTGATTTCAGGATAACCCGCGACAGTGCCATCGAAGTTTTTCAAAGCTTCTAAAGCTTCGTTTTTCTCTGAACCTTCGTCCTCTGAACCTTCATCCTCTGAACCTTCGTCCTCTGAACCTTCGTCCTCTGAACCTTCGTCTTCTGAACCTTCGTCTTCTGAACCTGTATTATGAACAATAATTTTCGTTGGTTCTTTCACGCTTTCTCTGGTATAAGAAGTCACATTGTTATCCTTTAGCGTATTGGCAAAGCCCGAAGCCGAACCAATAGAATGAAACACACGACCGTCTGAGGTAATGTGACATTCTTGACTTTCTTTGTGTCTGTCGAAATAATCGACTGCTTTATCTTTTGACATTTTAAATAGGTTTTAAATGGTTTTTAAATTCGATTTTTAAAGGCAAATCCTAGTCCGAGTAATGCCAGGATAAACAGGAATATTCGCCCGAGAATGATTTGCGTGCTTTGCCAAAAGGTTAAATTGGCGGGTACTGGATAAGGTACTTTTTCAATGGTAGACTTATTTTCTTTAGTATAAACGTCCTTCCATTGTGCGAATAGCTTTTGCGCTTCAGCAGTACAATCGATGCTTAGTATATTATCCTTTAAGTTGACCTTTGGAGGTTGTAAATACTTGCCTTTTTTAGTGGTTGGCTTTTTACTAATAACGGGTTTGCCGTTTACACATTCGATATATGCCCTATAAAAACTACTGTCTTTTTGGACTTCGAAAATAGTGTCACGTACTACCGTGGTCACATTTTTTGTTGTAGTAGTTTCTTTGGTTGTTGGTGGAACAACACTAGAACTTTTGCAAGAACTAAGTGTTGTAACCAACAAACAAAACAAAAAAAGTACAGACAACAGATTTTTGAGGTTGATGTTTTTCATGGTCTTAAATAAGCTTTAATTGTATTTATTTTCCTTTGTCTTCTGCATACTTTGTAGCCTTCACGACTACCATCATCATTGGTATTTCCTTCGATGGTATGAATAATGTTTGTTTCTACTTTTTCGACAATTCCGGTGTGTCCTTGACCTTTGCCAAAGTCCATAATAAAAATGTCTCCTGGTTGTGGATCAGTTACCACTAAACTTCGCTTGTTATTGTACATTGCGAGAACTCCAGCGGTTTTAAATAATGGATTGACTACCCCTAAACTTGTAGAGGCTTCTTTTGTACACCAATAAACAAAAGCCATACACCAGGCATACCCTTTACCTAATCCTACCGATTTCAAATATTTCTCCACGGCTGGACCAGCATTGCTATTCCTTGGAACTTCCTCGGCTCCAATTTGAGTAATGGCGATTGCCAATGTCTTTTTTCCTAATGCACTCATTCTGTTTTTCCGTTTAACTGTTTGTATTTTCGAAGTTCATCCGTGAGATGTTCTACTTGATCAATCAGTAAATCAATTTTTTTGTCACGCTCTTTTATCCTTTCGTCACGCTCTTCAATTCGCTTGTCACGTTCTTCAATGGCGGTAATGGCTTGATCTAATCTAGCTTTTGCATCGTCCAGTAACGAACGGTAAAACGCAGCTGATGTGACCTCGTTTTCTAACTCCTTTGCCTTCGCATCAGCGTTATCAATTTTAGTTTGAAACTTTGGTTTTATCCATTGCCAAACATTAGTACCGGCAACACCTAGAAAAGCAAAAAGGGCAGGATATAAGACTGTATTAAAAAAATTTTGATCCATAATCGACATTAAAAAAAAGGCTGCCATCATTAAAGAGACAGCCTTTTTACTATTTATATTCTACATTTTGCGCTATTAAGCTGTTGCAGCTTGAACAATCAAACCAAGACCTTTCCAATCTTCACGAGCACAACGACCACCCATTTTTACTAATCCTGACTGTAAGTCACCATAGTATAATGGATTATCAAAGTCTTGGAAAAGCTTAGTGTCACCCAAGGCTTTTGTCACAGATTCTTTTTGCCAAAAGATACTAGCCAAATTATCAGTTCCACCACGAGCTTCACCAGGTAATCTAAATGCACCAGCCGTTGTAAGTGTTAATACTGAACTTCTTTCTAAGAATGTAAAGCCCGCAAACTTTCCAACAATTCCGTTAGTTAGATCAGCTGATCCAGCGAAAGCCGCCATTTGGTTTGCTGACAAAGAGTCAACAAATTCTTGATACATAAACGATTCTAACATAGCGTAACGTTCCGTTTTAGACACGTTATCTTTATTGAATTTCGCTTGCATCGCTTGCACTTCTTTGTAAGTCATAGCCTTACGAGCTCCTGTTTGTCCGTCTTCAGTATTTACGTCAGTAGAAACTCCACTCGTTGGAATCATTCTACCTGCTGGTAAGAACTCAATTGTTGTTGCACCAGATGCAGCAGGTTTCACACCTCTAATCCAATTGTACGTCAACTCATCACCAATAGCCTCCGCCAAAGTATCTGTATGACCTGCAAGAACTGAGTCTTGTTTCTCGTAACCAATTTCCATAACCTCGGAGGTTAAAATAGCTGTTGGATCAGTTGTGAAAACATCCAAAGCATACATTACTGCCGTGTCACCACGTTGTACTGCGACATTTGCACCAAAAGCTCTATTCTTGCTTACACCAGGGTTTGCACCCGCTTGTGGTAAATACACAATAGACCCTCCCATAATGTATTGTGATTCATCACGACATAAGGCAATGTGTGGATTTGTTCTACGTAGTTTTTCTACGATATAGGAGCTAAAAAACTCCTGAGGTATTTTATAATTTGCCATTTTTAAAAAAATTAAGCGTTAGGGTATTTTTCTTTTTTCAAGGTTTCGTACAAGTCAGGGTACTTGCTTCTTACTGTCTCTAAATCACCAGAGGAGTATAGATCATCCCACTTTTTACCTAAAAATGAGTCTTCGACTTCTTTGTCACCTAAATTATCGGTGATCAAAGTTTGCGCTGGCATAACATCAATTACTTTTTTCAAGCCTGCTGGATTACCCGCAAAACTGTCAGCCAACTCGGTCGCTAATTCGGTTGTTAATTTCTTGTCAACTTTACCTTGAGCTAAAAGGTCTTGAACCTCTTTAGCTACATTAGCCGATTGCAGGTCTTTTAGTTCTTGCTCTTTAGCAGTCAAAGCCGTTGCTTTGTCAGCTAGGTCCTTTTCCAGTCCTGGTACTTTCTTGGCGTTATCAATCAAGTCCTGCAACACGCCATTGGCATCGTCATCGCTTGAGTTATCGCTCAAATTCAATGCGCCTAATACGGCAGCAGTCAAAATGATTTTTTTCATAGTATTAATTTTTGGTTTTACAAAATCAGCTAGATTTAGCTCGTTATCGTTTTCATCAAATAAATTAGCAAGTGCGTTGTAGTTGCCTGGAATGTCTACTAATGATATTTCACGAGGAAACCATTCCGTAATAGTTAGTCCAGTTTGTCCCGGTAACATTAGTTCTTTTTCGTCTGAAGCATCTAAGCAAACAATGCGACCCACTGAAGCGGCGTTTAAAAATCCGTTTTCAATCTCTGAAACAATTGACTCGCCCTGTGGATGCGCCAAATTAATGACAGGCTTGGCATATACTTTGTCGCCGTCAATTCTAAAGTCTTCCCATCGTACTACTACACCATTATCACGGTCGTGCATTTTAAAACCAATCGGGTTTTTTTTGACTTCATCCATAAGCAAACCAGAGGTTAACAAACGATATCCGTACACATTTACAGAATCATCCGTAAGACAAAACTCCTTTTCGATCTTTTTAAATTTGTTACTCACGGGCTAAATTTTAATGTTTTTCATTCTTGAGAGTACAAACATCCGAATGTTTGCAACCCCTTGAAAATAAGTATGCAACCCTTGCAGACTTATTTTAAAAAAGGCGGTTAAATGGTCAATTTTGCCCTGTAATCAAGTCGAAAATGGGAATTTCTAAAGCACAGGAGCGAGAGTATGCTCGAATATTATATGTAAGTGAGCGCATCACCTTTAAGGAGATAGCGGAACGTACAGGCGTAACCGAAAAAACAATTGGTAAATGGGCTGAGGCAGACAATTGGGCGAAGCTTCGCAAAAGCTTATTGACTACCAAAGAGAATCAATTAGTACACTGGTACAACCAGCTCGAGGCAATGAATGAGAATATTGCACAAAGGGAGTTACCGGTACCCGATTCCAAAGAAGCCGATGTAATGAGTAAGACCACATCTAACATACAACGACTCGAAACTGAAATTGGACTTGGCGAATATGTCGAGGTGGGGCGTAAACTATTAACCTTCATTCAATCCATTGACTTGAATGATGCCAAACGATTCAAAGGATACATTGATGAGTTTATCAACTCAAAACTAAAAAATGGCTAAAAAAGTAAGCAATAAGGAGTATTTAGATATATGGCGCGAGTTCTGTGAAAACATGGACAATGCCACACCCATTGACTTGACCGAAAGCCACGGGGCAAAACTAAGGCGCATCACGCACCTGGAGAAAAACCCCGAAGAGTGGTTTAAATACTACTTTCCAAATTTCTATACCAGCGAACCCGCTGATTTTCATATAAAAGCAACCAAGCGTGTATTGGCAAATGCCGAATGGTACGAAGTCCGTTCGTGGGCGCGAGAACTCTCCAAGTCAGGGCGCACCATGATGGAAGTACTATACTTGGCAATGACAGGCAAGAAGAAAAATATCCTTTTAATATCCAATTCTGCTGATAATGCCGAAAGGTTGCTTTTACCTTATAAGGGAATCCTAGAACGCAATAACCGAATTATTGCCGACTACGGAATCCAAAAACGTGTTGGTTCTTGGGAGTCTAGCGAATTCAAAACTCGTAAAGGCGTATCCTTTAGAGCCATTGGTGCGGGTCAATCACCCCGTGGAACTCGTAACGATGCGAGCCGTCCAGACACCATACTTATTGACGATATCGACACGGACGAATTTTGCCGAAACGTCGAGCTCGTAAAAGAGCGTGTTAAATGGATCGAACAAGCTTTGATTCCAACTCGTTCTATTTCAAACGGCTTATTACTTATCGCTTGCGGTAACATCATTGCCAAATATTGCTGTATTACCGAGATGGGTAAAAAGGCAAACAAATGGGATGTGGTAAACATTCGAGACAAGGAAGGAAAAAGTACTTGGCCACAAAAAAACACCGAAGCGGCTATCTCAAGAGTATTGAGTATGATCTCTTTCGAAAGTTACCAAAAGGAGTATTTCAACAATCCAATGGATGGTGGCGACACCTTCAAAGATATTATTTTCGAAAAGTGTCCGCAGCTACGCCATTGTGATACGGTAGTTATTTATGCCGATCCTGCACCCTCTAACTCCGACAAGACAAATGCGAGTAGCAAGGCGGTTGTCATTGTAGCACACAAAGGACTTAATTACTATTTATATAAAGTTTGGGTTGATCAAATGAGCAATTCACAGTTTTGTGAGTACCTATTTGAAGCGCATGACCTTTGCAAAAACGCAGGTGTTGACCCGATTTACATTTGGATAGAAAACAACTCTTTGCAAAATCCTTTTTATGAACAGGTGATTATGCCTCACATATACCGCATTGGTGACGAACGAAAAACGTTTTTACCTATTAGGCCAGATGACCGTAAAAAGCCCGAGAAATACGCAAGGATTGAGGGAACGCTCGAACCATTGAACCGTTTAGGACATTTGATCTTTAACGTGATGGAAGAGAAAAACCCACACATGGAGCGCATGGTGGCGCAGTTTACCAACTTTAGCCGAAAGGCAAAATTAATGGATGGACCTGATGCCGTTGAAGGTGCGGTCAAAATAGCTCAAGATATAGTAATAAGCAATTCAACAGGAGCAATCGAAACGTTCCAGCGAAAAGCAAATAAACACCGAATGTAATGGCAGACAAAAGCACCAAAACGCAAACTACAGCCTACCAAGTAGGTGTTGATGTTTTAGGATTTCCGATATATGTACAGCATACTACTATTTGCGAAATCTTAACCAATTTGATTAAGCCAAAGAAACGATTAAACGTTTTGCAACGAATTTTAAAACAGCATTAAGATGTTAGTACAACCATCAGAACTCATCACCGAATTATACCCAGAGATTCAAAACGCAATCACCAGGGGAAACGAAGACGAAGTAATATCACAGATTAAAGCTGCTGAAGACTATTGCAAATCGTATCTGTTTAAATACGATTTAAAAGCCCTTTTTGGCGATGATAGTACTGACCCTGTTTTGGCTCCAACAATTGTAGACAACAACCTCAAAAAAACTATAAAGGTAATTGCCTCTTATTGGTTGGTACGAAAAGCAAGCCCCAACGTTAACTTGGACTTATTTCGTGAGGATTTCGAACTGATGGTTGGTAATAAAGAAATACCGGGATGGCTGTATGATATCAAAGAGGGAAATATAAATCCAGCATGGCCATACAAAGCCGATGACCCTACAACACCCGAAGACGAAAGCACCGAAAACGACGGTGTGTTTTTCGACTCCAACCCTAAACGCACGCAAAGATTTTAACTATGGCAACGAATATAGAAAAACCAAAAACCCCTGAAGCATTTGTCATTCACGACTTAACTCTTGTAGCACCTGATCGCCAAAGCAAAGACATTGGAAAACTAAAAGAAGCAGTCGTCGGTGCCGAAAGTGTGTACTTTCCAAACCGTGTGGCGCTGTATGACTTGTACCATGACATCCTATCAATGGATGGTTTTTTGCGTGGTATTATTTCAAAGCGTATTGATACGGTTAACAACAAAAAGATTAAATTCATTCAATCCGATGGCAAAGAAAACGAAGACCTAACCAAACTGATCAACGGACAAAAAGGACGTGATTTGATTACGCTACTAATGGAGTCTAAAGTTTGGGGAACCTCGGGAATGGAGTTTGTCGTGGGTCCTGAATTGGAATTTAAAGAAGTGCCACGCAAGCACATTAAGCCTGAAAAAGGCTTGATTACTAAATCACAATACGGCGTTTCAGTAGACAATGGTTTCAAGTATGAAGACATGCCTTTTGTGTGGGTGGTGGGTAAACCAACGGATTTAGGTTTGTTGTTGGCTTGCTCTATGTACGGTATTTACAAGCGTGGAACATTTGGAGATTATGCACAATATGTAGAGATATTTGGGCAACCGGTGCGCATCATGAAGTATGACGCCTACGATACTAAGACCAAACAGGAACTCAAAACAGTAATGACCGAAAGCGGTTCGGCTTTGGCCATTATGATACCAAAACAAGCCGAATTCGAAATGAAGGACGGTAAAGCATCCAATGCCGATGGTAAATTGCAATTGGGGTTGATTGGTGCCTGTAATGAGGAAATGTCTATTGCTATTTTGGGTAATACAGAAACAACCAAAGCAAGTAGCTCAAGTGGCTACGCTCAGAGTAAAGAGCATGGAGAACAACAGGATGAGTTGACAATCTCTGACTTGATTTTTGTAGAGAACCTATTAAACTCTACTAAGTTTTTGAACATTCTAAAATCATACGGTTTTGACGTCAATGGTAAGTTTGAGTTTGAACTTGATCTTGATTTAGGTAAGTTGAAGCTTCGAATGGAAATAGATATGTTTGTAAGTACCAAGGTACCTATTGGTGATGAGTATTGGTATAAGACCTACGACGTTCCTAAGCCTGATAATTATGATGAGCTCAAGGCGAAAATGGAGGCGCAAAAGCAATTAGGAACCTCAGAACCTGAAGAAACTGAAACAGCCAAAAAAGGACCAAAACAAAAGCCAAAAAAAGGGCAATTGACCGAGACTAAAAAACAAAACTTAGCCGATAAGTTCCTAAAGAACTTAGCCGATTTTTTCGACCAAGCCCAACACTAGTTGGGCAATTGAACGATTTGTATAGCGAAAAGTGCAATTGTACCGTTTTGCCAGACTTAGCCGATAAGGACCAAGAATGGGACGATATCTATACCGAAATCGCAAGACAGCTACTCGAAGGCGAAGACCTCGACACCGATGCGCTGTATAATAAAACAGCCAAGCAATTGGTTGAAGCGATGCACAAAGGATTTGGAGGTACCTACGACGATGATGACAGCCTTAAGAAGTTACAAGACCAATTCACTCGAAATATTGAGCAGTTTAGCTATGCCAAGACCTTAACACAATTTCATTTGTTCAAGGATGCTCTATTCAACGACAAAGGGCAAATTCAGTCTTTAGCAACTGTCAAAAAACTAGTTGCTGATACAGGCGAAGTTTTCAACAACAATTACTTACGTGCTGAGCATTCGTTTGTAACCCAAACCGCTATCATGGCCAATAAATGGGAAACGATGGATAGTGAATATTTAGAGTTTACCACAGTGGGGGACACCCACGTGCGACCAGAACACAAACTATTTGACAAGTTCACCGCTTTGAAAACGGACCCAATCTGGAAACGATTGTACACACCTCTTGATTGGGGTTGTCGTTGCACCGTTATTCTGGGCATTGCTCGAAATGTAAGTAAGGAGTATGATAGTGCTTGGGCAAACAAGGTGGTTGACCCATTGGTAAAGGGAACTATTTTTGATAATAATGCCGCTTTGACTGGTAAAGTTTTTACAGACAAGCATCCTTATTTTAAAGCGCCAAAAAACAGTAAGGTAAAATCTACTGCCAAAAAAGATTTTGTCCCTGAAGGAATCGATAACTATGAGGAAAAAACAGGCATCAAAGTGAATAAGGAAATTTTCTCTTTACTAAAAAAACAAACTCCTTTTTATACTGTTAGTCCTGAAAACATGGGTACTAATGGAGCGTTTTTTCATCCTGATAATAACTATGTGGTAATACCTGTTGATAAAATTAGGCTAAGAAGTAAGTGGAAAGCAGAATCGGTGGTTTATCACGAGTTTGGGCACGCAGCCGATTGGCAAAATGATTTTAAATTTCAAAAGTCAGTAACTGATTTAATGAAAAAACATAGATCATTATTAAAGCTTGAAAATGGCTATGCTACCATTGACAGACAAGCATCTGTTTTGGGTTATAAATCACAATCAAACGAAGACTATGATACCTCTTCTAAATGTGGTGCATTATTAGATACGCTAATGTCGTTAAATTCAAATTATGGGCAAGGTCATTCAAAAGCCTATTTTAAAATAAAAGGAAGGTCAGAAGCTGAATTTTTGGCTCATGCTTTTGAAAATAAATATGCTGGGAATGATGTGTTTAAAAAGATAATGCCTGAATTGTATGAAGATACAATTAAGCTAATAGATGAGTTGAAGACTAAATTAAAATAATGTCGTCAATAGAGTATTCATCCACTAAAACAGCACTATTTGATATTTCATTTTTTAAGGATAGCACTTTAGATTCTTTATTTGCAGTTTCTAATAAAGTAAATAAATCAGTGCCAATATGAAGAAAAATAGTTGACAAAAATTGTGCGTATTCATCGGCTGTATTACCTGAATAATCACGTTTTGACACTAATGAGCTGTATAATTCTTTTCCTTCCATAAAGCAAAAGTACAAAAAAAATTAATTAAACTAACAAATGACTCCTCAGGAATTCGAAAGATCGCTAAGAACAAAGGCAACCGAAATAAGAGCCTATGCTAACAACCGCTATCCATCGGTAGCAGGAAACGTGGCTTTGCGGTTTATCAATGGTAATTTTAGAGCTCAAGGATTCCAAGGCAATAGTTTTAGTAAGTGGAAAAAAGGGGCTAAATCTAGGGGTACAACCTTGGTGGTCTCGGGTGCTTTGCGTGCCGGGAACCATTATACTACCCAACCAGGACAAACGACATTAAAAAACAACATGCCGTATGCCAAAGCACACAACGAGGGGTTTAGTGGTACTGTGCAAATAAAGGCGCATAGCCGCAATAAATACAGCAAGGCAAAAAAAGGAACGGGTAAGTTTACCAAGTCTGGGAAAGAGCGTATGCAAACGGTTACTTATAAATCAGGAAGCAGCCAAGTGCGAGCACACCAACGCAAAATGAACATACCCAAACGGCAGTTTATGCCAACACAGCCAAACGATAGTCCTGTGCTGAACAATGCAATTGTAAGACAGGTAACGAGAGATATTCAACAATTAATGCAACGATAATGGAAAGCCCAATAGCCAATTTATTCTTAGCGATTCAAGATCGCATTTTAGACCAGGTACCAGAGATCAAATACATTGACCAAAACATGGGACAATATTTGACTGAAGACTTTAGAAAGCAAATGTTATTCCCTGCTTTACTGGTTGATTTCCCGATCGAAGACTTTAGCGAATTGCAAGGACTGAACCAACTTGCAGACATCAATATTACTGTGACATTGTTTTATGATGTTTGGGACAACACCAATAGCTTTACACCGCTAAACATTAAACAAGCGGGTTTGAAATATTTAGAAATTGATCAAAAGGTATTTATGGCACTGCAAGGTTTTACTACTGATTTTTGTGAGCCATTGATACGTAGGCAGTCGAAGAACCACAATGCAAACGAAACGGGACTACGAGTAAAAGAAATTAGTTTCACAACGCAATATGAAGATTATAGCTGTGATGACGATTCGGAAAAGGCACGGTTTACACTACGTACCGAATAAGGATAATTGATTTTGAACCTCTTTAGGAATTGGCATCCCTTTGATATTCATCCATTGGCGGTAACTTAAATAAATGTTGTGCTTAGGGAAAATAGTACGAATGATTTTAGTATCAGGTACATCAGCGTGCTTGGCGGCTTTGTAAACGTCAATGATAAATTGAGCTCGTTTGTTATAATTATTTTTATTATACGCCATATTACAAAAATAACCTAGTAATTTATTCTGTGCAACACGACTTTAAGGCATAAAAAAACCCGCTAGTTTGCGGGTTTAATTATTTATTGTTTAAGCTTTTTCGATAGTTAGCATTCTTATAAATGGAGTTTTGGCGTACATAGTGAATTTAACTTTAGCAATAATAACAGTTGATTGATCTTTGTCGAAATTTTCGTTAACCCATTGTTTAATTGTTTCGGCGTCACTGTTAGTGTAAGGCAATGTCGCTACATAGGAAATAAATGGCTTTAAAGCTATTGCTTTTTTTTGCTCTTTTCCTGTTATCATTGCCGTAGCCCTAACAGATTCTATTGTGCCTACATCTTCACTAAATAAAGTCACATTGTAGTTTATTGCATAATCATCTTTAGTGCAAACCCATAAATTACCTTCTGAGCCCAATTCCTTATCTACATTGTAACCTGCTTTTTCAAGATTTAAATAAACATCGACTGGCATAGCTCCCGGAATAGCTTTAGATTCAACTTTATTTACCTCACTTATTGGCTGCTTTTCCTCGGGAAGTGTTTTACCTATTACAACTAAAACTAGCAATACGATTGCTATTACTATCCATTTTGTGCTCGGTTTTTTCATGATTTTATTTTTTAAATGGTTATTCAAATCTAATTAATATTTACAAATTACAAATGCAAAAGCTAAAAATACTATTACAAAAATTATCAATAGTACTTTAAGTCGCATTTTAAACTTGCGGTCTATTTCTCTTAGTCTGCGGTGGTGATCGTCCCAAATATCTTGCATGATTTATTATTTTATGGTTATTAAAAACGAAAGGATAGCCTTATTGCTCCATTCTCTCGTACTGTTGATGACTTGAATATAATGCCACCTTTGTAATAGCTGCTGTCGCGGTAGCCTTTACCGTCTTCGAGGTCTTCGCAGTGATCTACATAGACCATCCCGCCTATGTAAAGCCGGACACCTCTGTTAGGGTTGGTTACTAGGCAGTCGACACCAAGGACAAAACCCGCGAGCTCGTACCTTGCATCCCTAAATACAAAGGGACTCAACCGAACACCTGCAAAGTACCGTATCTTGTCATAGCCTAGCACGTGAAAATTGATGCCACCGGACACGACTAAATCACTGTAACCATTTTGCAACTGCGAAAAATTAGAGGCTGATATCTCGATATAACCGCCATTTAGTAAAGCAGTAAACATGATGCCCTTTTGCCTGCCGTTGCCACCATTGGGTGGTGCGCCAAGTGGGTCAACAAACACCCCAAATTGGGTTTCGATACCTTTGCGGTACTTAGGGAACATGACCAGCTGAGCCGATGCCTGTACTGTTATAAGTAGCAGTACGATGTATATTGTATTTTTCATGGTGTTAATATTTTAAGTTTGTCCAGTGAATAATTTTGCCTTTGAAATCGTCATTGAAGTAAGCAAAGAAATCTTCAATGGTGTCGAAGCCGTCGTTTTGGGCTAGTTGTTCAATTTCAATTTGATTCAATCTACTATTACCTACTACGACTGCTTTTTTTGGTGGCAAATCTTTGATTAGTGTTTCGCGATCCGTGTAATAGATAATTTCAATTTCTTGAATGCTCACGACTGGTATCCTCGGTGCAAACCTAAACATCGTTGGTTGCCTGCAATTGATAAAAAAATCAATCATTGTTCCTACTTGCCAACGGTCTTTTGCGTCTTCACGGATGGTGTGAATTTTAGGGTTTTCTAGCCGCTTATGGCTTTCGGGAAACCAATCCCAATATTTACCAAATTGCTTCCTATGTAATCGTAAGAAAGCTTGATATTCATTGTCTGTGTCAAAAACATTCCTCATTAAACCCTCCCAAATTCTTTCCAAAAAATAAGTAGGCTTTCCGTTGAGTTGTGTGCTAAATGGTAGTATCATGGTGTTTGTCCTTTTATTGCATTAATAATTTTCCAAGTAATTGAAATCGTAACTGTTGTTTCTTTTGGTTCTTCTTTTTTGATACATACTTTTTCAAATATTGAGTCAAACTCAAACTTTGTTATTGTTGCGGTATGGTTCCATAGCTTGCTTTTAAAGTGAATAAAGTGCATCTCTTCACCAGATAGTTTGCAGACACCTTTTTGCAAAGCATAGGCAACAAATTGTTCGTCAATATTCATAATACTATGCTTTTGTCCAGTCGTCGTTGTAGTACTGTTTGTTAATAAATGTGGCTAAGTGAGCCGTTCCTGTGCCTTTTTTGAATAGATATTTTTTGTATCCAGGTATGGTCATAAAACATTTGATGCGATCTGCCTGTGATAGCTTATTGAACGCTTTGTTAGCATCAAACTTGCTTACCTTGTTATCGTACAAGTTCCAAAGGCTATCAAATGATATGTCTGGTTCTCCAACCTCAATAGTGAGTTGTTTTAGCTTTTTTTGCCAGTCCTTGATCTTGTCTTCGTGGTACGGGAATTTTCCCTTTACAAATAGCCAGTCAGAGTGTGCTTGGCTTATTTCACCCTCAAGGACATTAAACGCTATTAAAAACCCGTTTAAATTGTATTTAAACTGCCAGATGTCGCCCGCTTCTATCTTGACAGTATAGGTGCGTGTTAGACTCATTTTACAAAAGGTTTTTGCTTAATGCGACTAAACCAAACTTACTGTAGTTGAATATCGGTATGCCTGCATTTTCTGCAAATTCGCGTTCGATATTCGCGCCTTTTGAGTCTTGCCAGCAGGGTAACAATAGCACCGCATCGCATAGTTGTAAAGCTTCAAGGCATTTGTTCATGGCCACGTCCCAATCTTCTTGTGGGTTGTTGATCAACTCAATTGGGTTGATGACTTGAAAGCCTTTGAATTCTAAATGATCTTGGGCTTGTTTGAATTTTTGTGCGGTTGGTTCTGGTAGCAGTCCGGTAACCTTGCCCGCGATGTAAACTGTTTTTTTCATTTTAAAATAAATTTAATTGGGAGTGTTCTATTCTTTGTTTTTTAACTTGAGACAATATCCATTTTAGAGCAATTTCTTTTGGATGCGATTTCATTTTTTCTTTTATCACCTTTATTTCATTAGATAGCACCTCATGTATTGTTGTTCCCTTTGCCGATCCTGCATAACCTAGTGTATCGGAAAACAGTACAGTTGAAAATCGACCATCTGGATGTTGTTTCAATTCATAACTTACATGCTTATTACTTTCTAATTTGAAGATTGAGGTCATTTTAAAAGGTATTTTGTGGGTTTGATGTTTTTGAATTTTTCGGCTATGGCTTGCGCTTCTTTGCGCTCCCGTTGTTTTTTTTTCGTAATCAGTCTCTGAAACTTTGGGAGGGATGCCTCTTTTTGCTTTTGGTCTCATTTATGCTAATTGTTGGTTTAAATTATTTCCTATAAAGCGTAACACGTTGCGGTCATAATCGTTTAGAGGGTGCTCACTTACTAGTATCGTGAACTGCTCTAGGTAATGCGCCTCGACTAGCTCTAGCGTGAAACAATGCTTTTTGTCTCGGGTGAATAGATTACCGCCTTGCTGTATGTCCAATTGCTTTTTCTTGAACTTGAGCGCTACTTTATCAAGGACAGAGCGAGCTACTTTTACGGCTCTGTCCTTAGTAGGTGTTTTGGGCATTACTCCAAAACTATACACCAGGGTGTTGACTTGCTTTTCTGAGAGTTTGATTTTTATTTTCATTACATTAGTTCTATTAAAAATTGAATATCTAAAAGTGTAATTTCACGACCTTTGAGTGATTCACCGTTAAATTCTAGGTATCCATTTAAGAAATTACCATTAGAATCATACTCATACGTAATATGCAATTCACTGTCATTTTTATAAAAAACCCACCAACGGTAATAGCCGTTGTCTAATTTGTCGCCGTCGATTTCCTGCCAAAATTGTTTGATTAAGTCTTCTGGACTTATGAGTTCTTTTTTCATCTTAACATTCGGTTTTTGGTGGTTCTAGTTCTTCTTTACATTCCGTACATATCAGCACGGTGGTCTCGCATCCACAAGTGACAGCGATCACCTTTATTTCGGCTATATCGTGGGCGCATACTTCGGTGATGCTATAGGTAGGTTCTAGTGGCATAACCCGCAGTTTGAACAAAATAGGTTGCCGTTTTTTTCTTTGACTGGCATTTCAATTTCACACTCAAAGCAATGAATGAGTAAATCATTACTATCATCGTCCTCATCGTCTATTGTAGCTTTGAGACCATAATCTAAACCTATCCAGATGCCTATAAAAAAGGCTATTGTTGCTACTATTAACATCACGATTATTGCCACAATTATTAATGCTATTGTCATATCTATATTGAATTTTTCCATACTACTACACCATCTAGGGCTACTATTATTTTAGAAACTTCGTCGGGTGTCATTTCTTTTAAAGGCTTTTTAATTGGGCTTTTATTGCTTTTTAAAAAGCGGTTAAACCATCCGAGCATGTCGGCGACTTCTACATGTCTTGCGTTTTCTACCACGATGTTTGCAGCTCTTAAATTTGCTTGTATACGCTTGTGTTGTGGGTTCTCTTTATCGAAGTATCCCCAATTTTTGGCTTGCTTAACTGGGACTTCATTATCAGAATTTAAATAGGCATCTATTGCGGAACCTTGTCCCTCGAATAGATAAGGTGATTTAGTCTTTACCATTTGTACTCATTAAAAAATCAGTTCTTAATTCTTTGCATTCAACAATTTCAATTTTATGCTCTGTTTTTGAACCCGAAAGCTTCATGTAATTATCAGTTTCTGCCATCACATAACCTATAGCCTTTTTTCTGCTTTGGGAAACACAAACACCTTTTAGAAAAAAAACTTTTTTCCATGTTACTTTTACTCTAATGTGGAAGGCTTTATTTGTCATTGTCTATTTTTGTTTTTTCTTCAGTTATTAATGAGTCAATTAGCCTGTTACGTTCTTGGTAGCTCAAATCTGCTTTTGTTTTCATTAAAGCCTCTAGGTACTCTAGCTTTACTTTTTGAAGTTCGTAATGCTCAATTTCCAGCTCTACATTTGATTTTTTACAGCTCATGAAAACAAAGGCTATAGAGAAAATGATTATTGATTTTTTCATCTTGTTGTTGTTTTTAAATTAGCTCCCGCAAAGGACTCGAACCATAACCCTCAGATCAAAAATCTACCGCTCTTCCAATTGAGCTATGCGGGAGTTGCCCTTAGTGTGGTATTATTTGGCAGTTATTTGTTGATTGTCAACACGGTCTTGCATAATTAGCTTGTTGCAAACGTGGTTAAATTCTAGCGGGTCAAGTTCTTGACCTGTAAGTTTAGCGAAGATCATTTGCGGAACACGAGTTGCTAGTGTATGGAAGAAATCATTTGCATTAAATTCTTCGTCAAATACATCAATATAATCTTCGCTTTGTTCATAAAATATTGTTTGTAACGCTGATGTTATTTTCGTGTGATAGTCAAATTGTTTTTTTGTATTCATTTTATTTAGTTTTATATGTTGATTTAGTGTGTTTTTTAAAAGCCTTATTATTAATTACTAGCTTTTCATAATTTTTAAAAGCGTTGAGTTCTTGTCTTGATAAATCATGTTTACAACTCCAATTACCTAAATCATCTTTGTAAACAACATGACCGTTAATGGTGTATTCCTCGTGGTCTTTTATCGGTATTATTTCGACGCTCATTTCTCAATTTGTTAAGTGTGGTTATTTTAAAGTGTAGCCAATCGATGTAGCCAATCATGTCTTTTTTATTTAGCACTACTAGCAGGATTGCTAGTAGTACTGTGGTGCTATTCGGTGATTGCATCTTCGGGTAACTTTTCGTTATAGAAATCAAAGGAGTAACCTTTTGAAAATTCGACTGAAGACATGGACAGCGGTATTGGTGTTTTGTTTTTGTTTTCGTCAATTATCGAAGCCTCGACAAACCAAACCGAGCGCACAGGCTTGTATGCTTTGCTAATAATGTCTACACCATCGCTAAAATCTTCGTTGTTGCGCTTAGCTGCCAATTTTTGAAGCTCCAACACTCGAGAGCCTTTCAAGTTCCCTTTAGCATCTTTTTTCAAGAGGTTGAAAACCATATCTACCAAGTCAGCAGTTTCTTTGTTATTGGCCAATGAACTAATGTATTTTTCGACCTTGGCAATTCCCTCGTTAACGGTATCGTCCCAACCATCGTTGATTCGGTACCCGATTGTGATTTCGCCACCTTCACTACTAAAGGTGTGTGTTTGTTGTTTGGCTTTAATACCGTACAAATCGGCTTTAATTTTAAGTACATCCTCAAAGTATTGGAAAGCCTCTGTTTTGGCATTGGAAAGCGTTTCTGATGCAAGGGCAAGCTTCCAAATTGCTTTGGGAACGGTTTGCTCAACTAAATCTTTGTAGGCGGCTCTATCTTCATCTTTTTTACTTTCTTGTGCCTGTATGGCTGCTTTCAACTGTGCAGGTGAATAGTTCTTTAATTCTGCTGGTACTTCTAATGTGTTTGTGTTCATGATAATTGGTTTATTGCTATTGTTCGTTTTCGTCTTTAAATGGGTCTTGGTTGAATGGTTGGTAGTTATATACTCCTACGAGCCGCACCACCTCTTTTATTTTATCCTCGATGCTTTTAGGTACTGCCTTGGCAACAGAGTTCGAATAGTCTTTTTGGTGCATGAGCTGTGCTCGTTCCTGGTTGATGCAAATGCGCTCACCTGTGGTGAAAATTCGCTTTTGATCTGCGCAAAACTGCAAGCACAAGTACAGTAAGGATAGCCGTTCGTTTATTTTTTCTCTTAGCATACTAATTGACGTTTAGACCGTTAAATACTGGTATTCCGCTACTTCTTAATTTTACGGAGCCTTTTGTTTTTAAGGCTTCCAACAATGCTGTTGGTCTAATATTAAAAAGGTGATAGGTCACATCATTGTAGCAGGCTTGCAAGTCTTTTGGTGCTACTTGATGCTCGTACCCGTTTGCGATCTTTACAAATTCGGCTTCACATTTGGCTAGTTCCATTAAAAACCAAGCGTTTATCGCTGCATTGGCTAATAATGTTTGATATTGTCTGGTATTGCCTGAGTTGCTTTCGCACCAGCGACCATAAAAACCGAAAATCATCATTTCATAATCCAATTCGGTCATTGCTAATTTTTGAGTTACTGTTGTCATCTTGTTTTACTTTTCGTTTTTTTCTTGTGCTCCTCTTACTTTTTCGTATCCCTCAGCCCAAATGATGTAAATACCTCCGTTGGGTCCTATCGTTCTTCCTTTGCATAAGGCTTGATAGCCTGCTACAAAAATTTTTTTGTTTGCATCATACATGATCTTTGTTTCTAGCTCTGAGTAAGGATTATTACTCTTTGCCATTCCTGAAATGATTATGATCTTTTTTCGCTTGTACTTATTAGTGAAATCAAAATACTGCTGCAGGTCCTTAAAGAAGTAAGTAGCTGAATTGATGATCACCACTTTTGGGCTGTCGCGTTTATCTAAATACTCACACAATTCATCATAATTGTATGATGCAGTTAGGTAATTATCCTTAACATCCTGCATGTTTTTCAACCGCATACGATTAATGAAATCCAAATCGTCTAAATCCTCCTCTAGCTCGTTGTGAATGGTTTTGAGGTTTTCGGCAAAGGCTTTGGCAATATCTAAGAGCAAACTACTCTTACCGGAACCAGAACCACCCCAAACAAACCAAATCCCTTTGTTTTGTGGATTCCCAAATGCTTGATACAATTGAGGGTGTGTTTTCTTGAAGTCAATGAGCGTTACCTTTTGATTGATAATATTGGTTACTGTTAATGCTTTTTTCATACGAACATGGCAGTTGGTATGTTTAACACTTTTCGAACAAAAGCCTCTGTAAGTGGCTCTCCTGTTCTGTCGGCCTCTCGCATGGCAGGTACTAAGCAGTCGTGTAGCTCGCCGTAGTTCTCGCAGTTTGATTTTAAGAACCTCAATAACCCCTTATCTTGGATATTGTCAAGGAAACCGCGGTAGTTCTTGTCAATGTTTGGCAAAACTCTTATCCCAAACTTGATGCGGCGGTAGAACTGACGCATTCCTGCTTTTTTACGCTTTCGAAGTTTATCCAAGTTGTCAATCAGTTCATCAGTACCTATCAATACTATCGAACAATGTCCTTTGAGGTCATCATAAAACTCTTTCATCATTCCAAGTGTGGGTTGCTTCATATATTCACACTCATCAAATATTAACTGTGGTTTCAATCCATCAAACTTTTGCTTTTGCATAAACTTCACAATTCCGTTGATGTTTTTGGACTTGGTTTTGGAGTGTGGAATTTTAGCCCCTTCTAAAATCTTATCAATCAAATCAGAGAGGTTGTCTGAGCTTCCTACTTTGACAATAAAGGTGTCGAGTGGGTTGGCTTTGGCAAATAACTCAGCGTTGAATGTTTTACCGCTTCCAGTCTCTCCAATCACCACATTGGTTAAGCCGTGCTCTTTTGAATCTTCAAGTATTGGCATCATAGCGGTCATTTGGTTCGTTTGTACTGGTGTCCAGTAGCTTTTCTTTAAAGCTAAGCCTATGAACTGAGCCACTTTTTCAAACCATCGTTCTGCAATTTCGGTAGCTCCTATTTTAAAGCTCTTGTTTCGCATGTTAGATACATAAGCCTCATTGATGCCTGATTTTTTCACAAACTCATTAGCTGACATCTTGTGTAGTTCTAAGTAGTTCTCTAGTTCTTGTACGATTTGGTTTTTAATCTCTGTTGTCATTGCTGTAAGTATTTGTTAACGTCTGTTTTGCTGTTGTAATAATCGATTTGTTCGTCTTGCCACGTTTTTTCGGCTGCTTTCTCAAGCTTTATTTCTTGCTTGAGTAATACCTTTTCTCCAAGACGTTGTTTGTTTCTCTGGTCCTTGTGTTGCCCTCTCGAATCGACTATTAAATGTTTGGCAAGTGTGTCATTTAGTAGCGGGTTCTCGAATAGGTTGTCTAATAAGTTTCTGTTTTCGCTTCGTTCGTCTGTGATGTACTGAATTGCTGCTTTATTGTAATCGTTTACTCTTGTGAGTTCGAAGGCGTCGTTTTCGCCTCGGTCATCGATTGCCATTGCTTGTACATATTTCTTTTCGAGCAAAAAGCGGTACTTACTATCTGTACTCACGGCTAGAACTTGATCTGTATTTTGCGGGTCAAACAATACATTCCAATCCTGGTGCGCTTGTTTTCTAAATTCCAAGTCGTAAGAGTCATATACTTGCTTACTGCCTTCGATCTTTATATTCAAGCCTGAACCTACTAAGCGGTTCGTTTGTCCTGATGATTTACCGAGTGCGAGTAAGAAGTTTTCTTGTGGCATTGGCAACTTTAACTCTTCATCTACTTTTTGCCAGTTGGTCAAGTACTCATCGACCTTTTTAGCTCGTTCGGCTGCTATGATGCGTTCTAGTTGTTGTCTACATCCTTGCTCATCAGGAAACTGCTTGCTCAACTTGTTTAACATTTCCGTATTAGGTTGGCTTTTTGAACCGCTATTCACATTGTGCCCAGACCAGTTATCATACATTTTGCAATACTTTTTGTTGATGTAGTTGAAGTAAGGCTCAATCACTTTGGCTTTAGCATTACCTACTTTAGCAGGTGTATAGAACTTGGTGCACGCTTGGTACACGGGTGTAAGTACTTTTGACTGGTAATTATCACTTTGTAACTGTCTTGGGTTGTATCGTTGCCCAAATAACTCAGCAGTGTGATTGATGGCGTTGCGCATGGCTTCTTTTATCAGCTCTGGTGTCTCGTGTGATCCTATCGCATACCCAATTGGGTATTTGTTGAAGGTGTCTAGGACAACAACCATTGTTAAGCGGTGGTGAAATTGTTGCTTTGCATGTCCTTTTCCATCAATAACTGGTTTTTGATACAAAAGTTCGGCATCCCATCCGTCTAGTGTCCAGTACAACATTGGTGCTGATGGTGCTTGGCGTTTATTTTGCATCAACATATTGTTTGACAATGCTGATACTCCGTTGCGCCCTGCATAAATCACTAGGTTACTCTCTTTTTTACGGTTACCAATTGTTTGAGCCGTAATCGATGGCCAACCCAATCGTTCGCCTACCATATTGTAAAGCGATGCGATCAATTCATTGTCAATGTTGGTGTGCTTAGCTAATAGTTCATCAATCAATGCTTCCTGCTCACGCTCCTTAACCTTTAATGCGTTTTGCATCCCAAATTTGCCTGATATAATAGCGGTATAACCCTCTTTGGCATACTTTGTAACCTTGTACCTTAGTGAATCCTTGGTAGTAGGCAACTTGTGATCTACATCTCTAAAGGCGTTCACATCCTTACTGAGGGAATCCCAAATATCTACTTTAGTGTATCCCAAAGCCTTCAAGTACTGTTGGCGGTTGTTTTTCATGAGCAGTACTGTATTCAGTACTGATGCTTGATATACATACAACTCGATGGTGTATAGGTCTAGTTTTACTTTTTCACCATAAGTGTAGGCACGATAAAAATCCCAAGCCCCACGATCAGCAACATAGTGTTGTGCAAACCAGCTCTTTTTGATTTCCTCTTTTGGCTTGCCAAAATGAAGCGCGAGCAAATCTTTCCACTCTTGTACAAGTGAGCTGTGCAGTACAAGTGCATCGCTACCTAGAGAAGCACGTCGCAGTTGTTGCTCCGTACATGTACCTGACTTCATGCGCCCATTTATCGCCTTGTAGCTTATTACTTTTATGCTATCTGGGTGAAAGTGGCGGTCAAAAATCAAGTACTTGATCTTAACACCTAGTTTCTTCTCGTGAAATTCGTATGGAGTTTCCAAATTGTTTGTTTTTTAATTAAAGTGCTTTAGGCTCACTAAATGTGATGCTTACCGCTGAGCCACCTCTAAGAGTAATGGTTTCAATTACTTCGCTTGTAAAATCTTCGTTTACATGGTGAATGATCTTTGTTTTCATATTTACAATTATTATAGCGTTACTTTATTTGCTTCTTCAAGCAACAAAACCTTGGCTCTAGCTCTTATTTTCTTAGCTAAATCAGAGTTGTTGTAATAATCCAAGGCTGTTTTTACATTTTGCTTACTAGTCTCAAATTCTTGTGCCATTTGAGTTTTAAACTCGGGTGCTATCCTTATTTTCATATCTTTGCTTTTTATACTATGTATTTATAGTATGTTTTAATGTTTGTGTTTTGTATTGTGTTATACAAATATATAAACAAATGTTTATTTAAAACAACAAATGATGACTAATATTTTAAATATTAACGAAAGAATTTTGTATCTTATTGAAAAACAATACAATGCAAATCAAAAAAAGTTTGCAGATTCTATTGGATACTCGGCACAAGTCGTCTTTAATATTGTTTCAGGAAGAAAAACTAAACCTAGTTTTGACGTTTTAAACGCGATAATATCAACAAATGATGATATTAACAGCGAATGGCTACTTACAGGAAAAGGCTCTGTATTAAAAACAGAGAGCTCTAGCACTGGAAATGTGTTTAGGCTAAAAACGGATAACGATGTGCAAAACCAATCGGTACCCTTGTATGATATTCAGGCATCGGCATCTGTGGTGGCATTGTTCAAGGATTCCAGCACTGAGATACCGGTAGATCACATCACTATTCCTAATTTACCCAAATGCGATGGCGCAATCTATGTAAGCGGTGATAGTATGTACCCATTACTTAAGTCTGGCGACATTATCATGTATAAAAAAGTAGCTAACGAGATCGACAACATGTTTTGGGGCGAAATGTACCTGGTGTCATTAATCAACAATGATGGTGATGAGTTTGTAATGGTAAAGTGGCTTCACAAAAGTGAACTTGGCACGGATTACGTGAAGCTAGTAAGCGAGAACCGCCACCACCAGCCAAAGGACTTCCACATCAAGAACATCAAGGGATTGGCGTTAATAAAGGCATCTGTTAGGATTAATTCAATGTATTAAAATATAAATAACTGTAAATCAATAACTTAAATAAAATAAATATACTTTTTAACGCACTACGGGGGTGTTTAAATATAAAAAACAGTGTTATTAACTATTAAAAGTGCTTTCTATGGGGGTTTTTAACTGCTTTTTTTATGCGGTTGTGAGGTGACCCATGAGGTGACCCATTAGGTTACCCATTGATTAAAAAGAGGTTTTTTTGAGATGTACATAAAAAGTATTTAAATAACCTGTAAGAAGTGTTTAAAAAGTGTTTAAATAAGTTTTTAAAGTTCTCTTAAGCGCTTACTTTGTTGGCTTTTTAGCTGTTTTAAAGCCTTTTTTATTGCTAGGTGGTAATAGATCATTCAAATGGTAGTATAATGAGCTAGGAAGCGGTAGTATAATGGTAATAAAAGATAGTACTTGTACATTTTAAATTTAAAACAAAAAAGCCCTCACATTTACGTGAGAGCTTGATTTTACTAGCCTTTTTTGGTTTTTTTCGACCTTTTTTTTATTAAGTATATTGTTTATTTTAATTTATAGCCCCTA
>TARA_R110000868_G_scaffold165328_4_pt1 | contig 35689 bp, 29 predicted proteins | sample TARA_R110000868 | Tara Oceans TARA_R110000868 (sample SAMEA4397489) | marine metagenome | biome: Polar Biome; feature: [SRF] surface water layer (ENVO:00010504); material: water (ENVO:00002006), including particulate matter (ENVO:01000060) such as... | depth 5 m | reverse complement strand
GACGGTTTCCGCAAACATTGACATCACCGCTGGTGCCGATGCTGCGCTGACCCAGTCGATCGACGTGACCGACTACCTGACGGGTGGTTCCAAGGCGATGTCGGCCGGCGACAAAGGCACGCTTAACTTTGACGAGCTTGGCCTGTCAATCAGCATCAACAACAACTTCACCGCTGCGGTTGGCGTTGTTGAAGGTGGCACGGGTGGCGACACCGACTTCGGCACCACCATCGCGACTTATGGTGGTAGCGTCATCGACACGAACAACAGCACGGTTTCGATGTCGGCCGATAGCGGTCAGAAACTCGCAACCAGCATTGAATTCCAGGTTGGTGGCGGTAATACCGCGAATGACCGCCTGTCGATCAACCTGTCAAAAGTTGATGCGGACACATTGGGTACCGGCACTGCTGGCACCGAAACGAGCCTCAGCGATCTTGGGACCGATGCGATTAGTACCGCAGCTGGTGCTCAGGAAGCCGTTGAAGTTGTCACCCGCGCAATTGATGACTTGCAGCGCGCACGTGCTGCGGTTGGTACTTCTCAGAACCGTCTGGACTTTGCCGGTCAGAACCTTGCATCAACGCAGGAAAACACTGAATCGGCTCGTTCCACCCTGCTTGACCTTGATGTTGCTGCCGAGATGACTGCGTTCACCTCGAAACAGATATTGGTCCAGTCCGGTGTGGCGATGCTTGCCCAGGCGAACCAGATGCCGCAGAACCTGCTGCGTCTCCTGCAGTAATCCGGATATCCGTAGAGGGATGAGAGACTTTCTCTCATCCCTCATCCGGATTATCCTTTGCCAGACTCATGGCATAGGAGGACCAAATGGAATTAGTCAGCACCTATCAAAACCAACGTTCAACCGGCCCCGTATCCGGTTCAGCACCTTCTTCATCAGCGCCATCCACGTCCAATAATGCTGGAAATGCGCTGATATCGGTGAAATCGCCGTCTTCAGGCGATGCAAGTAGCGCCCCGGCAGATGCCGGACAGAAACTTCAAGCTGCACTTGCAAAACTTGATATTCCAGAACTTAACGATGCCAATGCCCGTATCGAACTGAATTTCAATCAGGATACCGGCCGGGTCGTCGCGAAAGTTACGGATAGATCAAACGGCGATGTTCTTCGTGAAATTCCGTCAAAAGAGCTGCAACATCTTTTCTCGCAAATCCGCGAATACCTTGGCAGCGTTGTTGACGAAGAAATCTGATTAAGCGATCGGGCTTTCCGACAGAGGCACACTTTTTGCGTATAGAATCGCGTTAAGGCAAAAAGTGAAATATTTGCCTACCGATGTGCCCAGGGAGCTAGGCAAATGAGCAGCGTAAACCTGAACAATATCTATGTTGGCGACAACGGCCGAATTCAACTTTCGGGCGGTTCGTCAAATATCGACTTTGTCGATGTTGTTGACAAGATGATCGCTGCGCGTCGTCTTCCCGCGGATTCTCTGGAAACTCGGATCGAGTCCAACGACGACAAATTAACAGCCCTCAAAGATCTTCAGACACTGATTGGTACCCTTAAGGATTCGATGGCCAATTTGTACGGAGCGACCAGCTTCGACAAATCAAAAAACATCTTCGAATCCAAACAGATTTTTGCATCCACAGACAGCTCAACCTCGGCAGGTGAACTGATTGGCATTACCGCGACCAATGCGGCCTCCACCGGTTCCTATACGTTTGAGGTCGATCAGGTCGCAACAAAACACAAACTGTCAAGCAACACTGTTGCGGTTGCCGCCAGTGCGGATATCACAGGCATTACTGGCACCGGGCAGTTTACCCTTAATGGCGGCATCGGAAGTTCCCAAATCACTGTGGCAGCAGAAGACACCCTGCAAGATATCCGTGACAAAATTAATAACGTCAAAGACAGCACCGGTATTCAGGCCTCTGTCATCAAGGTTTCCGCGACGGAAAGCACATTGATCCTCACCTCTACTGACGAGGGTGAAGACAACCGTATGTCCTTTAGTGATGACACCGGAAATGTACTGCAAAGCCTAGGAATATTAACTGATCCGACGACAATAAATGCTGCGAATGTTATTGATAATGGTGACAATGCCTCGATCAAACTTGACGGCATATCTATTACCCGGTCATCAAACGAGTTTTCCGACCTTATCGACGGTCTAAACATCTCTCTTTACGATGCAGAACCTGGTACAAAGATTACCATCAACATTGAACAGGACCTTAATCAGGCAAAAACAGCAATCATCGATTTTGTTGATGCTTATAACGCGGTTCAAACTTTCATTAACGAAAAGACATTCGTTGATGAAACCACAGGAGAAGCGTCAGAAGATGCGATCTTGATTGGGAATTCAACAGTTAAAAACATTGAATCCTCCCTTCAGCAAATCGCCGGAACCTTTGCCAAAGGCGTGACTGACCGTGCAGACAAGGATGATTACTCTGTTTTGGCTGAAATCGGCATCGACTTTGTTGCCTATGGCTCCAATACAGATCCGTTGCTCGACAATACCTTTGTCATTGACGAAACAAAGCTGAACGCTGCCTTGCTCGACGAGCCTACCGAAGTGATGGAGCTGTTCCTGTTCCGCAGTAAGTCAGACAACTCTGATTTGACCATGACGGGCTTCAATGGGAAGACCAACGCAGCACAGTATGATTTCAATATTGATGCATCTGGTGGCGTGATCAACAGTGTCACATATGACATTACGATTGATGGCGTTACGACAACTGGTAAGAATGCAACGGTCAGTGGAAATTCAATTACGACCGCAGATGGACTGCGCCTGTTTTACGGCGGCGACAAAACTGTTGCAGACACAGCATCCATAACCACCAGTGCGGGTATTGGCGCCCAACTTTATTTCCAGCTTGATTCTCTCCTGAACGAAGAAGACGGTGCGTTAAGTCAGGAAATTACAGCGTTCGAAACCCAGAACACGTCCTATCAGGAAAAAATTGACCGCATTGATGATCGCCTGGAAAGCCAGCGCGAAAACCTTATGGATCGTTTCATCGCCATGGAAACATCCCTTGCACGCATGAAAACCATCCAAAACTCTCTCGACGAGTTGATGGCATCAAGCAGTGATAGTAGTTAACTTTTTGCCTCAAATCATGCACACTGACAGGACGCCTAGCAGACCAAGGAGTGTAGCATGAACGAACGTGCAGCACAGACGTATAAGAACCAGCAAGTCAACACAGCATCACCGGCCAAAATGGTTTATATGCTGTTTGAAAAGACTTTGGCATGCTTGCAGGAAGTTCTCCGTGCCATTGAAAGCAAAGATATCCAAAGCCGATGCAATGCCAATTGCAAGGCGCAGGAGCTGATTGCCCATCTGTCGAATACACTTGATATGGATCAGGGGGGCGAGATTGCGACAAACCTTGAACGTCTTTACACCCATTGCATGATTCGTCTGATGGGGGTTGATCGTCACAATGATCCAGAAGCCGCGAAAGAGGTCATCCATCTTTTGACACCGTTGCGCGATTCCTGGGCCGCTCTTGCTGACAAGAGTGAAAATGAAATGCGCCAAGCGATCATGACAGCGCAGCAAAGCCAGCCTCAGCCACAAATGCAGCCCGTGCCACAACCACAGCCTCAATCGGCAGGAAATGGGGATGAAAATCGCCCGCGCTCTTCGGGCCTGTCAATTTCCGCCTGAGATTCCACATATTCCGTATCAAAAGCTCCCACATCATCGGGGGCTTTTTTGGTTATGGGACCTTCCGGCAAAGACAGCCCGGCAAAAAATGCCCTTTTATTCAACCACCGATTAAGTAGCTGATTTTCTGTATGAATCCTTAACCATCAAAACTGGCCCGCCTTTTGCAAATGTTGTGACACTGTTTTGAGAAGGACCATGTCATGAACAGCTCTGCGATTACCAAATCGGCATCACCTACCATATCCATTCCAGGCCAGACTGCAGCTGCCAGCAGCGATGTGTCCTTTGGCAACGTGATGGAGCAAATCACGGATAACTGGGCAGACCGCAACACCCAGATCCGTCATGACGCGGCAAAAACTGCCCAGCTGCAGACCCGCGACAATACGGATGCAAGGCGCAACACCGGCGCCGAAAAGACATCGCGCGACGATTATACCAGAGCCGATACATCCCGTAATGATACTCGCACCAATAAAGATGATCATAAAACCTACGACGATGTCGACGCCGCTGGTTCGCGTGACGACACCCAGCCCAACGGTCACCGTGACGTTGCCGATTCCAAAAATGATCCGGGCCGCGACGACCATGATACGCGCGACACCGATAGCAGAGCCGAAGGCACGGACGCCCAGTCTGATCAGCCTAAAGAAGTCGTCAGCGCCGATAGCGACCAACAGATCGCTTCAACAGACGACACAGCAACCTCTACCGACCCCTCACAGCAGGGCGATCAGATTGTTGACCCGAATATGGCGGCAATCCCGGGCATCAATCCAGCAGCACAGCAAGCAACGGTGCAGGCCGGAGCACAGGTAGTAAGCAGTGCAACAGCTGCAAACGCCTCGGCCCAGCCCGTTACCGGCACCCCGGCACAAAATGCCGAGGGCACGACCGGTGGCTTGATGAATTCAACCGCCCTGTCGCAGCCCGCAGCCGGCGCGACGGCGAAATCAGCATTGAACGGTCAAGACGGCAGCACCGACGCCGCTGATAGCAATGACAGCTTCATCTCTAAAATCGTTGACGCAATGAGTGGTGAACGCAGCGTCAAGGCCGGAACCGAAATCGCAAATGCCGGAACCAATGCCAACACATCAAATACAAACGGCAACGCCACTACCGGTCCGCAAACAGCGGCAACTTCCGGCGCGGCAAATGGTAGCAATCAGGCAGCACAACAAGCACTGGCCGGCGCAGCCAATATGCAAACAGCACAGCCAGCCACCCAACCACAGGCAGCAGCAATCGGCAACACCACAGCCGCCGTCAGTGCAACCGGCAACACCGAGGGCACCACACAGGCGGCCAATGGCCCGCTTACCGGCAACAGCAGTCTGACCCAAAGCAATTCGACCGGACAAACTGCCCAAACCGCACGAAATGCCCCGGCACAGCAGGTTCAGCAACAGGTCGCGGTTCATATCCGTAACGCCGCAAGCGAAGGTGTTGACAAAATTTCCGTCCAGCTTCGTCCGGAGCATCTAGGGCGCGTCGATGTCAAACTGGAAATCGGCCATGATGGCCGTGTCCAGGGTGTCATTCAGGCCGATACCCGTGAAACGCTCGACTTGCTGCGCCAGGATTCACGTGCCCTGCAACAGGCCCTCAAAGATGCGGGCCTTAATGCAGACAGTCAAAGCTTCACCTTCGAACAACGGAACCAGGGCGGTCAGGGTCAGGATGGCAATGACTCGTCACGCATGGCCAACAAATCGGGCAGCACGCCGGATGAAGGCGATGTCCTGACCGGTGCCGAACTCGCTGAACATGTCGCCATTGGCTACGGGATCAATCCCAATGGCCTGGTCGATATCCGAATTTAGGAAAGGTAGGGAAACAAGATCATGACAATTTCATCCCTGACCAATGTTGGTGTTGCAACAAATGACACGAACGCCGCGTCAAGCAGTTCCGCGAGCCAACTGGCCCAGAACTTCGACACGTTCCTGACATTGCTGACGACCCAGCTTAAAAATCAGGATCCCACCTCGCCAATGGAAAGTGACAAATTCACTGACCAGTTGAGCCAGTTCGCCCAGGTCGAACAGGGGATCCAGAGTAACAAGAACCTTGAAAACCTGCTTGCAATGCAAAGTCAGCAGCGCCAGTTGTCTGCCCTGTCCTATGTCGGAGCAGAAATCGAGGCGGTTGGCGATACCAACTGGCTTGAAGAGGGTGGAGATCTCAAATTCAAATATAATATTTCACCCGAAGTTCCCCGTCTCCAGATTCAGGTTCAGGATCAAAGCGGCAAGACAGTTTACTCAGAAGATCTCACCGAGGTTTCCGGCCTTCAGGACTTTACCTGGGACGGGAAAAACAACAGCGGCGTCCAACAGGCAACCGGGGCCTATACCATGGTCCTTAAACCGATGGGGGCCAATGGTGATGTTTTCAAAGATGAAAACGGTGATTACGCCTCGGCTGCAATTGGCATCATCGGCAATGTCGATAGTGTCGATATTGACGACGACGATATTTATCTGCGTATCGGTGACGTTTCCGTCCCGTTTGCAACCCTGACAAACGTAAAGCTGGGCGCGAATAGTACAGATACCGGATCAGAGACAGATACTGGCGACGATGCTTCCGATGAACAGGACGCAGCAGCCTGATGTCACATATCCGAATATTAATTAACAGCCCTGCATTTGCTGGAGAAGAAAAATGAGTCTTTTTGGTGCAATGATTTCCGGTGTTTCCGGCCTGAATGCCCAGTCCCAGAATCTGGGCGTCATTTCGGACAATATCTCAAACCTCAACACAATCGGTTACAAAGGTACGGTCGGACGTTTCTCGACACTTGTAACTGAATCAGCAACCAATACCAGATACACCCCCGGCGGTGTAAGGTTCCACCCGACGGCATTAATCAGCAAACAAGGCCTGCTTCAGGCAACCTCGTCAAATACAGCCGCCGCAATTTCCGGCGATGGCTTTTTTGTCGTCCGTGGTACGAACAACCCTGGTTCGGACAACGAGATATTCTTTACCCGTGCGGGTGACTTCAAACCTGATGATGACGGCTATTTACGTAATACTGCCGGATATTATGTCCAGGGTTGGGCGACTGACCGTAATGGTAATCTTCTTGACCCGGCAGGAACGGCAACAACATCAAACAGCTCTGCAGTCTCCGATCTGCAAGTGCTTGATATCAACTCGATCCTGACCGCAGCTGCGTCAACGACGAGCATCGAGTTCGGAGCCAACCTTAATCGCAATGAAACAGCCTTTGTAGGCGGTTCTAATGTTTCCACCACATTAGGCGTTGACGGCACCGCTGCCCTTGCCGGTCAAGCGGGTATCACCGCTGGTGATAGTTTCGACATCACTTATAATGGTACCACCACAACAATTACGATCGCCGCCGGCGAAACACTTTCAGATATTGCCGCCAAAATTAGTGCCGTTACCGGCGCAACAGCAACGGCAACCTCCACCGGTGCAAACGATACCCTGACCATTACAGGATCCTTCGCTGACCAAGATGTTGTCATAACCAACAACAACAATACCCCGCTGACAGCACTTGGCTTTACCGGGCCTTTCCCGGCAACTTTGGCTGCGACCTATACCGGTGGTGACCTAGCATCCGGCACTGTTGCAGAAAACAACACCATGCCGGTTACAATTTTTGATTCTCTTGGTTCGGCGCATGTCGTCCAATTGCAGGTGATCAAACTGGGGCAAAACCGTTGGGGGTTTGAACTGACAGGCAGCACTGCTGCCGATGAGCTTGACCCCGCCCTTCACCCCGACGGATTGATACAATCCGGTATCATCACCTTTAATGGCGATGGCAGCCTCCGGACTTTTACTGATAATGCCGAAACAACAAATCTTGTCGACCAGGATATCGCCGTTAACTGGAGCAATGGTTCGAACGCCAATCAAATTACCATTGATCTCGGCATTGTTGGCCTGACAAACGGCGTCACCCAGTTTGGTGCAGGCAGTGACTCCAACGGCAACCTTGTTGAGTATGATACCAAATTCATCAACCAAGACGGTGCGCAAGCAGGTTCCATGGTGAACTATGGCTTCACCGAAGATGGCTTCCTTCAGGTCGAGTTCGCCAATGGCGTAAAACGTCCGATCTACAAACTGGCAATTGCCACCTTCGAAGCCCCCGATGAAATGGAAAACCATACTGGTAACGTTTACCGTCAGACCCGTGAATCAGGTGACTATCTGCTACGTGAACCGGGCCTGAATGGTGCAGGCAACGTTGTGGCATCCGCTCTTGAATCGTCAAACGTTGACCTCGCCGTGGAATTCACAAATATGATTGTGACCCAGCGCGCCTATTCGGCAAATACCAAGACGATCACCACGACCGATGAAATGCTCGACGAGCTGATCCGTATCAAACGGTAATTAGCTGATACCATCGGGGTGCTTTTGCTACCCCGATAGACTGCATATTTACAAAGACTCGCCCGGCTTTTACAGCCGGGCTTCTTTTTGGTAACATTACTACCTACATAAAGAGCTGCATATTGATCTCGCCAAAGATATAAATGATTCAAATCGCTGGCGAATTTTGAACACATTAACCGGCAAAAATTGCCGATCGTTAACCTGTTCTTCAATATGGGCTTCTATTCGTTAAGAGTACCGGTAGCAATTATGCGGACATCTACCGGTACATGGGACAGTGGTAACAATCGATCCGGGAGCAACCGAACGTGGGCGGTTTTTTACAAACCCTAAAAGGTCTTGGACCAACACGCCTGATGGCCATCAGCGGCGTCGGGGTATTGCTGCTTGTGTTTTTCGCGTTTCTAATCCTGCGCGTATCGGCACCGAATATGGAATTGCTGTATCGCGATCTTGATCCGACCGATGCCAGCCAGATTGTCAATCAGCTGGAAGAACAGCAGATCAGTTACCAACTGCTCAATAACGGCACAGAAATTCTTGTCCCGGCCGATCAGGTCAACCGCATGCGCCTTTCGATGGCCGAGAATGGCCTGCCAACCGGTGGTTCTGTCGGTTACGAAGTCTTTGACAAAGGCAGCGGCCTTGGTGCCACCAGCTTCGAACAAAATATCAATCATGTCCGCGCCCTTGAAGGCGAACTGGCCCGAACTATCGCTGCGATCCAGTCGATTCAACAGGCACGTGTTCATCTGGTTTTGCCCAAACGCCAGATGTTTTCACGAGAAACGCAATCCGCAAGTGCGTCAATTGCCGTTAAAATGGCCGGTGGGGAATTAAAACCCGAACAGGTTCTTGCGATCCAACATCTGGTCGCCGCCGCGGTCCCGCAATTAACGCCGGGCAAGGTTTCAATCATCGATGAACGCGGCCGTCTTCTAGCACGTGGGCAGGGCGAAGAGCAATCATCAACCTTCCTGACCCAGACCGCAGACGAAATGCGCATCCGCAATGAAACACGCCTGCGCAACACAATCGAAGACTTGCTGTCCCGGTCTTTGGGTTCTGGCGAAGTCCGGGCCGAAGTCTCAGTCGAAATGGATTTCAACAAGATCACGACCGCGAACGAACGCTTTGACCCCGAAGAACGGGTCGTGCGCTCCAGCCAGACGATTGATGAAAGCTCAACCAACACCGAAACCGAAGGCAACGACCCGGTAACCCTGCAAAACAACCTGCCAGATCCCAATCTTGGCGCGCAAGGTGCTGGTACCAACAGTCAGGAAACACGCAGCGAAGAAACCGTCAATTACGAGATTTCCAAAACCACCACAACCAAGATCAAGGAAATCGGCGAGATTTCGCGCGTTACGGTTGCTGTTCTGGTTGATGGCACCTACACGACCGATGAAAACGGCGAAAAAGTTTATCAGGAACGTTCCCCTGACGATCTGGAGAAAATTGCGGCCCTTGTCCGCAGCGCAATCGGCTATGACCCGGCGCGCAGTGATCAGGTCGAAGTCATCAATATGAGATTTGCTGACACCACGGATCTGTTCGCGGACGAGGCAATCGACTCCTTCCTCGGACTTGACAAAGCCGAGATATTCCGCATCGCCGAGATGCTGGTTCTTGCCATCGTCGCCATTCTGGTCATCCTTCTAGTGGTTCGCCCGCTGCTAACACGTGCCTTTGAAACCCTGCCAAGTGCCGCCGACATGGCCCAGCGCCAGTTGCTGGCCGAAGATATGACCGCCGACGGCACCCCGGCCCTTGCAGGCCCGGCACCGGTGCCAATGGCCCCGGGTATGGGCGATGAAGGCGATGAATTGATCAATCTGTCCATGGTTGAAGGCCGCGTCAAAGCATCCTCGGTCAAGAAGATCGGCGAGATTGTGGACAAACACCCGGAAGAAGCCCTGTCGATCATTCGCAACTGGCTGTATCAGGAAAGCTGATTTTCCTGATACCCTTATCGAAAGGATGGCGACACAGTGTCGCCTGCCTGTTTGTCGCACAATCCAAACCAGCGGTTCGATATGACGGCCATTGAAAAGTTCAAATTTTCGCTCAGTTTCGATAATGAGGATAACGTCATTCGCTCGTCAGGCGATGACGACGAACATTATTCACTGACGAAAAAGAAGAAAAAAAAGGAAGACGAAGCACCGCCCCCGCCGCCCCCGGTCTATACCGAGGAACAGGCTGCCCAAATGATTGCCGAAGCAGAAGCCACAGCGCGTGAAATCGCGCAGGCAGAAGGATTGGCACAGGGGATAGAACAGGGCCGTGCCGAAATTCTTGCGTCACTCGAACAAGCCATGAAGGATGCCACCGAGAAATTGGCCGAAAAACTGGCCGAAATTGATGAGCATCAGAAACGCGCCAATGCCCGCATCAACGAAGATGCCATTAATGTTTCGCTTGGCATCATGCGCAAAATCGCACCGGCCTGGTCACAACAGTATCAACTGACCGAAATCGAAAGCATTGTTCGTCAATGCCTTGCCAATCTGTTTGATGTCCCAAAGGTTATTGTCAAAGTACATCCCGATATCGAAACCATGCTGTCGGAAACCGTTGAAAAACTTGCCGTGTCACGCGGTTTTTCGGGCAAGGTTGCTGTTATCAGCGAAATCGATATTGCACTTGGCGATTGCCACGTATCCTGGGGCGATGGAACGGCCGTTCGCAATACCAAACGCGTTTGGGCTGAAATCAACGACATTGTCGAACGCGCCCTTGAGGCGCACGCCGATGAACACAGCTTGCCCGAATCCGACATGGGTGATCCTGTTATTCAGGAAACCACACACAACGATTTGCCACCTGCGGCATCCCCTGCTCCGACGATGACACCCGCCGAAGAAACCCCGGCAGAAAGCCCGTCATCCCCGGAACCGCTGGTGCAGGAACCTAAAATCGCGGAACAGGCAAGACAGTCAGCACCATCAACAGAAACCGTTGCACAAGATATCCAGCCAGATATGGCGACCGATGCAACCAAACCCGATGCACAAGCAGGCGAACAGAACTCTTCACCGTCTGAAAGCCCGACAGGCCCGAAAGCAGAATCCGAAGCAATATCGTTGTCCCCCGACGCAGAAACACCTGAAACCGCATCGGGAACACCGCCGCAAACGGATATGAACACGGGTATCGCGGGTGATGATAGTGATGCCCTGGCCAGTGAGAGTACAAACACTTCACAACCGGCCCCCGAAATACCGCCTTTGGCCAAAGAAGAAGGCCATGGTACAGAACAGGTTAATATGCAAACATCCCCCCAAGATGATGCGTTGCACAGTGAAATCGGCACAAAAGGCAAAAATGACCCGCCGCAACAGGATGGGGATCCTCGGCAGGCAAATCAAAAGCCCGATACGACCGATATGTAACGCGGAACGCTGAAGGATCAGGAGACGAATATGGCAGATGATGAAGACCTTGAGCTCTCGGACCTCGACAATGACGATATCGAGCTAGAGGGCGAAGGCACCGAACTTCTGGCTGCCGCCGAAATCGGCGGCGAAGGCATGAAAACTTCAAAAGACCTGGAAGCGGTATACGATATTCCCGTCCAGGTTTCTGCAGTTTTGGGAAAAGCAACCATGCAGGTAAGCCAGTTGCTAAAACTGGGCCGTGGTGCTGTTGTTGAGCTTGACCGCAAGGTTGGGGAAGCTATTGATATTTATGTGAACAACCGTTTGGTCGCACGTGGCGAAGTGGTGGTTGTTGAAGACCGTCTCGGGGTAACCATGACGGAAATCATCAAGTCCGAGAAAAACTAGTCTTTTTAAGAGGATAAGCGAGAATGGCCGACGGGGGGACTAAAACGTCGTTTGATATTGCGACGGTAGCAGGGCTGATTATCGGCTTTGCGCTTGTTATTGCGGCGATCATATTTGGGGGATCGCCCGGGGCATTTATCGATATTCCATCCGTTTTGATCGTGATTGGGGGCACTGCGGCAATTACCGCGGTCAGTTTTGCCCTTGGCGAGTTTCTGGGCGCAGGCAAGGTTTTGATGCGGACGATTTTCTATAAATCGCGCAACCCGGCCGATGCTGCCCTACAGATTCTGCAACTGGCTGAAATCGCCCGCAAAGGTGGCGTTTTGTCCCTTCAGGGGCACCTCGACAGCTTGCAAAGCGAAGAATATCTATGGAAGGGTCTGTCGCTGGTCGTTGACGGAACACCCGCCGAAGAAGTTGAGGCCATCATGCGCAAGGACATGAATGCCACGATTGGCCGCCACCAAAAAGGGGCAAACATCATGAAAAAGGCCGGTGACGTTGCCCCGGCCATGGGCCTGATCGGGACACTGATCGGTCTGGTACAGATGCTTGGCAACTTGGACGATCCGTCCTCGATCGGTCCGTCGATGGCCGTTGCCCTTCTGACCACTTTCTATGGTGCGGTTTTGGCCAACATGGTGTTCATGCCTTTGGCGGGTAAACTTGAACGCAACTCGGGCGAAGAAGAACTTTTAAATTCGGTTTACATGGTGGGGGCTGTATCCATCGGGCGACAGGAAAATCCCCGTCGTTTGGAAATGCTGATCAATTCGATCCTGCCGCCGTCAAAACGCGTAAGCTATTTCGATTGATAGGTCCTTTGGCCTGTACAGGCGTAATCCGCCATCGGGAATTACCATCGGTAACTAAGCGGAAAGAGATGAGACTATGCAGGTATTGATCGTTGGTGGACTGGGCGGTCAGATCGGCGCAGCCAGCAAGATCGCAATGGCACGTGGCGCAACGGTTCAGTTGGCTGAAAGCGTTACAACGTCGCTGAACATCCTGCGCGCGGGCAATCGCATTGACCTTGTCATGGCCGACATCACCCTTGATGTCGCCGCCCTGATCGAGGCCATGCATCGTGAACGCATCAATGTTCCGGTCGTGGCATGCGGCATTGGCAACGATGTCAACGGTGCGGTCAATGCGATCAAAGCCGGTGCACAGGAATTCATTCCCCTGCCGCCCGAAGCAGACCTGATTGCCGCAATCCTTGAAGCCGTCACCGAAGAAAGCCACGCACTGATCCATCGCGATGCCCGCATGGCCGAAACGCTGCGTCTTGCAGAACAGGTCGCCAAAAGCAACGCCACGATCCTGATCACCGGCGAAAGCGGTACAGGCAAGGAAATTGTCAGCCGGTTCGTCCACCGCAAGTCCAAGCGTGCAGACAAACCGTTTGTTGCCGTAAACTGTGCTGCGATCCCCGAAAACCTTATGGAATCGGAACTGTTCGGCCACGAAAAAGGTGCCTTTACCGGTGCCCAGGCACGGCGTATCGGCAAATTCGAAGAAGCCAACCACGGCACGCTTTTGCTTGATGAAATCAGCGAAATGGATGTCCGCCTGCAGGCAAAGCTGCTGCGCGCCATTCAGGAAAAGGAAATTGATCGTCTGGGCGGCAAAAGCCCGGTCAAGATCGATGTCCGCATTCTGGCAACCTCGAACCGCAATCTTGAGGCCGAGGTCAATGCCGGTAATTTCCGCGAGGATTTGTATTTCCGCCTGAACGTCGTCAATCTTGATATTCCAAGCTTGCGTGAACGCCCGGATGACATCCCGATACTGGCCGAATTCTTTGTCAAAAAATATTCCGATGCCAATGATGTACCGGTGCGCCCGATCAGCCCGCTTGCGATCACGCGCCTACGCAGCCATCACTGGCGCGGCAATGTCCGCGAACTTGAAAACACCATGCACCGTGCGGTTCTGATTGCCGGGCCAACCGAAATCGGCCCCGAAGCCATCATGCTGTCCGGGGCTGGCAGCAGCGAACCCGGCTGGCAATCTGCCCCGCCGCCCGCCGCAGCGCCCGCACCGGCATATGCACCGGCTGCGGAACCAATGGCGCCCGGAACAACGGCCCCGGCAGAACCGGCTTCCCATACGCCAAATGCCCCGTCACGGGCAAGTTCGGCCTATGCCAACGCCAATGCGGCCTATGGTGGTACGACCTATCGCCCGGCGAGCCCAACACCACAAACACCTTCGCCAACGGACGATAGCCATCACTATCCTGCCCCCTGCCCGGCAGAACCGGTCGATTACGATGCACCAGGCCATGACGAAAATATCGCCCCGGACGGTTCGGTAACGGCGGCCCTTGTCGGACGCACGGTTGCCGATGTTGAACGCGACCTGATTATTGATACGTTAAAGCATTGCTTTGGCAACCGAACCCATGCCGCGAATATTCTGGGGATTTCGATCCGCACACTGCGCAACAAGCTGCGTCAATATACCGACGAAGGCCGCGCCGTTCCTCAGCCCGGCAACGTGCAGGACTGACCCATTACAAAAACGACCGGAGCGCCCCCATATCAAAACAAGGGAAGCGTTCCCGAACCGAGCAAACATTAAGGTAATCAACAGGCATTATGGCCGAAGGTCGAGACATCACACCGGCAGGATCTGACGAACCGGACGCATCCGGCGGCACAGGCGGCCTGAATATGGCCGGTGTACAGGCACGCTTCCGCTCGGCCATGAAGCGTGGCGATATTTTCATGGCGCTGGGTTTCATTCTGATCCTTGCGGTCATGATGTTCCCGATGCCGCCTTGGCTCCTTGATTTCCTTTTGGCATTGTCGATCAGCTTTTCGGTGCTGATCCTGATGACATCCCTGTTCATCCAAAAGCCGCTTGAATTCAACTCTTTCCCAATGATCCTGCTGGTGGCAACGTCACTTAGGCTGGCGCTTAATATCGCAACCACGCGATTGATTCTGGGCCACGGGCACGAAGGCACACATGCCGCCGGTGCGGTGATCGAGGCCTTTGGCAGTTTCCTGATTTCGGGCAATTTCGTGATCGGGATCATTGTTTTTGCCATCCTTGTCATCATCAACTTTGTCGTGATCACCAAGGGTTCCGGGCGTATCGCCGAGGTCGCGGCCCGTTTCACCCTTGATGCCATGCCCGGTAAACAGATGGCGATCGATGCCGATCTGTCGTCGGGTCTGGTCAACGAAGAACAAGCCAAAGCGCGACGCAAGGAACTTGAAGACGAAAGTTCGTTTTTCGGTTCCATGGATGGTGCATCGAAATTCGTGCGGGGCGATGCCGTCGCCGGCATTCTGATTACCTTCATCAACGTGATCGGCGGCATCATCATCGGCACGGCCCAAATGGGCCTGTCATTGGGTGAAGCGACCGAAACCTATACCATCCTGACCGTCGGTGACGGATTGGTATCCCAGATCCCCGCCTTGATCGTTTCAACTGCGGCTGGCCTTCTGGTCACCAAGGGCGGTCTTGAAGGTGCCACCGAAAAGGCCGTTTTCGGACAGGTCAGCAACTATCCCGCAGCACTGGGTGTTGCGGCGGCGATGATGGCCGGTATGTCGCTTTTGCCAGGTATTCCGATGATCTGGTTCATGGGCCTGGCGATCATACTGGGCTATCTGGCCTGGCATCTTGGCCGAAAACAAAATGAGGCTGCCGCCAATGCTGTGACCGAAGAAGCCAACAGCGCCGCCGAGGCCGCCGGACCGCCGCCCGAAGAACCCATATCCAATGCCTTGCGCATGGATTATGTCCGGCTTGAACTTGGCTATGGCCTGTTATCGCTGATCAGCACCGAACGCGGTCAGAAACTGACTGATCAGATCAAGGCGCTTAGACGGCAATTGGCATCTGACATGGGCTTTGTCATGCCCAGTGTGCGTATTCAGGACAATATGCAGCTCCCGGCGAATACCTATGTCTTGCGCGTCAAAGAAATCGAAGCCGGTCGCGGTGATCTGCGTCCCAATATGCTGCTGGTGATGGACCCGCGCGGCGAAGAAATCACCCTTGCGGGTGAAAAAACCATGGAACCAACCTTTAACCTGCCGGCCATGTGGATCGAACAGGGTATGAAGGAAGAAGCCATGTTCCGTGGCTATACCGTTGTCGATCCACAAACCGTGATCACCACCCATATTACCGAGGTGATCAAGGATCATATGCCCGAACTGCTGTCCTATGCCGAAACCCAGAAACTTCTGGACGAGTTGGACGACGATCAGAAAAAACTGGTCGAAGATATCGTCCCCGGTCAAGTTTCGGTGGGCGGAGTTCAACGCGTGTTGCAGAATCTTCTGACCGAACGCATATCGATCCGCGACTTGCCAACCATTTTGGAAGGCATCGCCGAATCCACCGCCTTTACCCGTAATCCAACTTTCATGACCGAACATGTCCGGTCACGTCTGGCGCGCCAATTGTCGGATGTAAATACCAACCATGATGGCGTGATCCCGCTGGTTACCATGTCGCCGCAATGGGAACAGATTTTTGCCGAAAGTCTGGTCGGGTCCGGCGAGGAAAAGCAATTGTCGATCCCGCCAAGCCAGCTTCAGGAATTTATCAACAAGGTCCGCACCACGTTCGAGCGCCTTGGCATGATGGGCGAAAGCCCGGTCTTGTTGACCAGCCCGGGAATCCGGCCCTATGTCCGGTCAATTGTTGAACGGTTCCGCCCGACCACGGTTGTGATGTCGCAAAACGAAATTCACCCCAAGGCCCAACTCAAAACCATGGGGCAGATATGATGACCCGCCACGAAGGGAAAGCGCATGCGCCTTAAGACCTTCACCGCCCCGACCATGACCGAGGCGATGGCACTGGTCAAAGAGCATATGGGACCGGATGCCATCATCGTTTCGACCCAGGACATCCCCGGAACGGGTGTGCGCCTGACCGCGGCCCTTGATCGCGACCCAGACCTTGATATGGCGAGCCCCGAAGAAGGTCCGGCAGGCCATCAGGAACTGCTTGAACATGCAGAAGAAGCCCTGTTGCGCCATAACCTGCCGGAACGGCTGCGACTGCGCCTGTTTGATCTGATGGGCCGCGAAAGCGGTGCCACCAGTGCACAACAACTTCTGGCCACGGCACTGGATGAAATTTTCGATTTCTCGCCACTGCCAGAAAAAAACACGCCCCGTGCGTTGGCCTTTGTTGGCCCGCCCGGCTGCGGCAAAACGCTTGCAGTTGCCAAAACCGCCGCCCGTGCGGTGATGAAAAAACGCAAGGTCGCGGTCCTGACAACCGATTACAAACGGGCTGGCGGCATTGCCCAGCTCGAAGCATTTACCCGTATCCTTCAAATCAATCTGGCGCAGGTTAAAACACCCAAAGAATTTAAAGCCTGCTTTGCCCGTGTAAGGGATGCCGATATGGTTCTGGTCGATACAGCAAGTTGCAATCCCTATGTCGAAGCTGAAATCAAGGCGCTCAGCGAATTTATGTCGGTCGTTCCGTGCGAACCAATACTGGTCAATCCAGCCGGTCTTGACGCCGATGAATGTGCCGATATTGCCAATGCCTTTGCCGATTGTGGCGTTTCTCGCATGGTGATTTCCAGACTGGATGTTGCATCGCGCCTTGGTGGCGCGCTATACGGTGCTGATTCAGGAAATCTTTCCCTTTGCAATGTCAGTATGACGGCACAGGTTGCAGACGGCCTGACGGCTATAAGTCCCGTCGCCCTGGCCAAACTCCTGATTCCGTCCCATCGCGCCGAGAACGCGAAACCGAGTTTCTCCGAGGTCGTGAAATGACTGCCAAGTCCGAAGCTGCACCAAAAACCGCACCGCGCGCCAAAGGCCGCAACGTCCTTGCCATCGCATCTGGCAAGGGGGGCGTGGGCAAGACATGGTTTGCCATTACCCTGACCCATTCGCTGGTCCGCGAAGGCAAAAAGGCATTGCTGTTTGATGGCGATCTTGGCCTTGCCAATATCGATATCCAGCTTGGCCTGATGCCCAAGCACGATCTCGGCGGGGTTATTGCCGGGCGGATCGGCCTGCGCGATGCCGTAACCCCGTTCCCCGATGGCGGCTTTGATATCATTGCCGGACGCAGCGGATCAGGCAGTCTTGCCAATCTGTCTGTTACCCGCCTTCAGGCCCTTTCCGACGATCTGATCCAGACCGGCAAAACCTATGACAAGGTTTTGATCGACCTTGGTGCCGGTGTTGATCAGGGCGTGCGCCAGATGACTAGTCTTGCCAACACGGTGATTGTCATCACCAATGGCGATCCGACCTCGTTGACCGATGCCTATGCCTTTATCAAGATCACGCATCTGGCACGCCCCAAAACCGATATCCGGGTCGTGGTCAATATGGCCAAGGACCGCAAGGAAGGCGAAGCAATCTATAACAAGCTTCTCAAAGCCTGCGAGGGCTTCCTGAAAATCAGCCCACCGCTTTTGGGCGTTATCCGGAACGATCCGCGCGTTTCAGAATGCATTCGTTCGCAAACGCCACTTTTGATGCGTCACCCCAATTCTGATGCCGCCCGCGATATGGAGGCCATCACCCAGAAGCTTTTGGAAGAGTAGTGTCATGACGCTTCCGCCACAGGCCATAGCCCCAAGCACCGCCATAAGCGGACAGGGTGGTGCGGCGTCTGGCGGGGCCACAGCCGGTGGCGCGGGGGGCAATCCCCCGGCACAGGTCACCGCCGCCCAGCAGGTTGCGACGGCCATCGCCAAACTTCCGGTCGAAAGCCTGCTTCAGGCATCGGTGCAATCGCGGTCTGGCAATGAATTAACTCTTCTGACCACTCTGGGTCAGGTCAGCATTAAATTACCCACCCCCTTGCCCGCCAACCTGGGGGATCTTTTATGGGTCCGTGTGATGCCACAAGGAACGCCCGGGCAAACCGCACAGGGCGGTAACGACCCTGCCAGCACCCTTCGCCTGCAAGTCCTGCCCCAAACGCTAACACCGGGCGCCACAGGCACTGGTGGCACCGCATCCATTAACAGCAGCCCCTTAATCCCCGGCCAAACCTTTGCCGCCGTCACCACCAGCAATCTGACCTTGCCCAACGGGTCACAACTGCCCGCCGGGAGCCAGACACAAGTGATCTTTGTGGGGCAAGGTGCTGTTAGTGCGGGCAAGGCTGCCCAAATTGCCAATATGGTGCCATCGGCGGGCACTTCACCCGCCATCACAACCGCCATCACAACCGGTGGCACCCTGGCACCCCCACAAACCATCGCCGCAGGCGGCACAGCGACACCGGGCGGCACGACCGCCGCCGGAACATCGACACCACTTGTCTTGACCGGCACCGTCCTGCCCCCCGACAGCCCCGAAGCCCGCATGTTGCCCAATGGCTTTACCGCACTTCGCACCCAGGCTGGTGTCGTCGGCATCAAATTACCCATCCCCGCCCCAGCCGGGGCAACGCTGTCGTTCAGTCTCGATACCAATGCCGCAGCCGGACGTGGTGCCCAACCGGCCGCCATGACCGAGGCCGAACTGATCGCACGTGGGCAAAACGCCGCCCTGTCACGCGATTGGGGCAGCTTGCAACAGGCGATAACCGCCTTGGGCCAGCACGATCCGGGTGCGGCGGCAGCGCTGATGAACAACATCCCGCAAGCCGGTCCGAAATTGACCGCGACCATGATGTTCTTTTTTGCCGCCATGAACGGTCCGGGTGGTTCGGCGCGCGGTTGGATGGGGGACCGTGCCGGTAACAGCCTGTCGGCACTTGAAGGGCGCGGTGGCTCGGATGTTTTGAAAAAACTTGAAGGTGATTTTGCTTCCCTGCGCGGGATGACCGCCGACGAACGCCCCGATGGCTGGCGCGTCATGCCAATGCCGTTTCAGATGGGGGAACGCATTGAACAGGTGCGTCTGGCCTGGCGCCATGGCGACGATGAAAACGAAAAGGGCGAAAAAGAAGACCCGGGCACCCGTTTCCTGCTTGATCTGTCCTTTACCGAAGTCGGCCACACCCAGCTTGACGGACTGGTCAAAGGCGAAAACAGCAAATTCGATCTGATCGTGCGCACGGAAAACCCGCTGCAATCGGAAAACCGTGATGATATCCGTGGTATCTTCCGCGAAGCATTGCAGATATCGGGCTATCAGGGGCATCTGGTTTTTCAGGATGGCAGCCGCTTTGTCGAAATCGCCCCATCCGCCAATGAATTTGGCCACGGATCACATCACGGGATCGAGGCATAGACCCAATCGACTGCCCGTCAGCCCCTTGAAATGAACCCTTTTCGATCCCGATCTTCAGACGTAATCTAGGATCATGATCCCAAACACTCCAATGGAATATAGGCGCCCGATCCAATGCTGGAAATTTTTGAACGTCGAAACCTGTTGCTAAGCGAAACCAATCCCGATGCGCAGCTTGACTATGTCGTGACATTGCAAAGCGAACTGACCGGCTGTGAAACCGTTTTTCCGGCCCGCATGACATTACGCTATGTACCGGACCGGCTGATCATTAAACCCGATTGCCTGACGGAATATTTTGCCGAAATCGCCCGTATCTCGTTCGACAATTTCGAAACCGCCGCAGTGCTTCTGATGGAAGATTTCAACAACGAAATCATCCCGCGCTGGATCAATCTGCGCCTTGATAAACAAACAGCTGACAATACCAGCGTCCAGCATCACGAAGCCGCACTGGAAGATCGCCAGCCCAAATGGAACAACACGCGACTTCTGGACCGGTTGGAACGGTACTGATTACCGGAACGGCGTCCCATGTACCCATTGGGTCAAAGAATACCGAAGGCCCGCTGTCGTTGGCGCAACCCGGTGTAAAACAAAACTTGGAAACAGGATCGCTGTACCGCGTTCCATCGGCGCATCAATGATGTGCCCCCCCGGGTTCAATTGCAACAAACCGCCCTCATACTGATCAGGTTCGGAAAGCTGGATAACCAGGGTCAGTTTACGACGACGCGCAATATCGGATGCACCAACATCGCTGTGCCAGTCATAATGACCCCGCTGATCCCCGCTATAACACGCGATTTGGGCGTCTTCGGCGAACTCAGACAATGAAAAATCAAACACATTGCGATTGGCTTCCGCCACCATATCCGTAATACAGCGCGTCACCACCGGTTCCTGGCTTTCATTAAACCAGGTGATTTTTGATCGGCGAATGTGACTGGCCGACTGGCCCTGAACAAGGCCACCATCGTCAAGCTCATCGCCAAAACTGTCAATCAGACGATCACAGGTCGCCCCATCAAGCGCCCCCGGGACAATCGTATACATTTGTTCAGGAAACATTGACGACATTCTCCGATCCCACATGGGTCTTTTGACTTTGTGTCTCAGATCCAAGAAAATTCTTTGCGGTGACGTTGTCTTAGGGCCAAACGCCCCGATTGACCAGTCGGAAAATCATGCCCGAACGGCGTGTATGCTATGCCGGGCAGACGATCCTGCCACCTGCGGCCGCCCCGTCATCGGGATCATGGGTCACCATCAATGTCGGTAAACCGCGTGCGCGCGCTTGATCAAAAACAAAAGTCCGTATCTGATCACGTAACTCTGCATCCAGCTTTGAAAACGGCTCGTCAAGCAACAGCACACAGGGCTCAGACAACAAAACCCGCATCAATGCTACCCGCGCGCGCTGCCCCCCCGAAAGGGTTGCCGGATCACGATCAGAAAATCCACCAAGCCCCGCACTTTCAAGTGCCGCATCAATGCATCGGCGCCTTGCTGCCCGCCCCCGGATTTCAGGCGGCAAGGCAAATGCCAGATTGCCACCAACCGACAAATGCGGAAACAAAAGGTCATCCTGAAACAAAATACCAACATGGCGATCCTGCGGTGCCAGGCCATCCAGCGGTTTGCCCTTTAACATCACCTGCCCGCTGACCTCGAACCCGGCGGGCAATGTGCCGCAGATATGCGCAAGCAGGCTGGATTTCCCCGATCCGCTTGGTCCCATCAAAGTCACAATTTCACCCGGTGCAATGCCAAGGTCAATATCGACCAAAACCCGGCCATCAAGCCGGACGATAATTTGGCGCAATTCAAGCCCGATGTTGCTGACGTTAGTATCTCCATCTGAACCGGCCGCAGTATCGTGATCCGACTTGCTACTCATAGAATTAATCATATCCTGTTTTGAGTTCCCATACCGCGCCGATGACGAAACAGGAATGCCGGGATCAAAAGCGACACGGCAAACCCGGCAAAGGGCAGGATCATTTGCAAAATTCCGTAAATCCCGATCATGCGGCGGTCCCCGCCCGATGCCAGTGCAACCGCCTCGGTTGTCACCGTCGCAAACCGCCCCGCCCCGATCAGTAAAGTCGGCAGGTACTGCCCGACACTGACCGCAATCCCAACCGCAAAGGCGGTCAAAACTGCACGTGTCAGCAATGGCAGCCGCACCGACCAGAAAACCCGCATCGGGGATGCGCCAAGACATAATGCCGTTTGGCCATATCGCGGATCAAGGGCACGAAACGGATCGGCCAGTGACAAAAACACATAGGGCAAGACGAAGATCAAATGCGCCACCACCACAGACATCAGGCTGCGTTCCAATCCAAGGCCGGTGAAAAACACCTGAAGCCCGAACATGAAACTGATCTGCGGCATTAAAAGCGGCACATAAATCAACACCAACGCCCCTGCCCCCGGTCGGTAAGACCGGCGAGTTTCATTTTCAAGGCAACCCAGAACCAGACAAATCGCCACCAATACCGACAAACCGGCAATCAGTAACGTTGTCATCAATGCCGCACCCAGCGTGTGATATTCTCGCATCCAAAGGCGCAGGCTGAAGCTACGCGGCAGGAATTCTGGAAACGCCCAATACCCGGCAACACTCCAGACCAGCAAACCGGCAAGTCCCAAAAACACCGCAAGCGCGGAAACGATTGCGGCCCCGGCGGCCAACGTCCGAATTGGATCATCCCCTCGCCCGCGCGCGCCATTCTGCGCCCAACGACAGCCCCAATGCGCCATCAACCGTTCGCCAATAAACCAAATTCCGATGGCAAACAGCACCAACAAAAGCTGTAACACTGCCCCGGCCGAGGCAAGAAAACGATGAGACAAATCCGGATCAGAAAGCCACCCCAAAATCCTAACCGCCAGTGGCGCCGGGGTCGTCGGGCCAAGGATCATCGCCACATCAACCACTGATGTCGAATAGGCCAACACCGCCAAAACCGGCAACCGGATTTGCGGATAAAGGCGCGGCAATACGGTTTTAAGCCACCCCACCACCCGGCCATATCCCAGTGTCAGGGCAATTTTGCGCGTGCGATCCGCATCGGCCTGCGGCAGGGCGGCCAATGTCATCAACAATAAAAACGGGGTTTCCTTGACCACCAGCCCCACGATCAGGGCCATCCCCAACGGGTCCTGCAAGGTTACGATATCCGGCGGACGATCCCAACCGCCAAGCGGTGCAATCGCCCGCACAATCCAGCCCGATGGTGCGATCAAAAAGGCAAGCCCAAAGGCCGCCGCCGCATGCGGCACCGACAGGATCGGCGACAACAAGCGTTGCATGACAGCAAAAATGCGCGTGCCCTGCCAGGCGGCACAAAACAGCACAACAACCCCAAGTGAAATCAGCGTCGCGGCAAGACCATTGACCAATGACAGACGCATGGAAATGCCAAGCCCCGGCTGGGCCAGCAAATCCTGCCACGGCCCAACCGAAAACCTATTCCCGCCCAGTGCCGGAAGATAACCAAATGCCGGCAATATCGTCCCGATCAGCCCGGCACAAACCGGGCCGATCATCAGGATAATGGTCAGTGCCGGAACAAACCGCAGCATCAGAGACTATTGCACCACGCCATAGCGTTTCTGCCATTCGGTTTCGACCAATTCCATCCAGCTTGGATGCGGTTCTCCAAGGACTGTACCGCGATCTGCCGGGGCAAGGGATGCAATGCCAAGATCAAGATTGGCAAAGGCCTTTTGCATATCGGCGGACAATTTATCCATCGCCAGCACCGTATCAGCCCCCCAATATTGCGGGTCCTGCTTGCGCAACTGGGCCTCGGGCGACATCAGGAAATCTGCCAGAACCACCGCCCCGGCCTTGGCCGATGCGTTATAGGGAATGGCAACGAAATTGGTATTGCCAAGGGTACCTTTGTCAAAAACATAGGACCGCACCGTATCGGGCAGTTCCATTGCCTCTATCGCGGATGAGACCTCGCCCGAGCTGAATGAAAATGCGATATCGATTTCATTATCAGCCATCATGGTCCGAAGCGATGCACCATTTTGCGGATAGGCCTGCCCGTCACGCCACAAAAGCGGCTGCAAATCGTCAAGATAGCCCCAAAGTGGTGCCAAAACCTTTTTGGCATCGGCTTCGTCTGCAGGCTGTTGCAGGACTTTGGGATCCGCAACCAATTCTGTCAAAATCTGCTTTAGGAAAGTCGATCCCATATAATTTGGTGGCTGCGGATAGGTAAACCGCCCCGGATGTTTTACCAGCCATTCCAACAATCCCTGTGCCGATTTCGGCACGTCATCAAGGCGCGCACTATCATAATAAAAACTGACCTGCGCCATGCCCCATGGGGCTTCCAACCCCTGCGTCGGAACCGTAAAGTCATTGATAACGGTTGGTTTTCCTTTGACATCGACATAGTCAAAATTCGGTGTTTCTTCGACCCATGGCCCAAACAAAAGGTCATTGCGCTTCATCGCGGCAAAGTTTTCACCATTAATCCAGATCATGTCGACCGCACCGCCATCATTAACCCCGGCGGTCTTTTCAGACAAAACCTTGGCAACCGCATCGCTGGTATCGGACAGTTTTACCTGTTTGACGGTTACCCCGTAACGTTCTTCGACCTGCGCGCCGGCCCAGGCGATGTAATCATTAATGCGCGGCTCCCCGCCCCAAGCATGCCAATAAACGGTTTGCCCGCGCGCCTGTTCAAGAACAGATTGCCAATTGCCGATATCAGGTGCCGGGTCGGCCTTGACTGGCACCGAAACCGTGGCGGTCGCAAGGCCCGTGATAATGCTCAGACCGGCGAAAAAAAGGCGCATATTTGGAAATCCTTATTACTGGGCGGGTTCTGTCACATGCCCGGTTTTCTGCCATTGGCAAAACATTCCCGGGCATAAAGCAGACGCAAATTAATTTTACTGCCATCATTTTTCCAATCTTGGCTGTCTAAAATCAATTCACGCTTGCGTTAGATGGCAAGGGCTTACACCTTATCTGTGCTCTTTGCCGGACAGAGTAAAGCCCCCTGACAGCAACCGAGAAATCAGAATGCTGAAAGAGTGCCCCCAAAAGGTCGAAAAAGCCCCGATAAGGATCAAGGAAACCGATGATGTTTGAATGGGTCACAGATCCGCATATGTGGATGGGTCTTGCCACCCTGACGGCGCTCGAAATCGTGCTGGGGATCGATAATATCGTTTTCCTATCCGTCATCGTTTCCAAACTTCCCGCAAATCAGCAAAAATCCGCAAGACGCATTGGTCTTTTGGGCGCGATGGGAATGCGATTGGTTTTATTGGCCTGCATTGCATGGGTCATGGAACTGACCGCGCCACTATTCGCCGCCTTCGGACAAGAAGTCAGCGGCCGTGACCTGATCCTGATTGTCGGGGGCCTGTTCCTGATTGCCAAGGCATCCAAGGAAATCCACCACACGATTGAAGAACCCGAAAAACACGGGCCGGGCAAAATCATGTCGGGCTTTGCCATGACAATCATACAGATCATGTTGCTCGACATCATATTCTCGCTTGATTCGGTCATTACCGCTGTAGGACTGGTCGATCATCTTTCGATCATGATGATCGCGGTTATCTTATCGGTTCTGGTAATGTTGGTTGCGGCCAAGACGATTGGCGATTTTGTGGAAAAGCATCCGTCGGTCAAAATGCTAGCCCTGTCTTTCCTGATCTTGGTCGGATTTGTCCTGCTACTTGATGGTGTTCAAATCCATGTACCCAAAGGCTACATCTATTTTGCCATGACGTTTAGCCTCGGGGTCGAAACCCTTAATCTGCTGAACAGCAAACGTAAACTCAAAGCCAAATCGCAAGGAGTACGCCCATGAAACAGGTTTCGCCGCCTTCCTGTCTGGAAAATGCGCTTGAAGAATTCGACCTTGGCCATATCCAAGTGTTGGAATTTCCCGATGGCACTCGATCTGCCGCCGATGCCGCCACGGCAATTGGCTGCGATGTTAGCAATATCGGCAAATCTCTGGTCTTTATGACCGAAGGCAACAAACCGGTCCTGATCATCATGAATGGTGCGGATAAGGTCGATGAAACCAAGGTCGCCCATCTGATCGGATTATCAATCCGCAAGGCCGATGCCGCCGAAGTCCGCGAACATACCGGTTACGCGATTGGCGGCGTCCCACCCTTTGGCCATAGCAGCCCGGTCGAAACCCTGGTCGATGAAAAACTTCTGACAAAGGATGTTATCTGGCTGGCGGCGGGCACACCCAAGACCGTTTTTTCCATGACGCCAGATGAATTGCGCAAAGTCACAGGTGCTGGAACGGGCGTAAAAATTGCGGCCACCCCCGCCCCGCAGGACTAGCAGCAAGGCCTATGGCCCCCCGTTTCGGAAAGGCCACAGATCCCGCCGGACAATCCCTGCGTCAGGCCAACCCAGTCACAAAACAGTCCTATCACATCAGGCCGTCATCGCGCGTTGCCTGACGCGCACCGATTTCATCAAGTTCGGCCTGTTCCTTGCGGTCTTCTTCCGCGCGTTCAGCGTCAACCCGATTGCGTTCGGCGATCTCGGCGGTTTTAAGCTCCTTGAACGCATCGGCGACTTCATCAAGGAAGGCATCAATCTGCACTTCCTGATCGGCAATACGTTTGCTCAGGATCTCGCGCTCGGCAATGACCGCATTGGCAAAATGACCATAGGCAAATCCCGCCAGTTCCGGGTTTTCAGACGCAACCTTTTGTTCGGCCAACACCGCCTGTTCCAGCGCGGCCTTTTCGCCCTGCAATGCATCAAGAACACGTTGCAGGTCACCAAGTTCACGGCGTTTTTCATCAAGCGCCCATTTGCGCATGCGGATCAGGGTCTGGAAATTCTTGGCCATGGCAATCAGTTACCTGAATATTTGGCGTATGTGGCGCCGCAGCGTTACCGTGCGCCAGCAGCTATTTATCACGTTTAAGCGCGCGTTTTGCCGCGTTCAGATCATTCCCGCCATTTGTGGCGGAACGACTGTTGACCTGTGGACGGATACGATTTCGTTCCATAACGGTCGCCCCGCCTTGTTGCGGGTTTTGTCCAGCTTGTCCGGGCTGGGCCACACCGGTTGCAACTTCTTGGTTATCCGGCGCCAGATCAAGACGACGCGCCAGATCAGCATAACCATCGGCCAAACGGGTGCATTCGGTTTTGCGCTGTTTAAGAAATTCCTCGATCAGCGGGAAATAATGGATCGCTTCATCGACTTTGGGGTCCGTCCCCTTCCGATACGCGCCCAGCCGGATCAGTTCAGCCATATCTTCATAGGTCGCCAAAAATTGACGTGCCCGTGACACAATCTGGTTTTCGTCATCGGTATTGCAGGCGGGCATGGTACGCGACACACTCCGCAAAATATTAATTGCCGGATAGCGCCCCTGTTCGGCAATCTTTCGATCCAACACAACGTGGCCGTCAAGAATACCCCGCACGGCATCGGAAATCGGTTCGTTATGGTCATCACCGTCAACCAAAACAGTAAACAGACCGGTAATCGATCCCTGCCCCGGCCCACCCGGCCCCGCGCGTTCCAATAAGCGCGGCAATTCGGCGAATACTGTCGGGGTATAGCCCTTTGAGGCGGGCGGTTCGCCAATCGAAAGGCTGATTTCGCGCTGTGCCATGGCAAAGCGTGTAACGCTATCCATCATGCAAAGCACGTCGCGCCCGGTATCGCGAAAGAATTCTGACAGTGCCATCGTCATATAGGCCGCCTGACGGCGCATCAAGGGTGGCTCGTCCGACGTTGCAACCACAACAACCGACCGGCGCAGGCCTTCTTCGCCAAGGTCGTCTTCGATAAATTCGCGTGCTTCACGGCCACGTTCACCGATCAGGCCAACCACCGATACATCAGATGTGGTATGGCGCGTCATCATCGACAGCAAACTGGATTTGCCAACACCAGACCCGGCAAAAATGCCCATACGTTGCCCCCGGCAACAGGTCAGGAAAGTATTCATCGCCCGCACGCCCAAATCGATCTTTCCGGCAACGCGCTGACGTGAATGGGCCGACGGCGGGGCCGTGCGAACTGGATAGGCAGCGGGTCCTTCGGTCAGCGGGCCTTTGCCATCCACCGGCTGACCAAATGCATTGACCACACGCCCCAACCAGCTTTCATCGGGATAGACTTGCGGTTGGGTGTCGGATAATTCGACCTCGCAACCGATCCCGACCCCGTCAAGCATGCCAAACGGCATCAAAAGCGCACGTTCATTCCGAAATCCGACGACCTCACAAATAATCGCCACCCCATCGCGGCGTTTTACATTGCATCGATCCCCGACCGACAGCGCCCCCTCGACCCCGCCAATTTCAACCAGAAGGCCAAGAACGGCCGTCACCCGACCGACAACTCGGTAATCGGGGATGCGACGAAGTTCGGCGACGATGTTGCGGCCAAGCTGAAACACGAAGTGATGCTTTTCTATCTGATAAAACGATGGCGGTTACGATGCGGAATTTTATTGCCATGCTCCCTCGTAAGGGTGGCAAATTTGCCCGCGTCGTACCAGATATAAGTGGCATAGACGGTGTTAAAAACCCGTATATGCCAAAATGACATAAAAAATTCGGTATCAACGTGCTAGGTCGTTAACGGTGCAAGCCGTTGGGAAACTTCACATTCCGAGCCTGAGTCCCTTGTGACAGTGAAAAAAGTTAACAAGATGCGACTCGGCTGCTTGCCACGAGTCGCAAAGCAACGTATCGTTAACGGAATGAGATGAAATCTCGTGCGGCAATCGTTGGGGCGCTTGTCGGAATTAGCCGGATCAACACGGTTTTTTTTTGCGGAACACGGTAACGGAGCGGAACATGCGGGTGCTGCTTGTTGAAGACGACAATGCCACTGCTGACAGCATCGAATTGATGCTGAAATCAGAGGGTATGGTTATCGACACCACTGATCTTGGGGAGGATGGCCTCGAGATCGGTAAACTTTATGATTACGATATTATTCTGCTGGACCTTATGCTGCCAGACATTGATGGCTACGAGGTCCTCAGACGTTTGCGCGACGCACGCGTTGAAACCCCGGTCCTTATCCTGTCGGGGCTAACCGAAACCGAAGACAAGGTCAAAGGCCTTGGTTTCGGTGCGGATGATTACCTGACCAAGCCGTTTGACAAGGTCGAATTGCTGGCGCGTATTCAGGCGATCGTTCGCCGATCACGCGGTCATGCACAATCGATGATTTCGACCGGCAAGCTCAATGTCAATCTTGATGCACGCACCGTCGATGTCGATGGATCACCGTTGCATCTGACTGGCAAGGAATATGGCATCTTGGAATTGCTGTCGCTGCGCAAAGGCACGACACTGACCAAGGAAATGTTCCTGAACCATCTCTATGGCGGGATGGACGAGCCGGAACTCAAGATCATCGACGTTTTCGTGTGCAAATTGCGCAAGAAAATTCAGTCATCGACCAAGGGTGACAATTACATCCATACGGTCTGGGGCCGGGGCTATGTCCTTCGCGACCCGGATGTCAACAGCGCAGCAGCCTGATCGCAAGTTTCCTGATCACGGCACGTCGATAGCGCCCAAAACAAAAACGCCCCGGCTGTCCACCGGGGCGTTTTGCTTTTGTAACCATACGATTAATTTCGGCCTCGGATGATCAAGCCATCCATTGCAACGATTATTTCTTGTCTTCGGGTTTGCCAAAACGCGAACGGTCAAATGTCGTAGATGGGCGCGTTGTCCCCGTACTTCCCGTTCCCGTACTACCCGTTCCGGTTGATGGGCGCGCGGGCGGCGTGCTGCCCGTCCCGGTCGATGGGCGCACGGGCGGCGTGCTGCCTGTTCCGGTTGATCCGGTTGTCCCAAGCGGCCTGCGATAGGTTGACCCCGTTGTGCCGGTCGTGCCGGAACCAGCCGATCCAGTCCCAATCGTTGACGGACGGCTATAGGTACTGCCTGTTGTTCCTGTACCGGTCGTCCCGGGGCGCGTTGTGCCCGTGGTCCCCGTTGTGCCAGGGCGTGTCGTTCCAGTTGTCCCGGCTATCCCAGGGCGCGCCGTTGTGCCTGTGGCTCCCGGTCGCGCAGCAGCACCCGTTGTCCCGGCCAGCCCAGGACGCGCCGTCGTACCGGCTACACCGGTTGTTCCGGTCGTCGGACGGGCCGTTGTCCCCGTCGAAAGCCCCGGTCGCGCCGGTGTCGCACCAGTTCCAGCCGCACCGGCCACATTTTGCATATGCTTTGGCTTGGCAAAGGTAAATCCACCCGTCGCGGCACCACCGGCCGCTGCGCCCGCTGCCGCCGCAGCTGCACCTGCCTGAATTTTTTCCAGTGCCGAAACATCGACTTCGGGTGCACCAAGGCGATTAAGCTGATAGATACCGCGCTGACGTGCCAGCGGTTTGAACTTGTCCGAAATACCCAGAACCGTTTCCGCACCGCCAAGGAACAAGAACCCGTCATCGGGCATCAATCCGGCGGCACGTGCCAGCACATCCGATTTGGTCGGTTGATCGAAATAAATCAGCACATTACGGCAATAAACGATATCAAACTGACCCAGCGACTTGAAGTCTTCCAGCAGGTTGAATTCCTTGTACTGGACCTTCGATCTGATCTCCTGCGAGATCTGCCACTGGTCTTCCTTCTTCTGGAAATATTTCACCAGAAGCTGAATCGGAAGGCCCCTTTGGACTTCAAACTGTGAATACAGGCCCGCACGCGCCTTGGTCAGGATCTCACGCGAAATATCGGTTCCGATAATATCAACGCGCCAGCCCGCAAGCTGCGACTTGAACTCGTCCAAAATCATCGCCAGTGAATAGGGCTCTTGCCCCGAAGACGCCGCCGCACACCAGATGCGCAATTGGCGTTTCGATGCCCGCTCCTTGATCATGTGCGGCAAAACAACATGGCGGAATTGATCAAACGGTTTGGTATCGCGGAAGAAGAAGCTTTCATTGGTCGTCATCGCATCGACGACTTCCTCGACAAGCACCCGGTCACCGCCACGCATGGCACCAATAAGTTCAGTCAGGTCTTTAAGCCCGCGCTTACGCGCAATCGGCATCAGCCGGCTTTCGAGCAGATAAGTCTTATCCTGACTCAAAACGAGCCCGGATTTCGACTTTATCAGTCTGCTAACGAAATCGAAGTCTTCCGGCTTCATCATCTCGGACTAACGACCCCCTGCGAATTTTTTGATATAGGCCGAAATACTGCCCACAGGTAGAACCGCGGAACAAATGCCTGCATGTGCCGCTGCACCGGGCATTCCCCATACAACGCTTGTCTGTTCATCCTGCGCAACGACCATCCCCCCGGCTCCTACAACGGCACGTCCACCCAACATCCCATCCTGGCCCATGCCTGTAAGGATAGCTGTCAGTATATTACCTCCGTAGCTTTCGACAAGACTGCGCAGCATCGGATCAACCGACGGACGGCAGAAGTTTTCCGGCTGGTTCTGATTCAATACGATTTTCCTGCTATTACCACGGCCTTCTATCACCATGTGGTAATCCCCAGGCGCAAGGTAAACCTGTCCGCCCTGAATTGGCATTCCAGTTTGACCTTCCTGACACTTAATGCCGGTCAAACGCGTAATATGCTCAGCAAGGATTGTCGTAAAAGTCGCTGGCATATGCTGAGTAATAAAGATTGGCTGACGGACACCGGTCAAGCCGCGCAAAACTTCAAACAAAGCCTGCGGACCACCTGTCGAACTGCCAATCGCAATTGCCTCTACCGTAAGTCTCTTTTCCGGCAACAGGTTAACCTGTCCGGCCATTTTGGCACGTTTGGCAGGCGCCGGTACCGCGCCAGCCGATGCCTTGGCCCGTTGCCCAGCACTTCCCGGGCTGCGCGCGCCCGGAGCACGCGACTGAACCTGGGGGCCACGGGCTGTTGCGGGGCGGGTTGGCGCACAGTTCCCCGGCTTGACGGCAGGCTTTACGCCCGTTGTTGTCACCTTGCCACCGCCCGCGGCAATGGCCGCTTCACGGATCAAACGTCCCGGATCGCTTGGTCGTGCGGTCGCCGCGCCACTAACATTACGTTCAACCGGGGCTGCCGATGCCGCAACGGATTTACTGACCGCAGCACCGGTATTCCCACGGTTATTCCCGCTGGCAACAGCCTGTTGTGAATGCTGCTGCTGGGGTTGCGGGGCCGGCCGGGTTGGCACCGGACCATGACGGCCGGGCTGATGCAGCGGACGCGGGCGCAATTCAGCCGTAAACCGCTTGCGCTGAACCCGACCTTGCTTTTGCAGGGTCTGATGTTCAACAGAAAGCTCGGCTTTAAACTGTGCGTCACCGTGATCACCGTGATCATCAATGTCTTCTGACGGCGCATCGGGTTTTGCGACTTCGTCAACAGGCGGTTCTTCTTCGGCCTGTTGTGCGGCGACTTCTTGCTGAATCTCTTCAAAGCGGACCTGATCTGCCTCCAGCATCTTGCGACGCTGTTCGGACCAGGCCTTGACCTTATCAAGCAATTCGGCACGAAAACCTTCGCCGACATTAAGGTCCTTGGCAGAACTTGGTTTTGGAATGTAATCCACCGCGCCAAGCGTCATGGCTTGGAAACTGATATCGGCGTTACGCTTGGTCAGGGTCGATGCCATGATCACGCGAACCGTCGGATCGATTTCAAGCAGCTTGGGCAAGGCCGTCAACCCATCCATGACGGGCATCTCAATGTCGAGCACAACAGCCTCGATGCCGCCTTCGGCCATAACGCCAAGGGCATCCTGGCCATTGGCGACAGAACCGACAACCTCAATATCGTCGTCTTCCTGCAACATACGGGTCACCAGACCACGCACAATCGCAGAATCGTCGACGATCAGGACCTTGTAAGGTGGATGGATAGGCGTGTCTTCCACGTACCGACATTCCCGTCAGAGCAAGCAGACCAAAACCAGGGCAATTGCACAGCAAAGCTGACAGTCCCCCTAGATCAGTCCGACCTGTTCAAATTTTGCCTGGATGATCTCACTGTCGAACGGTTTCATGATGTATTCGTTCGCACCGGCTGTGATCGCCTCCTGAATGTGCTCCAGATCGTTTTCCGTGGTACAGAAAACGACAACTGGCTCATCACCATCAGGGGCTGCTCGCAGCTCCCGCAGGAAATCAATCCCGCTTTTAACTGGCATGTTCCAGTCAAGCAATACGGCGTCTGGCATGGCTTCAAGGCATCTATCGATTGCCTCTTGCCCGTCCACAGCCTCAACAACCGCAAATCCCAATTCTTCCAGGATACGGCGTGCCACCATTCTGATGACTTTCGAATCATCGACGACGAGACAACTCTTCATCGACTTCCTTCTCGCATTTTAAGTCGTTAAGCCACTAACGGCATAGTACCGAGTGCGGTGCGCACCCGGTACACACATCATACTCAACCAGCCTGTTTCACCGAAGCGGTAAAATCAAGCAAACGTGTGACATCCAGAATGACAAGAAGTTTCTTGTCGAGACGGAAAATGCCATCTGAGAACTCGCGCCAGCGCGGATCAAGCGTCGCAGGATTCTGTTCGAATGCGTTATTTGGCACACTCAGAACCTCGCCAACCTGATCAACGATCAGGCTGTAAAGCTCGCCACCTTGGTCAACAACGATGCTCATTCCCGGCTCGCTGTTTTCCTTTTCACGAAGGCCAAGACGTTTACGAACATCAATCGCCGTCACGATACGCCCACGCAGGTTAAGCGAACCCGCAACTTCTGGCGGTGCCAGCGGAATGCGCGTAATGCGTTGCGGACCCAGAACATCCTGAACCGTCAAGACCGGAAGACCAAACAACTGCTTGCCGATATAGGCGGTAACGAAATCCTTCGTCGCCCCGCCAAGGTCAAGGCCTGTATTCTGTTCTCGGCTCGGGACGAGTGCCTTGTTATCGCTCATTGGACTTTTCCCCGAATTACACTGCGCTCAGCGTCTGGATCAACGTTGATACCAGCGCGTCTCGATCGAATTTCGCGACATAATCGCTAAAACCAACCTGGCGACCCCGTTCAAAATCTTCCTCGCTGGTATGCGAGGACAATGCGATGATCGGCGTTTCACCCCATTCTGCATCATTTTGCAGACTTTCGGCAAATTCGAAGCCGTTCATACCCGGCATTTCGATATCGCTAACAATCGCATCGAACATTTCGCCACGGCTCTTAAGTTCAAGTGCCTGATCGGCATTTTCAACCGCGATGACACGGAAACCAGATACCGACAAGATCGGCGTCAGCAGGTTACGGAAGAACGGGCTATCATCGATCAAAAGCACACGCTTCTTTTCGCCGCCAGTATCTTCGTGACCGAACCAATCGGAAAATGCCAGTTCCAGATAGTAACCGGCATCGATCAGATCGGTTGCTTTGCCATCAATAACGGCCGAGCCAACCAAGCCATCCTGATCCGAAGTCAATTCAACATTAAGGACATCATCAACAATATCAACGATCTCATCAACGACAAGGCCCATGGTCCGTTCGCGATCCTGGAACACCAAGGTCGGTTGACGACCTTCGGCTTTCATCTGATAACCACCGTCAATAAAGACCAGCGGCATCAGCTTGCCACGATACTGCACCAGCGGACGACCATTGGAATATTCGATGTTTTCAACATCGATTTCCTCAAGACGGGCAACAAGTGCCAACGGTACCGCGCGGACTTCTGAGCCACCGGCACGGAAGACCAGCATCGATGTCGTTTCACGATCACCGGAATCGGATTTGGCTTTGCCTTCCACACCCTGCGAACCACCAACGGTGATTTCGCCGGTCCGGGTGGCAATACCGTTCGGATCAAGGATCATGATCACGCTACCGTCACCAAGGATGGTATTCCCCGAGAACAGCGACAGATCCCGCAGGATCGGCGCAACCGGTTTAACCACGATTTCCTCGGTGTCAAACACACGATCAACGATAATACCAAACGAATAGGTACCGACCTGGGCAACAACGATGAAAGCTTCTTCATCAACGTCTTCTGCAGTGGTTTCACCTTCATCAAGACCAAGAATTTTCTTGAGCGTGACAAGCGGCAAAAGACGATTGCGCAGGCGCAGAACCGGGGTATCGTGAATGCGTTCGATCGAATGATCAGAATTACTCGATGCGCGCACCAGCTCAAGAACGCTGATCTGCGGAATGGCAAACCGTTCCCCGCCACTTTCAACAATCAATGCCGAAACAATGGCAAGGGTCAGCGGGATTTTGATGATGAATGTCGACCCGCGACCTTCAACCGATTTCAGTTCTACCGTGCCACCGATTTTTTCGATATTGGTACGGACAACGTCCATGCCGACACCACGACCGGAAACCGATGTCACCTTTTCAGCGGTCGAGAAACCGGCCTTAAAGATAAACTGCTGGATCTGCTGGTCACCCATGCTTTCCAGTTCGCTCTCGGTCGCAAGACCATTGGTAATCGCCTTGGCCTTAATCCGTTCAAGATTCAAACCCCGGCCATCATCGGTAATTTCGATGATAATGTGACCGCCTTCGTGATAGGCGTTCAGCGTCACCGTACCGGTTTCAGTCTTGGCGGCATCACGACGGCCCTGAATGTCTTCAAGACCATGATCGGCCGAGTTACGGACCATGTGGGTCAGAGGATCTTTGATAAGT
>TARA_R110000868_G_scaffold56488_3_pt1 | contig 35742 bp, 28 predicted proteins | sample TARA_R110000868 | Tara Oceans TARA_R110000868 (sample SAMEA4397489) | marine metagenome | biome: Polar Biome; feature: [SRF] surface water layer (ENVO:00010504); material: water (ENVO:00002006), including particulate matter (ENVO:01000060) such as... | depth 5 m | reverse complement strand
CTGAATGGCAAAAATGGTATTATGAATGAATACGGACATTCAAATTAAATTATAACAAGAACTAATTTAACAAACTGTTTTGGGAAATTCGTCAAATATAAATATGTTTGTATAAAACTGGCTAAATATGGCATTTCTTTTTCAATCAATGCGATCCTTTAAGGTAAGGATTACATTGATTTTTTTCTCTTTATTATCATTAATAATTATTATTTTCATTGGGTTTTCCCAAATAGGTAAGCGGCATGATTATCTTTTAAACTATATCGACGAAATTCATCAAATTAATAGAGGGATATCTATCAATACTTTAAATTTTCAAGATTTGGTGTTATTTCAAAATAGTATTTCAAGTAATGAAGGAATTTATACGGATTCATTAAAATCGTATCATTTAAAAATAGACACCTATAAGACCAAGCTTGAAAACTTAAAAGAAAATCTTAGTAATCATTCAATACAACTAGATAATGAGTTTAATAGCATATTTATGGATATTGATTTTATTCAAAAAAATTCGACTATTAATAATGGGTCCACCGTTATAAATGCCAAGGATTTTTATAAAACCATTGATAAAACACACTTAAGTTTATACAGTAATTTGAATTTGCTGGATGATAAACTCACGCAAATTTTAAACAATAAAAACAAGGATTTAAGCAAGAATTCTTTGAGATTCTTTTTTTTGTTCGTCTTAATGTTTTTAGCTATAATCTATTATTTAGCACATCGATTAACACGCGATTTACGAGCTTTAAATGTTAAAATAAGTACAGAATTGGAATCTAAAAGTAATTTTAAGGAAGAACCATTAATTTCGAATATAGAAGAAGTTAATAATTTGGATAAGACCTTTGAATTAATAAAATTTAAGTTGCGAGAATTAGAGTCCGATTTAGAAGAAGCCAACAAAATCAGTGAGTATAAATCTGTTTTTTTGGCAAATATGAGTTATGAAATTAGGACACCTCTTAACTCTGTAATTGGTATGATAAATATACTTAAGCAAAGCCAATTAACTACAGACCAACAAATACAGCTGGAAATTGCAGAATATTCTTCCGAACACGTATTACAATTGGCGAATATGATATTAGACAATTCCAAAGTTGAAGGCGGAAAAATAGAATTGGAATTGTCTTCATTGGATTTAAGAATTGATCTATCAAGACTAGTAAAGGTGTTTGAATATGAAGCTTGGGACAGAGGTTTAGAATTTGAATTTGAGTTATTGGCCGGTGAAAACCAAAAGTTTATGTTGCTAGGAGATATTAAACGAATCAAACAGATATTAACCAATTTAATAAGTAATGCTATTAAATTCACCAATTCAGGAAAAGTCTCATTAATAATTGATCAATCGGTTGGTCAAGATGATTTTCAAATAGTGACATTCTATATAAAAGACACCGGTATTGGAATTCCACCAGACAAAGCAAAACGAATATTTAGCGATTCCGAAAACAATAATCTTTCAATTATAGATTATTATGGAGGTACAGGTTTAGGGCTTACTGCGTCCTGCCATCTCATTGAAATGATGGGAGGAACCCTTAAATTGGAAAGCAAAGAAAATGAAGGCTCTATTTTTTATTTTAGCATTCAACTTAAAAAGACCTTAAATCTGGAGCGCGAAAAAACAGATCCAAGTACCATCTTACGCAATCAATTTGATTATAAATTTTCAGTTTTAGTCGCTGAGGATAATACGATGAACCAAAAAGTCATCAAATTTTTATTAGAACAGCAAGGAGCCGATTGTACGTTTGTTAAAAATGGCTCTGATGCCGTTAAACTTTATAACATCCTGGATTTTGACATGGTTTTCATGGATATTTTTATGCCAGAAATGGACGGTTATGAAGCGACAAAAATAATAAAGCAAAGCAAAAAATATGAAGATCAAAATATTCCTATTATTGCAGTCTCGGCAAGTGCTTTTCAAGAAGATATTGAAAATGCTAAAAAAGCAGGAATTGATGATTTTTTAGCTAAACCAATAGAAACTAAAAAATTAAAAGAACTGTTGATTAAATATTCCCCTAAGAAAACATGACAATATGTTCAAAGAAAATAATCATTTCACCGCAATCATACTTATTTCAACATGTACATTTTTAGGTAATTGAGCCACTTGAACGGTTTCTCGTGCTGGTGCACTATCGTTGTTAAAATAGCTACCATAAACTTCATTGATCTGAGCAAAATCGTTCATATCGGTGATGAAAATAGTTGTTTTGACCACATCTTTAAAAGTCATTTTAGCGGCTGTTAAAACGGCTTTCATGTTTTCCATTACCTGCTTTGTTTCAGTCTGTATATCTTCAATAACTAAAAAACCAGTTACTGGATGTATGGCAATTTGTCCTGAAGTATATAAAGTGTCTCCTTTTAAAATGGCTTGGTTGTACGGGCCAATTGGAGCTGGAGCATTTTTGGTGATTATAATTTTTTTCATTATAAGTAACTTTTAGAAGATTAAATTAAGTGCTAAAGTTGAAGATCGGGTTGGTTTCTCTTATCGTATTTAAGATCTTTTAATATACTCGATTTAATTCCAATAAAGAAATACCACGACGCTCTGGAACTAAACGGAACCCAACTAAAATTCATTCTCCAACTCATTAAATCGCGCTCAAAACGAAATTGGGTATAGGTAAACCCTTGATTTTTTAAATCATACCCAGAAGAAGCGCCAACGGACCATTTTGGAGATAAATCGATATCTCCAGAAAACATTAAGGAGTGGGAGGATATTTCATTTTGTCGCCTAGAATTATTATAATTAACGGCATAAGCCATACGCAGACTCCAAGGAATTTTAAAATTGTAAAAGGCACTTGAAGCTTCATCATTTGTGTCTTTGTTTTTTTCATCAAATCTCTGACTTGTATAGTCCTCAGACCGACCAAATAAATCATCATCACGTCCACCACTCCTAAGGTTTTCTTGATCGTTGGCATCATTTTTATTGTCTTTTTCCTTGTTGTCCTTACTCGATAACGAATAGCTCATGGTTAAATTGGCACTTGTTAATCTAAATAAGCTTCCACCATTATCTATATTAAATTTATTGATTTTGTTATTGTTGTTATCTAGCGCATACGGATCTAAGGTCGCACCAAAATTAATACTCATCTTATTTTTAAAAAGTTGGGTGCCGCCACTCATTCTAACGGGGCTCCATTGCAAGGAGTCGCCTGCTAAATTATACGATGTCGAGAAATTTAAATTATTAAGTAAAATGATTTTTTTTGGCTCGGCAGCTGTGGTGTCCTTATCTGCTACTTTAGCTTCGAAATTATTGGATACCGAGAAACCTACGGAGCTAGAATACGTTTTGTTTGGAGATCCAAATATACTTTGTTCAAACCTAGTATATGCAACATCGCTGCTGGTTTTCCCATCTGCACTTACAACTTCATAGGTCTCATAATATTTGTCGAAGGCAGGGTTTATGCTGTAACTAACCGATGGTCTCATAACATGGCGAAGTGCTTGTATTATAGGATCTTTCCCTTTCTTTTTAAAGTCGAACATACCGTAAATAGTAGTTCCTAGACTAGCACTAAAGTTATAAGTTCTAAAGGCATCAAACCCATTTATGGTTTCTGTGACCGTAGTATTCGAAATTTGATCAAACGATTTTTTTATAGTATTAAAAGTCCAGACTTCATTGTAATTTGCATTTGTGCTTAAGCTGAAGTATTTAAACAATTTAAAATTGGTATTTATAGGGATAGAGTTTTGAAATCCAGCTTTTATGTCTCTAAACATTTCTTTTTTAAAAAACAAGGAATCCGTCGTCTGTATTCTGTTTTCTCCACGTATGTTATACTGAAGATTGATATTTTCAATCATTCCTTTTTTTGAGCCGGTTTTTGGAGCAAAAGGATAAATTCTATCGACACTGCCTTGAAATGTTGGCAATGTCATATTAATTTGTTTGGTGTTAGTGTTTTGTGAATGCGTTGCTGTAAGGTTAATATTTACCTGTGGCTCACTTTGAAAAGTTTTTGAATATGAAACCGATGATGATAACGTGTTATTCAGAAAATTACCCGCATTTACTTGGTTAAGAGAAGTTCGATAATAGGTGCTGCTCCCTAGGTTTACAGATGCAGAAAATCTTGAATTAGGGCTTGATTTTCCATCTTTACTATGTGTCCACCTTAAATTGTACACCGTTGATTTGGAATAATCTGGAAATCCACGTTCACTAGAAATTAAATTTTCATATCTAAACCCAAAATTTCCCTTAAACTTATAGCGCAGTGCATAGTTGCTTTCTAATCGTAAACCATAACTTCCGTTGGTGTAATAATCTCCTAAAACCGCTAAATCGGCATAATCACTAATGGCAAAGTAATAGCCACCATTTTGTAAAAAATAGCCACGGTCATTCTGCTGTCCAAAAACAGGAATTATAATTCCCGAAGTCTGTTTTTCAGATTGTGGAAAAAAACCAAAAGGCAAACCAATCGGTGTAGGAACATCATAAATAAACAAATTAGCCAACCCAGTTACTATTTTTTTACCGGGAACAACTTTTGCCTTTCTAAGCAAGATATAATATTCCGGATCTTCCAAATTCTCTGAAGTGGTATATTTACCTCTTGATATAAAATAAACAGAGTCGTTTTCCTTTTTGGTTAATTCAGCAATAACGGTGCCTCCAGATTGTTCGGTTTTAGAGTTAAAAATCAATGCTTTTTGGGTTTTTGTATTGAATATGATAGAATCAGGCTCCACTACATTGGTCCCTTGAGTAAAAATAGGGGCTTGCGAATAGGTTCCAATGGAATCTTTTATGCCTTTGGCATATACCTGATTTTTACTATAATCAATTGTAATACTCCCGGCCTTAATATTCATGTCACCATAAGTTATTTCTGCTTGGTTGTATAAATAAAATTGTTGTTTTTTTTGGTTGAACGATGTAAAATCTGTTGCTTTATAATCAACGATATGTTCTAATAGCCCTTTTTTTTGTTTTATCGAATCTTTTAAAGTAGAGTCTTGAGGTTTTTCAGAACCTTTTTGTTCATCAATATTTTGAACATTTAAAATCAAACTATCTTTAACACTGGGCTCTATTGTTGTGTTCTTTTTTGGAATATCCTGTGCAAAGCTAAACATGTTTATAAACATTGTAAAACTTAATGTAAAAAGTAATGGAAAGTTGTTTGTGCGCAACGCTTTTAAATGTATTTTTGCAATAGAATGGCTCGGTTTTTGAAAAGTCAAAATTACAATATTTTTTTTGTGATTATTTTTTTATCAAATAAAATTTAAAATTAAAATAAACCTTGCTTTTAAGTCGTTAAAACCAATATGAAAACGCATAGAGTATTACTTTTCGTATTTTTTGTGGTCCTAATAATATGTTCATCCTTTATAACAGGAAAAACTCCAACACTAACCCATAAGTTTATTGTGGTTCTGGATGCTGGCCACGGAGGTAAAGATCCAGGTAGACCTACAAAAAACGGATATAAAGAGAAAGATATTGCCTTAAAAATTGTATTGGCCATTGGTGAAGAACTTGAGAAAAATTCTGATATTAAAGTAGTTTATACACGTAAGACCGATGTGTTTGTGGATTTATTTGAACGAGGCAAAATAGCCAATAAAATAAAGGCTGATTTGTTTGTGTCGGTGCATTGTAACGCCCATAATACACAAGCAGAAGGTGCAGAAACCTATGTTTTGGGCATTCATAGAAATAAAACAAATTTTGATGTAGCTAAAGCAGAAAATGAAGTTATTTATTTGGAGGAAGACTACGAGAAAAAATATTCAGGGTTTAACCCTAATTCACCCGAAGCTGTCATAGGATTAACGTTGGCTCAAGAAGAATATTTAGATCAAAGTATTGATTTGGCAAGTCATATTCAAAAGAATTTTGTGAATGAATTGCGTAGAAAGGACAGAGGTGTTAAACAAGCGGGATTTATAGTTTTACATCAAACCGTGATGCCTAGTGTGTTGGTCGAAACAGGGTTTATTACAAATAGATCTGAAGGGGCGTATTTAAATTCTAAGCGGGGTCAACAAGAAATTGCCAAGGCAATAGCAGAGTCTATTGTTAACTACAAGAAATCACTGGATCAAAATGTAGGCGAGGAAATTTTTGCTGAAGAGCAATCACAAAGTAAGGATAGTAATCACCTTAATCAAAATGCGGTTAACGAAGCAATAAGCAATGATTTTAATATTATTTTTAAAGTACAGATAGCTGCGGGTTCTAGAAAAATAGAAACCAAACCATATAATTTTAAGACTTTGGAGGCTGTTTCAAGAGAACAAGAAGGCGGTTTATATAAGTACTATTATGGATCTACACCAGATTACAACAAAATAATAAAGTTGGAAGAAACAGCTAAAATAAAAGGATTCAAGTCTAGTTTTATTGTGGCTTTTAAAGATGGCAAAAGAATTCCTTTAGAAGACGCATTAAAAACATCTGCCAATTAAGGTCATTCTTTTTAAATTTATTTTAAATTTGTTTCATCTAAAGACAGTTACTTTGAAAATAACGAAAGAAGTTAAAACAGCAATATTGGTAATATTAGGTATAGTCCTTTTTATTTTTGGCTATAATTATCTAAAAGGTCAAAACCTGTTTGAAACAAAAAATGTGTATTATACCATTTTCGACTACAATGCGTTAAGTCCGTCTTCGGTGGTAACCGTAAAAGGAAATACGGTCGGAAAAATTCAAGATATTATTTACGATTATAAAACTGGAAAAACTAGAGTGGCCTTTTCAGTAAATAAGCAGCTTAAATTTTCGATAAACAGTACGGTTAAGTTATATGAAACTGGTTTAATGGGAGGAAATGCCTTGGCAATTATTTTGAGTCAAGACGGTGAACCGGCAAAGCCAGGAGATGTTTTAAAATCACAAGTTGAAGTTGGTCTTATTACAAGTTTGTCAAAAAACTTTTCAGGCCTGAGTACCGATTTAAATGCAACATTAAAATCAACAGACACGCTTTTAACAAATTTAAACCAAATCGTTATTGATGAATCTGATAAAGGGCTAAAAAAAACCATTGCTGAACTCAACCAAACACTTGCAGCCTATAAAAATTTAGCGCATACCATTAATGGCACAGTTTCAGATAATGATAAAAACATCAATATTATTCTTGAAAATTTTAAGAATACAAGTAACGATTTAGCTAAACTGACTGCAGAATTAAGAGAAGCAAATGTAGGCACTACTGTTACGGCTTTAAATACAACCTTAACCAATGTAAATGCACTACTTGCCAGTATTAATAATGGTGAGGGGTCGATGGGTAAATTATTAAAAGATGAAGAGCTTTATAATAACCTTAAAGGGGCATCTAAGGAAATGGAAGAGTTGCTAAGAGATATAAAACTACACCCAAAACGTTATTTCAGAGTGCTATCTAAAAAAGAAATTCCGTATAGCGAACCAAAAACCAATTAATAACGAATGAGTTATATACCAAACATAATATTTGCCATTATTCTTTTTATTGGAATAGTATATTTTGCCAGGAATATTAAAAAATTAGCACGTAACATTAAATTAGGCCGGGATCTTGATGTGAGTGACCATAAGCCTGAACGATGGAAAAATATGGCAATGATTGCTTTGGGACAAAGTAAAATGGTACGTCGTCCAATAGCAGGTATTTTACATGTTATAGTTTATTTAGGCTTCATTGTTATAAATATAGAGGTTCTTGAAATTATCATTGATGGCCTTTTTGGAACACATAGAATTTTTTCTTTCATTGGGGGATTATATGGGGTTTTAATAGGGTCATTCGAGATTTTAGCCATTTTAGTATTTATTGCAGTTACTGTTTTTTGGGTTCGTAGAAATATTATCAAATTAGCCCGTTTCTGGAAAAGTGAAATGACCAGTTGGCCAAAAAGCGATGCCAACTACATCTTGTATTTTGAAATGGTTTTGATGACGTTGTTCTTGGTTATGAATGCTAACGATGTTCAATTTCAAAGCATGGATTCAGGAAATATCATCAGTCAATTTATAGCGCCTTGGTTTAGTGGTTTGCCAGAAAGCTCAGTTCATTTGGTAGAAAGAGCTGCTTGGTGGTTACACATTACCGGAATATTGATATTTTTAAATTATCTGTATTTTTCAAAGCATTTACACATTCTTTTAGCTTTCCCAAATACGTTTTATGCAAGTTTAAAGCCTAAAGGACAGTTTAATAACCTAGAAGCGGTTACAAAAGAGGTAAAAATGATGATGGATCCAAGTATAGATCCTTTTGCAGCACCCGTTGAAGGCGCAGAAATGCCAGCCAAATTTGGAGCAAGTGATGTACAAGATTTAAATTGGGTACAATTGCTTAACGCTTACACCTGTACGGAATGTGGACGTTGCACCAGCGAATGTCCTGCAAATCTAACGGGTAAAAAATTATCGCCTCGTAAAATTATGATGGATACCCGCGACCGTTTAGAGGAAGTTGGTAAAAACATCGATGCCAATAAAGGCGTATTTAAAGACGATGGCAAACAGCTTCTTAACGATTACATCACAAGAGAAGAATTATGGGCGTGTACATCGTGCAATGCTTGTGTAGAAGCGTGCCCGGTAAGCATCAATCCATTATCTATTATTTTAGATATGCGACGCTATTTGGTCATGGAGCAGTCCGCTGCACCAACAGAATTAAACAATATGATGACCAATATAGAAAACAATGGCGCGCCATGGCCATATAACCAAATGGATAGATTAAATTGGAAAAACGAATAATGGCGTTACCCGCTGGGTCGCGCTTTCCGTTGCAATCTTTTGCAAAAAAGCAAAAGGATTTCCACTTCAATCGCTAACGCAAAATAAACGAACAATGAGCGAATTACTCAAAGTCCCAACAATGGCAGAGTGCAAGGCCGAAAACAGACAACCCGAAGTGTTATTTTGGGTAGGATCGGCTGGAAGTTATGATGATAGAGCTAAAAAAATAACCAGAGCTTTTGTAAAAATTCTTAATAAAGCCAAGGTGGACTTTGCCGTTTTGGGCACCGAAGAAAGTTGTACAGGAGATGTGGCTAAACGAGTTGGAAACGAATTTTTGTTTCAAATGCAAGCGATAACAAACATAGAAATTTTAAATGGTTATCAAGTAAAACGTATTGTTACAGCTTGTCCACACTCATACAATACTTTAAAAAATGAATACCCAGAATTGGGTGGGCATTACCACGTACAGCATCATACGCAATTTATAAATGAATTAATAAAAGCAGGGCGTTTAAAAATAGAAGGCGAGCTTTTAAAAGGCAAGCGCATTACTTTTCACGATCCGTGTTATTTAGGAAGAGGAAACAATGTGTATGAAGCGCCAAGAACCGTATTGCAAACTTTAGGTGTCGAATTGGTTGAAATGAAACGGAACCGAAAATCGGCTTTATGCTGTGGAGCCGGAGGCGGACAAATGTTTAAAGAACCAGAAAAAGGCAATAAAGATATTAATGTGTTACGAACCGAAGATGCGTTACTAACAGGAGCTAATATTATTGCAACAGGTTGCCCATATTGCAATACGATGTTGACTGATGGCGTAAAACATAAAGAAAGAGAAGCGGATGTTGCAGTTATGGATATTGCTGAATTGATTGCCAACGCCCAAGATTTATAAAAAACTAAATAATGCTAGTAGATTTTAATACATTACCCGACGAATCAAGAGTTTGGATATACCAAGCAAGCCGTTCTTTTTCTGAACAAGAAATTGAAGACATTGAAATAAGGTTGAATGAGTTTATTGAAAACTGGACGGCTCATGGAGGCGATTTAGAATCTGGTCATTGTATTAAATATAAGCGTTTTATAGTCATTGGTTTAAATCAAAACTTAAATCATGCTTCGGGATGCTCAATTGATGCGTCTGTTCATTTTATTCAACAGTTGGAGAAAGATTTTTCCGTTGACTTATTGGATAAAATGAATGTGTCTTATAAACAAGGCGAATACATTGCATACAAAACTTTGACCGATTTTAGACAAATGGCAAAAGACAAATCCGTCTCAAAAAACACGATTGTATTTAATAACCTCATTAATACAATTGCTGAATTTAAAGAAAACTGGGAAGTCCCAGCCAGTGAAAGTTGGCATAATAGGTTTGTTAAATAGAGATTGTTTTTTTTCGAATAGTCTTGATGTTTTTTGGTTAATCTTCATTGTACGGGTATTTAAATGTCTAATTTCAACACGGTCAAATCTCTAAAGCTTTCGCACACTAATCTTTTTATAAGACATCTAGTTACTTAAAAATGCTGATCTAATAGAAATAGATTGGCTAGGTATTAATCCAAAAAAAACTTTCATATCTCAAATAGAATAATGAATTTTACAGCTTTTAAAAAGCAACTATAAAAATATGGCTAATGAGATTTTTCTATTAAATATTTCGGGACAAGACAAACCAGGATTAACCTCTAGTTTAACAAGTGTTTTAGCAGAATATGATGCTAAAGTGTTGGATATTGGTCAAGCAAACATTCATGATACATTATCTTTAGGTATATTATTTGAAATTGAGTCCGGTGCAAATTCAGCAACCGTATTAAAAGATTTGCTCTTTAAGTCTTATGAGCTTGGCATTAAAGCTAAATTTACACCAATTACGCTTGAAAATTATGAAAAATGGGTAAACCTTCAAGGTAAAGATCGATACATAGTTACTATTTTAGGAGAAAAACTAGCGGCTCAACAAATATCAGAAGTTACTAAGATAATTTCAGAAAAGAATTTAAATATAGATTCTATAAAACGACTAACAGGACGTTTATCACTTATTAAAGAACAGGAATATCCTAGAGCCTGTATTCAACTATCAATTAGAGGGAAAATAGATGATAAAGCTGAATTTACAGAAAAATTCATGCAAATTTCAAGAGATTTAGATGTCGATATTGCTTTTCAAGAAGATAATATTTACAGGAGAAACAGACGCTTGGTTTGTTTCGACATGGACTCTACTTTAATACAGGCCGAAGTTATCGATAAATTGGCGGAAATGGCAGGTGTTGGCGATGAGGTAAAAGCTATTACCGAATTGGCAATGCATGGAGAAATAGAGTTTAAGGAGAGTTTTATTAGACGCATGAAACTCTTAAAAGGCTTGAAAGAAGAAGCGCTGCATGAAGTCGCTATAAATCTACCAATAACTAAAGGAGCAAGAAGACTTATTGATACGTTAAGAAGCTATGGTTTTAAAACAGCCATACTTTCTGGTGGATTTACATATTTTGGACACTATTTACAAAAGGAATTGGGAATGGATTATGTATATGCCAACGTATTGGAAATTAAAGGTGGTGTTTTAACCGGTGGCTATATTGGTGATATTGTTGATGGCAATAAAAAAGCCGAATACCTTAAAGAAATTTCAAGAAAAGAAGGTATCGATATTAGCCAAACAATTGCTGTAGGAGACGGTGCCAACGACTTGCCAATGCTTAATCTAGCGGGATTGGGGATCGCTTTTCATGCCAAACCAACAGTAAAACAAAATGCACAAAGTTCAATATCAAGTATAGGGTTAGATGGGGTATTATATTTACTAGGGTATCACGACAGGCATATAGACTTAATTGAATAACTTAAAAATTAAACTTAGCTCATTTTGTTATAACCCAATATTGTTTAAAACCTTGTTATAATTCTATCTTAAAGTCCTTTATTCTTCCTACAAAATGTAGTATTTTGGAATAATTTTTTGTGTTAACCATTGTCATGTAAATAATCCATAAGTATGCGCCACATTGTTATTGCTATTTCTTTATTTTTTATTGTAAATCCTGTATTTAGTCAAACAGTAACAGACCCTCTTTTAGCATCAAATATTAAGTTACAAAAGAAATGGGTTGATAGTATTTATAAAACCATGACCCTTAAAGAAAAGATTGGTCAGTTATACACCATTCAGGTGTTTTCTAATGAAGATGATGAAACTAAGAAAAAAACCATTGCGCTTATTAAAGATTATAATATTGGTGGAATTATTTATTCGAATGGCGGTCCTGTAAGACAGGCAAAATTAGATAATGAATTACAAAAGATTTCTAAAGTTCCATTATTAATCAGTATGGATGCCGAATGGGGATTAAGTATGCGATTGGATTCCACGTTCGCTTTTCCCTGGAATATGACGCTTGGAGCTATTAAGGATAATAAGCTTATTGAACAAGTTGGTCGACACATAGGTGAGCAATGTAAACGCCTAGGTGTTCACTTAAATTTTGCTCCGGTAGTTGACATTAATACCAATCCTAAAAACCCGATTATTGGAAATCGTTCATTTGGGGAAGACCGTGATAATGTTACCGGAAAAGCATTGGCGTTTATGAAAGGGATGCAGGGTACCGGTGTTTTGGCGAATGCCAAACATTTTCCTGGGCACGGCGATACAGAAACAGATTCCCATAAAACATTGCCAACTATAGATTTTGATGCAAAGCGTATCGATTCGGTAGAAATGTATCCGTATAAAAAACTTTTTAAAGATGGCCTCTCGAGCGTCATGGTGGCTCATTTAAATGTGCCAAGTTTAGAATCTAAATCTAATTATCCGTCTTCATTGTCCTACCATATAGTTTCCGATATTTTAAAAGATTCGTTAGGGTTTAAAGGACTCATTATTTCTGATGCCTTAAATATGAAAGGTGCAGCCGACTTTGATGAATCTGGAAAGATTGATTTAGCCGCCTTTTTAGCAGGAAATGATATCCTGCTTATTTCTGAAGATCCACCAAAAGGAATTTCAAAAATTGTAGACGCCTATTATCAAGGCAAAATAACTGAAGACCGTTTAGAACAATCAGTAAAGAAAATCTTAAAAGCTAAATTTAAAGTTGGATTAAATCACAAGAAACCAATTGAATTGGCCAATTTAGTTGAAGATTTAAACAGAATTAAAGATACGGCTTTATATGAAGAGCTTATAGAGAATGCTATCACAGTTGTAAAAAATAAATCTGATTTGTTGCCACTTAGAAGGTTGGAAACCAAAACAATTGCCTATGTAAAAATGGGTGATGACGATGGGTCAGCTTTTTTTGATGAATTAAAAAAATATGGTAAAATCCATGAAGTTAAGGCAGAAAAACTCGATGAGTTATTAAATCAATTACAACCTTATAATACGGTTATAATTGGATTTCATAGGTCAAACCAAAACCCTTGGAAAGGCCATGAATTCATGGACCAGGAGTTGGTTTGGTTATATGAGATAGCAAGGACCCATAATGTTATTTTAGATGTATTTGTAAAGCCATATGCACTTTCAGAATTAACAACAATTGAAAATTTTGAAAGTATTGTAGTGAGTTATCAAAACAGTGACATCGCCCAGCAAAAATCTGCACAATTGATTTTTGGTGCCATTCCTTCAAAAGGCGCGTTACCTGTTTCTGTAGGAGATTTCTTTAAGGTTGGCGAAGGCATTCGAAACAATTCGTTGCAGCTTTTAAGTTATACGATACCAGAGCGTGTTGGAATGAGTTCAAAACTTCTTCAGAAAGTAGATTCTGTTTCACAATATGCAGTAGATAATAAAATGACTCCTGGAATACAATTGTTAATTGCGCGAAAAGGAAAGGTGATTTATAATAAAAGCTTTGGAAAACACACGTACGATGGTGATGAAAAAGTTACGAATAATGATATTTATGATGTTGCTTCATTAACTAAAATACTCGGTACCTTACCGCTTGTTATGGAATTGGAAGAGCAACACGTTGTATCGTTAGATAGTAAGCTGAAAAATTTACTGCCAGAATATAAAAATTCCAATAAAAAAAATATAACGCTAAAACAAATGTTATCCCATTATGCTAAACTTACACCGTGGATACCATTTTATAAGGCCACGTTAGATTCTTTAACTAAAGCACCAAGCCCAAAATACTACAGGAATCAGTACAGTAAGAAATTTAATGTCCAAGTTGCTAATGATTTGTATTTAAGAAGCGATTATCCAGATTCTATGCAAGCTATTATTAAAGACAGTAAATTACTTAGTCGTTTACAATATAAGTATAGCGATTTACCTTATTACATTTTAAAGAAATATATTGAGAAGCATTACGACAAAACATTGGATATACTTGTTCAAGAACATTTTTACGAATCATTAGGAGCCAATATGACCATGTATAACCCATACCATAAAATAAGCAATAAATATATTGTTCCAACTGAAATCGATGATTATTACAGACATCAAGAAATACAAGGATACGTTCATGATATGGGTGCTGCAATGGAAAATGGAGTTGGTGGCCATGCAGGTATTTTTAGCAATGCAAATGATGTAGCTAAAATTATGCAGATGTATTTGCAAAAAGGGTTTTATGGTGGAAAGCGGTATTTTAAGCCAGAAACCATGGACAAATTTAATACCTGTTATTATTGCAGTAAAGATAATAGAAGAGGTATTGGTTTTGATAAGCCGCAATTAGAGGATGAAGGGCCTACATGCGGTTGCATATCAATGACAAGCTTCGGGCATTCGGGATTTACAGGTACGTATGCTTGGGCAGATCCAGAAAAAGAGATTGTTTATGTATTTTTAGCTAATAGAACCTATCCAAATGCTGGACAGAATTTACTGTTAAAAGAAAATATAAGGACTGAAATTCAGCGTTTAATTTATGAAGCAATCATTGAATAGAAAAAATAATTAATATGAGAATAGGTATTGTTTGTTATCCAACATTTGGCGGAAGTGGTGTTGTGGCAACAGAACTTGGGTTAGAATTATCCAAACGAGGACATGAAATTCATTTCATAACCTACAACCAACCCGTAAGGCTTGAGTTATTGAGTAATAATGTGCATTATCATGAAGTTAATGTTCCAGAATACCCATTATTCATGTATCAGCCTTATGAATTGGCATTATCTAGTAAATTGGTCGATATGGTAAAACTTCATAAACTTGAAGTGCTCCATGTCCATTATGCCATTCCACATGCCTATGCGGCTTATATGGCAAAAAAAATGCTACAGGAAGAGGGTATTTATGTACCAATTGTTACAACACTGCATGGAACAGACATTACCCTTGTTGGTAGCCATCCATTTTATAAGCCAGCGGTTACTTTTAGCATTAACAAATCAGACGCCGTAACAGCAGTTTCACAGAGCTTGAAAGACGACACTTTGCGATTATTTGATATTAAAAATAAAATTTCTGTAGTTCCTAATTTCATAGATTTAGATAAATATAATCACTCCTATACAGATTGTCAACGTGCAATAATGGCAAGGGACAATGAAAAAATTATAACACATATTAGTAACCTGAGGCCAGTAAAACGTGTTCAAGACATTATTTCGGTATTTTACAATATTCAAAAAGAAATGCCTGCGAAATTAATGCTAGTTGGTGAAGGTCCTGAACGCGAAAAAATAGAATTACAATGTAAAAAACTTGACATTTTAGATAAAGTTATTTTCTTTGGAAAAAGTAATGAAATAGATAAAATATTAGCATTTAGTGATTTGTTTTTATTACCATCCGAAACAGAGAGTTTTGGTTTAGCAGCTTTAGAAGCGATGGCTTCAAGTACGGCCGTAATATCAAGTAATACAGGTGGAATTCCAGAAGTTAACATTCAAGGCGTTTCAGGGTTTTTAAGCAACGTGGGTGATATCGATGATATGACTAAAAACGCACTTTATATTTTAAGTGATAAAAAACGATTAGAGACTTTTAAAGCTAATGCTAGAAAAGAATCATTAAAATTCGATTTACATAAAATCGTCCCTCAATATGAAGCTATTTATGAAGACACCTTATCTAAATGTTTGGTTTTGTAATTTAATTAGATAGTGAAATTATATAATTGGATAATGAAATTATATAATTAAATTGTTCGTTTATGTTGTATATTTATAAATAGTTAGTAACTAATTTGAATGTCCGTATTTTGTCATACGTCTAAAAACATAATAATTTTGTCATTCCGACAAAGGAGGAATCTCATTGATTTTCAATAGATTCTTCATTTCGTTTCACTCCATTCTGAATGACAAAAATGGTATTATGAATGAATACGGACATTCAATGTAACTAAAATTTTAAAACAACAACAACATGAAAAAAACAGTTTTTTATTTAATAATTGTCGCATTATTAAGTGTTTTTCCCAGTACCGTTTTGGCATCTGAAAAAAGTCCAGTACTTATTGATAAGCCAGCAACAGAAATTCCTGCAGAAATAAAACCTTTGCTGAATCGTTTAGATGAGATTAAGACCATGGATAAATCTAATTTAAAATCTTCTGAACGTAAAGAACTTCGAATAGAGCTTCGAGAAATTAAAAAAGAAGTGAGGTCGAAAGGTGGTGGATTATATATATCAGCCGGAGCCATCATTATTATCCTACTAATTTTGTTGATTTTGTAATTTTAAACTATGAACTCATTTAAACTTTTTCCATTTGCTAAAAAATTGCTCTTTTTTACCCATTTTTTGTCTTTTTCTTCTTCCATAGCACTGCTATGCAACTCAAAAAACACTTCAAATGGTCAAAAAATGTCTAATTTTCGCTTAAACGCAGAAAGTTTAAATGAGTTCTATATGCCATAAAAATACCCCCAAATAGTGTCTAACTTTTGGGGGGGTAGTGCAATTAGGCGCTTTTAATTTTATTGATTTAAAAATTAGAATTGATATCTAATACCTAAAGCAACATCAAAAACTGTATTATCAGTAAAATTATTATTACCAAATTCTGGTCTGAAGTCTAATGATAATAATAAAGGAATATCAAAATTATATTCAATACCTATATTACCAGCAACAAAGAATCCTGTATCATTATTATAATTATTTTTTCCAGAAAAAGAAGAAACTCCAGCTCCAGCTCCAGCATACCAATTAAACGACCCATCTAATGGAAACATCCATTGATATAACCCAGTAAATTTATACGCATTATAATTAGTATCGTTTCTCCAACCTAAGTCAAGTTCTAATCGATTAATGTTACCTAAAGCATGCTGATATGATATTTCTGCACCATATGCGTTACTACCACCTAAACGCAAACCAATGGCGTTATCCGAAATTTCCTGTGCGTTTGATACCGTTGTAAAGCCAATAAAAGCAATGGCCACTAAAAATAATTTTTTCATAAGTTGTAAGTTTTTTGTTTCTGGTTTATATACGAGTTAAATGATAAAAAAGCCCATTTTTAAAATTCTTATTATTAAAACAAAAATAACGCCAAAATCGGATTTATGATAAACTTCTCAATAGATTTTTGAACATAATTATTAAACTAGGTTGTTAAGGTCTCATTTACAGGTTTTAAAAATGTTTTTTAATATTTAACAAAAAGGATTTACTGCTTTAAATAGAGGTAAAATTTGAGATAAGTTTGATATTATGAGGAAAAAGGAGATTAAATTTTTGAGGAAATAGGGTGCTACTATTTTTGTTTCTCTAATATTAAATTTACTTTAGCGTAAAATATTGATTCATGGCTGGAAATTCCTTTGGAAAACTCTTTAATCTCACCACATTTGGTGAATCGCACGGTACTGCCTTAGGTGGTATTATCGATGGCTGTCCATCAGGTTTGGATATTGATATTAAAGCGATTCAAGAGGAATTAAACCGTCGCAAGCCAGGGCAATCAGAGATTGTAACCCAACGTAAAGAACCAGATAACGTTCAATTTTTATCAGGAATTTTTGAAGGCAAAACCACAGGGACATCTATTGGCTTCATTATTGAAAATGCCAATCAAAAGTCAAAGGATTATTCACATATCAAAGATGTGTATCGTCCCAGCCATGCCGATTATACCTACGATAAAAAGTATGGTGTAAGGGATTATAGAGGTGGAGGCCGTAGTTCAGCGCGCGAAACGGCATGTCGTGTTGTTGCCGGCGCTATTGCAAAACAACTATTAAAAGAGGTTAAAATCAATGCCTATGTCTCTTCAGTAGGTGATATTTTTTTAGAAAAACCGTATCAAGAACTGGATTTTAATTTAATAGAATCAAATATCGTTCGTTGTCCAGACCAGGATATCGCAGAGCAAATGATTTCGCGTATTAAAGATATTCGTAAAGAAGGTGATACCATTGGCGGAACAGTTACTTGTGTAATTCAAAATGTGCCAATTGGGTTAGGTGAGCCTGTTTTTGATAAGTTACATGCAGAATTAGGGAAAGCCATGCTTTCTATAAATGCTGTAAAAGGATTTGAATATGGCAGTGGATTTTGTGGCGCAAAAATGAAAGGAAGTGAGCACAATGATATATTTAATTCAGATGGATCTACAAAAACAAATCTTTCTGGTGGTGTTCAGGGCGGAATTAGCAATGGCATGGACATCTATTTTCGTGTAGCTTTTAAACCTGTGGCGACCATTATGCAAAATCAAGAAACCATTGATAGTGAAGGAAATAAAGTTGAAATGCACGGTAAAGGCCGTCATGACCCGTGTGTGGTTCCAAGAGCGGTGCCTATTGTGGAAGCAATGACGGCTTTGGTGCTTGCTGATTACTTTCTTTTAAACAAACTAACCAAATTATAATATGAAGAAGCTCGCACTACATTGGAAAATTCTTATTGGGATGGTACTGGGAATCATTTGGGCATTATTGTCAAGCTCATTGGGATGGAGTGCGTTTACTATTGATTGGATAGATCCTTTTGGGACTATTTTTATCAATCTGTTAAAACTAATAGCGGTTCCATTAGTGTTGTTTTCTATTATTAGTGGCGTTGCAAATATTGGAGATCCCGCCAGCTTAGGTAGAATGGGAGGGAAGACCCTTCTTATTTATCTTATTACCACCATTATAGCTATTTCTTTAGGGTTACTGTTGGTAAATATCATTAAGCCGGGCAAGTTAATTGATGAGCAAAGTAGGATTGACAACAGAATAAGTTATGAAATTTGGGCATCTTCTCAAGGGTATCAAATTAAAGATGGGATTAATTACCTACAAGATCCTGTTTTTTTTGAGCGAGCACAAGAAATTTCAAAATTAACCCATGCAGAATTAAAAGAGGCTGCCATTTCCGATAAATTAGAAAAAGCCAATAAACAAAAAGAAACAACCCCTTTACAACCACTTGTAGATATCGTTCCTGACAACTTTTTTTATTCTCTGTCTAATAATGGTTTGATGTTACAAATTATCTTTTTCGCGATTTTTTTTGGAGTTTGTCTCTTATTTATTCCCAACGAGAAATCGCAGCCCGTTTTAAACTTAGTAGATGGTATTAATGAGGTTTTTTTAAAAATGGTAGATTTAGTTATGCAAGCGGCACCATTTTTTGTGTTTGCTTTATTGGCAGGTGTTGTGAGTAAAATGGCCGGTAACGATATGGGTAAGGTAGTAGAAATATTTAAAGGTTTAAGTTGGTATTCATTAACCGTGTTCATTGGCCTTTTATTAATGATTTTTGTTGTATATCCTGCTATTTTAAAAATATTTGTCAAAAAAATCCCCTATGCAGGGTTCTTCAAAGCAATGGGGCCTGCACAAACCTTAGCCTTTTCAACCTCTAGTAGCGCTGCTACATTGCCCGTAACTATGGAATGTGTAGAACAAAATCTAGGTGTTGATAAAAAAGTGAGCAGTTTTGTGTTGCCCATAGGAGCCACGGTAAATATGGATGGAACTAGTTTATATCAAGCTGTTGCCGTTATCTTTTTGGCACAATTACATATGATTGATTTAACATTTGGGCAACAGTTAACCATTGTTCTTACAACAACATTGGCGTCTATAGGTTCGGCAGCTGTTCCTAGTGCTGGTTTAGTTATGCTCATAATTGTCCTAGACTCCGTTGGTTTAAATCCAGCGTGGATTGCTGTTATTTTTCCTGTGGATAGAATTTTAGATATGTTTAGGACTGTTGTGAACGTTACTGGCGATGCCACTGTTTGTTCTATAATAGCCGATGGTGAAAATATGTTGGATTATCACAGTAATAAAAACCCTACCGAGACTTTTGATTTAGATTCTTAAATTAAATATGGAAACTATTGTAATTTCTGAACCCGTTGTATCTGTTAAATGGCTAAACAGTCATTTAAAATCAGATAATTTAATTATTCTGGATGCGAGTATAAAAAAGGTTGTTGGTGGTAATGATAATGTAACCGAAATTCAAATACCCAATACACGATTTTTCGATTTGAAAGAAGCTTTTAGCGATGCGTCGGCTCCTTTTCCAACGACGTTTCCTTCTGAACAACAATTTACCAAATCGGCTCAAGCATTAGGAATCAATTCGAATAGTGCCATTGTTGTTTACGATGATAAAGGAATCTATTCGAGTGCTAGATCTTGGTGGTTATTTAAAGCGATGGGGCACAAAAATGTAGCAGTTATAAATGGTGGGTTGCCTGAATGGATAAAAGAAGGTTTTAAAACAGAATTAAAAAGAAAGCTGAATAGTTCTAAAGGGAATTTTGAAGCAACCTATAACCCAAGATATATGAAATATTTTGATGATGTGAAAGAAGCGTCGTCATTTAAATCTCACATCATCATTGATGCCCGTTCTAAAGCACGGTTTAAAAGCCTTGAGCCTGAACCTAGGGTTGGCTTAAGAAGCGGCACCATTCCAAATTCTATCAATCTTCCTTATGAAGATTTACTTAATGGGAATAAAATGAAGACAAAAAAAATTATAAATTCAAAATTTAAAACTTTGGCTAAAAAAGAAGACCCTATTATTTTTTCGTGTGGTTCTGGTATAACTGCTTGTGTTTTAGCTTTGGGAGCCGAGATTTCTGGCTATAAAAACATCTCAGTATATGATGGTTCCTGGACCGAATGGGGAACTTTAGTGGCAGAATAAATCGTCATTACGAGTAAAGAGGGACGATTGACGAAGCAATCTGTAGCATTTTGATAATCAATAAAAAGATTACTTCACTATGTTCGTAATGACGGTTTATTTCAACTTTTTAGACAACCTCATCATTAATTTTAGATAGAATGGCTATTTAATTTTAACTTTCTTCCATCGTGTGATAGACATATTGCACATCATCATCTTCTTCAAGTTTTTCCAATAATTTTTCAACATCGGCCGCATCTTCTGGAGATAGTTGTTTGGTAACTTGTGGAATACGCTCAAAACCAGAGGATAAAATTTCAATATCTCTTTCTTCAAGAGCAGATTGAATAGTTCCAAAACTCTCAAACGGAGCATAAATTAAAATACCATCCTCATCAGCAAATACTTCTTCAGCTCCATAATCAATAAACTCCAGTTCAATTTCTTCCGGATCTAAACCTTCGGCATTAATTCTAAAGTTACAGGTATGATCAAACATAAAAACCACTGATCCTGATGTGCCTAGATTTCCATCGCATTTATTAAAAAAACTTCGAACATTGGCTACCGTTCGCGTATTATTATCAGTAGCAGTTTCCACTAAAACAGCTATTCCATGAGGCGCATAACCTTCAAAAATCACCTCTTTATAATCGCCTTGACTTTTATCACTAGCTCTTTTTATAGCACGTTCTACATTATCTTTAGGCATGTTTACGGCCTTAGCATTTTGAATAACAGCTCTTAATCGTGAATTGCTACTAGGGTCTGGACCACCTTCTTTCACCGCCATAACAATGTCCTTCCCAATGCGAGTAAAGGCTTTGCTCATAGCAGACCAACGCTTCATTTTACGTGCTTTTCTAAATTCGAAGGCTCTTCCCATATTATACTAGTATTAAACCCCTTAACAAGGGTAATTATTGTTGTTGTTTTGTGAGTGTAAAAGTAATAATGATACTTGAAAAAATAAAATTATTCTTCTTCTGGTTCAACAATAGTTTCAATGGCTTCAGCCAATTTAAAATCTAAATCCGTGACACCATTAGCACTATGTGTCGATAATGAAATGGTAAGGACATTATAGACATTGGACCAATCTGGATGATGGTTTAACGCTTCGCACTCGAAAGCTATACGGCTCATAGCACTAAAACAGTCTTTGAAATTTTCAAACTCGAATTCAGCGTGAATCGCATCATCATAATAGTCCCAATCCGGGAATCTTAAAAGTCTTTTTTCTATGTCTTGTTCAGAAAGTTTTTTCATGTTTTTTTTTGATTTAAAATGTGTATTTCATCTAAATTTAGTGATTTGTATGTTCAAAATCAATTATAATGTCATTTCAGTTAATATTTCTTGACTTTGTAATTGTAAATGTTTTGGAAGTATATTGTCTTTTGGTAATACTGCCAAATAGCGCTCATCATTGGTGGTGTACACATTTTTAAAAATTGCATTAGGATTACCCAACAATTCAACAATTTCTTTTATAAAGTCATCATGATGTACTAAATCAGTACTCCCAAGGTGGAATATGCCATATTTATTTCTGTTAATTATATAGTGAATTTGTTGGCATACTTTTGAGTCGGTAGTTACATTCATCACTAAGTTTGGGAATACCTCGATGGGTGTTTCTCCTTTTAAACTTTGAACAATCGCGTTAATCCTTGGAGATTGAGCTCCAAATACCATAGGTAATCGAATGATAGCAACTTTCTTTTTTGGCAACCGTAATAACATGTTTTCAATTTTTATTTTGAAATGCCCATAAATGCTATTGCTTAATGTTTTATCATACTCGTAGCTGGGATATTTACTGTAGGCGTCGAATACTACTGCAGATGACAAAAAAATGAGTTTGCAGGTATTCGACATAATGTATTCTGAAAGATGTCTGTGAACTGTTACTTGGGCAGAAAAATCACCTCTTAGTGATGATATGACAATGGTGGGTTTTACAATATCAAGAATTTCAAATACATCATCTTCTTCTAAATTGTATTGAAAAAAATGATTGTTCTTATCAAAATTTGAATGACTGGTATGATACGTTCCAAAAGTATTAAAATAAGAGCACAGCTCTTTATAAAGAGATCCCCCTAAAAAGCCACTGGCTCCTAAAATCAATATTATGTGTTTATCTTCCCTCTTAATCATATATCATTGTTCTCACTAAAGATAATTCTAGAAAATAGATAATCTACTCTTAGTAGTAAATTGTTCTAGTGCATACATCCCTAATTTGGAATTTCCTTTTTCATTTAAACCTGGAGACCACGTAGTAATTACGAAATTATTTGGTAACAAAGCTACAATACCACCACCAACTCCACTTTTTCCTGGCAGACCAACTTTAAACGCAAATTCGCCTGCTTCGTCATAAAATCCGCAGGTAAGCATAATAGCATTGATACGTTTCGCTTGCGAATTTGTAAGACGCTGTTTGTTTAAATAACACTTTCCTTTATTTGCAAATAGATAAAATGCTTTGGTTAGCTGTGCACAATTCATTTCCAGTGAGCATTGGTGAAAATAAAAATCCAAAACCGTATCTACATCATTTTCTAAATTCTTAAACGATTTTAAAAGGTTTGCAGCTGCAAAATTTTTAAACCCTGTTAGTTTTTCAGATTGAGCAACCTTTAGATTGTAATGTATTGAGGGATCATCAACTAAATCTCTTATGTATTCCAAGAAATCGTCTTTTGGATTCTTTAAATTTGAAATTAAAATATCGGCAATGACCATAGCTCCTGAATTAATCAACGGATTTCTTGGTATTCCATTTTCAAATTCTAAAAGAGATAGTTGATTGAATGAATTTCCGGAAGGCTCAACATCTACGCGTTCTAATATTTTTTCGCCAACAATTGACAATGCAAACGACAGTGTGAGAACTTTTGAGATACTTTGAACAGAGAACTTTTTATTAAAGTCTCCTGCGCCATACTCGTTTCCATCCAAAGTTCTTAAATGGATGCCAAAATCAGCTTTATTTATATCCGCCAATTCTGGAATATAGGAAGGTACAGAGCCTTTATCGGAAACAGAAATTATATTCTCGTAAATATCCTGTAAAACCTCTTGAAAACCTTGCATTAGTGTGCTTTATAAAATGGGAGTTTTACAATGGTAGCTGGTACGGCATTTTTACGTATTTGAATATAAATTTTATTGCCAATTTCAGAAAAGTTAGTCGGGACATAGCCTAAACCAATCCCTATATTTAATGATGGCGCCATAGTACCCGAAGTCACTTCCCCAATTTTATTGCCATGAGAATCGACAATATCATAACCGTGACGAGGAACACCGCGCTCATCCAATTCAAAAGCAACTAACTTACGTTTTGGACCATGAGTTTTTTCTGATTCCAACGCTTCAGAATTTGTGAATTTTTTTGTGAATTTGGTAACCCATCCCAATCCAGCTTCAATAGGCGAGGTGGTGTCATCAATATCATTCCCATATAAGCAATAACCCATTTCTAATCGTAAGGTATCGCGTGCTGCCAATCCAATAGGCTTGATGCCAAATGGCGCACCAGCTTCAAAAACTTTATCCCAAATTTGGTTTACTTCACTGTTTTTACAATAAATCTCAAAACCACCGCTACCCGTATAACCAGTAGCTGAAATAATAACATGTTCGATACCTGCAAAATCACCCACTATAAAATTATAAAATGGAATTGCAGATAAATCATGGTTGGACAATGACTGCATTGCTTCTACAGCTTTCGGCCCTTGAATGGCAAGTAATGAATAGTCATCAGATAGGTTTCTCATAGCTGCTCCAACATCATTTTTGGATTGAATCCAGCTCCAATCTTTGTCTATATTACTTGCATTTACAACCAATAAATAGGTGTTTTCTTTTACTTTATATATAATTAAATCATCAACAATGCCGCCTGTATCGTTAGGTAAACAACTATATTGTGCTTTTCCGATGGTTAATTTTGAGGCATCGTTACTAGATACTTTTTGAATGAGTTCTAAGGCATGTTCGCCTTCAATTAAAAATTCACCCATGTGAGAGACATCAAACACGCCTACTGCATTTCTAACGGTTTCATGCTCTGCATTTACACCTTCGTATTGAACTGGCATATTAAACCCTGCAAAAGGAACCATTTTTGCTCCTAATGCTTCGTGTGTTGATGATAAAGCGGTATTTTTCATTTACAAATGCTTTTTGATTTTTGTGATGCAAATGTATTGAAAAATTATAGATTATTTCTGGAGTAACTTAGAGATTAAAACTCATTAAAAGTAAAAACCCCCTAATTGAGATATAACTTTGAAAGTAAAATGAAAGACTATATTTTCGAGGGAATTTATATGAGCTACCTGTCAATTACATTTATTATCATTATTTTTCAGAATAATTAAAATAAATTTATAAGTGCATGACAAAAATTAATTTTGAGAAATAAGCTACTCGTGGTTTTCAGGATAACCAAGACCTCACAGGTTTTTAAAACCTGTGAGGTCTACATAGCGAACAAATTTTAATACGCTTAAAATAAGTTGTTTATATTTCTATTCTAATTTTTTGTCATGTACTAAAGGAAATCATTTTAAAATCGGAAATTACTTGTCCAAATTGTGGACATAAAAAAGTAGAGGAGATGCCAACTGATGCTTGTCAATTTTTTTATAAAAAATGAACCCAAATCATGAATTAGAAAAGAATCTTTTTTAATGTCCCAGACATAATCTTCTTTAAAAACCTTAGGAATAAAATATAGAATCTACATGTATATAGACAATCAATTTCTTGTCACTTTCAGGAACTTCTATTTATTTGTTTCAATATCTTTTGCCGAAGTGCAATCCCAAGAACCCACTAAGTCTTTTTTATCAATTTGATGTGTACATGCTATTAAAAAGACAAATAAAGCAAATAGTATCTTTTTCATTTAAATTGATTTAATGAATAGGATAAGTAGATTGAAATAGTGTTTTTAAAGCAACATCTATTTTTGATTATGGTTTTTTTGAATGTCCGTATTCATTCATAATACCATTTTTGTCATTCAGAATGGAGTGAAACGACATGAAGAATCTATTGAAAATCAATGCGGTTCCTCCTTTGTCGGAATGACAAAATTATTATATTTTCAGACTTATGACAAATTACGGACATTCAATTAATTTTTAAACTTAATTAATGAAATTAAGGAGACTAAGGCCCAAATCCCTTCTAAAACAATAAATGGCCAATAGTTTAATAGGATAGAGGCAAGGGAAGCCATAGATGCTCCCGTGAAATTAAGAAGTATAAATATTAGACTATTATTAGATAACCGTCCGGTAACATTTAAAACGTAGGCCAATAAAATTTGAAAAACGCCTAAAAACCCAATCCAATCCGTTATACTCATAATGATTATTTCTTCAACAAAAAGGATTTAAGCTGATTATAAGTGCTGATTTTTATGGAAACTTTTTCTTTTCCCATTACAGATTGTATTTGCTCTGGCAACGATTGTTTTTCTTTAATTACTGCTTCCACAACATCTAAAAATTTTGTTGGATGTGCTGTTTCCAAAAAGATACAATGTGTCTTTGGATGGTTCTTTAAATAGGTTTTACATCCCAAATAACCAACGGCACCATGTGGATCAGCAACATAGTTATAATTGGTGTATATTTCTTTGAGTGCCTCTTTGGTTTCACCATCAGAAAAACTGTAAGACGATACATTGTTTTTTAAAGTGTTAAAGCTGTTTTTATAAATTTCCTGGATTCTAATAAAATTACTTGGGTTCCCTACATCCATTGCACTACTTATTGTTTGTACAGATGGTTTTGGTTGGTATAACTGAGTCTTTAAATATTCTGTCACTACGTTGTTTTTATTGTTTGATGCAATAAAATGAGCAATTGGCAATCCTAATTGTTGTGCCATCATACCAGCACATACATTTCCAAAGTTCCCACTAGGTACTGAAAACACCAGGTTTTTATAGTTGTTGTGTAATTGTTTATAAGCAAACATAAAATAGAACAGTTGAGGTAACCAACGTGCTACATTAATGGAGTTGGCAGATGTTAACTGCATATAATTCGTTAACTCTTCGTCTAAAAATGCTGTTTTGACCATGATTTGACAATCGTCAAAAGAGCCATTAACTTCTAAAGCCTTAATGTTTTGTCCTAAAGTTGTTAATTGCTTTTCTTGAATGTCGCTCACTTTTCCACTTGGATATAAAATAACCACATTGACGCCTTTCACGCCTAAAAAACCATTGGCCACAGCACCTCCAGTATCTCCCGAGGTAGCTACCAAAACAGTTACTTCATTAGTGTTGTCTTTATTAAAATACGCCAAACAACGTGCCATAAAACGAGCGCCAACATCTTTAAATGCCATGGTTGGCCCATGAAACAATTCTAAAATAGATATGTTTTCATTTAATGTAATTACAGGAAAATCAAACGACAAGGTTTCTTCAATAATGGTTTTTAAAACAGTTTCAGGAATATCTGGAGAAACAAATTGCTCAATGGCCTTGAACGCGATTTCATTGTAAGATAATGAATCAACAGTGTCAAAAAAATCTTGAGATAAGGGTGTAATGGTTTCAGGAAAATATAATCCTTTATCAGGCGCTAAGCCTTTTATTACAGCTTCCTTAAAAGATGCGTTTGGTGCTTGTTTATTTAAGCTATAATAATTCATCTTAAATTGTAATTCAATTTTATGCCATTGCGAAGCAAATTATTATTTGCTGTGATAATCTATTTAATTTGTAGAGATTACCACGTCGTTCCTCCTAGTAATGACAGATATTAGTTAATTATTTTAATTCCTTCGACATTAATTTTGCATACATACGTATCAAATTCAATAGTTGTATTTTTATAGATATTTTTAATTGCAGTTTCCACGTTTATAGCAGTTTTTAATCCTTTACTTAAATTAAAAATTGAAGGGCCAGAACCTGAAATCCCGCAACCTAACGATCCTGCTTCTAAAGCTACTTTTTTTACCTCATTAAAGTATGGTATAAGTTTACTGCGGTACGGTTCAATAACAACATCGTGCAAAGATTTGCTAATTAATTCATAATCATTGGTATGCAGTGCATGCACCAAACTGCCAACATTTGCCCATTGTGTTATGGCTTTTTGTAACGGAATTTCTTTAGGTAAAATCGCTCTAGCCTCAGATGTTTTTATTTCAATTTTCGGGTGAATAATGATGGCATACAAATCATTAGGTGTTGGAATTTGTAATATTTCCAAGGGATTGATGCTTTTTATTAATGTAAATCCGCCAAAAATAGCAGGAGCCAAATTGTCGGCATGTTCACACTTGCTGGCAACAGCCTCGCCTTTTATAGCAAAATTGGTAAGTTGCGTCTTGTTATAAGGTCTTCCTAATAACTCATTTATAGCAAATACACTACCCGCAGCACTTGCCGCACTACTACCAATACCACTGCCCGGTTTAATGTTTTTGTAGATTTCAATTTCGAAACCACAATCAGGATTTGCATCTTGGATAAGTGCTAACGCAGACACCCCGGCTACATTTTTTTCTGCATCAAAAGGCAAATCAAATCCCTCGATTTTAGTAATGTATATTCCTTTAGACTTGGTTTTTCTAACAATCATTTCATCACCAATATGGTCCAAACAAAAGCCGAGTACATCAAAACCACAAGAAACGTTTGCAACCGTTGCAGGTGAAAATATTTTAATTTCGTTTTTCATTAGTTTCTTTTTTACGTCATTGCGAACTTAGTGAAGCAATTTCACCGTTTAAATCTCTTTTCATAAGATTACTTCAGTCGTCCAGACAGCTATCAGGATTCCTTCGTAATGACGAATATTTTAATTGTTTCCTATGCGTATAATATCCGCAAATAAACCAGAGGCCGTTACATCTGCTCCAGCACCAGCACCTTTAATAATCATTGGTTGTTCGGGATAACGATGTGTGTAAAACATCACAATATTATCTTTTCCTTTTAAATTGTAAAAGGGGTGTCCTTCAGGAATTTCTTTAAGACCAACCTGTGCTTTTCCATCATTCAATTCTGCAACATACTTTAATTGGCAATTTTTTGCTTTTGCAGATGCATATAATTTTTGAAAATGTGTTTCATCAGTAATAAGCGATTTATAAAAATCAGCTACCGAATCAGTTTCTAAATTAGCTTTTGTTAAAAAAGAGGTGTTATGAATATCTTCGAGATTCATTGCCATCCCGCTTTCTCGGGCTAAAATTAATATTTTTCTGGCCACATCTACACCGCTTAAATCAATTCTTGGGTCTGGTTCCGTATACCCTTCACTTTGGGCTTGTTTTACCACATCGTGGAATGTTGTAGATTCATCAAAATTATTGAACACAAAATTTAAACTTCCAGATAGAACAGCTTGCACCGTTGTAATTTTATCCCCCGAAGCAATTAAATTATTTAGCGTATCAATAATTGGTAAACCCGCACCAACATTAGTTTCAAATAGAAATGGCGCATTGTATTTTAGCGATAGGCGTTTTAATAAACCATAGTGCTCAAAATCACTTGAGCAGGCAATTTTATTACATGCTACCACACCTATACTTTGACGTAAATATTTGGGATATAAGTTGGCAACATCACTATTGGCAGTCACATCAACAAAAATGCTATTTCGTAGATTTAGTTTTTTTACCATATCAAAAAAACCTGTCAGCGACGCTTTTTCAGCTTCCTTTAATTGGTCTTTCCAAGTATTTAAATCAATGCCTTCTTCATTAAAATACATGGTTCTGGAATTTGAAATTCCAGCAATTCGCAAATTGATTTTCAGGTTGTCCTTTAAATATTTTTTTTGTTGTTTTATTTGTTCAACAAGTTTTTCGCCCACATTCCCAACGCCTGTAATAAATACATTGAGTTGTTTTGTTTTTGTTTCAAAAAATTGTTCATGAAGTGTATTCAGGGCTTTTTTTACATCACTTTGTAAAATAACGGCAGATATGTTCTTTTCTGAAGCACCTTGTGCGATAGCCCTGATATTAATATTGTTTTTACCTAAGGCACTAAACATTTTACCGCTAATACCTTGATGGTTTTTCATATTGTCGCCTACTAGCGCAATAATGGACAACTCTGTTTCAACAATTATCGGATCAATTTTATGAATGGCTATTTCATTTTCAAAGGCAGCATCAATGGCGTTTTTTGCGATATGGGCATCTTGTTCATCAATACCTAAACAAATCGAATGTTCTGAAGACGCTTGTGTAATAAAAATAACATTTATTTTTTCTTGTGCCAAGGTTTCAAATAATCTTTTGGAAAAACCCGGAATACCCACCATGCCATTGCCTTGCAACGTTAACAACGCGATATTGCTAATATTGCTTATTCCTTTAACAGCTGTTGTAGATTGCGTTTCTTCATTGGAAATTATGGTTCCAAGAGCGTCTGGCTCCAAGGTGTTTTTTATATGAATGGGAATATTTAAATTTAAAACAGGCTGAACGGTTGGCGGATATAACACTTTTGCTCCAAAATGTGATAATTCCATAGCTTCTTGATAGGAAAGTCTTTCAATAGGATATGCCTGTTTTACCAACTTAGGATTCGTAGTAAACATACCACTGACATCCGTCCAAATTTCCAATTGTTCCACCCTTAATGCCGCTGCCACAATAGAAGCCGTAAAATCTGAGCCACCCCTGCCAAGAGTAGTTTGCTCGCCGGTTTTTGATTTGGATATAAAACCGGGAAGAATCGTAATTTTTTCTTTAGCCGTGTTGAAATAGTCTTTAATATTCTTATTGGTAACGATGTAATCAACTTCGGCTTTTGTAAAATTTGAATTGGTTACAATTAATTCGTGAGAATTTTTAAGTTGTGCTGAAATCTTCCTACTTTTCATGGTTTCAACAATAATATAAGAAGATAATAATTCTCCAAAACTCATTAGTTTGTCTGATGTTTTTGGTGATAATTCGTTTATAAGAAAAATACCATCCAGCAAACTCTTTAAATCATTTAGCTTCGAATTAACCGCTTCAAGAACTTGGGTATTCTGAGTTGGAATTAAAGTTCCAATAATATTTATATGAATATTTTTAATGGTATTAAACATATCTATATATGAAACATCTTTATTCTTTGATAAGTTTCCTGCTAAAAGGAGTTTGTCGGTAATGCCTCCAACAGCCGAAACAACACAAATAATTGACTTTTTTGCAGAATTTGCAATTAAGATATTTATGACGCTATTGATGTTTTTTGCAGAACCTACCGATGTTCCGCCAAATTTTAAAACCTTCATTTTTGAATGAATTGAGAATTGAAAATATATTTTAAGTGGTTGCAATTATAAAAATTACAAAGATAGTCGGAAGAATATAAATTTAACAACCCCCAAGGGTCGTATTTATAGTAGTTGTCACAAAATTAGAAACACACGCTTTAGATAAAGAGTAAACAAACAAGTTCAAATTATGTTCTAAATGATTCATTTTTTTGTAATAAACATTTCAAATGTATTACTTTTAAACTAATAAAAAAACAAATTGTAATTTTTTGATGAATTCTTATCAAGAGTCCGATTTTATTCAAAAAAAACGATTTATTGTGATAAGAATTTTATAATTGATAATGAGTTGTATTTAAGAACAATCCCATGTTATTTTAATGAATTTCAACGAAAATCTTGACAGATGCAAATATTCTCCAAAGAACAAATTTACGAAGGCGATGCTTTAACCATCCAGCGTCAAAATATTAGTTCTACCGATTTGATGGAACGTGCAGGTGAACAACTGTTTAATTGGATGCATTTGCGAATGCAAGGCGTGCAAGTGCCTATTCATGTTTTTTGTGGTATAGGTAACAATGGAGGTGATGGTTTGGTTTTAGCAAGGCATTTAATTTTGGCAGGATACACCGTAAAATCCTATGTTGTTAATTACAGTGACAAACGATCAAAAGACTTTTTAATTAATTATGATCGGATAAAAAACGTGACAAATGATTGGCCTATTCTTTTAAATGACACTGATGATCCCCCAGAAATATCACAAGAAGATATTGTAGTGGACGCTGTTTTTGGTATTGGGTTAAATAGACCGGTCATTGATTGGGTTCAATTACTATTTCAGCATTTTAAAAACTCTAAAGCCTTTACGTTATCCATAGATTTGCCATCTGGATTATATCTAGATAAAGCACCCGAAAATGAAAAGGGGATTGTTTGGGCATCGTATACCTTATGTTTTACATCTCCAAAATTGATTTTTCTACTCCCCGAAACAGCAAAATTTACTATTCAATGGGAAGTAATAGATATAGGATTGGATCAAGAATTTTTGTTTAGCACAAAAGCAGATGCAAACGTTATTGGAAAAATTGATGTACAGGCCATGTATAAACCAAGAGACACCTTTTCTCATAAAGGACATTTTGGACATTGCCTTGTAATTGGTGGGAGCTATGGTAAAGTAGGAGCCGTAACTTTGGCAAGTAGAGCAGCTCTTTCTGCTGGTGCAGGATTAATAACCGCATATATTCCAAAATGTGGCTATACGGCTTTGCAAGCATCATTTCCTGAGGCCATGGTGATTACAGATGGTAATGAAGAGTATATTGCTGATATTGATTTTGATATAAAACCAACCGTTATTGCTTTTGGGATAGGTGTTGGAACAAACCCTAAAACAATTACAGCTTTTAAAACCTTTTTAAAAACGAATAAAACAGCGCTTGTCATTGATGCTGATGGAATCAATATCTTATCAAAAAATAAATCATTTTTAAAATTATTACCAAAAAAAACGGTTTTAACACCACATCCAAAGGAATTGGAACGATTAATAGGGAAGTGGACTGATGATTTTGATAAATTGAAAAAAGTAAAAGCATTTTCAAAAAAGCACAATCTAATCATTGTGATAAAAGGGGCGAATACCATAACGGTTTTTGATGATATTTTATATATAAACTCAACAGGAAATCCAGGTATGGCCACTGCCGGTAGTGGTGATGTATTAACTGGAATTATTACAGGCTTGATTTCACAAGGCTATGATGCTTTGTCTGCCACTGTATTCGGCGTTTATTTACATGGTAAATCGGCAGATATTGCCATTGAGGATTATGGATATCAAAGCTTAATTGCCAGCCATGTTATAGACTATTTGGGCGCGGCTTATATAGATTTGTTTAAAGCACAAGAAACCAGCTCAGATAAAGAAGTTAAAAATGAACCATAAAAAAAGCTGCATACAGCAGCTTTTTAAAATTATAGTTTTATTTTAAATTTAAATATCTAAGCTCTTAAATAATTCGATTAATTTTTCGCTTGAAGGTCTAGGGGCATCAGGATTTACGATATGGCCTTCTGGATCTATTAGTAAAAATCTTGGAATTCCTTGTATTTTATAATCTACAACAAATTGAGATTGCCACCCATTAGGAGCAAAGAGTTGAATCCCACCTAATTCTTTATCTGCGACCATCGCTTTCCAATCTTCTTTTGCCTTATCCCAAGATCCACCATGCGATCTGTCATCATCAATAGAAATACTCACAAATTGAATATTTTTTCCGCGATAGACCTCTTCAAGCTTCTTTAAAGAGGGTATTTCGGCTTTACAAGGACCGCACCAAGTAGCCCAAATGTCTATATAAACATATTTACCTAATAGATCTTTAAGCGATAGTTGTCCGCCAGCATAGTTCTCATAATTTTCAAAAGCAGGCGAATCCATGCCTTCTCCTAGTTGTTGCTTTAATTCAATTGAACCTGCAATATAGTTTTTATACATATTTAGCATGGGCTCTAAGTTTTTTACTGCATTGTTGGTTATTAGTGTATCAATAAATTTATTGCTTGTGTAAAACGTATTTAATTGACTTTTTATTGAATTCAATTCAGAATCCAAAGAAGGTAGGTCAAGGCTTGCAAGTTTGTCCATATCTAATAATTTCTCTTCTAAAAGAGCTCGTTCAGCTAAAAAGTTACTGTTTTCTGAACCAATTCCTGAATACTTTATAGTTTCGTCAAAGCTCTTGGCGTCAACAGATAAATCTAAATCATAGCCATTTTTTAAAAACATTCCTGTTGATTCACTACCATCAAATAGGTTATAAATCCCTGGTTCTACTATAAGGGTATCTTTAAAAGTACCATCTTCATTAACTTTTAGGGTTTTGCTATACGTTCGGCTTCTAATTAGAAGGGAATCACTGTTTTTGTCTGTAATCTTTCCGGATAATGTAACATAATCTTTTGATTCATTTTTACAAGCTAAAATTCCTATTAAGCTAAATAAAAAAATAATTTTCTTCATGTTGTATTGATTTTATGGGATAAAAATAAATATTTTAAATCTTATGGTTGTATAATTTAATAATTATTAACATTTGTTGTGTAGTAAGCTAGGAATGCAGATTTTTGATTTAAATTATTTTTAAAATGAATACCCGCCACATAATTTCATCTAAAGTTTTGGATTTAGCCACTATAAGTTGCATTCTTTCAGAACAAAAAACCCTAGAACTTTCTGAAGAGGCCAAAGTAAAAATAACGAATTGTAGAACATATTTAGACACGAAATTAAAAGTTAGAAATGGACCGATTTATGGTATTAATACTGGTTTTGGTGCCTTGCATAATGTGAAAATATCTAATGAGAACTTAACCGCTCTACAAGAAAACTTAGTGATGTCGCATGCCTGTGGAACTGGTGAACGTGTGCCAAATGAGGTTGTAAAACTGATGTTGCTTTTTAAAATCCAATCCTTAAGTTACGGACATAGTGGCGTACAATTGGAAACAGTAAATAGGTTAATCGATTTTTATAATCATGATATTTTACCCATTGTATATACACAAGGTTCATTAGGAGCGTCTGGAGATTTAGCACCCTTGGCACATTTATCGCTTCCGTTAATTGGTAAAGGCAATGTGATTTATAAAAGCAAAGAACAACCAATTAAAGAGGTATTCAATAAATTTAATTGGCACCCATTAACATTATTATCTAAAGAAGGTTTAGCACTTTTGAATGGAACTCAATTTATGAGTGCTTATGGTATATATTTATTATTGAAATCATACAAGCTTTCCTATTTATCAGATTTAATTGGAAGCATATCGTTGGATGCCTTTGATGGTAGAATAGAACCTTTTAGTGAACTAGTTCATTTGGTAAGACCTCATAACGGACAATTGGAAACCGCTAAACGGATTCGAGAATTTTTAGAAGGCAGTCAATTAATAACACAAAACAAACAACATGTTCAAGATCCATATTCATTTAGATGTATGCCACAAGTACATGGTGCGAGTAAAGACACTATAAATTTTGTAAGCAAAACATTTTTAACCGAAATTAATTCGGTAACCGACAATCCGAATATTTTTGTTGAAGAAGATAAAATTATTTCAGGAGGAAATTTTCATGGGCAACCACTCGCATTAGCATTTGATTATCTTAAAATAGCAATGGCCGAACTTGGGAATATTTCTGAGCGACGAACATTTCAATTGGTGTCTGGACTTAGAGGTCTTCCGGTGTTTTTAGTCAATAATCCTGGGTTAAATTCGGGATTTATGATTCCACAATACACGGCCGCTAGTATTGTAAGTGCTAATAAACAATTAGCGACGCCAGCAAGTGTGGACTCTATTGTCTCATCAAACGGACAAGAAGATCATGTAAGCATGGGAGCCAATGCGGCAGTTCAAGCCTTTACTTTGGTAAACAATGTGGAACGGATTTTAGCGATAGAGTTATTTAATGCTTCTCAGTCTTTATTTTTTAGGGCCCCTCTAAAATCATCAGACTTTATAGAATCGCTTTTAAAACTATATAGACGAGACGTTTCTTTTGTTACAGATGATAGAGTATTGCATGACGA